>Ga0075418_10005713_pt1 | contig 14069 bp, 15 predicted proteins | sample SoiMetdeltSBSDD2_FD_81776 | JGI IMG/M metagenome (GOLD analysis project Ga0075418, IMG submission 81776) | Bulk soil microbial communities from a Populus tree surrounding site in Tennessee, USA - Soil MetaG P. deltoides SBSDD2 | ecosystem: Environmental > Terrestrial > Soil > Tree plantation...
CATCCGGCGGCTCCGCCGCGGTCACGCGCCCGAACGCACGCGAAAGCGGCTGCTGATCGTCCAGATCGACGGTCTTTCGCGTCTCGTGCTCGCCAGGGCCCTCGCGTCGGGGCACATGCCGTTCCTCGCGGATCTGATCGACCATCGCGGCTACCGCCTGGCGGCGATGTCCGTGGGTCTGCCGACCTCCACGCCGGCCTTCCAGATGGCCGCGATGTACGGGGTGCGCCCGGACATTCCGGGCTTCCACTACTACGACCGCGACCGGCGCGGGGACATCCACTTTCCGCGAGTCGGACACGCCGCGTGGGTCGAAGCCAAACAGGCCTCGGGCCGGCGCGGCATTCTGCACGGCGGCAGCGCGTACGGCTGCGTCTTCACCGGAGGCGCCGACAACAGCCTCTTCAGCTTTGCCACCCTCACGCGTCCCACCGGCCGGGGGCTGGTGGCCGCGCTGTCGGGCGTCGTGGTGCTCGCCTGGGTAATCGTGAAGAGCTTGATACGGACCGTCGTGGAGCTGGTGCGAGCGATCCTGCGATTCATCGCCGACCCGCTCGGGCAGCGCCGGGGCTGGCGCTGGCTGACGATACAGATCGGTCTCTCGGTGTGGGTGCGCGGATTCTTCACGTACGGCGTGGCCCGCGACCTCTATGCCGGGACGCCGGCGGTGTACGTGAACTATCTCGACTACGATGTCGCCGCCCATGCGTTCGGACCCCAGAGCCGGCAGGCGATCCGGACGCTGCGTCGCGTAGACCGCGCGATCCGCCAGATCTGGCGCGTCATGAGGCGCGTTCCCGAGCACCAGTACGATTTCTACGTACTCGCCGACCACGGGCAGGCGGCCTCGCGACCCTACCGCGACCTCACCGTGGGACGGAGGTTCGAGCGTTGGCTCTTCGACGAGCTCCTGCACCGGGAAGGCGCAGGCGTGCCCGACGATCGGTCCCGGTCGGGTCTGGCGCACGGCATTCGGGCTCACCGGCGGGCCGCGCCGGGCGTCTTTCAGCGCTTTCTGAACTATCTCGACGAGGACTTCCTCAGGAACCGCGACCCCGAAGCCTACGAGAGGAACGGCATTCGCGTGATCTCCGCCGGCCCCAACGCGTTCCTCTACGTCCTCGACGCTCGGGAGCCGCTCGACGCCGAGACGCTCGAGCATCGGCTGCCCGGAGTGGCCGAAGAGCTCTCACGGAGCCGCAGCGTGGGATTCGTCCTCGCGCGGTCGCCAGAGGGGCCAGTGTGCTTCCGTGCCGGCAAGCGCTACCAGCTCAGCGAGCTGGACCCGGGGCCGTTCGCGGGACGCCCGGACTGGGCGGCCGTCGTCGACGGCATCATCGACCTCATGTCGATGCCGAGCGCCGGCGACCTGGTGATCTATGGCATCGACGCCCCCCAGGGGCACGTGTCCTTCATCCCGGAGATGGGCGCCCACGCGGGCCCCTCACCCGAGGAAATGCAGACCTTCATCCTTCACCCACCGACGGTCACGCTGCCTCCCCGAATCACGCACCCGATTCAGCTCTACGACCACTTCATCCGCTATCGCGGCGCTTCCTGAGAGCGGCTCGCGCGCGCGGACGCGATCGCCGGCACGTCCCGCCGGTCCTGGTCCCGGACGAGCCAGTGACGTGGCGCTGGGGCCCGGTCCTCGCACGGTCGGCGGCGATTACGCCGAGGCGGCGACGTTTCAGCGCCTGCGCGAGCAGCTCGGCACATCTCAGCGCCCGCACGGCCGCCTCGTGGTCGAGAAACCGTTCGGGCGGGTTCTGGAATCCGTCCGAATCCTCGGAGGACACCTCTCCCGGACTGCTGGACACGCGCGGTCCTCGAGACTGATACATGAGTCGCGCCGCGACGGAGGAGGGATCATGGCGACCCGAGCAGACCGGAGGAGGCCACGCACACAGCGCCGCACCATCTTCTTCCCGCCGCGTCACAAGAAGCTCTCGGACATCATCTCGATCGAATCGCCGGCGGCGTTCAGAGCGAGTATTCGCCGGCTGCAGCGCATGGGGATCGGAGCGACGGAAAAGCGAGCGCTCGTCCTGGCGCAGAACCGCGCGAAGGCGATGCTGAAGAAGCGGACGCTGTCGGCGAAGGAGCGGAGGGAGCTCGAGGCCATTGCCCGGATATCGCTGCCGCCGGTCACGAAGAAGGCGGCCTAGGCTCCGGAGGTCGAGGGGCGCTCATCGTGAGCCGGGCCGGACGGGGGGCAGCGGCCCGGCTCACGTTCCTCGCAGCTACGCGGCGCGGGCGATTGGTACTTGCTCCGCGGACTGCCAGCGGCGCAGCCGAAACGCCAGCCCCACAAGGAGAGCGCCGAAGATGACCGCGTAGGCGCCGATCCACAGCACCAGGGCGAGGGCGCCGGCGCCGGGCGCAATCATCAGCAACACGCCGAAGACGACCGAGAGAATGCCGCTCAGGATCCACCAGACTTCTCCGGTGATCTGCTTGCGTACCCGCACCGCCGCGATGATCTCGAGGACACCGGTGACCATCGCCCACGCGGCGATGACGTAGACGAGAACGAGTGCCGTCAGACCCGGCAGAGCGAACGTCACGATACCGGCCGCGATGCTCACGAGGCCCTCCAGCAGCAGCAACCAGCGTGGCCCTTCCCCCGAGCGGCTCCGGGCGGCCGCGATGATGTTGAAGATGCCTTCGACGATCGCGTAGGCGCCGAACATGAGGATCAGCGCGAACAGAGAGAGCGCGGGGAACACGAACGCCAGCGCGCCGAAGATGATCGCGGTTACACCGCGCAGGGCGATGGCCCACCAGTTCTCGGCCAGAGACTTGACGTCCGAGGAGATGATCCGACTCATGGCGAACCTCCTTTAGGAATGCGCGGCCGAGAGGCCGTCACGCGTTCACGGTTTGACGAAGACGGTGCAACCGAGACGCCAAGGACGGAAGGTGTACCGTGCAGGACCAGATCATGAGGACATCCGCGTTCGTCTTCGACCTCGATGGGACGCTGGTGGACAGTGTCTATCAGCACGTCCTCGCCTGGCGGGAGGCCCTCGAGACGGCCGGGATCGAGCTCGCGGTGTGGCGGATTCACCGGCGCATCGGCATGAGCGGCGGTCTGCTCGTCAACGCGCTCGGGCGAGAAACCGGCCGTAGCCTCACCATCGCCGACGTCACGCAATTGCAATCGGAGCACGCGCGCGCCTACGCCCGGCTGGCCGGACAGGTTCGGCCGCTCCCCGGTGCCCGCGAGCTTCTCGCGCAGCTGTCGCGCGCGTCCGTGCCGTGGGCGATCGCAACCAGCGGTCGCCTGGCGTCGGCGCGCCCCGCGCTGGATCTGCTCGATCTCCCCGCGGATGCCGTGGTGGTGACGCGCGACGCCGTCGAACGGGCCAAGCCCGATCCCGACCTCTTCGTGGCGGCCGCGCACCAGCTCGGCGTGGACGTCACCGCCGCCGTCGTGGTGGGCGACAGCGTGTGGGACCTGCTGGCTGCCCATCGCGCTCGCGCGCTCGGCGTCGGCCTGCTCTCGGGTGGATATGGACAGGACGAGCTCGAGCGGGCAGGCGCCTATCGCGTCTACCAGGATCCGGCCGACCTGCTCCGCCATCTCGACGAGGTCGGAGTGCGAACGTCCAAGTAACGCCGAGACATCTTCCGGACGGCCGGACACCGAGGCGCGCCCACACTCGAATCTGATCTATGGCATCGACCCCCTCGCCGCGGTTCTGAGCTTTCGTGGTGGCCACACGGCGCCGACTCGCCGCACTCTCGCTGACCGCGCTCGGCGTCGTCTACGGCGACATCGGTACGAGCCCGCTCTATGCCTTCCGCGAGTGCTTCAGGCCCGAGTACGGACTGAGCGCCGACACCGACGCCGTCTACGGCGTGCTGTCACTGATCGTCTGGGCGCTGATCCTTGTCGTCAGCGTGAAGTACCTCATCGTGATGCTGCGCCTCGACAATCGCGGCGAGGGCGGCATCATGGCGCTGCTGGCTCTGATCCTCAGCATTCGTCGCCGCCCCCTGTTCATCGCCATCGGCTTGCTCGGCGCCTCGCTGCTCTACGGGGACGGCGTCATCACGCCGGCCATTTCGGTGCTCAGCGCCACCGAGGGGCTGGCGGTCGCGACGCCGGCATTCGCGCCGTGGGTCGTGCCCGCGACGCTCGTGCTGCTCTTCCTGCTCTTCTCCGTGCAGAAGTACGGCAGCGGCCGGGTGGGGCGCGTGTTCGGGCCGGTCATGCTGCTATGGTTCATCACCATAGGCGCCCTCGGCGCCGCGCAGCTCGTACGTGAGCCCGCCGTCCTGCTCGCCGTCAACCCGTGGTACGGCATCCGCCTGTTCGTCGAGCACGGCGCCGTCGGCTTCCGTGTGCTCGCCGGCGTGGTGCTCGCGGTCACCGGCGCCGAAGCGCTCTACGCCGACCTGGGGCACTTCGGTCGCCGGCCGATCCGGGTGGCGTGGACCGTGGTGGTGCTTCCGGCGCTGCTCTTGAACTACTTCGGCCAAGGGGCACTCGTGCTGGTCGATCGTGCGGCGAGCGTGAGTCCATTCTACCTGCTGGCCCCGCGTCCATTGCTCATGCCATTGATCGCGCTGGCCACGGCGGCGACCATCATCGCCTCGCAGGCGCTGATCTCCGGTGTCTTCTCACTGACGAAGCAGAGCATCCTGCTCCGCTATCTTCCGCGGATGTCGATTGTGCACACCTCGCGCGACGAGCCAGGACAGATCTACATCCCAGCCGTAAACATCGCGCTGATGATGGGATGCTTGCTCCTCGTCGCCGGATTTCGGTCCTCCAGCGCGCTGAGCGCGGCGTACGGGGTCGCCGTGACGGGGACGATGCTGATCACGTCGGTGCTGCTCTACGTCATCGCGCGTCGCGGCTGGCGATGGCCGGCCTGGAAGGCGGGTGGTGTGGCAGGCGCCTTTCTGACCATCGACGTCGCGCTGTCCGCCGCCAACATCGTCAAGATCGAGCATGGGGGCTGGGTCCCGCTCGTGCTCGCCGGCGCCGCGTTCTTCGTGATGACGACGTGGCGCCGCGGGACGGCGCTCGTCATGCAGCGGCTGGCCGAGCTCTCCATGCCGCTGCCCCGCTTTCTCGATCAGGTCGAGCTCACGAGGCCGCCGCGCGTGCCCGGCACCGCCGTCTTCCTCACTCCCAACGTCGACGGGGCGCCGGCGAGCCTCGTCCTGCACTTCCGTCACAACCACGTGCTGCACGAGGAAATCATCCTGCTCGCCATCGTCACCGAAGAGGTGCCGGAGATCCCGGAGGACAAGCGGCTGGCGAGCCAGCGCTTGCGTGCCGGGTTCTGGCGCGTCCAGGCGTCGTACGGCTTCATGCAGCGGCCGGACGTCCCGCGGGTGGTCGCGGCCTGCTGCGAGCACGGCATGCAGGCGGAGCCTGGCCAGACCAGCTACGTGCTCGGTCGCGCGCGGCTGCTGCCGACCGGACCGGCGCCGATGATGCGCTGGCGCAAGCGGGTCTTCGCGTTCATGGCGTGGAACGCGAGCTCCGCCACCGATTTCTTCGGCCTGCCGCACGATCGCGTGATCGAGCTGGGAGCGCGTCTCGAGTTGTGACGCGCTCCCGACTTTGGTGGACGACCGGCCACGCCTTCGGGACGATCTGCGACGCCGGCGGACCGATACTTTGCGCATGACATCAACGACACCGCCCTGCGCCATGCCGGGACACATCTTGGAGCCGGGCGTCCGCGCGCCGGAGTTCACGTTGCAGGCCACACCGGATCAGGGGCTATCGCTGGCCGACTTCCGCGGACAGCCCGTCGTCCTCGCCTTCTATCCCGCGGACTGGAGCCCGGTGTGCGGCGACCAGATGGCGCTGTACAACGAAGTCCTCGGGGAGTTTCGACGCCACCGGGCCGCGCTGCTCGGCGTCTCGGTGGACAGCGCCTGGTGTCACGCCGCGTTCGCCCAGCACCGCCGGTTGCATTTCCCGCTGCTGGCGGACTTCGAGCCGAAAGGCGCCGTGGCCAGGTCATACGGGGCCTATCGGGCGAAGGACGGCGTGGCCGAGCGCGCGCTCTTCGTCCTCGACGGCGAAGGCACCATCCGGTGGAGCCATCTGTCGCCCATCGGCGTGAATCCGGGCGCCGACGGCATCCTGGAGGCTCTGGAGTCGATGGCGAAAACGTCGCGCGCGGCCTGAGTCGCGCGCAGGAATGGAGAGTTTCGATGGCCAATGGTCAGTCGCGCATCGCGCGGCTGGTGCGGCCGGTCAGCGAGCGCGATCACGTGCTCGGGCCACCGGACGCGCCCGTCACCCTCGTCGAGTACGGCGATTACGAGTGTCCCCACTGTGGCGCCGCCTATCCGAACGTCGAGAGCGCTCGCCGTCGTCTCGGTCCCCGCTTGCGCTTCGCCTACCGCCACTTTCCGCTGGCGGAGATTCATCCCCACGCGCTGCGCGCGGCGGAGGCGGCGGAGGCGGCCGGCGCGCAGGGACAATTCTGGCCGATGCATGCGCTGTTGTTCGAGAACCAGGACGCCCTCGAGGACGAGGATCTCGTGCGGTATGCCGGGATGCTGGGCATCGACGTTCCGCGATTCGTCGCCGAGCTGGCCGAGGACACGTGGGAACCGCGGGTGCGGGAAGATTTCATGGCCGGTGTGCGCAGCGGTGTGAATGGGACGCCGACCTTCTTCATCAACGGTGTGCGCCATGACGGCGCCTGGGACGCCGAAAGCCTGGTGGCGGCGCTCACGCGAGCGGCCCGCATCCCGGCATGAGGCTGCCATGAGTCTCCCCGACTTCAAGAAAGCGCTCGGCACGACGGACGAGATCGAGCTCAGGGTGGTCAGCCGGACCTCGGGCCGTGAGACGTCGCGCCCGGTGTGGTTCGTCCAGGAGGACGACACGCTCTATCTGTTACCCGTCAAAGGCTCGGACAGCGCGTGGTTCAAGAACGTGCTCAAGACGCCGACCATTCGCATCGCCGCCAACGGCCAGGCCATCGCGGCGGTGGCACGCCCGATCACGGACTCGAGGCGCGTCCACGAGGTCGTGGAGAAATTCCGCGCGAAGTACGGCGTCGACCAGGTGAAGAAGTATTACTCCAAGTTCGACGTCGCCGTCGAGGTCCCGTTGAGCTGAGGATCAACGTGCAGACGCGATGAGCGAGCCATTGCTGATCCAGTGTCCTGCCTGCGGCGCCAAGAACCGTGTCCCGCGCGAAGAGCTTGCGCGCGGCCGCCAGCCCGTCTGCGGGCGGTGCAAGACGCCGCTGCCTATCGACACGAAGCCGGTCGAGGTGACCGACGCGACGTTCTCGAGGGTAGTGGAGCAGTCGCCGGTGCCGGTGGTCGTCGATCTGTGGGCGCCGTGGTGTGGGCCCTGTCGAATGATCGCGCCGATCCTCGATGAGCTCGCGACCCAGATGGCCGGCCGCGTGCGATTCGCCAAGGTCAACGTCGATGACAATCCAGCGACGGCGTCGCGCTTCCAGGTTCGGAGCATCCCGACGCTGCTCGTCCTCAACCGCGGTCAAGAAGTCGACCGCATCGTCGGTGTGCAGCCCAGAGCGGAGCTGATCAGGCGCCTCGAGCGAGCCGCCGCCTGACCGACGGACGACGGGGCACCACTTCCGGACCGCCGGACACCGCCCGCGCTCGATACTTCGTCTGATTCGTCGTCGAGCGGACGTCAGAGCTCGTCTCGTCGCCGAAGGGGGGCAAGGCATGGCGGCAGCAACGATCATGAGAACGGAGCTCCGAAGCGATGAGGACATCCGGAAGGACGTCATCGCGGAGCTCGAGTGGGATCCGCGCGTCGCCTCCAACGAGATCGGCGTGATCGTCAAGGACGGCGTGGTGACCCTGGCACGCTCCGGTAGGGCGGAGAAGACCGACGCCGAGATCGCGACGGCGGTAGCGCGCGCCCTTGAGTGGGACGCCTTCGTGCCCGTGGACAAGCTCGACGTCACGGTGTCCAACGGCTGGGTCACACTGCGCGGCGAGGTGGAGTGGTCGAGATCCAGCTGGAGGGGCTGCGCAAGCGCCTCGCGGAGCGGCGCATCACGGTCGAGGTGACCGACGCCGCCAACGCCTATCTGGCGCGGGCCGGGTACGATCCCGTCTTCGGCGCGCGGCCTCTCAAGCGCGTCATCCAGCGTGAGGTCGAGACGGCCATGGGGAGAGTTGCGCAATGGTAGGTCCGTCGGTGGCGAGCGAGCGCGTGTCCGTGCGATCGATGCGGTTGTTTCACCCCGGCGTGCAGCTTCTGCTCTGGATCCTCGGTCTGGCGCTGGTGTTGTACCTCTTCGGACCGGGCGCCGAGCATCTGCGCCGGTGGTGGCCGTTCTCGCGCGCCGACCGCGTGGCCGTCGTCGAAGCCCCGCCGAGCACGTCAGCGCCACCGGGATGGACGCCGGCGGCGGCGGTGGCGCTGCCCGCGGTGGTGAACGTGGCCACGGCGCGCGCGACGAAGCTGCCCGACGAACCGTTCTCCGGCATGTTGTTCGGCAGAGGGGTACGGCGAGAGCGCGGGCTCGGGTCCGGTGTCATCGTCAGCGCCGATGGCTATGTGTTGACGAACGACCATGTCGTCGCGGGCGCGGACGACATTCGCGTCACGCTCGCCGACCGGCGCGAGGTAAAGGCCCGGCTCGTCGGCACGGATCCGAAGACGGACCTGGCCGTGCTGAAACTGCCGGGCGCGAGCTATCCCGTCGTGGCCCTCGCTGACAGCAGCCGCGTCGAGGTCGCCCAGGTCGTGCTGGCGCTCGGCAATCCCTTTGGACTGAGCCAGACCGTGACGCAGGGCATCGTGAGTGCCGTGGGCCGTGCGGATCTGGGGATCACCGACTACGAGGACTTCATCCAGACCGATGCGCCCATCAATCCCGGGAATTCCGGCGGCGCGCTCGTGGATGCGCGGGGCGCACTGATCGGGATCAACACCGCGATCTTCTCGCAGACCGGCGGCTATCAGGGCATCGGCTTCGCGGTGCCGGTGAACATGGCGCGGCAGGTCCTGGACCAGCTCGTCAAGCGCGGTCGCGTCACGCGCGGCTATCTCGGGGTGTCGGTGCAGACGGTCACCCCGGCGCTGGCCCGTGGCATCGGACTGTCGGCCCAGCGCGGCGTCGTCGTCGCGGACGTCGCCCCCGACAGCCCCGCCGCGCGCGCCGGTCTCGCGCGTGGCGACATCATCGCGGCGGTCGACGGCACGCCGGTCGACGACCCGGGGCGGTTTCGCAACCTCATCGCGGGCATGAGGCCGGGCACGACGGTGAAGCTCACGGTGCTGCGCGACGGGCGCGAGCAGGCCCTCGACGTCTCGGTCGGCGAGACGCCGGAGCGTGGGCCGGCGACGGCCGCGGCTCCGGTAGCCGGCAACGAGCCTGGGCTGTCCGTCACCGACCTGACATCCGACGTCGCACGCACGCTGCGTCTTCCGCCGGGCCTGCAGGGTGTCGTCGTGACCGATGTGATGCCGGGCGGCCCCGCCGCCGAGGCCGGGCTTCGCCCCGGCGATGTGATCCAGGAGGTCAATCGCAAGCCCGTTCGATCGGCGCAGGACTTCGCGCGCGAGCTGCAGCAGGCGCGCGGCCGCGACGTCGTCCTGCTCGTCAACCGCGGCGGAAGCACCGCCTACGCCGTCCTGGAGCGGGCAGGCGGATGATCCCGCTGCGTGATTCCGTGCCCGTGCACCGCTGGCCGGTCGTGACGTGGCTGCTGATCGGTATGAACGTCTGGGCGTTCCTCAACGAGCTGCTGCTCGGCCCCGAGCTCGAGGCGTTCGTGCGCACCTGGGGCTTCGTCCCCGCGCGTTACTTCGCCCTGGGCGAGCTCCATCCCGAGGACTGGGCTGGTCGCTACTTGCCGATCCTCACGTCGATGTTCCTGCACGGCGGATGGCTGCACCTGCTCGGCAACATGATCTTCCTGTGGATCTTTGGCGACAACGTGGAGGAACGGCTCGGCCACCTGCGCTACCTCGCGTTCTATGTGGCCACCGGCGTGGGTGCTGCGCTCGTGCAGGCGCACCTCGCGCCCGACTCGACGATCCCGACCATCGGCGCCAGTGGCGCGATCAGCGGCGTCCTCGGCGCCTATGCCGTGCTGTTCCCGCACGCGCGGGTCTACACGCTGCTGCCGTTCGTTTTCGTGTTCTTCGGCATCGTCCAGGTTCCGGCCAGCGTTTATCTCGGCCTGTGGTTCGCGATGCAGTTAGTGAACGGCGCCGTTGGCCTCGCCGTACCGGTCGAGGCCTCGGGCGGCGTGGCGTGGTGGGCACACATCGGCGGCTTCGTGATGGGCTCGGCGGTAGCGTCACTGCTTCGCCTCGGGCAACGGGAGCGCCGGCGATGGCGTCCCGAGTACGCGCCGTGGTGAGCGCGGCGCGACGACACGGAAGGAGATGAGCGATGGGCTTCGGCGACCTGCTCTGGCTGTTCTTCATGATCTCGGCGGTGCAGCCGATCATCCGGCAGAGGATGCTCGAGGCGAGCCGGCTGCGCCTGTTGCACCGGTTGCAGAACCAGCGCAAGAGCCGGGTCATCGCGCTCGTGCACCGGCAGGAAACAATGAGCTTCCTCGGGTTCCCGCTCGTCCGCTATATCGACATCAATGATTCGGAGGAGATCCTCCGCGCGATCAAGCTGACTGAACTGGACACCCCCATCGACCTCATCATCCACACGCCCGGCGGTCTGGTGCTCGCGGCCGGTCAGATCGCGCACGCGCTGCGACGTCACCGGGCCAAGGTCACCGTGTTCGTGCCGCACTACGCGATGTCGGGCGGCACGCTGATCTCGCTGGCGGCGAACGAGATCGTGATGGACCCGAACGCCGTGCTCGGTCCCGTGGATCCGCAGCTCGGCGAGGCGCCGGCCGCGTCGATCCTGTCCGTGATCGAGCGCAAGAGGCCTGAAGACATCGAGGACAAGACGCTCATCCTGGCCGACGTCTCGCGCAAGGCCATCTTGCAATTGAGGAAGACGGTGCAGGAGCTGCTGGGCGAGCGGATGGCACACGACGCGGCGACAGCGCTCGCCGACAAGCTCACGACCGGCACATGGACGCACGACTACGGGATCGGTTCCGAAGAGGCCAAGCAACTCGGCTTGCCGGTCAGCACCGACATGCCCCAGCAGGTCTATGACTTCATGGCCCTGTTCCCGCAGCCCACGCGCATGCGTCCCTCGGTCGAGTACATCCCGGTGCCATATCGCGGCGCGCGCCAGGGCGGCGGACGCTGAAGTTCAGATGGTGAGGTCGGACATGGGGCGATCGCTCATGCGCGGCGCCGAGGCCGGTTGCGCCGCGTCGACGCCGTCGGGCATCGAGCTTCTCCCGCCTCTTCGGGGCCGAGGAGAGTGAGGTATCGAGCTCTTGGGTCGGGCACGGGCGAGCGCGCGCCCCGCGGCCTGACTACAGCGGCGGTGTTCTGCGGATCTGGTTCTCGAGCGGTCGAAGCCAGCGCAACGCGGCGAAGTTGATGGAGGCGAGCAGGATCGCGATCATCGTAGTGGCCGAACGCGACGGCGGCGCCGAGCGCGCCCGTGTTCCAGAACTCGCCGCCGACGCGGTGCAGTGCGAGCACGAAGTCGTCGACGCTCAGGCGGCGAGCCTCGGCCGGAATCCTACCGCGCGGTCCAGCTCCGACTTGTCGTCGAACAGCTCGGCCGCGTGGATGACGTCCCAGCGGATCAGCCGGCGGGGACGCTCCTTCGCGAGATCGGGAAAGATGTCCTGCTCGCCGAGCGTGGAGACGGTCTCGAGCTGCACCCACAAGCCCACCCCCGTGGCCTCGCCTACGACGGTGCCGGCGACGAGGAAGCGGGAGGCCGCGCTGACGGGCTCCAGGGAGAAGATCGTCTCCAGGTCTGCTCGCGTGACCCAGATACCGAGATACTTGTCCTTGAGATCCATGGTGTGTCCTCTCATTGCGGGGGGCGCCGCCGACAGTGCCGGCGGCGCTGTTCCGCTTCAGGCGGCGCGCTCCTTGCTCTGCTCACTCTGCTGACCGCTCTGCTGGCCACTCTGCTGCGTCGTGACGGGAATTTCGCGGGCGCTGCCGCGCGCCCTCGTTTTCGGGAAGCGCACCGTCAGCACGCCGTCCCGGTACGAGGCCTCGGCCTGCTCCGTGTCGATGTCGTCCGGCAGGGGAATCTGACGGTAGAAGCTCACGTAACGCGCCACACGCGCATCCTTGCCTTCCTGCTCCTCCTGCTGCTCCCCACTGATCGTCAACACGTCGTCCTCGAGCATGACCGAGACGTTGGGCCCCTCGATCCCGGGCATCTCGGCCGTGAGCTCGAGGAAGTCGCCGGTGTCCCGCATCTGCACACGCGGCATGCGGACCATCTGGCGACCGCCGTCGCCGCCGTCACCCCCGCGTGACGGAACCAGCGCGTTCAGCAGCGAGGTGCCGAAGAAGTCCCGCTGCATCCGCTCGAAGAGGGAGTCGAACAAAGAGAAGGGATCCTGATACTGTCGCGTCGTCATCCCGCGCTCGCCACCGCCGGCGCGCTCCATCGCGGTCGACTGCGTCGGCGTCGTCGACGGCGTCGTCGCTCCGGACGATTGTTGACGCGGCTCGCTCTGACGCTTGCTCTGCTCGTTGGCCATGACCCGCTCCTTTTCTGGTGAAGGTTGTCGCTCCTGGTCGACGGCCCGTGGAACTCCGCGATGCGTTTGGATCTCGGCGTCCTCCGGCATCCGGGTCACTATCGCGCCAGCGCAGTGTCCGATCGTCCGGGAAGAGTCGCCAATCGTGCGCCGCGGTCGTCGACGCGTCGATGACGCGGCGTCGAGTTTGCGGCATTCGAATTGCTGTCACTCGATGCTCATGTCATCGACGCGCATCGCAACGCACCCGCGTGCTGAGGCGTGAGCCGTGACGCGACGAGCAGGAATCGGGGTTTTGCTCGGGGAGGTCAAGACACGGAGCGGCGTGTGTGTGGCGTGCGGCGTCCGACTGCGGCGGGAGGATCGGATCGCATGGACGTGGGCGCGACAGCGGATTCACGAGGCCTGCATGGCGCTGTATGCGCTCGCCGATCGTGGCCGGCGGTCGCTCGGCGCATGGGTCGCCGAGCCGGTGCGATCCGTGCTCGAGCGGTATCACGGTCGCATGTGCGACGCATGCCTCGCCCTCGCACTATCGACGAGTCTTGAGGAGGCCCGGGAGATCATCCGGATCAGCTCGCGGCTTCCCGGCTTTCAGGTGCTTCCGGTGACCTGCGACAAGTGTCAGCGGTCGGTGATGGCGCTGTGCCTCACGTCTGACGCCCGGACCGAGCCGGCGGATTAGGTCGGCACCCTCGCGCCTGTCTCGAGCTCGGCGTTCATGTCGTCGCGCACGAGGTCGACGCGGTGCTTCGATTCCATATAGAGGACGCGACCGAGGACACGTCCCCTGCGCGTCGACCTGATGATCGAGGAGTTAAACGGGATGCTGCGGCCGCACGCCCGCGATCATGGAAGTCCTGGAGGGCCGGCCCGGAAGCTAGGCCAGCAGGTGTGCGCGCGCCCAAGCTGCCCGATCGTCAGGTTCCACGATCTTGGTCATCGACGACAACGGCGACTCATTACAAGTGACTGGCCCGCCATCGCCGTGGCGATCACCAACGGGCGGACTTTCCGCTGACTTATCCCGTCGAGACACTGCGCCTGCCCAAGACCTCGTGGGGCAAGATGAGTCAGATCCGCGCGATGTCAGTGGAGCGGCTCGGCCGACGGATGATCATGTTCGCTGCCGCCGTCGGCTCAGTATTTCCGTCCCCTCGCGATACTGGTTAAGTCAACACGCCGCAACTCGTTGCTTTAGCGCTCCACGTTTAAGGACGTTCCGTTGGAAATCGCGAAACGATCCTTAAACACGAAGCGCGGTTTGAACTGCTCGGCGCGTGATCTGCTCCCCAATTGAACTAGACACCGATGGGCTCTCCTGCTGCTGGGCAGAAAGCAGATGGGATTGAGATCCCGCAGGCGGCGCGACGGCGTAAAAAAATCGTCGTTGCGCAAAGGGTCCGGGCGGTGACCCAGCATACCGTGGCTCGTCCGGGCATGCACTACTCCAACGAGTCACATCTCCTTCAAGTACTGGTGCA
>Ga0075418_10005714_pt1 | contig 14068 bp, 11 predicted proteins | sample SoiMetdeltSBSDD2_FD_81776 | JGI IMG/M metagenome (GOLD analysis project Ga0075418, IMG submission 81776) | Bulk soil microbial communities from a Populus tree surrounding site in Tennessee, USA - Soil MetaG P. deltoides SBSDD2 | ecosystem: Environmental > Terrestrial > Soil > Tree plantation...
ACCGCGGGCTGGAGACGGCCACGTCGAAGCCGGCGCAGGGCGAACGGGCCCGCGTGCCGCACCACGGCATCGACCTGGCGGACCCGGGTGAGGACTTCTCCCTGGGGGACTTCGTGCGGTCGGCGGAGCGATCGATCGAGGGGATCCGGGCGCGCGGCCGCCTTCCGGTCCTCGTCGGAGGCACCGGGTTGTACCTGCGCGGCCTCCTGCGCGGCGTGGCCGAGGCGCCGCGCCGGTCAAAGCATTTGCGCGCTCGTCTCGAGGCGCTGGCCGCGCGCCGGGGCGTGCCGTGGCTGCACCGTATGTTGCGGCGCGTGGATCCGGCGACGGCCTCCCGTCTGCCGGAACGGGATCGGCAGCGGATCGCGCGGGCGCTGGAAGTCTTCTTCAGCGCGGGCCGCCCTCTATCCTCCCTCATCGGCGCGTCGCCGTTCGGCGAAGATCGCTACGATGCCGTCAAGGTCGGCCTCGTGATGCGTCGCGACGAGCTCCACCGGAGGATCGACGTCCGCGTGGACGGGTTTTTCGCCGCCGGACTGGTCGAGGAGGTCCGGGGGCTGCTCGCCTCCGGTTGTCCTCCCTCCGCGAACGCCCTCAAGGCGCTCGGTTACCGGGAGGTGCTGTCGCACCTCCGGGGCGAGCGCAGCCTCGAGGAGGCGATGGCCCTGACGCGGCGCAACACGCGGCGCTACGCCAAGCGGCAGTGGACCTGGTTCAAGAAGGAGCCCGGCGTCGCGTGGTTCGAGGTCGATCCGGGATCGCCCGCGCCCTTCGACGCGGCGCTCGAGCATGCGGGCCGGGAGCTCCGGCTCCGGTGGGATGCGGCATGGGCCTGACGCTCCCCAACGTCCTGACCATCTTCCGGATGGTCCTCATCCCGCTCTTGATCACGCTCATCTTGTCGAATCATCCGGGATGGGCGCTTCTGGTGTTCATCCTGGCCGGCGTCACCGACGGTCTGGACGGGCTGGTGGCCCGGCGCTACAAGCAGAGCTCGCGCCTGGGCGCCTTTCTCGATCCGACGGCCGACAAGCTTCTGATGACCGCCTGCTTCATCGTCCTGTCGATTCCGGATCATCCGAAGACGATCCCCGAATTCGAGATCGCCAATCACATTCCGATCTACCTCACGATCGTGACCATCAGTCGCGACGTCTTCATCGTGATGCTCGCCCTGCTCATGCACCTGACCTCGGGGGTCGCCAGCTTCCCGCCGAGCGCCCTGGGCAAGCTCACGACGCTGACGCAGATCCTGACCGTCGGCGTGGTCCTGCTCCTCAACACCCTGAACCGCCCGGCGCCGATCCTGGTCCTGGGGCTGGGCTGGTTCACGCTGGCTCTGACCGTGTCGTCCGGCCTGCACTACATCTACCGAGCCTCGCGGCTGGGGGAAGCGCAGGCGCCGCCGGAGCGCGCGCCGGCTCAGGACGTCCGCGAGCGGCTCCGCCAGAAGAAGTAGACCGGGACGCCGCTCAGCACGATGAGGAGCCCCGGCCACGTGTAGGTCGGCTTCACGATCAGCAGGTCGATCATGATGGCGATCGTGGCCAGGACGTAGAGGGCGGGAAGCCAGGGGTACCCCGGGACCTTGTAGGGCCGTGGAGCTTCCGGCCGCCGCCAGCGGAGCACGAACAGGCCCGAGACCGTGAGGGCGTAGAAGAGCATGGCCGCCAGGATGATGTAGTCGAGCAGGTCGCCGTAGCGCCCCGAGAGCGTCAGGACGGCGGCCCAGATCCCCTGCACCACGAGCCCCCAGGCCGGCACCGCGTGCCGGTCCAGATCCCCGGCCTTGCGGAAGAAGAGGCCGTCCTTCGCCATGGCGTAATAGAGACGCGGGCCAGCCAGGATCAGGCCATTCTCGCAGCCGAAGGTCGAGATGATGATGAGCACGGCCATGATGGCCCCGCCGAGGGGTCCGAACAGCACCTGCACGCCCGCCGTGCCGACGCGATCCTCCGCCGCATGCTGGATCCCCCGCTCGATCACCGAGGCGCCATCCGGCGTCCCCTGCAACGGCAGGAGGTTGAGGTAGGCCACGTTCGCCAGGCAGTAGAGGGCCGTGACCAGGAGGGTCCCGAGCACCATGCTGCGCGGCAGCGTGCGGTGTGGTTCCTTCACCTCGTCGCCGGCGAAGCAGATGTTGTTCCAGGCGTCCGCGGAGAACAGCGATCCGACCATGGCCGCTCCGAAGGTCATCAGCAGCGCCAGGTGGATCCCGGCGTCGCCCAGGAACCGGCCGCCGCCGAAGTTGGCCTCGACGGCGACTGGGTCGCTCCGGCCGAGCAGGGGCACGATCGCCAGCAAGGCCAGGGCTCCGACCTTGGTGGTCGTGAACAGGTTCTGCGTCCACTTGGCGGTTCTGATGCCGCGCGTGTTGAGCCAGGTCAGGAAGGCGATCACCAGAATCGCCACCAGCCGCTGGGAGGTGATCGAGAGATCGAGACCGCCTTCGCCCGGGCTCCCGAAGAGGACGATCGGCACCAGCCGCTGGGACGGGGAGACCCAGGGCCACAGGACGCCGAGGAACTTCGCGAAGGCGACCGCCACGGCGGCGATGGTGCCGGTCTGGATCACCAGGAACAGCGTCCACCCGTACAGGAAGCCGATGAGGGGAGAGAATGCCTCGCGCAGGTAGACGTACTGTCCGCCGGCTCTCGGGAACAGGGACGCCAGTTCACCCGAAGCCAGCGCCCCTACCACGGTCAGGACGCCCGTCGCGACCCAGACCATGAGGAGCCAGAACGGGCTGCCCATCTGGCGGGAGATGTCGGCGGAGACGATGAAGATGCCGGAGCCGATCATCGAGCCGGCCACGACCATCGTCGCGTCGAAGAGGGAAAGCTCGCGCCGGAACTCCCGGCGGCCGTCCTGATGGTCGCTCACCGATTGCGGTCCCCGGAGTGCGCCGTGCTCAAGCAGCCGGACCCGGCGGCGGATTATTGGTGGTGTCCCGGGCGCTGTCAAGCCGTGGAATTCGAAGCTCCAATGGGCGAGGCGGCGGGCCGCTCCCCGGACCGGGGAGGAACGGGAATGGCGGCGGGGTCAGTCCGTCCATATGAGCTCGGCCTTGATGGTGCCGATCGGGCCGGCGTAGTCGAGGTCCACCTCGAACGTGGCGCTGCGGCCGGGCGGGACGACAGGCGGCTTGAGCGGCGACTCGCCTTGAGCCGCTACGGCGCCGGTGTCGAGCAGGAGCCGCACCCGCACGCGAGCGTTCATGGCCGGCAGGCCGCCGGAGTTCTGCACCTGCCCCTTGACCCGCAGACCGCCCGTCGGCAGGACATCGTGATCGTTCGACAGGAACATCAGGTTCGCCCGGGAGGCACCGGCGATCGAGCTGGCGAGAAGATCCTGCTCTGGCCCGCCGCTGGATTGCGGCGCCGCGGAACGACTCGTGTAGGTGCCTTCCCCCTCGATGGACGGGCTGACCACGGTGGAGGAGGCCGGCCCTCCTGACGCCTCGCCCTGCCGCGCGGCTTGCAGGTGCTGCCAGAGGCCGGCGGCGACGAGGCCCAGGACGGCCACCATCAGACCCACGGGCAGAAGGGATAGCGAGCGCCGCTCGTCCGCCGCGGGGGACGCTGGCAGGCGCGCCGGTGCCGGGACGCGGCCGACCCCCGCGGCGGCTCCCGGGTCCAGCGGCCCCTTGCGGCGCATCGTGGTGGCGGGCACGTCCGCGGCCGCCGCGGTCGACGGCTGCGTGTCGCCCAGCGCGCGTTCCAGCTCCCGGAGGAGAGCGTTGTAATCCTGGAAGCGCTCCGCCGGCCGCTTGGCCATCATCCGCTGGATCACCGCCGCGATCGGGTAGGGGATGCCGGCGTTGACCGCGCGCGGGGAGCGGACCGGCTCATTCATGTGCTTCATGATCATCGCCACGGCGGTGGTGGCCTCGAACGGGAGGCGGCCCGTGACGAGATGGTAGAAGGTGGCGCCGAGGGAATAGATGTCCGACCTCAGATCGATCGGCTGCCCCTGCGCCTGCTCCGGCGAGATGTACCCGGGGGATCCGAGCACCTCGCCGGTCGCGGTCAGCTGCGTCTCGGCGCGCGCGGCCTTGGCCAGGCCGAAGTCGGTAATCTTGACGGTGCCGTCCTCCGCGACCATGAGGTTGCTCGGCTTCACGTCGCGATGGATGAGGCCCTTGTCCGCGGCATGCCGGAGCCCGGCCGCGGCCTGCATGATGTACCCCGCCGCGATCGCGGGCTCGAGCGCGCCGCCCGCTTTCACCATCGTCTCGAGCGACCGTCCCCGGATCAGCTCCATCGCGAAGTAGGGGCTCTCCCCCTCCTGGCCGATGGCGTAGATCTGGGTGATGTTCGGATGGTTCAGCGCCGCGGCGGAGCGCGCCTCCCGCGTGAAGCGCGTGACGAACTCTCCGTCGGCGGCCAGGGCCGGCAGGAGGGTCTTGAGAGCCACCTCGCGCTGCAGCGCCTCGTCGAGCGCGCGGTAGACCCGTCCCATGCCCCCAGCGCCGATCAGCTCCAGGACACGGTAGGTCCCGAAGCGGTCGCCCGCCTTTCTGTCCGATGACGATTCTGTCATCGCGCGCTCGCTCCGAAACGGAATCTAGGGGCCCGCCCGAGAAATATCAACGCCCGTGGCGCGTGGCCCGTGCGTCACTTGCGGGAGAACAGCCCGAGGATTCCCTTGCGGGTCGAGCCCTCGGATTCGAGCCCGGCCAGTGCCGTCTCGTTGGTGGGGTCCCACTCGAGCGCCTTGCGGTACATGGCGCGCGCCCTGTCCATGACTCCGGCGCGTTCGTACAGCTGCCCGAGGAGCGCGTGCGAGCTGGCGCTCATCGGCGCCAGCTCGATGGCCTTGAGAAGGCTCTCCTCCGCTTGCTTGCGGAGGCGTGGGTTCTTCGTCTGGGCCATGCCCAGGTACTCGAAGTACTCGGCCCGGGTCGGATCCTGCTGGCAGGCGTTCTGGAGGAACGAGAGCGCTTCCGACAGCCGGCCGTGCTCGAAATGCTCCCGGCCGTGCTTGAAGTTCATCCGGGCCACCGCTGTCGCGTCGGCCGACTTGTCCTCCGTATGGCTGCTGCGCGCCTGCCGCTCCTCGTCGTACTTCTCCCGTGTAGTGGGGTGGGACAAGGTGGCATAGGCCTCGGTGATCCGGCCGAAGACCTTTTCCGCCTTCGATTTCAGATCCTCGCGATGGAAGGTGTCGGGGTGCAGGCGGCGCGCCAGGGCGTAGTACGACCGGCGGATCATGTCCATCGTGGCGACCGGAGCGACGTCGAGGACCTGGTAGAGGTCGAGCGTGTGGATGTCGCGGAAGCGGCGGAGCATCTCCGTCTCCACGTCCACGACGGTCTCGGCCGCCGGCTTGATCGCTGGCCGCAGGGGCTTCGGGATCGCGGCGCCCGGCCTCCGGACGGGCCTCAAGCCCCGGCCGGCGCCTCCGAGGGGGATGCGGGCCTTGGGGACGAGACCGATCGGCCCCGGGCGAGCAGCGCCGGGAGGCTGGAAGGCCGGGGCGGCCTGGGGACTGCCCGGTCTGGCGGCGGCCGGCGGCGGGGCCTTGCTCGCCGCGGGCACAGAGGGCGCGGGAGGCTTGGCGGACGCCGTCGGTGGCGGAAGAACGATCGGCTTGGCAGCGGCCTGCGTCGGCACGAGTCGTGCCGCGGGCCCCGGTTGCTCCGTGGCTCCGCCGGGCATCTCGAGGATGCCCGCCAGGGACAGACCGAGCAGGGCGGCGAGCGTCTTGTCGTCCCCCATGGGGCTCACCATGCAGATCTCGCGGATGGTGGCGACGCCGTCGACCCGCGACATGATGTACCCCTCCGCCGGGTCCAGCCGGATCCTCTGGTAGCCGTCGGGAGGGCGGACTCCGCGCTGGATGCGGCTGTCGGGCGATCCGAGGCGCCCGCGGATCCAGTCCGGATTGTTGATCTCGCGCGTCCACTCGAGGAGGACCTCGGCGGTCAGGACTCCGCCGATCATCGGATCGCGAAGCGGCGTGCCACCCTCCTGGAACTGGTAGGCGGCGTCTCCCATCCGCATCGCGGCGCGGGCGATCCTGCGGATGTGCATTTCGGTCAGCTCGACCAGGTCCTCCGGGGTGACGAGTCCGAGCCGCAGCAGCGTTGAGCCCAGGAATTCCTCCGGCCGCTTCTCCAAAGCGGCCTGCCGCAGCTGCTCCTCCGCCACGCCGCCACGTTCCAGGAACCAGCTCGTCAGGCTCTCGGCGGGATGGTTGCTGGCGGCGAACCGGATGTGCACTCCCGCCTCGAGATGGATCTGCCGGCTGATCGGATCGAGACGGAAGGTCAGGACGCCCGAGGTTCGATTCCGCTGCGCGTCGCTCAGCACGTCGGCGGGTGATCTGCGAGCCAGGCTTCCTTGCATGCCAGAGAGCCCTCCATCAGCCGCACGCCTACGGGCCGGGGCGGCCGGATCGGATCTCGCTATAACTTGGTGCGCGGACAACGTTATTGCAAGTGACGGCGGGCCAGGTCCTCGCCCCAGAGGCGCAGCAACTCGGGGAGGGTGAACCGGGTGGCGGTCCGGACCGCCTCATCGGAGTCGCTGCCGCGACCCATCTCGAGCAGGACGAGGTTCAGTCCGTGGAACCCTTCGCGATCGAGGAGGAATTCAACGAACGAAAGGGCGGAGGCGTAGGTGAAGGTCGATCCCCACGCCGGGCCGGCGCTGTCGTCCTGCCAGTCCCGCGCCAGCTGGCGCGCGGTCGCGACCGTCGTGCGTCGCCCCTCGATCCATTGGGCCAGACCCTCCTGCAGCCAGCGCGGGGCGCGACCGCCGCTCTTGTCCGTGATGAAAGCGTGCGCCAGCTCGTGCAGGAGGACGGCGCGGACCTCGCGGTTCAGATCGCGCAGGCCCCCGGCCGGCAGGCGGATCTTGCCGTCGTAGAGGCCGGCGACGTTGGCATCGGCTTGAGTCGCCTCGTAGAAGGCCTGTCCGGGATAGACGACGACCGCGATTGGCAGGGATAGGTCGTGGTCGAACTGCCGGACCAGATCGGGGAACCGGCTCTCGAGCTCGCCGAGGATCGCCGCCTCGAGTTCTGGCGAGATCCGCTCGCCGTCGTAGCGCAGGATGAAGTGCGCGCCTTCGGTCCGCCGGTAGCCCTGTTCGACGGACTGCTGGCGCCGCAGCGTCTCCATCCGCTCGCGCAGCAGAGGATCCGGCCGGACGGCCAGGGACTTCTCCCAGGCGGCGAGCGCCTCGTCCTGGCGGTCCTGTTTCTGGGCCACCGCGCCGAGCAGGAAGAGCAGATCCGGATCGTGGGGTGCGTCCAGGAGCGCCCGCTCGAGAACCGAGCGGGCGAACGCGTCCCGGCCCTCCTGCAGATACGCCGCGGCCAGCCCTCCCCGGGCGGGAATGCTGTGATCGTCGTACTGGAGGGCCTCCTCGAAGCGTCGACGCGCCTCGCCGGCGTGGCCTTGCTTGAGATCCTCTCCTCCCAGCCGACAGAGCAGGGCGACGACCTGGGCCCGGTTCTCCTCCCGGGCCAGGGGGAACTGCTGCATCCGGGCCTTCAGCTCCTCCAGACGCCGGACGGTCTCCGCCCGATCGAAGGGGGGTGACTGCGGGGCACTTCCGGATGAGTCCGCTGGCGGCCGTGCCGCCCCGCCCGTCCGGTCCGGCCCGGCGCCGCCCGGCGCGCGGGCGGACTTCGAGGACGGCGGGGACGGGACCGCCTCGATCCGGGCGACGTCGCGGCGGGGAACGACTATCGTTCCCTGGCCTTGATGCACGACGAGGTTCTCGCCGCGCTCCTCGATGCGGTCGCAGACGATCGTCCCTCCGTTCTTGAGATGGACGATGTCGGCGACGGCGGGAGAGAGCGATTGAGCCAGGAGCGCCGTGGCGCAGGCGGCGAGTCCGGCCGGCCAGCCGCCCCGGACGTGGCGGCCCGGCATCCTAGGACCGCGGAGCGAGCCGAGCCAGCGAGACGACGACCGGCTTCTGGGCTCCCTCGGCGAAATAGGCGGGGACGGACGACGCCGCGGCGTATGCGGCCTCTTTGCTGTCGTACACGCCCCAGCAGGCGCGGAAGCAGGTCCGTCCCTGGAGCGGGAAGGGCACGACGATGAGATCGCCCGCCGCGCGCGTGGCGGCGAGCGCTTTCTGCACCGTGGCCGGTTCGCAGGCGATCAGGACCTGCAAGGTGAAGCGATCCGGGTCGCCTTCTCTCACCAGGGCACGAAACGCATCGGCTCCCGCGGCGACCCGCCCCTCTTCGATCAGGCGGTAGGCGTCGGCGAACCGCTCCTGCCCGGGCCGCGCTCCGGACCTGGGAGGAAGGTGCTCTGCGGAGTCGCCGGCAAGGTCCGCAGCGGGCGCCGGCTGCGCCGGAGCGGGGGGAGAGGGCGCCTTCAGCGTGTCGACTTCTCCTGCCTCGACGGGAGCCGGGGTCGTTGCCTCGGCGGGTTTGGGCTCGGCCGTGGACCCGGCCACGGCCTCCTGCAGGGCCGGTCGCCTGTTGCGCAGCAGGCTGACCGCGAGCGCCGCCATCAGCACGACCGCCGCCACGGAGGCGACGGCTGCCCAGCGCCTCGCGGCCGACGGACGGTTCGTCGCGGGCCCGACCTGGCCGTCGAACGTCATCTCAACCGGTCCGGCCATCGTCTTCTCTCCGGTCTGGGGATTGAGACGCCACTCCGGCGCTGCGCCGGGCGGGATCGCGAAAGCAGGCAGCTCCCCCGGAGGGAAGGGGGGCGGCAGGTCTTCGGCTTCCTCTTGAGCCTGGGGAGCGGGCGGCGGCGCCAGGGCCGCCGGGCTCTCCGGCTCCAATGGAGGCGCTGGCACGACCTCCGGCTCCTGGATCCGGGCGTCCGGAGCGGGATGCGCGTCGGGCGGCAAGTCCGCTTCGACCGGGATCAACCTCCCCCGGGAGACTGCGGAGGCGGCGGACGGCGCGGCCTCCACCAGACCCAGGATCTCGAGCGCCAGGACGACCTTGCTGACGGTGAAGTCGTCCAACGAGGTCTGGCCGCTGATCTCGCGCAAGGTCCGCTGCCCATCGACGGTCAGTCCCACCTGCTCCGTCGAGGTCTCGAGTCGGAGGGCGGACAGTCCCTCCCGGAAGGCATCGGTGGGGCGGTAGACCGACTCCATCGACCCCATCTCGCGCACGATCGCCTGCCGGTCGCCGGATTCCATGAGAGCGTCGAAGATCAGACGGCGGGCCGGCAGTCCGAGGACCGTGATCTCGCGCGGCAGCGGACCGGGGCTGATCTGGTACGCGCCCTCGTGCAGCGCGAAGCAGGCTGCCAGGATCTGGCGGACCTGCCGTCGGGCCCCCTGGAGCAGCTCCGAGGGAGTCAGGAACCCCATCTCGATCAGCATCTTGCCCAGCGAGACGCCGGGCTGGAGCCGCGAGCGCGCCATCTCGAGCTGCGGCTCCGTCAGGCGTCCGTCACCCAGGAGGATGCTGGGCAGGCGATCCGCCTCGGCGTTGCTGGCGGCGGAGGCGATCTCGCCGTTCCGGAAGTAAACGACCCGGGTCGTCCCTTCCGCGCTGAAGCGCAACGAGCCGTCGAAACCCTCGCGATGCAGGCGGGCGACGAGCCGCGGCGTGAACACGCTGGCGATCGGTTGCGTGGGTTGAGCGTCCTGCATCGCGGGCCGGGACGACCTCTCTCGGGGCCGCCGTGCTGTGCCGCGCGCGGGGCCTCGGGAGGGTGCATGATAGGGACGCTCACCCGGGCTGTCAAGGAACGCCGGGCGGATTAGACTGTCGATCCATGACACCGGTCTTCGGAGCGCTCGTCGTCGGAAGCGGCATCGCCGGCCTGCGTGCCGCCGTGGAGATCGCCCGGAGCGGCGGGCGCGTCGGCATCCTCACCAAGGACGGCCCGACGGACTCCTCGTCCGACAAGGCCCAGGGGGGGCTGGCCGCGGTCCTCTCGGATGACGACGAGGTGGCGCTCCATTACGAGGACACACTGCGGGCCGGAGACGGACTGTGCAGCGAAGGCGCGGTGCGTATCCTCGTCGAGGAGGGGCCCTCCCGGGCCCTGGAGCTGATCGAGTGGGGGGCCCGTTTCGACCGCGAGGGGGCCCGGCTGGCCCTGGCGCGCGAGGCGGCCCACAGCAAGCGCCGCATCCTGCACGCCCAGGGCGACTCGACCGGGCGCGAGATCGTCCGCGCCCTGGTCGAGAAGGCCAAGGGCACGCCGGGGATCGAGCTCCTGCCGCGGCTCTTCTCCATCGACATCCTCATGCAGGGAGGATGCTGCGTCGGGCTCGCTGCCCTCGACGAGCGGAGCGGCAGGACCCTGCTGATGCCAGCCCGGGCCGTGCTGCTCGCGACCGGAGGCGCCGGACAGATCTATCGCGAGACCACCAACCCGCCCCAGGCCACCGGCGACGGACTGACCATGGCCTATCGTGCAGGGGCCGAGATGATGGACCTGGAGTTCGTCCAGTTCCATCCGACGGCCCTGTTTCTGCCGGGGGTGCCGCGCTTCCTCCTGTCGGAGGCGATGCGCGGCGAGGGGGGCCGGCTGCTGAATGCCCGCGGGGAGGGCTTCATGGCCGCGATCGATCCGCGTGGGGACCTGGCCCCGCGGGACATCGTGGCGCGCGGCATCACCGAGGAGATCCGGCGCAGCGGACATCCGTGCGTGTTCCTCGATATGAGCGCCTGCGAGCCCGAGTTCGTCCGCCGCCGATTCCCGACCATCGCCGCCACCTGTGCGCGCCACGGCCTCGACATTGGCCGGGACCGCCTGCCGGTCTCGCCCTGCGCCCACTTCATGATGGGGGGCGTGCGGACCGACACCTGGGGGAGAACTTCGATCCCGGGCCTGTACGCGGCCGGCGAGGTGGCCTGCAACGGCGTGCACGGCGCCAACCGGCTGGCCAGCAACTCGCTGCTGGAGGGCCTGGTCTTCGGCGCCCGCGCCGGGCAGGCAGTCCTGGCCGACCGACCGGCGGGGCCGGGCCCGTCAACCCGGCCGGACGCCTCGGGCCCCATGACTACGGGTCCAGCCGGCGACTCCGACCCCGTCGTTCGGACGATTCCGGAGGCCGCGGCCCCTGCAACCATTGCGGCGCTGAAGGAGATCATGTGGCAGCAGGCTGGCATCGTGCGCGACGCTTTGGGCCTGCAGCGGGCGGCGTCGGCGATCCTCGGGCTCGAGGAGAATTTGGCGGCGGGTCCTCCGTCCCGCGCCGGACTGGAAGCGCGCAACATGCTGTTCGCCGGGCGGCTGATCGCCGAGTGCGCTCTGCGACGCGAGGAGAGCAGGGGGAGCCATTTCCGATCCGACTTTCCCCGGCCCCAGCCCGGCCGCGGCCGGCATTCGATCGTGGCGCCCGGCGCCCCGGCTCCCGATCTCATCCGGCTCCCAGGGTCAGGGTAGGCGCGTGACCGTCGCAGGCGGCTTTCTGTTACAGTAACGGAAGGGAGGACCACAATGCAGGATGCAGCGGTCGTCATAGGACTCGTCCTGCTGGCCGTTCTGGTCGGCGCCCTGCTGCCCGTCTTCTATCACGCCGTCCAGACGCTCAAGAGCGTCAAGCAGTTCGCGGACACAACCGCGCCCCGCCTGGAGCACGCCCTGCGGGAGTTGTCGGAGACAGCGGCCCGCATGAACCGGATCGGTGTCACTCTGGAAGGGGAAGGGGAGCGGCTCAAGCCGCTCTTCGACTCCGCCGCGAGCCTCGGCCAGACGTTGCAGAACCTGCGACGCTCCCTTCAGATTGCCGGGACCGTGCTGGGAGCCGTGGGGCCTGCCCTGCTCGCCGGTCTGGGCGCCTTCACGGCGAGGCGTGGTCGGTCCGGAGACGGGGACGCCGGCCAGGAATCCGAGGGCGACGCCGCGGACGAGGAAGCCGATGCGGGAGGAGGCGCTCCGGTCCCCTCCATGCGCGCCTCCGAGGAGTCGCTCGATGGCCACTGAGGGCGGAGGGTTCAAGGGCTCACATATCCTCGTCGCTTTCCTCGCCGGCGCGGCCGCGGGGGCGATCATCGCCTACCTGACCGCGCCCGAATCGGGGCGCCGGAACCGCGAGCGCGTGAAGAAGGCTGCGCGATCCGTGGAGCGGGCCGCCCGCGAGGCGCCCGCCCGGCTGAGCGACTCCTGGTTCCGCGCCGCCGACGCTGCGCGAACCATCCTCGAGGATGCGCTCGACGAGAGCGCGCGCCGCTGAGGCAGCACAGTCCTTCCGCGTCCATCACAGTCCTTGTCGTGACCACGGGCGGACGTCCGCCATGCCCCGCCGGCTTCTATCCCGCCACGGCGCAGCGTCGTGTCTCCTCGCACCGCTCTTGCACTCCACCGGGCCCGACCGCCGCGTCACGACGGGGCGAGAGCCGTACGGGAGGAGATGATGCGTGGAGCATCGGGAGAGAAGTGCGCCTACCTGCTGACGCTCTGGACCTACGGTGACCGTCCGGTGCTCGGCGACGCCGAGGCCGCGCGCCTCTTCTGCCGCGTCCTCGGGCACCTGCGCCGGCGTCTGGCGTTTCACCTGCACGCCTTCGTGGTGCTGCCGGACCGCGTGCGGCTGATCGTCGCCACGCCGGATGGCGACCCGCGCTCGGTCCAGGTGATCGTGAGACGACTCAAGGCGCGCTTCGCTCGCGAGTGGAACTGGCGGCGGGGCCGGCTCGGACTGGTCTGGCAGGACGCGGACCAGATGGCGGCGCTTCAGGGGCTGCAGCAGATTGCCCGGCGCGCCGACCTGCTGCATCGGAGCCCGGTTCTGGCGGGACTGGTGCGGCTGCCGAGGGAGTGGCCCTGGTCGAGCGTGCGCCCCTGGGCTGGCGCGGGTACGGCTCCGGCCACCGTCGATCTCCCCGAGATGCCGGAGCGTCGGGCTCCTCGCCCGCGCCCTTCGGTCAGCGGATGATCCGGAACGTCCGATCCCAACGGGACTTCGTGAACAGGTGGCTGACCTTCGACCAGATCCCCTGCACGCGGTCCCTGACGGACGTCTTCAGGTAGGCGTCCCGGTCCTCGTCATAGGACCACCAGATCATGAAGGCGCGGCCTTTCACGAAATCGCGCGGCACGAAGCCCCACGATCGGCTGTCGCGGCTGTTGTCGCGGTTGTCCCCCATGCAGAAGTAGGCGGTGGGGGGGACCTTGGTGGCGGGATAGTTGTCCTGGTCGATGTTCAATCCGCGCGGGTTGCGGTGCATCTTGTAGGTCTCGTCGAGCGGCTGGCCGTCGATGTAGACCTGCCGATCGCGGATCTCGACCGTCTCGCCCGGCAGGCCGACGACGCGCTTGATGTAGTCCTTCTCGGGCTCCTCCGGGAACTTGAACACGACGATGTCGCCGCGGCGCACGTCGCGCATCGGAAACAGCGCGCGCTCCACCGCGCCCAGCAGAGGCACATCGTCCGACCCTTGCGCGTACACGAACTTGTTCACCATGATGTAGTCGCCGATCAGGAGCGTCGGGATCATGGATCCCGTCGGGATCTTGGACTGCTGGAAGACGAACGTGCGCGCGAACAGGACGAAGATCACGCACGTGACGATCGTCTCGAAGTAGTCCCTGATCAGGCTCTTGGGAGTATCCGCCGAGGTCATATCGAACCCATGCAAGGGGGGCGATTATAGGGGCTAAGGCGGCGCTCTTCAACCGGCCGCTTGCGGAACTCCCGGAGCGAGGCGATCCCATGTCTCCGCCCCCGGCGAGGCTTCATTCCGGCGCCGGCGCTCGCAGGGCGCGCGTCAGGGCCTCCACCGCCTCGCGGGGGCTCCGGACGAGCCGGGAGGCCTCGTCGGCCACGGGATCGAGCAGCCGGAGCCGGCGCAAGTGTCCCAGCAGCTCCTCCCAGATGCCGCCCAGCAGGAGGATCGGCTTGGGGCCGAGGAGGTCCGCCTTGCGCAGCGCCCAGAGGAAGGCGAGCTCGGCGAGCGTTCCCGAGCGGCCCGGCAGGATGATGAATCCGGAGGCATCCTCGATCAGGCGCTGCGTCCGCGAGAAAAGGTCCGGCTCGCAGATCTCGGTGTCGACGAACGGATTCGCTCCGGAGCGGAAGGTGAAAGAGCGAGTCGTGACCCCGACACTACGGCCACCGGCGGCGCGGGCGCCGCGCGCCGAGGCCTCCATGACGCCTCCGTAGCCGCCGTTCAGGAC
>Ga0075418_10005715_pt1 | contig 14068 bp, 9 predicted proteins | sample SoiMetdeltSBSDD2_FD_81776 | JGI IMG/M metagenome (GOLD analysis project Ga0075418, IMG submission 81776) | Bulk soil microbial communities from a Populus tree surrounding site in Tennessee, USA - Soil MetaG P. deltoides SBSDD2 | ecosystem: Environmental > Terrestrial > Soil > Tree plantation...
CCTACGAAATCCCCGAGCGCCGCGATCTTCCGGAGCGCCTCGCCAGCGTGCTGCACGTCGTCTATCTCGTCTTCAACCAGGGCTACTTCACGCGACCGGACCTGGCCGTCGAAGCGATCCGGCTCGGCCGGTTGCTGGTCGAGCTACTGCCGGAACCTGAGGCGATCGGTTTGCTCGCTTTGATGCTGTTACATGATGCCCGGCGCGCCACACGCACGAACGGCAAGGGCGAGCTCGTCCCGCTCGAGGAACAGGATCGTTCGCAGTGGAACCGAGAGCAGATCAAGGAAGGGATCGTGCTCGTCGAGCGCGGCTTTAGCTCTCGCCAGATCGGCCCGTATCTGCTGCAAGCCGCGATCGCGGCGGTGCACGCCGACGCCGCAACGCCCGCTGAAACCGACTGGAGCGAAATCGTCGGTCTGTATGACGTCCTGTCGAGGGCCGATCCCTCGCCGGTGATCGCACTCAATCGCGCGGCGGCGATCGCGATGCGGGATGGACCGCAGCACGGACTCGAGCTGATCGACGAAATCCTCGCCCGAGACGAATTGGGCGAGTATCATCTGGTCCACGCGGCACGAGCCGACCTGTTTCGGCGCCTGGGCAAAAAGGCCGATGCAATCGCGGCTTACAACCAGGCCCTCGCCCACGCCGTCGAGGAGCCGGTACGGCGCCTCATGCAGCGCCGGTTGAGAGAATTGGGGGAGACGGCGTAGCCCTCTAGATGCCCGCCCGGTGCGAATCGACGCCGGCCGCCTTCGTCAGGGGTTCGTCAAGCGTGCGTGCAGTGCTCAACGCCAAGTGACACCATCCTAAGGCCGATTCGCGGCATGATCGCTGCCATGCCGCGCCGTTGAGGCTACGTTCTAGCCCGATGGTCCACGCTAAACCCAAGCAACTCTGGCTGCTCGGCTTCCTGATTTGGACGGTCCTCGCCCTGATGTCCGCGGCGCAGAGTGTCGCCCGCCGCGCGTTCATGGGGCGGCCGGTCGATCTGCTCGCGATTCTCCCCACGACGCTCGCCGACTGGTACACGTGCGGGATGTTCACGCCGTTCTTCTATCTGATGGTGCGGCGCTTTCCGATTCGCGGCGACCGCTGGTGGGCACGGATCCCGGTGCACTTCGCCGCCTCGCTCCTGTTCACCCTGCTGAAGGTCGCGATCTACACACCCATCTACAACGTATTGGATCCGACGCAGCCGGCCACCGTCAGCATGATGTTGTTCGGTGGGTTCTACGCCGACATGCTTGCGTACTGGGCATCGGTGGGCGTGATTCACGCGATCGAGTATTACCGCGAGTCGCGCGAGCGCGAGCTCGAAGCAACGCGCCTCGCGCTCGAGAACCTGCGTGCACAGCTGCAGCCGCATTTCCTGTTCAACACGTTGCAGTCGATCTCGACGCTGATCCATCGCGATCAACCGGCCGCCGATCGGATGCTGACCGATCTCTCCGAGCTGCTGCGCCTGTCGCTCCGTACCACCGCCAGCCAGGAAGTCCCGCTGCGGGACGAGTTGGGCTTTCTCGACCGCTACCTCGACATCATGCGCGTGCGGTTTGGCGATAGGCTCGTGATCACCGTGGATGCCGATCCCGACGTGCGGGAAGCGCTGGTCCCCAGCCTGGTGCTGCAGCCGATCGTCGAAAACGCGATCACCCATGGCATGGCCGACCGCCCCGACATCGGCCATGTCACGGTGCGAGCGCGACGAAACGCGGGCTCGCTGTTTCTCGAAGTATCAGATGATGGACCCGGGATGACCGCGGGAACGCCCACGAATGGCATTGGGCTCGCGAACACGCGGGAGCGCATTGCGCGGTTGTATGGGGAGCCTGCCCACGTCGAGACACTGGTGAACGGAGGCTTCACGGTGAGGATCAGGATTCCGTTTAGGACCTCACCCCCTGACCCCCTCTCCGCGATGCGGAGAGGGGGAACGCAATGAAGGGGACGCGCGCGCTGATCGTCGATGACGAAGCGCTCGCCCGCGAGCGGGTCCGCACGCTCCTCGAGGCGAGTGATGGCGTCACGATCGTCGGGGAGTGCAGCGGAGGGCGCGAAGCGGTCGATGCGATCATCGACAAACGGCCCGATCTCGTGTTCCTCGACGTCCAGATGCCAGACCTCAATGGCTTCGAAGTGCTGGAAGCTGTCGCCACGGAGTGGCTGCCCGCCGTCATCTTCGTGACGGCGTACGATGAATACGCGCTGAAGGCGTTCGATGTGCACGCGATCGACTATCTGCTGAAGCCGATCGAGCCGGAGCGGTTCCACAAGGCGCTGGCTCGCGCGACGACGCGCGACCTGCTCAACTTCCTCGACGAACGGCCGATCGACCGGCTCGTCATCCGCACGCGGAGCAAGGTGTCGTTTCTCAAGCCGAGTGAGATCGACTGGATCGAGGCGGACGGGAAGCATGCGCGTTTGCACGCCGGCAGCGAGACGCATGTCGTGCGACACACGCTGACGCGACTCGAGCAACGACTCGCCGCACACGGGTTCGTGCGCGTGCACCGCTCCGCGATCGTGAATATGGACCGGATCAAGGAGCTCGAGCCGTGGTTTCATGGGGAGTTCGTCGTGATTCTGAAGGATGGGACCAAGCTGACGTCGAGCGCGGCGCACAGCCAGGCACTGCACCGGATTGTTGACGCCACGTGAGTAAGAGCAGGGTTGTCGTGGGCTCGATCGGTGGCCTGATCGCGGTCGTTCTCGTGGCAGGCGGCTACGTCGCGACGCACTCCTCGCGCCTGTTCGAGCCCGAGGTGCGCATTCGGGAAGAAGACTACGTCGAGACGCGCCGGCACTTCCGGACGCGTTTGGTGCGTGAGGCCGGCTCACCGCAGCGTGATGTGTTCACGTTGGTGCCGCCCGTGTATGTCGACGAGGTGGAGTATCCCTCCGGCGCACTCCGCCTCAAAGCATGGTTGACGCGGGATCGACAAGCGGGGCAAAAACTGCCCGCCGTGCTCTTCTTGCACGGCGGATTCGAGTTCGGGGCCGCTGACTGGGACATGGCGGTTCCCTACTGGCAAGCCGGGTTTGTAGTCATGGCGCCGATGCTGCGAGGGGAAAACGGGCAGCAGGGTACGTTTTCCTTCTTATACGATGAAGTCGATGACGTGCTGGCCGCGGCGGAATTCCTGGGCAACCAACCGGGAGTAGATCCCGATCGCATTTTCCTCGCCGGCCACAGCGCTGGTGGAACGTTGACCCTGCTCACGGTAGAGGCGTCGGGCCGATTCCGGGCTGCCGCCTCATTCGACGCATCACCCGACCAGCAGCTGCTGTACAACGGGAGTGCTCGGAAGCCAGGGAACCACCGCGAGGTCGTCTTCGATGTCGAGGATTCGCTCGAGCTGCAGGTGCGGTCACCTCTCGCATATGTGGCGAGCATACGGTCGCCGGTCCGGCTGTACTACAGTGTCGAGGCTTCGACGTTGAACCGGCGATCGAGTGAGCGATTCGTCGAGCTGGCACGCGCGAGGGGAGTCGACGCCAACGCCATCCGCGTGTGGGGCAGTCACATGTCCCATGTTGCGCGTGCCATGCCGCGCAGCATCGCGTTCTTCAGACACCGGCTTGGCCCAGAGTCCGGGCGGCTGCTCACACCTCGAACCGTCCCGCCACTCACCGCAAGCTTGAAAGGCAATACGACGTTCAGGCTCAGGGGGCATCAAGAGGCGCGCGTTGTCGCGCTCGCCGGCTCGTTCAACGGGTGGGATTCGCAACATGTGCTGTGCGGAAAGGAGAGCGGCGTCTGGGTATGCCGCATCGACCTTCCCCCAGGGAAGTATCTGTACCAGTTCGTGGTCGATGATGAGTGGATCAACGATCCCGACAACCCCGTGCTCGAAGACAGCGGTAACGGGAGCATGGCGTCGGTGATCGAGACGAAGCCATAGGCGGGTAGCTCACGCCAGCTGGCGGCATGGTCACGGCATTTGTGTTGTGCGGAATCGGTGGCATCCGGTACGATGGGTATCGGAAACCTTTCCAGGGGAAGCCAATGTCACCGCGTCTCGTACTCCTCGCCCTCACTGCCTTGCCGTTGACCACCATCCAGGGGCAGACCGCCGCGACCGCCGCGACCACCGCTGATTCCAACGCCATCCGCCAGGCGGCCCTCGACTACATCGAGGGCTATTACGAAGGAGACGGCGCGCGCATGGAGCGCGCGCTCCATCCGGAGCTCGCCAAACGCATCGTGCGCACCAACGAACAGGGACGCAGCCAGCTCGGCCAAATGAGCGCGATGTCGCTCGTCGTCGGCACGCGCGCCGGCGGTGGGAAAGACACGCCGATGGCCGATCGGCGCAAGGATATCAAGATCTTCGACATCTACCGCAACGCCGCGAGCGCCAAGATCGACGCATCCGACTGGGTCGACTACCTGCACCTGGCGAAGTGGAACGGGCGCTGGGTGATCGTCAACGTGCTGTGGGAGCTGCACCCACCGCAGAGTAAGCCATGATCTCGTTGTTGCTGCTCGTCGCGCTCCAGGCCGATCAACCGTACCAACGGTTCTAGAGCGACAGCTACAGCTCGGCGCCGAACGAGTACGACGTTCGCGGAGGTATCCACCGGCGATCGTTACGGGAGCGGCGGTATGCGAGGACGCGCCGATGGCGTTTGCGGCATTCGCGGGCGACGGGCGCATCCTCGTGCCGCCGCGTGAGCATGATGCGGCGGCCCGACCCGCGCCGCCGGTCCAAGCCGTTGCGCCGATGGTAGCGCCAATCACCGGTAGTGTCGTATGTCGTAGTGTCACCCCTGCGACAAAATCGGGGCACGTTCGGGGCCACGGCAGCGCCGTCCATGCCGATACGCGTAGCATATTGTTGGGCCGAGGGTTGCCTGTGACCAGCAGCATGAGCCACTCGCCGGGTTGTCGTCCACAAGTGGCACAGCATCAACACGTGCTGCGCGAATGGAACAGATGATGGTCGCGAGACCAGGGAACCACTTGGCTAATCGTACCAGTTCTTGTCCCAGGCATGCGGCTTCAGCTTCGCCAGCATACCGGGCGACAACGATCCCCTCGCCGACGCCATCGCGTTCTGCCGCACGTGCGCGGGCCGCCGCATGCCGGGGATGACCGTCGACACTTCGGGTGACGAGAGACAGAATCGCAGCGCGAGCTCGGGCAAGGTTTCGACCTGGTCGTTGAGCAGGCCGGCGAGAGCCTTGCCCCGCCGCTCCGCCTCGGCTTTGCGGTCGCCCGCGAAATACTCGGCGCGCCAGTCACCCGCGGGAAAGACGGTGTTCGCTTTGATCTGACCGGTGAGCGCGCCCTCGTCGAAGGGCACGCGCACGATGATGCCGAGTGGCTTCTTCTTGGCGTGCGCGAACAGCGCCTTCTCCGGCGAGCGATCGTAGATGTTATAGATCACCTGCGCCGTTTCGAAGATCGGCTCGGTCAAAACTTTCAGCGCGGTCTCGGGGGCATGATCGTTGATCGAGATGCCCCAGTGGAGCACCTTGCCTTCGTTCTTCAAGCGCACGATCTGGTCGAGCGACTTTTGCCATTCCGGATCCGAGAGCCAGACGTCGTTCCAGACATGGAGCTGCTGCACGTGCAGCGCTTCCATCCGGAGATTCTTCAACGACTGTTCGGTGGACGACACGATGTGCCTGGCGGGAAACACGCTCGTGAGCTTGTAGCTCGGTTTGGCCGGCCACTCCTGGTTCATCGGCGGAATCTTCGTAGAGACGGCGACGCGGCCCGCGCGGATGTCATCCTTCAGCACTTCGCCGATCAGGCGCTCGCTGTGGCCGTCCCCGTACGCGAGCGCGGTGTCAAAGAAGGTGATGCCCTGGTCGACCGCTTCGCGCAGCGCCTTGCGCCCTTCATTGTCGTCGACGCCACGCCACATCGCGCCGCCAATGCCCCAGGCACCAAAGCCGATTTCACTGACGCGATAGCCGGTCCTTCCGAGAGGTCTCTGTTTCATCGTTGTGTCCTATTTGATGGCGATGCGTGCGGTCGCGGGGGCAAGCCCCCCTCCTTCCGCCGTCAGCGTTACGGTCCCCGGGCTCCTGCCCGCGCGCACAATGACGACCGCCTTGCCGTTGAACAGCCGCACTTGTTTGGCCTGGAATGACGTGTGGCTGAACTGATCCCCGTTGTCCACGCCGACGATCCGAGCACCACCGCTGATCCGGAAGCGGATCAGTGGCTCCGCCGTCGGCACCGATCGGCCCCGCCGATCGCGGACCGTGACCGTCACGAACGATAGGTCCTCCCCGTCCGCGCGGATCCGTGCCCGGTCGGGAGCGAGCGCAATCCGCGCGGGCGCACCGGCGGTCCTGACTACGGCGCTTGTCGTCTCGAGCCCGGAGGTGCGTGCAACGGCGCGCAACGTCCCCGGCTGGAAAGCGACACGCCACATCACGTGGCTTACCTTGCTCTCCTTGCGCCTGACGCCTTGAAACGCCCCGTTCAAGTACAGCTCCACCTGCTCGGCGTTGGTGTAGGCCCACACGTCGATCGTATCGCCGGCCGCCCAGTTCCAGTGCGGGAAGAGATGTAGCATCGGCCGCTCCGGCGGGGTCCATACGCTCTGATACAGGTAGAACGGATCTTTGGGGAAGCCGGCCAGATCGACGACGCCGAAATACGAGCTCCGCGCCGGCCACTCGTACGGCGTCGGCTCGCCCAGGTAGTCGATCCCTTGCCAGATGAACATCCCCGAGAGGAAGGGATACTGCTCGAACAGCCTCAGCGATTCTTCGTGCAGCGAGCCCCAGAACGCGTGCCGGCTGTCGTAGGATGCGATGCGCCCGTTCTTGGGTGGCTGCGGCCCGCGGTCTTTCTCGTAGGGTGTGTAGTACACCGCCACACTGTCGGAGGGCTGGTCGTAGACGCCGCGGGAGTTCAACGCCGACATCGCTTCGGTGATGATGAACTTCGCTCCCGGATACTGCGCCGGAAAATCCTTCCAGACCCCGTGGTGATAATTGTGGCCGAGCAGATCGAGTGCACCGGCGTGAAAGACCGGATTGGCCGGGCTGCCGTTGTTCGCTCCCAGCGTGATCGGCCGGGTGGGATCGAGTGCGCGCACAATGCCGGCCAGCTCACGCGCGATTGGGGCAGCCGTGCTGTCGCCGTCCTGCCACTGCTCCATGACTTCGTTGCCGATGCTCCAGATGAAGACGCTCGGGTGATTGCGGTCGCGGCGCACCATGTCCGACAGGTCGCGCACATGCCAAGCATCCCAATCGAGATGGTAGTCGTACTTGGTCTTTTCCTTCTTCCACATGTCGAACGCTTCGTCCATCACGATGAAGCCCAGGCGGTCGGTGAGGTCGAGCAACTCGGGCGCAGGTGGGTTGTGTGAGGTGCGGAGCGCATTGGCGCCCATCGCCCGCATGATTTCGAGCTGTCGCTCCATCGCGCGGGTGTTCACCGCGGCGCCGAGCGCGCCGAGATCGTGGTGCAGGCACACGCCGCGGATCTTTACCGGCTTGCCGTTGAGATAGAACCCTGAATCCGCTCTGAAGGCAAACGAGCGAACGCCGAACGGGGTGCCGTAGGTGTCGCACCGCGTGTTGCCGCACATTACCCGCGACACGGCGTGATACCGATACGGGCGCTCGAGCGACCACAATACGGGACGCGGGATCGTCAACTGTTGCGCAATCTCGACGACGGAATCGGCCTGCACCGTGGCCTCTGCTGACACCGCGCCGACTGCCTTCCCCGCCGAGTCGTAGACTGTCGTCTGCAGCGCGATCGGTCGGGCTGCGCGTCCCTCGTTGCGCACCGTCGTCCGGATCGTGACCTGGCTCGACTCCGCAACCACCGCCGGTGTCGTGACGTACGTGCCCCAGTGATCGACGTGGATGGAACCCGCTTTGATGAGACGCACGTGGCGGTAGATCCCCGACCCCGAGTACCAGCGCGAATTCGGCTGCTGCGAGTTGTCCACCCGCACTGCAATCACATTTAGTCGCTTACCGTAGCGGAGGTGCGGCGTCAGCTCGTAGCGGAACGAGCTGTACCCATACGGTCGCTTTCCGAGATAGCGGCCGTTGATCCAGACCTCGCTGTTGCGATACACGCCGTCGAACTCGACAAACACGACTTTGGCCGTGTCGCCGGCGGGCAGGGAGAACGTCTTGCGATACCAGCCGATGCCACCGGGCAACGCGCCACCCGCCACGCCCGCCGGGTGCTGCTCGCTGAACGGTCCTTCAATGCTCCAGTCGTGGGGAAGATCGAGCTTTCGCCAGCCTGAATCGGCAAACGCAGGCTGCTGCGCGCCCGCGACATCACCCAGATGGAACCGCCAATTGCGGTCAAAGCTCTGGGTTTCACGCTGCGCGAGCAGCACCAGGAGGAGCGCGAGCACAGGCTCAGCCTCGGAAGTAGAGGTATGCGGCGAGAATCAAGACCAGCACCACCGCCGATGCGATGACCTCGCGCGTGCCCCAACTGACCCGCGACGCAACCCGCGCCTCTGGAGTAATCGTCGCGTATGTCAGCCCCGCAAGCTGCTCGACGCGCGGCGCCTCGGTCAGGTAGCTGACGGCAAACATGACCACAACCGAGACAATGAAGATGAAGACGCTGTAGTACTGGAAATAGATGCTATTGACGAACCACAGGAATGAACCGGGTGGGTATCCGCCGGCGAGGCCCCCGAGGTGCAGGCTGACCGGCGTGTCGACGAGGAGCCGGAAGACGCCAAGCGCGAATCCCACCAGCAGCGCGGCGAGACAACCCTTCGCGTTCAGCCGCCGATTGAAGATGCCGAAGACGAAGACGGTGAAGATCGGCGGTGCGAGATATCCCTGTACGCCTTGCAGGTAATCGTACAGTCCGCGTGCGCCTTGAATCACCGGAATCCAAACGAAGCTGATCAGCACCATCGCGGCGGTCGCGAGCCGGCCGACCCAGACGAGCTGATGCTGGGAGGCGTTCGGTTTGAACTTGGTGTAGAGGTCCATGGTGAACAGCGTGGACGATGCATTGAAGGCGCCGGCCATCGAGCTCATCAGCGCGGCGAGCAGACCCGCTACCACGATCCCTCGGAGACCCGCGGGAAGCAGGTCCTTCACCATCAATGGAAATGCCGCTTGCGCCGCCTGCGGGATCGCGCGCCCCTGCGCATCCACGATGACGCCGAGCTCCGGGACCTTGCCCGTCTTTGCTAGCGCGAGCGCGATCAGCCCCGGAATGATGAAGAGGAAGACCGGCGAGAGCTTGAGATACGCGGCGAAGATGCTGCCGCGGCGTGCGGTCCGCTCATCCTTCGCCCCCAGCGCCCGCTGCACGATGTACTGATCCGTGCACCAGTACCACAGTCCAATGATCGGCGCGCAGAACAGCATCCCGAGCCATGGGTAATTGTCGTTGAAGTACCACGCGATGCGGCCGGTCTCCTTCACGGGCGCCCACGTACCTTCCATTCCCACTGGCACGAGCGGTTTCCACAGATTGAAGAGGTCGGGATCGAGCACGCGGCGCAGCTCCTGCCAGCCGCCGAGCTTTGCGAGACCGAATAGCGTGAGCAAGCCCGATCCCGCTATCAGAATGAAGGTCTGCACCGCATCCGTGTATGCGACAGCGCGCATGCCGCCCAGCACGGTGTAGAGACCGGTGAGCAGCAGGACGACGACGGAGCCGATCCAGAAGCTGTTGAATGTCGTGGCGCCGACCTGCAGCGAAACCTCCGGCAACAACGTCGCGAATACGACGCCGCCGGCGAAGATCGAGACGGCGAATTTCGTGAACACGTGCGCGACCAGCGTGATGACGGACAGCACCCAGCGCGCGGTGGGGGAAAAGCGCCGGCCGAGGAACTCGGGCATGGTGTAGACAAGGGCGCGGGAATAGAATGGGACAAAGACCCATCCCAGCACGAGCAGGCACCAGGCATGCAACTCGTAGTGGGCGAGCGCGACGCCGCTCGTCGCGCCCGCGCCCGCCAATCCGACCACGTGCTCGGAGCCGATGTTGGACGCGAAGATGGACGCGCCCACCAGGAACCAGCCGAGATTGCGGCCCGCCAGGAAGTAATCGTCGGCGGTGTCGCGGTTGCGCCGGGCGACCCACCACGCGACTCCCAGCAACAGGGCGAAGTACAACGCGATGATGACCCAATCGAGGCCGGCCATATGAGCGACTCAATTTCACGTCGAGATTGGCTACTGGCTATGGGCACCGTGAGCGCCGGTGCGATGGTGCCGCTGCCGCGAACAACCCGCCTGGCCCCGCCGATCCTGCCGCTCACCTCCACCAGCGAAGTCTTCATTCCGCCGCGCGGCCGCGCGTTCATGAAGTTCAGTTTTGATTTTCCTGAGCCGTCGGTCGAATTCGGCGGGCTGCGCTTTGGCTTTCTCGTGTTCACCCGCGAGAACGCGTACGCGCTGGATTCCTCGGCGCTGAGCGCCGACGGCACCGGTGACGCGCTGTCGCTCAAGGCGACCGGACTCACCTGGGCCGGTGGACAGGCGAAGGCGACCGGACGCTTGGACGCACGTCTACGTAAGGATGGCGATGCCGTGCTGTGCGATGTATCGGCCGAAATGGATCAGCCGATCAAAGCCGTCACGGTTGTCGTGCGTGGGGTGCCGCGCGGCAAGTTGTCGTCGGGAGGCGGCGAGCCATTCGATCCGAAAGATGACGAGGTGTTGTGGGGTTATCCCTTTGGCGGCGGCGATCTGTTCGGCGACAACACGGCACGCGGCATGGGGACGCCGCTCACCGTCATTCAAACCAGTGACGGGACCTGCACCGCTTTCTCTTCGCTCGACGATCGCGTGCGTACCAAACGGTTCTACTTTCAGCCGGGCGAGCAGGGCTACCGGGTCGAGCTGGTGCACGAGGTGGAAGGCTGGATGGATCGGCGCACGGTGCAGGTGCCGACGTGGCGCGTGGGACGGGCGGCGTCGCTTGCGGCTGCGGTCGAGCCCCATTACGCGCATCTCGCGCGCGCCTACCGCTTCCAGAGATGGGAGACGCGTAGCGACGTGCCCGACTGGCTGCGCCGAACGCAGCTCGTCGTGACGCTTCACGGCATGCATTTCACCGGCTACATCTTCAACGACTACGCCCGCATGCTCGAGATCGTGCGCTGGATCGCGACGCAGATCTCTGCCGACCGCGTGCTCGTCTTCATCTCCGCCTGGGACGGGCGCTACTACTGGGACTATCCGACCTATCAGGCAGCGCCACGAATGGGCGGCGAGGCGGGGTTCCGGCGCCTCGTGCAAGAAGGGCAGCGGCTGGGATTCAGGATCATGCCGATGTTCGGCGCGAATGCCGCGAACCGGAAGCTCGCGAATTTCTCGAGTTTCGCTGATGGAGCGACCGCCCGAATTGACGAAGATCCATTCAATTTGAACTGGGTCGATTGGGATAATGATCGCCACCAGGAAGGCTTTGGGGTGTACATGAACCTCGGCGTCGAATCGTGGCGTCGCTGGCTCACGGCGCGCATCGCCGATGTCATTGACCGTTACGGCGTGGACGCGTATTTCCTCGACATCATCGGCGGCTGGGTGAACAACACGAAAGCCGACATGCACGAAGGCGCGCGGACACTGATCGGCGAACTGCGGGCGCGCTATCCGAAGGTGCTCGCCTGTGGCGAGTTTCTGTATGACGCGCTGCTCGAGTTCATCCCTCTGTACCACGCTTCCTACTCTGCTCACTACGTCCCCTACGCGCGCTTCTTCTCACATCTCTCGCATCCCGCGCCCGGACGCGGCTCCTCGGGCGTACACGAGGCCGGGTTTGGTCGTTGGGATCCTGCGACGCTCTCGCTGTCCAAACGCGAAGGGCTGATTCCAACTCTGAATGTGGTGGATGACACCTTCACGAAATACCGCGACCAGATGACCGCGCTCATCGCGCAGGCCAAAGCGTGGAGCAATCCATGAAGCGCCGAGACTTTGTCTCATCGGTTGTGGCGGCCGCGGGGATGGCCGGGCTACGAGTGCCGCTCCCCCACCCGGATCCGGCACCGGCTGTACTCGCGCGACCGTTCGGCCTCAATCGTGTGCGTCTGCTGCCAGGACCCTTCCTCGACGCGCTCCAGGTGAACCGGCGCTTCCTCCTGAACCAGGACGAGAACCGGCTGCTCCACATGTTCCGGCTGACCGCCGGGCTTCCATCGACGGCTGAACCAGTCGGCGGCTGGGAAGCGCCAGTCAACGAGCTGCGCGGCCATTACCTGGGCCACTACCTCTCCGCGCTCGCCAAGATGTCCCAGAGCCTCGGCGATGCCGAGCTCAAAGCACGCAGCGACCGGATCGTCGCAGAGCTGGCCGCCTGCCAGCAAAAGATCGGCAATGGCTACCTCAGCGCCTTTCCCGAGGAGTTCTTCGACCGGCTGCGCGACGGCAAGCCGGTGTGGGCGCCGTTCTACACGCTCCACAAGATCATGGCCGGCCTGCTCGACGTGCACACGCTGACCGGCAACGCGCAGGCGCTCGACGTGCTGCAAGGCATGGCGCGATGGACCGGACGGTGGGCGCAGCCGCTGGGCGACGAGCACATGGCGCGCGTTCTCGAGCGAGAGTACGGCGGCATGAACGAGCTCTTCTATAACCTCGCGGCGGTGACGGGGCGCGACAATTTCCGGACGCTGGCGCACCGCTTCGACCACGAGCGCTTCTTCGTCCCGCTCGCACAGGGGCGCGATGAGCTGAAGGGCCTGCACGCGAACACGCACATCCCGAAAGTCATCGGCGCCGCGCGCCGCTACGAGCTAACCGGCGAGCTCCGCTACCGCAGGATCGCCGAGTATTTCTGGCGCCAGGTCACGACGCAGCGCGCGTATTGCACCGGCGGGACGTCGAACGGCGAGGGGTGGGAAACCGAGGCCGGGGTCCTTTCGACCGAGCTGTCAGGGTACACGCAAGAGGACTGCACCACGTACAACATGCTGAAGCTGACACGCCACATCTTCGGATGGACGGCAGATCCGGCTTGCGCCGACTACTACGAGCGCGCGCTGATCAACGGGATCCTCGGCAGCCAGCACCCGCGTGACGGCGAGAAGCTGTATTACGTCAGCCTGGCCACAGGACTCTGGAAGATGTTCGGGACGCCGACGCAGGACTACTGGTGCTGCACCGGAACAATGAGCGAGTCCTTCTCCGAGTTCGGGGATTCGATCTACTTCCACGACGACGGCGGCGTCTATGTCAATCTCTTCATCGCGTCGGAGTTGAACTGGTCAGAGCGGGGTGTACGGCTTGTGCAGGAGACGCGTTTACCCGACGAAGAAGGCACCACGCTCCGAATCCGCGCGCCGAAACCCGTGCGCTTCGCGCTCCGCATCCGGGTGCCGTATTGGGCGCAGGGCGGGAGTGCCTCGCTCAATGGACGTGTCCTCGATGGCTTCGCGGCACCGGGCGGTTACTTCGTGGTCGACCGCACCTGGCGCGACGGCGACAGCGTGGCGATCAAACTGCCGATGAGCCTGCACCTGCACCCGATGCCTGATGATCCAACGCTGGCGGCCGTGATGTACGGACCCCTGGTGTTGGTCGGCCGGTTGGGGACTGATGGACTGACGCCGGACCTGCTGCGTGCCGAGCCGACCAAGCCGCGCACCGTGCCGGAGTACAAAGACAAGCCGGGACCGGCACTCGAACTGCGGACACAGGGCGCGGCGCCGAGCGCGTGGATCCGGCGGGCCTCAGAGCGAGGGCTCGAGTTCCGCACTGCGGGTCAGACGCGCGACGTCACCCTCGTACCGTTCCACACGATTTTCGATGAGCGATATGCTGTGTATTGGAGACTGGTGTAGGGTCAGGTACGCGCACTCGCGAGGCGCTTTCCGAACCGCTCGTATGCTTCCTTATACGCTTCGTGTGTGTCGGGCTGAGGGCGCGTCAGCGGTCCTCGTGCCAACGTGCTTCGCACCGCGGTCGTAAGATCGGGAAAAGCGCCTGCTCCAACAGCCGCCAGTAGCGCGGCGCCGTACGCACCGCCTTCTTCGCGATTCACGGTCGTCACGGGCAAGCCAAACACATCCGCCTGCAACTGTCGAATGAACGCACTCTTCGCCCCGCCGCCGGTCAATAGCAGCGAGCTCGGCATTAGGCC
>Ga0075418_10005716_pt1 | contig 14068 bp, 14 predicted proteins | sample SoiMetdeltSBSDD2_FD_81776 | JGI IMG/M metagenome (GOLD analysis project Ga0075418, IMG submission 81776) | Bulk soil microbial communities from a Populus tree surrounding site in Tennessee, USA - Soil MetaG P. deltoides SBSDD2 | ecosystem: Environmental > Terrestrial > Soil > Tree plantation...
GGCCGTCGCGGCGCGGCTCTGCGCCGCCGCGCTCGGCACGGACACGGCCGCGTCGGTGCGCTTCCCAGCCTCGTGCTGCGGCATCGCGGGCCTCAAGGCGACGCATGGGCTCGCGAGCATCCGCGGCATCGTGCCGCTCTCCGAGATGCACGATCACGTCGGACCGCTCGCGCGCAGCGTCGAGGACTGCGCGCTCGTGATGACGGCGCTCGCCGGCTTCGACCCGCTCGATCCCGTGAGCATTCGCACGGAACGCCAGGATTACCACGCGGCGATCGGTAGCGCGGTGCGCGGCTTGAAGATCGGCATTCCGCGCGCACCGTTTTTCGCAGACCTCGATCCGGAGATCGACGCCGCAGCGCGTGCGGCGATTGAAGTGCTCGTCGGTCTCACGAGCGGCCAGACGCGCGACGTCAGCATCACCGCGCCCGACACGTACGCGCTGCTCGACGCCGAGACGTACGAGTATCATGCGCCGCTGCTCGCCGATGCCGCGAAGCGCGCGCTGTACCAGCCGCTGACGTTGCAGCGTGTCATGGGCGGCGGCAGCGTGCCGACCGGCATGTACATCGAGCAGCGCCGGCAGATGCAGATCGCGCGCAACACGATCGGCGACGTCTTCAAAGACGTCGACGTGCTCATCGCGCCGACGAACATGGTCTTGCCGAAACCGATCGCGGAAATCCTGAAGAACCCCGCGCAAGAGGGCTCGCTTATTCGCAACACGCTGCCGTTCAACGTGTTCGGCATTCCCGCGATCAGCGTGCCGTGCGGCTTCACGCGCGCCGGTTTGCCGATTGGTCTGCAGATCGTCGGGCCGCGGCTCGGCGAAGCACGCGTGCTCGCGCTCGCGCACGCTTACGAGCAGGCGACGGACTGGCATCGGCGCGAGCCGCCGATCGCTTGAAGGGGAGCCAACGCGAACCATTCGCGTAGGCCTGAGTCATAAATGCTCGGCGCTGAACTTTGAGAACGATGCGCGAGCTCGAGCTGGCCATAGACATTTCGTTCGATCCCGGACGGGCCCTCGCCAGGCGTGCGCCGTTTCGGTTATCGCGCCAAGCATTCGTCGTATCGATCCTCGCGCACGTGCTGGCCGGTTACGCGCTGACCCGGCACCTCTTGCCCGCGACGTCGCCGCCCGCTCCAACCGCCGATTTTTTTCTGTTCGAGATGCCGGCCCGGCCGCCCGAGGTCGCGCCCGTCGCGCCGCCTATCGAGCCGTTGCCGGAGCTTCGTGAGGAACCTGCGCCAGCGCCCGCGCCGCAGCCCGTCCAGCCCGCGCCGGAGCCGGCCGTGGTCGTCGAGCCGCAACCGACGGTCGTCGTCGAGCCGCCAGCGGCGGTCGAGCTGGCGCCGGCGCCGTCGCCCGCGCGGGAGATCCAGCCCGCCCGCACGCTCGAGGAAGAGCTGGCCCCGCTGCCGCGCTCGCCCGATGACATCGATTTCGAGGAAGAGCGGCGGCGCGCGGCGAATCAAGTCATCACGGCGCGCACCGCCAAGTCGGAGTATCTGACGTTCTCGATCGACGACGTGGCAGCGCCGCGGCCCGAACCGGAGCCCGAGAAGCTCAGCATCTTCGATGGGACAGGCGCGAGGGCGACGAAGGGGCCGACCGCCGGCCAAGTCGGGCAAGCGCGCACGAAATTCGGCCAGAAGATGAGTTCGCTGTGCAATGCGTTGACGGGTGGTTTCTCGCTGATGGGGTGGGGGAGCTTCTGCGCCGGCCCTACCGAAAGCGAGCCCAGCGGTTTGTATCCGGAGGTTCGGCCGGAGTACCTCGACCTGATGCCCGTGTGCGTCGACACACGCGACACGGCACCGGAGCTCGCGCTCGATGCGCCGTTCCCGACCGTGAAGTGCCGGCTCGTGAAGCCAGACGAGGAAGGGAACTTGCCCTGACCGTCTCAGCGCCGCCCGCCCTTTTAACCTAAGAAATCTCGTCGGGCTGTAAGGAATCCGCTGCTCGGCCGTACTAGCTATGTCGCAAGGACGCCTTGCTTGCGACAAACGTACGTCAAAGTTCATTTTGTTCTGCTAACAGGATGTTCTAGAACTGGTTTAGAAGTACTATCGCGGCACCGCGACCGCCCCCCGAAACCTAGCTAAAGGAAGACTGGGCAATGTCGGACAGTTCCTCTGTCGGCGTTCTCTCGAATATTTTCACGGCACCCTTGCAAGCGTTCGCGGCCATCAAGGAGCGACCGAATCCGTGGGTGCCGTTGCTCGGCATCATTCTTTCCATTTGCGTCGTCCAGTTCACGTACACGCAGGTCGTTGACTTGCCGTGGCTCATCGATTGGCAGCTTCAGCAGGGTGGCGCGAACCTGACGGACGAGCAACGCGCGCAAGCCGTCGACGGCGCAATGCGGATCCCGCCGTTGGCTTACGGGTTCATCGCTGCAGTCCCGTCGGCCATCATCATTCTCATCGTGTACGCGATCATTGCGTTGTACTACCTGGCCGTGTCGTTCGCGACCAACGACGGCATCAAGTACGGTCAATGGCTCGCGCTCATTGCGTGGTGCTCCTTGCCGTCAGTGTTCGGGCAAATCGCGTCGCTCGTTAACTTGATGGTCACTGATGCGCGGTTCCTGCCGCCGCAAGCGTTGAACCCTTTGTCGTTCGCCAGCCTGCTCGGTATCGATCCCCAAGGCGCTAGAGGAGTCGAGACCATCCTCGTTCAGCTCGACGTCACGGCGCTGTGGTCCACCGTGCTTCAGATCCTCGGCTATCAGGCCTTCACTCAGCGTTCGATCGGCGTGGCGACCGTCGTAGTGCTCGGGCCGCTGGCCATCATCGTGCTCATCGCCTCGCTGTGGGCGCTGCTCTAGAGTCGTCATGAACAAAAAACTCATATTGATAATCGGCCTCGTCGTGCTCGTCGTGGCCGTGCCGCTGATCCAAGCGCGTGTGCGCGGCACCTCGGCGGTCGAGGTCGCGGTCGAGGAGCTCGAGCCGCGCGTCATTCAGTCGTCGGTGCTCGCATCGGGCAAGCTCGTGCACGCGCAAGAGGTCAAGCTGACGACGGAAGAAATCGGCCGCGTGACGGCGATCTACGTCGAGGAAGGGCAGAAGGTCAAACGCGGTGAGCTCGTGCTGCAAATCGACGATCAGCGCCTCAAGGCTGCCGTGGAGCAACAGCAGGCGTCGGTGCGCATGCAGGAGATCGCGATTCAGCGCCAGCAGCTCCAGGTCGAGAATCTGCGCACACAGTGGGAGCGTCAGCGCGTCCTGAACGAGCGCAAGCTCATCAACGAGGACGCCTTCACGACCGCGACGAACAACCTCAAGATCTCGGACGTCGACTTGATGTCGAGCAAAGAGCAGCTCGAGCAGGCGCGCGCGCTGCTCGATCAGCAGGAAGACCGGCTCAGCAAGACGCGCGTCTACGCACCAATCGACGGCACCGTCACGACGCTCGACATCAAGGTCGGCGAGACGGCAATCGCGAGCTCGACGAATATTCCGGGCTCGAGCCTCATGACGATCGCGAACCCGGCGACCATCCAGACCGAGGTCAACGTCGACGAGGCCGATATCGCGAACGTAGAAGTCGGGCAGAAGGCGCAGGTGGTCGCGATCGCCTATCCGGACCAGCCGGTCGAAGGCGTCATCGAGTCGATTGCGGTGTCCGCGAAGGTTGCCACGGGGCAGCAGGGGCAAAGCTTTGCGATCAAGATCCGCTTGCTCGAACCCGAGAAGATCACGCTGCGCCCGGGCATGACGTGTCGCGCCGAGATCTTCACGGCGACGAAGGGCGGCGTGCTCGCGGCGCCGATCCAATCGATCCTCGTCAACGAGGACCTCTCGACCGACGCGGTCACTCGCGACGTGTTCGTGAACCGTAACGGCCGCGCCGTGAAGGTGTCCGTCGAGGTCGGCATCGCCGACGACACGTATCAAGAGATCGTCAACGGGCTGAAGCCCGGCGACGAGGTCGTCACGGGCCCGGACCGCGTGCTGCGCGCGCTCGAGGACGGCGACCGCATCTCGCCGACCGTGGAAAAGCGCAGCAACGGCACTACCGACAACGAGAGCGGCGGCGGCACCGTCTCCATCTCGGCGGACTGACCAGCATGCCCGTCATCGAGCTCAACGCCATCAGCAAGCACTACGAGATGGGCCAACAGCTCATCAAGGCAGTGGACAGCCTCGACCTCACGATCGAGTACAACGAGTACATCGTGTTCATCGGTTCGTCCGGCTCGGGCAAGTCGACGCTGATGAACATCATCGGCTGCCTGGATACTCCGACGGCCGGCCGATACGTGCTGAATCAAAAGGACGTCAGCGGCATGGAAGAGAACGAGCTCGCCGACATTCGCAATCAGGAGATCGGCTTCATCTTCCAGAGCTTCAACTTGCTGCCGCGCGCGAGCGCGCTGAAGAACGTCATGCAGCCCCTGATCTATCGCGGCCTCTCGCTTACCGAGCGCAAAGCGGAGGCGGAGCGAGTGCTCGCGCGCGTCGGTCTCGCCGATCGCGCCCATCACCTGCCGAATCAGCTCTCGGGCGGCCAGCGGCAGCGCGTCGCGATCGCGCGCGCGCTCGTCACGAACCCGTCGATCCTGCTCGCCGACGAGCCGACGGGCAATCTCGACTCGCAGACGAGCATCGAGATCCTCGCGCTGTTCGATGAGCTGCACGCGGACGGACAAACAATAGTCGTCGTCACGCACGAGCCCGACGTCGCGGCGCACGGGCAGCGCATCGTGCGCTTGAAGGACGGCAAAGTCGTGGAGGACCGGCGCAATGAGCGCGTCCGCACCGAGCATTGAGCGCCGCGGCCCGCGCGCGCGCACGCAAGTGCGCACGCGCTACCCGGTGTGGTTCGCGGCTACCGAAGGCGCGCGAGCGGCGCTCGCGTCGATTCGCGCGCACAGCTTCCGCAGCTTCCTGACGACGCTCGGTATCGTGATCGGCGTGGCCTCGGTCATCGCGATGATCTCGATCATCCAGGGTCTCTCCGTCATGATCGGCCAGCAATTCGCGGGTCTGGGCGCGAACGGCGTTACGGTTCAGGCGTTCACGTCGCGCGAGGCTTGGCTCGCGGGGCGCATCGCACGGCTCTCGGAAGCCGACTACAACCTGATTCGCTACCGCGTCGACGGCATCACGTCGATCACTCCGATCATGCAGGCGCAAGGCCAAGTGCGTTCCGGCTCGAAGGCTACTGCGACGCAGGTCATCGGCTCGACGTACGAGTACCAGGAGGTCGGTCAGTACTACACGACGCGCGGCCGATTCATCTCCGACAGCGACAACGAGACGCGCCGGCGCGTCGCCGTCATCGGCGAGCAGGTACGGGCCGATCTCGCGCTGCCCGAGAATCCGCTCGGTGAGTACATCCAGTTCAACGGCGAATGGCTCAGGGTCACCGGCCTCCTCGAGACGAAGGGCGAGATCTTCGGCCAGAGCCAGGACAATTTGCTCATCATTCCGTTCAACACCCTCGCGAGCCTGCAAGGCAATCAGCGGCAGCGCGACATATTCATTCGACTGACGATCCGCGACTTGGACGAGCTCGACACCGTCAGCGCGTCGATCACGCGGCTCTTGCGCAACTCGCACAACTTGGGAAAGGAAGACGAGGACGATTTCCGCGTCCAGTCGGCCCAACAGCTTCAGGACACCGTCGAGGGGATCCTGAACACTGTCACGGTCGTCATGAGCGGCATCGTCAGCATTTCGCTGCTCGTTGGCGGCATCGGCATCATGAACATCATGCTCGTGTCCGTGACGGAGCGGACGCGCGAGATCGGCATCTGCAAAGCGATCGGCGCGAAGCGCCATCACATCCTGTTGCAGTTCCTGCTCGAGGCGCTCGTGCTCTGTTTGTTCGGCGGCTTCATCGGCCTCGTGCTCGGCTACGGCATCGGCGCGCTTGCCGCGTCGTTCATTCCGGGCTTTCCGCCCGCGTACACGCCGTGGTGGGCTGTCGCGCTCGCGCTCGGGTTCTCGGGTGTCGTCGGCGTCGTGTTCGGCATCCTGCCGGCCGCGAAAGCCGCGAACTTGGACCCGATCGCCTCGCTGCGTTACGAGTAGCTTCTGCCGCTGTCGCCGGCCCGAGTCTCACTTCCGTGACTGTCGTGTTGTTTAACAATACGATCGTATGCTATATGAATACGAATGGACGAGCTGGCGACGTTGATCGGATCGAAGACGAGGGCCGAGATCTTTCGGCTCCTCTTCCAGCGTGCCGGCACTGAGCTGTACCTGCGGGAACTCCACCGGCGCACGGGGCTGTCAATCCGGCCGGTTCAACAGGAGCTCGGCAAGCTCGCGCAGATCGGACTGGTGAAGCTACGAAACGACGGCAACCGAATCTACTACGCCGCCAACACCCAGCATCCGCTATTCCCTGAGATCCGCGGGCTCGTCGAGAAGACATCCGGTGTATCCACGTTACTCGAAACGGCGCTCGCAGGCCCCGGCGTGGAGCTGGCGTTCATATTCGGATCTGTCGGTGCGGGCAAGGCGCGACCTGGCAGCGACCTCGACCTGTTCGTCGTCGGTGACGCAGGCCTGCGAACCCTCGTGAAGCGTCTCGCCGGAGTGTCCGAGCGAGTGGGGCGCGTGATCAACTCGCACGTCATGAACAAAGGCGAATTCTCGCGCAAAGCGCAGAAAAAGGATCATTTCATTTCGAATGTTCTGGGCGCACAAAAGATCCTTGTGATCGGAACCGAGGATGAGCTTAAGCGACTGGCTAAGAAATGATTGGCTCAAGCGCCACACGACGACGAAGGCAGAGATCAACGGCCTTCTCGCAATCGTTGATCGCGAGTTGCAGGACAGCCAGGTGGATGGCGTATCCGCGGACGGGAGATTCAGTCACGCCTATCGTGCGGCACTCACGCTGGCTACGGTGTTGCTTCATGCGTCGGGCTACTCGCCATCGCGCGGGCAGTCTCACCACTATCGGACGCTCGAGGAATGTGCTGAGCTGGTTAAGTTCTCGAAGGAGTTCCGGGCGACGGTGCGCGCGTGGTTGCGCAAATCGAATGTGAGGAAATCGCGCTAGCCAAAGTACCAGACGCCGCGCGCCATCATGACGGCCATCAGCATGATGACGAACAGCAGCGTGAGCTCGAGGTGGATCAGCATGCGCACTTTGCGGCGCGTGCCGGCATCGAACTCCGGGGCGCGCCCTTCGCGTAGCGCCTTGCGCCAACCCAAGAATTTCATCGTTGGGTAGATCGACAGCAAGCCGACGATGATGAACAGCGTCAGCTTCGTGAGAAACGAGCCGCTCGCGAAGTAATACGCGGCGCCTTTCTCCGTGTAGAACACGCGCAAGAATCCGACGACGAGCAACACGAGCGCGGCGATGCCGTACGCCGCGTCCATGCGCAGCACGCTGCGCGCCGACGTCGGCGTGAGGTCGCCCTTCAGCACGACGAGCTCCACCATCAGCGTGCCGACGACGATGAACGCCGCTAGATGGTGGATGAAGGCCGCAGTGACTGTCGCCGTCATCTCGGCGCCGGCGGCGCGTTGATCAGCACGAGGAAAAAGCCGTCCGGATCGCGCACCACGCCGACCTTCAACGTTCCGTTGCCCGCGGGCAGATCGAGCGGCTTGCCGCCCGTCGAAATGAACGTGCCGCCGGCTTTGACGATCGCAGCGGCGGCGGCGTCGATATCGGCTACGCGCAGCTGGATGCGCGTCGCGCCGGGGTCCGCAAGATCGGGCGGCGGGCCTCGTCGCGCGCCTTTGAACTCGATGAGCTCGACCGCAACACCTGACGTCGGCACGGTCAACTGCGCCAGACGCCACTGCGTGCCCTCCGGGAGCCCAAACGAGTCGACGATCGCCGCATTGGTCGAGTAGTCCGCAGAGGGCGCGCGACCCGCCTGAAGACCCAGCGCGTCGCGGTACAACGCGAGCGCGCGATCGAGGTTTTCGACGGTGTGCCGCACTCGAATGCCGCGGATGTCTCCGGTCGCGGCCTGCGCGGCGGCGGCGTTCGCCGGTTGCACCAGCCGGATGAAGTGCCCGGCCGGATCTTGGACGAGTATTGAGCGCAGTCCGTTCTCCGGAATCGCCGCGACGTCGCCGGTGCGCGTGGCGACGGGGGCTTTGACCGCCTTGAGGCGCGCGATCGCCGCATCGAGGTCGCGCACGACGACCTGCAGAAGCACGGTGCCCGGGTCCTGGACCTTCAGGCCGAGGCGTTGCCCGCCGGCTCCGGAGATCTCGATGATCTCGACGCCGCCCGGGAGGCCCGCCGCTCGCCCGATCTGGTAACGCAGCTTCGCGTCGGGCAAGCCGAACATCTGCCGGAGCGGCAGATTCGCGTCCGCGTTAGCGGGCTCGCCTTGGAACTCGAAGCCGACGGCGCGATAGAACGCGATGGCGTCCTCGAGGTTCGCGACGATCGGGCTGTAGAAATTCCCCGAGCCGACGACGAGGCCGGTAGGAGCAGGTCCTGTTGGCGTTGGCGGCGGCGTAGTGGCCGCTGGCTGCGCGTGGACGACGCCGGTTGCGAAAGCGAATGCGAAGACGACCGCGAGCTTGCTCATCTCGATCCCCCCTGTGGCCGTCCGCAATCTAGCCCTGTGCGATCACCACAGCAAGCGAGAACGCGTGTTCAGCCGGCTCAGGCGTTCGGTGTCTTGACCGCGAGGAATCTTCCCAGCGTGAATGCACCGGCGGCTGCGCCTTCACCCAGGCGCAGCAGGCCTTCCATGATGATTCGGCGAATCGGGTCGGCGGTGCGCTCCATCTCTTCGCGCACCTCGTCTCGATCGGACGGGTCGACGATGAACCCTCGCAGCAGTGCCATCTCGGCGCGCAGATCGACCTCTTCGTCGACCCGCAGGCCGGCGGCCGTCATGCCCGATGCATACGAAGTGCAGCTGCCGAGATCGGGAATCGCCCAGGTCTCGCAGATCGGACGAATGAAGCGCTCTGTGTCCGTCGCACTCAAGCCATCTGCGGCGAGCCAGTCCTCTCCGGCGAGGCGGCCGCCCGGTTTCAGCACGCGGTGCGCTTCGCGGAAGAATTGCGGACGATCGGGGAAGTGGCACGGAGACTCGAAAAACAGAACGACATCGAACGCGTTGTCGGGGTAGGGAAGCGCTCCTGCGTCCCCCCGGTCGAATGCCACCTGCTCACTGACGCCTTGCTCTAGGGCCAGGTTGCGGGCCAGGGCCAGCTGCGTCGCGTTCGGCGTCAGTCCGCGAATGCGCGCGCCCGTGATACGCGCCAAGTGGCACGCCGGACCGCCCATGCCGCACCCGACATCCAGCACGTAGCAGTCCGAGCTCATGCCGGCGCTTGCCGCGATCCGCTGCTCCATGCGCAACTGATCCTGCGGCCCGATAGGCTCATCCGCGCGGTAATAGCCCGTGTGCCAGTGATTGCCGAGGAACTCCCGGTAGAAGGGGATGCACCGCGTGTAGTACTCGTCCACCAATGCCGGAGTGCGGATGGCGCCTGACTGCATCCTGCCCGTGAGGTTGCGGACGTCGGCATCCGTCGTCATGGCGTGCTTCTCGTTCGTCGGTTAGACGAGACCGTAATGCGAGATCCGGTACGGAACCCCGCACAGAGTAAGCTAGCTGCCGAGCGCTTGCCTCAGTCCCACGACGAGCTGCCGTAGCGTGCCGCCGAACAGCGCGAGCTCGGCGTCGAGGCGCGCGAGCGGGTCTTCGGAGCGTTCGGTGCCTTCGACCGCTTCGTCTGCGGCTTCGTCGAGGCCGACGAGCTTGAGCTTGCCGAGTGAGCCCTTCGCGTCGAGCACGCCGCGCAACGCGCTGTCGAACTCGATCGCCAAGTGCGTGAGCTCCATGCCGTCCTTTACACAGCGGCGCACGTTCGCGTGCGTGAGGTCGACCTCGCTCCAGCGCACCGAGCTCTTCGCTTCGGCGCGGTCGCGCATGCGCGCTTCGCGCCCGAGCGCGAACTTCGGCGGCGGATCGCCGGCGAACACTCGGCCGAGCACGTGCTCGATCGGCTGCGCGAACGTCAGCGGCTCGCAGTCGAGCTTGCCTACGCCTAAGCGCAGAAGCTCGAGGAACTGCTCGGCGCGCTTCTCCGAACCCGTGCCGATCGCGAGCACGTTCTCGTTCAAGAGGAACAACGCCGTCGTGCGGTCGGACTTCAACAAGGCTTTCGGCAACAGCTCGTCGCGCGTTTGCTCCTTGAGCTTGCGCTTCGTGCGCGCACCGGGCTCCTCTTGCATGCGCTGACGATATTCGGCGAGGCGCACCTCGAGCGCTTCTTTCACGGCGGCCATCGGCAGCACGCGCGTCTGATTGCGCAGCCGCAGCAGGTCGGCGCCGGCAACGCGGCGCGCGAGCAGCGAACCGTCGGTGCCCGTCGGCGGCTCGAAGCCCGAGCTGCGCTCGGTATAGGAGCCGCACGGCTTGAACGCGGCCGCAGCGAGCTTCTCGGACAACGCTTGCTCGGAGTCAGGCCACGGGCTCGACACGGAATAGAAACGGACGCTGCGAAACATCGGCGGCTCTTCGAAGGGGGGCGCGCAGTATCGCGAAGTGTTTCGCCGCTGTCGACAACCTCACGAAGCTACGCGGCCGCGCGACTGCGACCGTCGATTTTCTTGAGACCGTATAGCGCAAGTGCGACTACGCCGGCCGCGGCCGTCAGCGCGGCGCCCGCGAGAAACGTGAGCGTTGGCCCGCCGCGATCCCAGAGCACGCCCGCGAGCACGCTGGCCACGAGCAGGGCCAGCCCCGTCACGAGATTGAACACGCCGAACGCCGTGCCGCGCTGCTCGGCGGCTGCGGAGTCCGCGACGAGCGCCGCGAGCAGGCCTTGCGTGAAGCCCATGTGCAGGCCCCAGAGCGCGACGCCGATGCCGGCCTCCGCGATCGAGCTTCCGAACGCGAGCACGAGATCGGCCGCGATCAAGAGCGCCGCGCCGACGGCAAAGACGCCCCAGCGATTCATGCGATCCGAGAGCCAGCCCGCGGGATACGCCGAGAGCGCGTAGGCGACGTTCATGACGACGAGCACGGCCGGCACGTACGCAAATTCCAAGCCCACGTCGGCGACTTTCAAGATCAGGAACGCTTCGCTGAAGCGCGCCAGTGTGAACAGCGTGGCCACGAGCACGAGCCACCAGAACCGTGAGCCGAGCGTGCCGACGAGCGCGAACACGCGCGTGGGCGCCGTAGCATGCCGCGAAAGCGCGCCTTCCCGCTCGCGCACGAGCAGCACGAGCACGAGGACGGACACGAACGCCGGAATCGTCGCGAGCCAGAACACCACGCGGAAGTCGTCCGCGGTCGCGGCCATCAGTGCGATTGCCAGCAACGGCCCCGCGAATGCGCCGACAGTGTCGAGCGTTTGCCGCAGGCCGAACGCGGCGCCGCGGATCTCCTCTGGCGCGAGGTCGGCGATCAAGGCATCGCGCGGTGCGCCGCGGATGCCTTTGCCCACGCGGTCGAGGCCACGGGCTGCGAATACCCAGCCGGCGCTCGGCGCCAGCGCGAACAGCGGCTTCGTCAGAGCCGCGAGGCCATAGCCGACGACCGTCAGCAGCTTACGTTTCCCGAGCCAGTCGCTGAGCGTGCCCGAGAACACCTTCGTGACCTGGGCGATCGCTTCGGCCGTCCCTTCGAGCAAGCCGACGGCGGCCACGCTCGTCCCGAGCACGCTGACGAGGAACACCGGCAGGAGCGCGTGGATCATCTCCGAGGAGATATCCATGAAAAGGCTGACGAAACCGAGCGCCCACACGCCGGCAGGCATCGCGGAAACCGGCCGGGCGGAACTTGCGGGGGGCGGCATGGGTCGAGGTTTGCACAGGTGGCGCGCGTGCCGCTAGAGTCGCCCGACCGGAACCAGGACGGAAAAGCATGGTCGACAAAGTCACCCTTTATTCGAACCCCATGTCGCGCGGCCGCACGGTGCAGTGGCTGCTCGACGAGCTCGGCGCGCCGTACGAGGTCAAGCTCATCGACCTCGCCAAGGGTGAGCAGAAGACGCCGCAATATCTCGCCATCAATCCGATGGGCAAGGTGCCCGCGATCGTGCACCGCGGCGTCGTCGTTACCGAGGCCGCGGCGATCTGCGTCTATCTCGCCGACGCGTTTCCGCAGGCTGGTCTCGCACCTAAGCTCGACGACCCGAAACGCGGCACGTATCTGCGTTGGATTTTCTTCGGCGTCGGCTGCTTCGAGCCGGCTGTCATGGACAAGATGCTCGGGCGCCCGCCAGTCGAGCGGACCGGAGCGATCGGCTACGGCACGTACGACACGATGCTCGCCGCGCTCGCGACGGCACTGACACCGGGCCCCTGGATCCTCGGCGAGCGGTTCAGCGCCGCCGACGTCTTCGTGGGATCGCAAATTCAGTACGCGTTGATGACGAAGGCGATCGAGCCGACGCCGGTATTCCAAGAGTATGCGGAGCGTATCGGGGCGCGGCAGTTGCAGAAGAAAGGAGCGTAGTCGTCGTGAACGCAGTCGTCGAGAAAGCGGATGTCATCGCGCGCGCGAAGCGCGTCGGCGCGTTGGCGCGCAAGCATGCGGCAGAGAGCGAGGAGCTCGGCAAGCTCGCCGAGCCGGTCGCCGAAGCGTTGCACAGCGAAGGGCTGCTCGGCATGTGGACGCCGCGCACGCTGCGCGGCGGGCTCGAGCTCGACCCCGTGACGTCGCTCGAGGTCATCGAGAACGTTTCGTACGGTGATCCGTCCGCGGGCTGGGTGCTGATGGCGGCGTCGCTCGCGATCGGCACGGGTGCCGCGTACTTGAAGGACGAGGCGGTCAAGGAGCTGTTCGCCGGCCCACGCCTGCCCGTCATCGCGGGGCAGGGTACGCGGCCCGGCGTTGCGAAGCCGACGAACGGCGGCTTCAACCTCTCGGGATCGTGGAGCTTCGCGTCCGGCATCAAGCACGGCACGCACATTCACACGCTCGGCTTGATCGAGGGCAAGAACGAAGCGCGCATCTTCGTGTTTCCCGTCGGCAAGGCGAAGCTCATCGACAACTGGGACGTGCTCGGCCTACGCGCGACGGGCAGCATCGACTACACGACCGACAATGTGTTCGTGCCCGAGGCGTACACGCACATGGCGACGACCGAGGAGCCGCTGCGCGGCGGCAACCTCTATCGCATCGGCATCATCGGCTTCGCAGGGCTCTGCCACTCGGGTTGGGCGTGCGGCATCGGCCGGCGCGTGCTCGACGAGCTGATCGCGGCGGTCGCCGAGAAAGCGGGTCGGCCAGGTACGGTCGCCGACAGCGCGAGCTTTCAAGAAGGGCTCGCGAACGTCGAGGCCGTCGTGCGCTCGGCTCGCGCGTTCGTCTATGAGACCTGGAATGACGCGTGGGCGACGCTCGCGCGCGGCGACAAGCTCTCGGTTCGCCAGAACACGCTGATCCGGCTCGCGCTCGCGCACTCGACGTGGTCGGCGCACGAAGCGACGGCGTTCGCCTATAAAGCCGCCGGCACGGCGGCGTTGCGCGCCGGCACGATTCAGCATCTGTTCCGCGACATGCATGCAGGGACGCAGCACATCACGTCCTCGCCGCCGGTCTACGCGTCCATCGGGCGCGAGCTCGGCGGACTCGCCAAGGGCAAGAAGTGGCTGTTCCTGAACCTCGTCGATCAATAACCACGCGGCGGCGCGTGCTCGAGGCGGGCGCGTCGCTGGTGTTGCTCGGCGGCATGGCGTGCGCCGCACGTGCGCAGTCCGCGCGCGAGCCGCCGCCTGAGCTCAAGCGGCTCGTCGCTGCGAATCGCATTCTCGCGAACGAAGGCGTCGTCGACGCGTTCGGCCATGTCAGCGTGCGCGACCCGCGCAACGCCGAGCGGTTCTGGCTGTCGCGCTCGCGCAGTCCCGCCTTGGTCGAGATGGACGATCTCATGGAGTTTTCGCTCGACGGGGTCGCGATCGACGCGCGCGGCCGCACGCCGTACGGCGAGCGCGTGATTCACGCGGCCGTCTACGCGGCGCGGAAGGACGTGCAGTCTGTCGTCCACAACCACGCCTACGACGTACTGCCGTTCACGATCACCAAGGAGCCGCTGCGGCCCATCGTGCACACCGCGTCCGTGATCGGCGCCGAGATTCCCGTTTGGGACATCCGGA
>Ga0075418_10005719_pt1 | contig 14064 bp, 15 predicted proteins | sample SoiMetdeltSBSDD2_FD_81776 | JGI IMG/M metagenome (GOLD analysis project Ga0075418, IMG submission 81776) | Bulk soil microbial communities from a Populus tree surrounding site in Tennessee, USA - Soil MetaG P. deltoides SBSDD2 | ecosystem: Environmental > Terrestrial > Soil > Tree plantation...
GCCACCTCCGGGCTGTCCTCGGGCACCACGTGGACGTGGACCCGGAACGAGGTGTCGCCGTGGCGGATGATCCCCTGGAGCATGGGGCGGGTCGGCGGGAACGCCGTCGCCACCGCCTGGCGCTGGAAGCCGAGGGCGAGCAGGTCCTCGGTGACCGCCGGGATGTCCTCGGCCGGGGTGGGCAGGAGCAGGTCGACGGTGCCCTTGCCGGCCAGGCCGGGCACGGCCGAGCTGCCGATGTGCTCGGCCACCGCGCCGGGGCGTATGGCGGCGATGAGCTCGGCCACCCGCCGGGCCACGTCCGGGGCGGCGTCGTCGGGCTCGTGGACCACGATCGGGACCCGGCAGTAGGGCAGGATCGGTGGTCGCTCGGCAGGTTGCATAGCACTCATCTCGTACAACCGGACCAAGGGGCTCTACGGTAACACGGCGCCGATGTCCCGCCGGTAGTGGACGCCGTCGAACCGGACCAGCCCGGCGGCCTGGTAGGCGCGGGCCCGGGCGTCGGCCAGGTCGTCGCCGAGGGCGGTGACCCCGAGCACGCGCCCCCCGGCGGTGCGGACCCGCCCTCCAGGCCCCAGCGCCGTCCCGGCGTGGAACAGCTGGACCCCGGGCCGGGCCGTGGCCTCAGCGAGGCCCTCGACCTCCCGGCCGGTGCGGTAGGAGCCGGGGTAGCCACCGGAGGCCAGCACAACGGTGACGCAGGCCCGCGGGTCCCAGGAGACCTTGCACCCGGCCAGGGTGCCCTCGGCCGCCGTCCAGGCCAGGTCGGCCAGGTCGCTGGTCATGCGGGGCAGGATGACCTGGGTCTCGGGGTCGCCGAAGCGGCAGTTGAACTCCAGCACCCGCGGGCCGGCCGGGGTCAGGGTGAGGCCGGCGTACAGCAGGCCCTGGTAGCGGGCGCCCCGGCGGGCCAGCTCGGCCACGGTCGGCTCCAGCACGGTCCGGCGGACCTGGTCGACGAGGTCGTCGTCGACGTCGGGCAGGGGCGAGTAGGCGCCCATGCCGCCGGTGTTGGGCCCGGTGTCGCCGTCGCCGACCCGCTTGTGGTCGCGGGCCGGGGCCAGGGGGAGCACGGTGCGGCCGTCGGTGACCGCGAACAAGCTGGCCTCCGGCCCCTCCAGGAACTCCTCGAGCAGGATGGTGGTCCCGGCCTCGCCGTGGACCCCGCCGACCAGGGCGGCCTCGACGGCCGCGCGGGCCGCGGCGTGGTCGCCGGTCACGGTCACGCCCTTGCCGGCGGCCAGCCCGTCGGCCTTGACCACCCACGGCGGCCCGAAGTCGTCCAGGGCGGCCACCGCCCGGGCCGGGTCGGTGAAGGTCGCCGAGCGGGCCGTCGGCACCCCGGCCGCGGCCATGACCTCCTTGGCGAACGCCTTGGAGCCCTCGATGCGGGCGGCCGCGGCGGTTGGGCCGAACACCGGCAGGCCGCGGTCCAGGAGCTCGTCGGCCACCCCGGCGACCAGCGGCTGCTCGGGGCCGATGATGGTGAGGTCGACCCGGCCGGCCTCGACGAAGCCGGCCAGCGCGGGCCCGTCGATCGGCCCCAGCCCGGGCACGTTCTTGGCCAGCTGGGCCGTGCCGGCGTTGCCGGGCACGGCGAACAGCCGCTCCACGTCCGGGCTCCGGGCCAGGGCGGCCAGCAGGGCATGCTCGCGCCCCCCGGAGCCGACGACCGCGATCCTCATCGGCCCTCCCCGGAGATCGCCGTTGCCCCTCCCTGCTGGACGATTGTCTGCTCGCGGCCGGGGCCGACGCCGACCGCGGTCACCGGCACGCCGCCCAGCTTCTCCACGGCGTCCAGGTAGGCCCTGGCCGCCCTGGGCAGGTCCTCGAGCCTGGTCACGCCGCTGATGTCCTCGCGCCAGCCGTCGAACAGCTCGTAGACCGGCTCGGCGTGGTGGACCTGGGTCTGGGTCATGGGCCAGTCCTCGGTCACCTCGCCGTCGACCCGGTAGGCCACGGCCACCGGGACCTGCTCCAGGCGCGAGAGCACGTCCAGCTTGGTAAGGAACAGCTCGGTCAGCCCGTTGACCCTGGCCGCGTAGCGCAGCCCGACGGTGTCCAGCCAGCCGCAGCGCCGCGGCCGGCCGGTGGTGGTGCCGAACTCGTCACCGGCCGCCCGCAGCACCTCGGCCTGGGCCTCGTCGGCCTCGGTGGGGAACGGGCCGGCCCCGACCCGGGTCACGTACGCCTTGGCGATGCCCATGACCCGCCCGATCCAGCCGGGACCGACGCCGGTCCCGGCCAGGGCCCCGCCGGCCACCGGCGAGGAGGAGGTCACGAACGGGTAGGTCCCGTGGTCGACGTCGAGCAGGGTGGCCTGGGCGCCCTCGAACAGCACCTGCTTGCCCTCGCGCAGGGCGTTCCAGATGTACAGGGAGGTGTCGGCGATCCGGGGTCGCAGCGCCTCGGCGTAGGTGGCGTACTCCTCGACGATCGCCTCGGCGTCCAGGGGCAGCCGGTTGTAGACCTTGGCCAGCAGCGGGTTGCGCTCGCGCAGCACGGCCTCGACCTTCTTGGCCAGGATCCCCGGGTCGAGCAGGTCCTGGACGCGGATGCCGAGCCGCCCCACCTTGTCGGCGTAGGTGGGGCCGATGCCCCGGCCGGTGGTGCCGATCCGCTGGCGGCCCAGCCAGCGCTCGGTGAGCTTGTCCAGCTCCTTGTGCCAGGGCATGATCAGGTGCGCGTTGGCCGAGATCAGCAGCTTGCCGGTGGCGATGCCCTGGGCGTCGAGGGCGGCCAGCTCGGCCAGCAGGGTCCCCGGGTCGACCACCATGCCGTTGCCGATCACCGGGGTCACATGCGGGTAGAGGATGCCGCTGGGGACCAGGTGGAGCTTGAAGGTCCGGCTCCCGACGATCACCGTGTGCCCGGCGTTGTTGCCGCCCTGGTAGCGGACGACCACGTCCATCTTGTCGGCCAGCAGGTCGGTGGCCTTGCCCTTGCCCTCATCACCCCACTGGCTGCCGACGAGGATGGTTCCCGGCATCTCGGCTCGCTTTCGACGTCGACGTGCCCGCAGCAGGTTACATCCGCCGCGGGCCGGTCGTGGCCAGCCACACCCCGGCCAGGACCATGGGGCCGCCGACCCAGAACGCCGGGCCGGGCAGCTCGTGGAACAGCCACCAGGCGAGCAGGGTGGCGATGACCGGCTCCAGCAGCAGGGCCACGGCCACCACCGAGGCGCGCACGGTGGCCAGCAGGCCGTTGAACACGGTGTGGCCGAGCAGCTGGGGGCCGACGACCACCCCGGCCAGGGCCAGCCACGACGCCGCCTGGTAGCCGCCGAGGCTGGACCCGGTGAACAGGCAGGCCGGCAGCAGCACGACCGCGGCCACGCCGTAGACCGAGGCGGCGTAGGTGGAGACGGGCAGCCGCTGCCTGACCACCCGTCCCAGCAGCAGGTAGGCGGCCACGGCCAGGGCCCCGGCGAAGGCGAGCACGTCGCCGAGCACGGCGTCGGAGCCGCCGCCGAGCCCGGCGGCGTCGCCCACCCCGATGACCACCGCCCCGGCGGTGGCCAGGACGATCCCGGCCCAGCCCCGGGGGCCGGGCGCCTCGCCCAGGAACACCGACCCCAGGCCGACGAACAGCGGCGCCATGCTGACCAGCGTGGTCGCGGCGCCCACGGTGGTCAGGCCGAGGGAGGCGTTCCAGAGGGCGAAGTGGGCGGCCAGGCACACGCCGGCCGCGGCCAGGCGGGCCAGGTCGGCCCGGGCCAGCCCGTCCACCCGCCCCCGGGAGGCGAACGGGGCCAGCACCGCCGCGCCGGCCAGGCAGCGCCAGAACGCCAGCGCCAGCGCGGGCATGGCGGCCACCCGGATGAGGATCGGCGAGGTCGAGATGGCCGCCACCCCGACCACCATCCAGAGCCCGGTGCTGGTCCTGGACGCGACCTTCAAGCGGACGCCTCGCCGAACCGCTGCAGGACAGAGGCCACGAACCGACCGGCCGCGGCCAGGTCGGCGGGGGCGGCCGGCATGGGGGCGAGGCCGAGCTGGGCGGCCACGGCCGCGTCGACCAGGGCGCCGTCCCCCGGGGGCTCGGTGTCCACCAGGCGCAGGCGGGCCCAGCGTCCGCCCTCCACCTTGGACCCGAGCACGTCCTCCTCCAGGTAGCGCCAGGCCCGGCAGGCGTTGAGCACCCGGTAGGCGAAGTCGCCGTGGCGCACCGCCCAGCGCAGCTCGGCGGCGGCCCGCTCCAGCAGCCAGCCCCGCGGGGGCTCGGCGAACACCTGCACCGGGGCGGGCCCGGCCACGGCCACGCCGGCGCGACGGCAGACGGCGAAGTGGAGCAGCAGCTCGGGGTCGGCGGCGGCCGGGCCGCCCAGGTGCGTCTGGGACGAGGGCCCGGTGTCCACGTGGAGCTCGAACGGCGGCCGCCGCGGCGGGTCGGCGGCCACGGCCGCGGTGACCAGGCTCAGCTCGAGCCCGGCGGGCGCCGGGCAGACCAGGCTGGGATGGTGGAGCCGGGCCGAGATCTCCCGCTTGGCCCGCCGGTCCAGCGGCCGGGCGACCACGCCGAGCAGGTCGACGTCGCTGCGCTCGGGCGACCAGCCGCCCATCGCGGCCGACCCGTGCAGGTAGAGGCCGACCAGCGCCGGCCCGAGGACCCTGGTGAGCCCGGCGGCCACTGTCGCCGGGTAGGCGCCGAGTGCCGGGTCGGACCCACCCGCCACCCGCTGCCTCCTGGTCGGACCGCCCCGAGGGGCCATTGTTTCCAGGTCGGGAACAAGCCGGCAACCCGGCCCGGCGGCCGCGTCAGGCGCCGACCAGGTACCTCAGCACCGCGGCCAGGTGCACGGGCTCGACCTCGCCGTCCCATCGCCTGGCCACCCGGCCGCGCTCGTCCACGACCACGGTGACGGGCTGGTAGGGCACCCCCCAGGCGGCCCAGGTGCGGCCGCTGGAGTCGTTGGCCAGCGGGTAGGGCACCTCGAACTGGCGCTGGTACCTGCGGCCCTCGCTCACCGTGTCGTTGTTGGAGACGCCGACGAACTGGACCTGGCCCTCGAACTCCCGGGCAACCTGCCCGAGGCCGGGCTGTTCGGCCCGGCACTGCACTCACCAGGATTCGAAGAAGTTCACCACCACCGGCTGGCCCCGGAACCCGCCGAGGGTGACGGTGCGGCCGTCGAAGGCGGTGACGTGGAGGTCGGGCGCGGGATCGCGCTGGCCGGCGGGCACCAGGCCCTTGGGGGCGGGCCGGGTCGTCTCCGGCCGGGCCTCGCTGGTCGCCGGGGGCATGGTGGCCCTGGTCGCGGCCCCGGCGGTGGCCGCCGGGGCGGCGGCGCGGTCGGGCGGCGGGTCGCCACCGCAGCCGGCGACCGCCAGGGCCAGCGCGGCCAGGACGGCAAAGAGGGCAAAACGCTGTCGCATGGCCGCGATCCTACTCTCCCGTTGCGGTTACCATGCGCGGCCGGAAGAGAAAGCGCCGCGCTGAGGAGGCCGCCCGCATGCGTTCCTGGGGCACCGAGTTCAAGCAGTTCCTGCTTCGAGGCAACGTCGTCGACCTGGCGGTCGGGATCGTCATCGGGGCCGCGTTCGCCGCGCTGGTCCAGGCCGCCGTCACCGACCTGCTCACCCCGCTGGTCGCGGCCATCTTCGGCCAACCGGACTTCAACAACCTCACCTTCACGATCAACGGCTCGACGTTCCGCTACGGGCACTTCCTGAACGTGCTGATCGCCTTCGTCACCATCGCCTTCGTGGTGTTCTTCTTCGTGGTCAAGCCCGTCAACCGGCTCGTGGAGCTGTCCCGCCGGCGCGAGTCCCCCGACCCCAGCACCCGCAAGTGCCCCGAGTGCGTGAGCGAGATCCCGATCGATGCTCGGCGGTGCGCGTTCTGCACCTCCGAGGTCGCCCCCGTCTAGCCTGATTGCGCTGATTGACAGCAGCGCAAGACGCGGCGCAATACTTAGGCTCAGCAGACCGAGGAAGGAGTGGCCATGGACGACGGCCTGCATCCGCTCCCGGCGGAGTTCGACCGGCTGCAGGCGCCCTCGAGCGCCTACGCGCCCCGGCAGGTCGTCACCTACCTGTGCACCAGGGAGCACGTGATGTCGGTGCCGTTCGCGGCCGACGCCGAGGTTCCCGAGGTCTGGGACTGCCGCTGCGGCCAGCCCGCCACCAGGGTGGCGGCGGCCGACGCCTCCTGATCTGACCGGCACCCTCTTCGACCTGGTGGTGGTCGGCGCCGGACCGGCCGGGGCCGCCGCCGCGCTGGAGGCCAGGCGGCTGCGCCCGGAAGCCTCGGTGCTACTGGTCGACAAGGCCGCCTTCCCGCGGGACAAGGCCTGCGGGGACGGGATCGGCCCGCACGCCGTGGACGAGCTGGCCGCCCTGGGGGCGAGCGGGGTGCTGCAGGGGTACCCGCCGATCCGTGGGCTGCGGCTTCGCTCCCCCAGGGGCATGGAGGTGGCCGGCGACCCGGCCCGGCCCAACTACGTGGTGCCGCGGGCGGTCCTGGACGCCCGCCTGGTCGAGGCCGCTCAGGCCGCCGGGGCCGAGCTGCACCGGTCCAGCGTGCGCCGGCTGGAGCAGCGCGACGGGCTGGTGGTGGTCGACGGCGAGCTGACCGCCCGGGTGGTCGTCGGGGCCGACGGCGCCAACTCGACCGTCCGCCGGCTGCTGGGCGGCCCACCCAACCCCGACCGGGCCCTGGCCATCGCCGTCCGCGGGTACGCCCCGGCCCCGCCGGGCCGTCCCGAGCAGCTGATCGCCTGGGTGACCGACGGCTGGCCGGCGTATGTGTGGTCGTTCCCGACCGGCACCGGGGTGGCCAACGTCGGCTACGGGCTGCTGCGCAGCCGCTTCCACGGCGGCCGGGCCGAGCTGCACCGGCGCCTGCACCGCCTGCTCCCCGAGGCCGACCCCGACCCGGCCAGTCTGCGCGCCCACCACCTGCCGTTCTCGTCGTTCCGGCCGCCCCCCGGCCAGGGCCGGGTCCTGCTCGCCGGCGACGCCGCCTCGCTGGTCAATCCCTTGTCGGGCGAGGGCATCTACTACGCCCTCGCCTCCGGCCGCCTGGCCGCCCGTGCGGCCCTGACCGCGCCCGGGGAGCCGGCCGTCGCCTACCGGCGGCTGCTCGCCAGGGCCCTCGGCCGCCACCTCCGCCACTCGGCCGTCCTGGCCCGGGCGATCCACGCCCCGGCCCTGGCCGAGGCCGGCCTCGGCGCCGCCGCCACCTCCCCGGCGCTGTTCGACACCCTGGTCGAGCTCGGCCTCGGCCAGGCCCGCATCACCCCCCGCCTGCTGGCCGCCCTCCCAGGCGGCCTGGTGCGCTCGCATCGGGCTCGCCACCGCGCGTAGCACGAGCGGCCGCGCTCTTGGGGGGTGGGGGAGGACTGCCTGGCTCAGCTGCGCGCCATCGACGCCGCTACCACAGGAAGAGAATGAGGGCCTGGAGGGCGAAGGCGTTGGCCCAGTTCTCCTGGGCGTTGAACAGGCGCACCTGGTTGCCGGGGGCGCGCCTGGCCGCCTTGACGCCCCGCCAGAGGAACCAGACCACCCCGATCTCGAGGAGCAGGAACAGCCAGCGCGGCAGGTCGATCGGCAGCCGGATGCCGAGCAGGGCCATGCCCCAGAGCACGAACCCGTAGATGAGCATCTTGAAGACACCCGGGTACAGGGGCCGGGCCCCACGACGGTAGCCAGGCGGCGGACGGCGCATATCCCCAGTCTAGGACCTGTGGACAACTACGGGACCCCTACCCCGCCGTCGGCTACCCTCCCAGCAGGGGCCCCAACGGTGGCGGGTGGGGTTCCCACGCGCCCGCCAGGCTCAGCCGGACGCGACCGTTGCCGTTGCCGGCTGGCGGCGGGTGAAGGTCAGCTTGTCGTCCTTGGTGTCGACCAGGACGGTGTCGCCTTCGGTCAGCTCGCCGCCGAGCAGGCGCCTGGCCAGCTCGTCGCCGATGGCCTTGGCGACCAGGCGGCGCAGCGGCCGGGCCCCGTAGGCGGGGTCGTAGCCGCGGTCGGCCAGCCAGGCCTTGGCGGCCGGGGTGAGCTCCAGGGTGAGCCGGCGGTCGGCCAGGCGGGCGGCCAGGAGGGCCACCTGGAGGTCGACGATCCGGGCCAGGTCGTCGCGGCCGAGCCGATGGAAGACCAGGATCTCGTCCAGCCGGTTGAGGAACTCGGGCTTGAACGCCTCCCTCACCACGGCCAGGACCCGCTCGCGGACCACGTCCTCGGGCTCCACGATGTCGGTCAGCATCGACGACCCGAGGTTGGAGGTCATGATCAGGACCACGTTGGCGAAGTCGACGGTGCGGCCCTGGCCGTCGGTCAGGCGGCCGTCGTCCATCACCTGGAGCAGGACGTTGAACACGTCCGGGTGGGCCTTCTCGACCTCGTCCAGCAGCACCACCGCATACGGCCGGCGCCGCACCGCCTCGGTCAGCTGGCCGCCCTCGTCGTAGCCGACGTAGCCGGGGGGCGCCCCGACCAGCCGGGCCACCGAGTGCTTCTCGCCGTACTCGCTCATGTCGATGCGGACCATGGCCCGCTCGTCGTCGAACAGCAGCGCCGCCAGGGCCCGGGCCAGCTCGGTCTTGCCGACCCCGGTGGGCCCCAGGAACAGGAAGCTGCCGATCGGCCGGCCCGGCTCCGACAGCCCGGCCCGCGAGCGCCGGATGGCGTCGGCGACCGCCTGGACCGCGTCGTCCTGGCCGACCACCCGGAGGTGCAGCTCGTCCTCGAGCCGCAGCAGCTTGGCCATCTCGCCCTGGACGAGCCGGGTCACGGGGATGCCGGTCCAGGCGGACACGACCTTGGCCACGTCCTCCTCGTCGACCTCCTCCTTGAGCATCTTGCGGTCGGCCTGGAGCTCCTCCAGGTGCCGGTTGGCGGCTGCCAGGTCGTGCTCCAGGCCGGGCAGGACGCCGTAGCGCAGCTCGGCCGCCCGCTCCAGGGCGCCGTCGCGGGTGGCCCGCTCGGCCTCGCCCTTGACCTCCTCGATGCGGGCGTTGATCTGGCGGATCGCCCCGATGGCCTCCTTCTCGCCCTCCCAGTGGGCCTTCATGCCGGTGAGGGTCTCGTTGAGGGTGGCCAGCTCCCCCTCCAGCTTGGCCAGCCGCTCCCGCGACACCTCGTCCTTCTCCTTGCGCAGCGCGGCCCGCTCGATCTCCAGCTGGCGGGCCCGGCGCTCCAGCACGTCGACCTCGGTCGGCATGGAGTCGATCTCGATGCGCAGCCGCGAGGCGGCCTCGTCGACCAGGTCGATCGCCTTGTCGGGGAGGAACCGGCCGGTCACGTAGCGGTCCGACAGCACGGCCGCCGCGACCAGGGCCGAGTCCTGGATGCGGACGCCGTGGTGCACCTCGTAGCGCTCCTTGAGCCCGCGCAGGATGGCGATGGTGTCCTGGACGCTCGGCTCGCCGACGAGCACCGGCTGGAAGCGGCGCTCCAGGGCGGCGTCCTTCTCGATGTGCTTGCGGTACTCGTCCAGGGTGGTGGCCCCGACCATGCGCAGCTCGCCCCGGGCCAGCATCGGCTTGAGCATGTTGCCGGCGTCCATCGCCCCCTCGGCCGCCCCGGCCCCGACTACGGTGTGGAGCTCGTCGATGAAGGTGATGATCTGGCCGTCGGAGCCGCGGATGTCGTCGAGCACGGCCTTGAGCCGCTCCTCGAACTCGCCCCGGAACTTGGACCCGGCGACCATGGCGCCCAGGTCGAGGGCGACGATCCGCTTGTCCTTGAGCGACTCGGGCACGTCGCCGGCCACGATCCGGCCGGCCAGCCCCTCGACGATGGCGGTCTTGCCCACGCCGGGCTCGCCGATCAGCACCGGGTTGTTCTTGGTCCGGCGGCTCAGCACCTGGACGACCCGGCGGACCTCGTCGTCGCGGCCGATCACCGGGTCGAGCCGGCCCTGGCGGGCCATCTCGGTCAGGTCGCGGCCGAAGCGCTCCAGCGCCTGGTACTTGGCCTCCGGGTCCTGGTCGGTGACCTTCTTGCCCCCGCGGACCTCGGTCAGGGCGGCCAGGATGGCCTCGCGGGTCACGCCGGCGTCGGTCAGCAGCCTGGCCGCGGCGGTGGAGCCCTCGGTCAGGGCGAGCAGCAGGTGCTCGGTGGAGACGTACTGGTCGCCGAGGGCGCCGGCCTCCTTGCGGGCCCGCTCGATCAGCCGGCCCAGCTGCGGGGAGGCCACCGTCTCCTGCTCGGGGCCGTAGACCTTGGGGATGCGGTCCAGGGCCTCCGACGCCCTGGCCTTGAGCATGCCCGGGTCGGCGCCGGCCCGGCGCACGACCGGGAACACGACCCCGTCGGGGTCGGCGAGCAGCGCCGTCAGCAGGTGCTCGGGCTCGATGCGCTGGTGGTCGTTGGACCGCGCCTCACGCTGGGCGGTGGCCAGCGCCTCGGCGGCCCGGTGGGTGAAGCTGTTCACGTCCATGTTCGTTCTCGTCTGCCGTAGGGTAGGTTCGCTCTGCCTGGTTCAACGTTCGAACGACCCGCTTTTCTTCCCCTTGCCTCACGTCTCGCTGTACCGCGACGGGTGCTCGTAGCGGACGATGGCTGAGGAGTAGGGGACCAGGTCGCGGCGGGCCGACCGGCGGACCGTCTCCAGCTCGTGGCGGTGGCGGTGGGCCTGGGCCCGGAGCTCGGCCTCGAGGGCGGCCACCGTGGCCTGGAGGCGCTCGATCTCCTGGGTCAGGGCGATGACCTGCCGGACCCCTTCCAGGTTCATGCCGCCGCTGGTCAGCCGCTTGATCTCCAGCAGCCGCTGGATGTCCCGCTCGGAGTAGCGGCGGGCGTTGGCGGTGGTCCGCTTGGGCCGGACCAGCCCCTCCCGCTCGTAGATGCGCAACGTCTGGGGATGGACCCCGGCCAGCTCCGCCGCGACCGAGATCACGAACACGGCCCGGTCCTGCTGGTCTGCCACGGTCCTCCTCCCCTCTCGGCTCAGTCGATGCCGAGGTGGTTCCTGGGCGTGGCCTCGGACAGCGACGCGAACTCGCGCAGCAGCTCACGCTCCTTGCGCGAGAGCTTCTCGGGGACGGCCACCTGGAGGCTGACCAGCAGGTCGCCGCCGCCCTTGCGGCCGCTGCCGGGCACGCCCCGGCCCCTGACCCGGAAGGTGCGGCCGTTCTGGGTGCCGGCCGGCACCTTGAGGGTCACCGGGCCGTCCAGGGTCGGCACCTTCAGCTCGGTGCCGAGGGCGGCCTCGGCGAAGGTCACGGGCACGGTGATGGTCAGGTCCTGGCCGCTGCGCCCGAACAGGGGGTGCGGGGTGACCCGGACCTTGACGATCAGGTCGCCGGCGGGGGCACCGGTCTGGCCCGGCTCCCCCTGGCCCTTGAGCCGGACGGTGGCGCCGTCGTTGACGCCCACCGGGATCCGGACCCGCAGCTCCCGGGTGCGGATCTCGCTGCCGCGGCCCTGGCAGGTCGGGCAGGGGTCGTCGATCACCGAGCCGCGGCCCTGGCAGGTCGGGCAGGGGCTGGAGAGGCCGAACAGGCCCTGGTCGCGGGTGACCGTGCCCCGGCCGTTGCAGGTCGGGCAGGGCCGGGGCAGGGTGCCGGGCTTGGCCCCGGAGCCATGGCAGGTGTGGCAGGGGGCGGGGCCGCGCAGCTGCAGCGGGATGGTGGCGCCGCGCACGGCCTCCTCGAAGCCGAGGGTGACCTCGCTCTCGACGTCGCGGCCGCGCCGGGTCGCCGTCTGGGACGCCCGGCCGCCGCCGAACAGGTTGCCGAACAGGTCGCCCAGGCCGCCCAGGTCCTCGACCCTGACCCGGCCGCCGCCGGGGAAGCCGCCCCCGCCGCCCGGGAAGCCGCCCCCGAACGCGCCCGAGGCCAGCAGCCGCCGGGCCTCGTCGTACTCGGCCCGCTTCTTGGGGTCGGACAGGACGGCATAGGCCCGCCCGACCTCCTTGAAGCGCTCCTCCGACGCCTTGTCCCCCTTGTTGGCGTCGGGGTGGTGCTGCTGGGCGAGCTTGCGGTAGGCCTTCTTGATGTCGGCCTGCGACGCGTCCTTGGCCACGCCGAGGGCGGCGTAGAAGTCCTTCTCGAGGTACTCGGGGTTGTTCATCCGCTACTTCGCGACCTTCACCATGACGGGACGCAGGACCTTGCCCCCCAGCTCGTAGCCGGTGCGCACGATGTCCACGACCGTGCCCGGCTCGGTGTCCTCCTGCTCGACGGCGATCACCGCCTCGTGACGCTCGGGGTCGAAGGGCTTGCCCTCGGCCTCGATCTTGACCAGACCCTCGCCCTCCAGGACCTCGCGGAGCGCGCCGAGGACCATCTCGACGCCCTTGAGCATCCCGTCGAAGTCCCGCGACTGCTCGGCCGCGGACACGGCCAGCTCGAAGTTGTCGAGCACCGGCAGCAGCCTGGCCACCAGCGCCTGGGAGGCGGAGGCGGTCCTGGCCGTCTGCTCGCGCAGCGTGCGCTTGCGGTAGTTGTCGAAGTCGGCCTGGAGCCGGCGCAGGTCGTCCAGGTAGGTCTCGGCCTCGGCCCTGGCCTTCTCGAGGTCGGCCGCGATCGCGTCCTCCTCGGCCTCGACCACGTCGCTGGCCGCCTCATCCTCGGCGACCTCGTCGGCCCGCTCGGTGACGGCCCGCTCGTCGGCGGGCGCGGGCTGCTCGGCCGGCGCAGCCTCCGGCTCACCTACCTGCTGGGCAGTCGTGGGCTCCTCGACGGCCACGCCCTCGGTGGCGTCGGGCTCGCCGTCGGCCTCGGCGCCCTCGGCCTTGCGCGCCGCGGCGGCCTCGGCCGCGCTCTCACCTGCCTGCTGGGCAGTAGTTTCCTTCACTGTGTCCCCTCTGGCCGAGAGGGGAGGCGGTCCACCGCCTCCCCTCCCTGAATGGCATAGTCCGGATCAGGCGTCGCCGGCCGGGGCCGACTTCCCCTCGACCCGCTGGCGGCTGCCGCCGGCCCGCACGCTGATCCTCTTCGGCTTGGCCTCCTCGGCCTTGGGCACGACCACCTCGAGCACCCCGTCCTCGAACGAGGCCTCGATGGCGTCGGCCCGCACCTGGGACGGCAGCGTGATCGAGCGGCGGAAGCTGCCGTAGCGGCGCTCCACCCGGTGGTACTGCTGCTCCGAGGACTCGCTGGTGAACTGGCGCTCGCCCTGGATGGTGAGCAGGCCGTCCTCCAGGGTGATGTCGAGGTCCTCGGCCTTCACGCCGGGCACCTCGACGGTGACCACGTAGGCGTCCTTGCGCTCGGAGATGTCGAGCGCCGGCGCCCACACGCGCCCGCCCTGACCCTGGCGAGCTCGGCCGAAGACCTGGTTCATCTCGTCCTGGATCGCCAGCAGGTCCTGGAAGGGATCCCAACGCGACACGCTCATGACGTCTCTACCTCCTCCTTGACCGTGGGGGTCATGCCCCCTTCTGCTGGTCCTCGTCGCCCTCGTCGATGATCTCGGCGTCGACCACGTCGCCGTCGCCCTGGGTCGTGCCCTGGTCGGCGGTGGTGGTCGTCCCGGCCTGGGCCTGGCCGGGGCCGGGCTGGGCCTGGGCGTAGACCGCCTCGGCCAGCTTGTAGCTCGCCTGCTGCAGCGCCTCGGTGGCCGAGGTGATGGCGACGGTGTCGTCCCCGGCGAGCTTCTCCTTCAGGTTGGTCAGCGCCGACTCGACGCTGGACCGGTCCTCGTCTGAGATCTTGTCGCCGTAGTCCTTGAGGCTCTTCTCGGTCTGGTAGACGAGCTGCTCGGCCCGGTTCTTGGCCTCGGCGGCCTCGCGCCGGCGCCGGTCGTCCTCGGCGTACTGCTCGGCCTCGCGGACCATGCGGTCGATGTCGTCCTTGGGCAGCGCCGTGCCGCCCGTGATGGTCATCGACTGCTCCTTGCCGGTGCCGCGGTCCTTGGCCGACACGTTGACGATGCCGTTGGCGTCGATGTCGAAGGTGACCTCGATCTGCGGGACCCCACGGGGCGCCGGCGGGATGCCGACCAGCTGGAAGTTGCCCAGCAGCTTGTTGCCGTAGGTCATCTCGCGCTCGCCCTGGAAGACCTTGACGTCGACCTCGGACTGGCCGTCGTCGGCGGTGGTGAACACCTCCGAGCGGCGGGTCGGGATGGTGGTGTTGCGCTCGATGAGCTTGGTCATCACCCC
>Ga0075418_10005720_pt1 | contig 14062 bp, 8 predicted proteins | sample SoiMetdeltSBSDD2_FD_81776 | JGI IMG/M metagenome (GOLD analysis project Ga0075418, IMG submission 81776) | Bulk soil microbial communities from a Populus tree surrounding site in Tennessee, USA - Soil MetaG P. deltoides SBSDD2 | ecosystem: Environmental > Terrestrial > Soil > Tree plantation...
ACCGGATGCGCCTTGATCGTGATCCCGCGCTCGCGCTCGAGGTCCATCGAGTCGAGCAACTGATCCTCCATGTCGCGGGTGGCAATGGTGCCGGTGCGGTGCAACAACCGATCGGAAAGCGTGGTCTTTCCGTGATCGATATGCGCGATAATGCTGAAATTTCGTATGTGCGCTGCGTCCATCTACTTCTGCCAACTTCGATTTCGCCGTGCCGCTGCGCAAGTGCGCCAATTCGGCACGAAACAAGGCGCAGGAACATACTGAAAAATCGGCGGGGGAAAAGTTAAAAGGGCACTCCCCTGCCCTTTTCCGCTATCGTTTTCCAGGACCGAGGCTAAGTTGAAGGCGGGATGAGGTGCATTTACTGGGTTCTTCCGCTTTCGGTCCTGCTCGGCAGCTGCGCAACCACGGGCGAATGGTTGGAGCAAATCGGCAAAACTGGAGCCGTCGGCCAGTTAACGCAGCAGGAGATTGTCGCTGGATTGAAGGCTGCGCTGGACAAGGGGGTTGATCACGCTGTCTCGCAACTGGGTCGCGAGGGCGGCTTTTTTCAAAATGTGGAGGTGCGGATCCCGGTGCCCGAAAGGCTCCAGCCTGTCGAACGGGCCCTGCGCACCGTGGGTCAGGGGTCACTGGTGGATGAGTTTCAGCTTGCGATCAATCGCGCTGCGGAGAAGGCGGTGCCCGAAGCGGTCTCGGTGCTGGTCAACTCGGTCGAGCAGATGACGTTTGCTGACGCCGAACAGATTTTGCGTGGGCACGAAACTGCTGCGACGGATTTCTTCCGCCGGACCAGCGAAGCGAATTTGTACCAACGTTTTCTCCCAATCGTCAAAGATGCCACGGCGCGCTCCGGCGTCACCGCCGCCTACAAGCGGATGACGGATAACCCGCTGGCGGTCGTGGCCGCGCAGGCGGTTCTGGGCCGGGAAAGTGTCGATCTCGATGCATACGTTACCACGCGTGCGCTCGATGGATTATTCCTGAAAATTGCGGAGCAGGAGAAACTGATTCGGAAGAATCCCGCAGAGCGGACGACGGAGATTCTGCGAAGAGTGTTTGGTTCTGTGCTCGCAAAGCGGTCTTAGGGTCGAACGTGCGGCAGTTCTTAGCACGCGCTATCCCAAGGTCCAGCCTTTGCGGTATTGGCGTTTGACGTATTGCGCGGCTTCGGGAGCATTTTTGGCCCGCATGTTCGGGCCGTCCCATTCGAGTTTCTTGCCGACGCGCAAAGCGACGCAGCCGAGGAGAATAATCTCGGTGAGGTAGGCCGCGATGTCGAAGTTGGAATAGGGCCTCTTGCCGCCTTTGCAGGCGTCGAGCCATTCCTTGTAGTGCCCGGGCGAACGTTCGATGGTCTCCGGAGGACCCTGGTAGCCTTCGAAGTCCTTCTCGGGCAACAAGTGGAAGCGAGCGCCGTAGTCGTCCGGCGAAAAGATTTTGCCCTTCTCGCCGACCAGCAGACAACCGCTGGTTGGGAGTTTCTTTGGACGCGGGTTGCCGTCCTTGTCTTTTTGGTTGCCAATGAATTCCACAATTTCGTCAGTGAGTTCCGCATCGGGCTTTTCGCCGCCATCGTACCAATACAACGCCACGGGAGGCATGCCTTCGCGTGCCGGAAAATCGAATTTGATTTTCGAACTCTTGGGATAGCTCGCCTTGTTCATGCCGGAGGAAGTGGCTTCGACCGCCGTCGGGTAACCGAGTTTCAACGCGCGGAACGGCATGTTGGCGGTGTGGCACGCCATATCGCCGAGCGCGCCCGTGCCATAATCCTGCCAGCCACGCCATTTGAAAGGGTGATATGCGGAGTTATACGGACGTTCTGGCGCGGGCCCGAGGAAGAGGTCCCAGTCGAGCCCTTCGGGAACCGGCTGAGATTCTTTCGGAAAATCCATGCCCTGGGGCCAGATCGGACGATTGCTCCAAACGTGAACTTGTTTGACGCCGCCGATCGCGTCGGACTGGATCACTTCGACGGCGCGGCGCAAGCCGCTTTCGGCACTGCCCTGGTTGCCCATTTGCGTCGCGACTTTTTGCTTCGCTGCGACCTCGCGCATCATACGCGCCTCGTAGACGGAATGCGTCAGCGGTTTCTGACAATAAACGTGCTTGCCCATCTTCATGGCCATGATGCTGGCAGGGGCGTGATGGTGATCCGGAGTGGAGACGATTACGGCATCGATCTCCTTCATCTCCTCGAGCATCTTGCGGTAGTCTTTGTAGAGCTTCGCATTTGGATATTTTTCTTTGCGCGCGTCCAGGGTTTTTTGCTCGACATCACAGAGCGCCACGATGTTTTCACTGGCACACCCATCGGTGTCGCTGGCGCCCTTTCCTCCGGCGCCGATGACGGCGATGTTCAGCTTGTTAATCGCAGGCTGGTCCTGCGCGCGCATGATGTAAGGGGCACCGAATGCGGCGGCTCCGGCGATCGAGGAATATTTGAGAAAGCGACGACGAGAAAGATTTTGCTGAGGCATGAAGCTTAACTAGCCGTGGAGGAGAAATTGCACAAGTCGAAAATGCCCAAAGCGCCGCAGTGATCGATCCAAATTGGCACTACAAACGTAACGGTGGTTTGGTTGCGCCTGGGGGAGAGGGGCACGGCTTCGGGCTTTGAAACCAGCGTCGCAAGCTGCTGAAAGAGCTTGTGAATTATTTGTGAATAAGGTTGTCTGTAAGGTATGTAGAGATGAATTGAGAAAGCGCGGGCACAGCTTAAACCACGGTTCCTCACCAATTAGCTGTGGCCTGTGAATAAGTAGACCACAATACGTTGTGGTTTTCGCTTTACTTTGACCCCAAGGTAGGGTGTCATCTCTAGGGAACGCAAAAGTATCATGTACCTGAAAAACTTGACCGTTTTGGGCTTTAAGTCCTTCGCAGACAAGACGGCCCTGAACTTCCAACCCGGCGTTTCGGCTATCGTGGGGCCAAACGGCTGTGGCAAATCCAATGTTTCTGACGCGATCCGGTGGGTCCTCGGCGAGCAATCCGCCAAGGCACTTCGCGGCGGCGAGATGTCGGATGTGATCTTCAACGGAACGGACGGGCGGAAGCCGTTGGGCATGGCGGAAGTGTCGTTGACCATCGGCGGTGTGGATGGAGAGCACCTCCAGGCCGCCGGCGTGGAGATCGCCTACAATGAGGTGACGATCACCCGGCGTGTGTTTCGGGACGGCGGCAGCGAATACTTCATCAACAAGACCCCGTGCCGGCTGAAGGACATCCAGCAACTTTTCATGGGCACGGGTGTGGGGCGGACGAGCTACAGCATCATGGCTCAGGGAAACATCACGCAAATTCTGTCGAGCAAGCCGGACGACCGGCGGATGGTGTTCGAAGAAGCCGCGGGCATCACGAAGTTCAAGAGCCAGAAGAAAGAGGCGCTGCGGAAACTGGAGTACACGGAGCAAAATCTTTTACGGGTTTCGGATTTGATCCGTGAAGTGAAGCGGCAGATCGGATCTCTGCAACGGCAGGCCGGGAAGGCGCGCCGTTACAAAACGCTGATGACGGAGTTGCAGCACCTGGACACGCAATTGGCACGGCACCAGTTTGATGTGTTGCAGGCGGAAATCAAGGAACGGGAAGAGACCGCGGAGAAGTTGCGCGTGGAGATGGAGGTGTGCACCGAGAGTGTGCTGCGGGTTGAAAACGAGATCATGCAGTTGCGCGAGCGGGTGTCGGAATTAGAGCACGAGATCAGCGAGGCGCAGCACCGTGGGTTGGAACTGAAGGGGCAAAGCGAGAAGCACGAAAGTCGGATTCATTTTAACGAGGAACGGTTGCTGGAGCTGGAGGAACAGCACGGCAAGGCGTTGAGCGAGATTGCGGAAGCCGACGAACGGAAGCGCGCCGCTGAAGAAGAACTTGCCAGCGTGACGACTCGCCTGGCGGACTGCAAATCTGCCTTGGAGCAGCAGCGCGTCACGTTGCAGGAACGGAATGCTGCGTTGCAGGCAGTCGAGAACGATTTGCGCCAAAAGCAGGAGGAATTGCGACAGGCGCAGTCGGCGGCGTTTGCTGTCGCGCAGCAGTTATCGCGTGTGCGCAACGAAATCAACGCGCTTGATCTTCAGCAGCAGGGCAACGCCATTCGCCTTGAAAAATTATCGGCGGAGAAAATTCAACTTGAAGAGGAGCGGCATCGGTTGGAACTGCGGTTGCATGAATTCGCGGCGGCGGTCGAGGCGGAGAAGCTGAACGCGCAAACTTCTCGTGGAACGGTCGAGCAGCGGCAACAGCGCTTGCGGGAAATCCAGCAGGAACTCGGAGGCGTGACCCACGAACTCGACACTGTGTTGCGGCAACAAGCCGAGACGCGGTCACGACTCAACGTGTTGGAGCAACTCCAGTCCGATCATGAAGGGTTCGGTGCCGGTGCGCTTGCGGCGTTGAAACAGAGCGATCGAGTGCTGGGTTCGCTGGCGGACCGCATTCGAGTGCCGGATCAATACGTGACCGCAATTGAGACGGCGTTCGGGCACAATTTGCAACTTGTGCTTACGGAGCAACCGGAAGCGGCGCAGGACATTTTACGCGGCCTAAGCGACGCCAAACAGGGGCGAGCGAGTGTTGCTTCCCTGGGTTTATTCGCAACCAATGGCGATGGCCATGCTGACCTCCCCTACCCTGCTGAAACTGAGGGCGACTCGCTCCGTGCGCTTTCGGTGGTCGCATGTGACGCGACGGTGCGGCCGCTCGTGGACCGCCTGTTGGGTTCGACGCGCATCGTGACGGACCTTGCAGCGGCGACAACGGCATGGCGCCAGAATCCGGTTGATTACGTGACATTGACGGGCGAGTTGCTGAGCCGTCATGGCGTTTACACGGGTGGAGCCACGAACGGCCATGGAGAGCAAAGCGCTTCGATTTTGCGTCGGCGGAATCAGATCGTCGAACTGCAATCGGCGCTGGACGCAATTCAGACGCAGGTAGCCGAAGTGAGCCGGCGCAAAGGGGCGTTGCAAGGCGAGCAATCGGAACTGCAGGCGAGCTTGCAGCAGGCGCAAACAGAACTGCGCGCGCAGGAGGTCGCGATTGCGACGCACCAAGGCGAGTTCAAGGCGCTCGAGACCTCGCATCGGACGTTGCACCAGAAGATCGATACGGTGGTTTATGAAATTCAGAGCCTTGCCGAGCAGGAACAGGAAGGGCAGCAGAAGCGCTCGGGGCTGATCAGCCAGGCAAACGAGTTCGAAGCGCGCGAGCGTGCGACGCAAGACACGGTTGCGGCGCTGAGTGCGCATCTGGATACGCTGCGCCAGCAGCGTGACACGGCGACCGCGGCGCTCACTGAAACGAAAGTGGCATTGGCGGCGCAGGAACAGTTGTACACTTCGTTCCGGCAGCAGCAGCAGCCGCTGGAGCAGCGCATTTGCGAGTTGATGGCGCTGGCGCAACAACGACACAACGAGATTGGCGGTTTCGCGACGCGCAAGGCGCAGTGGCAAGCGGAAATCGAAGATTCCCGTCGGCACATCGACCGGCTGCATCACGAACGCAAGGTCGTGAGCGACCAGGTTGCGGCGCTGATGGGGGACAAAGACGTGCAGGAAAGTGATCTTGGCTCCCGCGAGGAAGGGTTGCGCGAACAGCGGCAGCGCTTGACGAATATCCAGCAGCAGCGCGGGACAATCGACGTGGAGTTGGCGCAGAAGAATATGGCGGTGCAGAACCTGCGCGAGCGGATTCAACAAAAATACCAGATTAATCTCGATGACGTGCGCAGCGAGTGCATCACCATTACCATTGCGGACGAAGGCCCGCCCAAGGTGCAGACCCTGACGCCCGAAGAAATGGCCAGTTCCGGCGCTGCGACGGATTGGAACGCGGTGGCAGAACAGGTGCGCGCGTTGCAAACGCGCCTTGATGAAATGGGGCCGGTGAACCTGGTGGCGATCGAAGAATACGAGGAGACCGAACAGCGGCACAATTTCCTTAGCACGCAATACGAGGACCTGGTCAAGGCGAAGGAGCAATTGCTCGAGGTCATCAATCGAATCAATACGCAGACGAAGGAGATGTTCGTCGATACGTTCAACAAGATCCGCGACAATTTCCGGGAGATGTTCACGGAGATTTTCGGCGGCGGCAAAGCTGACCTAATCCTGGTGAACGAAGGAGACGTGCTGGAGAGTGGCATCGACATTGTCGCCCGACCGCCCGGAAAACAATTGCAGAACATTTCGCTACTCTCCGGCGGCGAGCAGACGATGACCGCAGTGGCGCTGCTGTTTTCGATCTACCAGGTCAAACCCAGCCCGTTCTGCGTGCTGGACGAACTGGACGCGCCGCTCGACGAATCGAACATCAACCGTTTCATCAAAGTGCTGCAGCGTTTCCTGGCGCACTCGCAGTTCGTCATTATCACGCACAATAAGCGCACTATCGGCATGGCGGACGTTCTGTATGGCGTCACGATGGAGGAGCAAGGCGTGAGCAAGATCGTGAGTGTGAAGTTCCACAAGTCCGACGAAGAGGTTGAGCAGAATGGCGGGACGCCGCTGGTGCCTATGTCAAATCGGCCCGCCGCGGTGGAGCGCGAGGAAGACGTCGTGATGGCCAAATAAAAAGGCCGTCCCGGAGAATCCGAAACAGCCTGTTCTGGCGATCCCGCTCTAAAAGAGCGGGGCCAAATCACTTAAGTCCGAAACCGCGGCACTTCATGCGGGCGCTCCTCGTGTGGTTCGTGCACGGCTTGTTGCGCGTCGCGCTTCCATTCCTCGGCTTTGGCCTGGGCGCGTTGCGGAGCGCGCTGAGCCTCTTCCTTCAAGCGCGGCGCTTCTTCGCGCATGCGGGCCAGAGCGCGTTCCCATTGGCTCTGCATCGGGCGGATGCCACCGCCGCCGACGGCGATGATCGCCGAGCCGGCGACGATGGCGAGACCGGTATAAAACAAACCGTTCACGATTGCGGGTGCGATCTGTAGTTGGTCGAGTGCAGCGAAAATTCCAACGGCGAGGATGGCGAGCCAAGCCGTTGTCGCGATGTATCTACCGTAGCTGAGGCCGGCCATAGTCGCGTTCAGAATCTCTCTCACGGCGGAAGCAATGGCTGCGGCGACGACGACGATTATGGCCGCCACAAAGATATTCGGCAGGAATGCGATTACGCTGTTGAGAAGATTGGTAATCGGATTTTGCCCGAACACGCTAAAAGCAAGTTGCAGGACAAACAAAACGAGGGTGTAGAAGATAATTTTACTCAGCAGGTTGCTGGCGTCGTATCGGGTGCGCGCGAGCGTGCGCTTGATGCCGCCGCGTTCGACGAGGCGGTCGAAACCGACCCGTTCGAGGAGCGCATCGAAGCCCCGCGCGATGAGTTTGGCGAGGAAATAGCCAACCAGGAGGATGGCGAGGAACATCAAGAACTTTGGTAGAAATGTCATGAAATTCGTCCATGCCTGTTCTACCCCGGCGGTGAGATTAACTTTTTCTTCCATAGGTGTGGTGCGTTGCGGTTGCGCTGTTGCTTCGGCCTGCGGTCCAGTCAGTCTCAACGTAAGAGCGAGCTGTGATGGTGCAACTGGGGTGTACGCCTCCGGCGGCAAGACGAAAATAAACCATGCGGCGCGCCGGAGAGCCCCACCTATGGCTGGTTATCCGGGCTGACAACGCTGCGGATGGCACCGACCTTGAGCCGGGTCTCGATTTTCTGCCCCTCTTTGGTGTCATGGGCATTGCGAAGGATCTTGCCCGTCTGCGCGTCGGTGGTGATGGAATAGCCGCGACCGAGAACATTTTGCGGTGAAAGCAATTGCAATCGGCCCTGCAACGTTTTCAAAGCCGCGCGCTCCTCCTTCAACCGGGCGCGAGACGTGTCTCGCAAGCGTCTCTCAAAGTCACGCACTCTTTGCCGGAGCTGACGCACAAACGTGGAGGGCTTGGTTTGCGCAAGACGCTGGCGCAGGCCGCGAACAGCAATCCAACAGTCGCGGATTTTCTGGCGAGCGCAACGGTTCATCCGGGTTTGAAGCTCGTCGACGAACTGGAGTTGCTCTCGAAGGTGCTGCCGGGGGTGCAACCGCTTCAGGCGCTCCCGCAAATGCCCCAGTTGTTCGCGCTCAGCTTCGAGGCGGCGCTGGAGTAATTGCCGCACGTAGATCGTGGTGTCTCGGAAAAATCCGCGGCTGCTGTGCGCGCCTTCAGTAATGATTTCGCCGGCCGCGGTGGGCGTCGCCGCGCGGACATCTGCGACGAAATCACTGATCGTGAAATCGATTTCGTGGCCGATGGCGGAGACGATGGGCAGAGCGGATTCGAAGATGGCGCGCGCGACGACTTCTTCATTGAAGGCCCAAAGGTCTTCGAGGCTGCCGCCGCCGCGCGTGACCAGGATCAGATCGACGCTGCGTGACGGGTTCGCGGCGCACCATTGGTTGACCAAGCGAATCGCACGCGCAATCTCCTCCGCGGCGCCAGGTCCCTGCACGCGACAGGACGCGAGGATAATCTCAAGTGAAGGCTGCCGTCGTTGGATGACGTGCAATACGTCGCGAATGGCCGCGCCTGTTTCGGAGGTCACGAGGCCAATGCGCTGCGGGTATTTCGTCAAGGCACGCTTTCGCTCCGTTGCAAACAATCCTCCCGCCTGGAGCTTTTGCTTGAGGCGTTCAAAGGCGAGCTGCAACGCGCCCATGCCCTGCAATTCGACGGCACGCACGATGAGTTGGTACTGGCCGCGCGTTTCATATACCGAAACGTCGCCCTGGAGCAGCAGCCTTTGACCGTCCTGCAGCAACTCGCGGTGAGCCACAGCTTCATTGCGAAAGAGAACGCACTGGAGTTGCGCCCCCGCATCTTTGATCGTGAAGTAAACATGGCCGGAACCCTGCACGCGCAGGTTCGTCACTTCACCGCTCACCCACACCTGGCCGATCTGCGTCTCCAGCAATCGCCGGATGTTGCCGGTGAGTTCCGAGACCGTGAGGATGCGACGGGAGACGGGCGCGGGAATCGCCTCGCTGAAATCCCACTGCGTTTGCGCGATCTTACCCATTTGCGTTCAGTGGCTCCGAAACACGTTGAATGCGGCGCGCGCGACCGGTGATCTCATCCACGTCAATAACCGCGCCCTGGAGATAAACGCGGTCCTTCGCGACACCGAAGCGTTGTGGAGTGTGCGTAATGAATCGTTTGATCACCGGCTCGATCTCGCGGCCGAGCACGCTCTCGTGACCGCCGGTGAACCCGGCGTCGCACAAAAACGCAGTGCCGCCCGGAAAAATTTGCTCGTCGGCGGTTTGCACATGCGTGTGTGTTCCAACGACGGCGCTCACTTGTCCATCGAGCATGCGGGCCAGGGCGATCTTCTCGGAAGTGGCCTCGGCGTGCATATCGATGAGAATGACTGCCGTTTGCTGGCGCAGGCGTTGGACTTCGTGCTGCGCGGTCGAAAACGGGTTGTCGAGGTCGGGCATGAAGACACGCCCCTGGACGTTCATCACGCCGACGGCGCCCCGACCAGGGATTTGGAACACTCCCCCACCCCGCCCCGCAGTGCCTTGCGGATAGTTGAGTGGGCGGAGGAAGCGCGGCTCGCGCTCAAGCAGTTCGACGACCTCCTTCTGGTCCCATAAGTGATCTCCCGTCGTGATCACGTCCACGCCCGCGGAAAAAATCTCCTCCGCAGTGCGCGGCGTGATGCCGGCGCCGCCGGCAGAGTTCTCGCCGTTGGCAACGACTGCGTCGATCGCGAACCGTTTGCGCAAACCCGGCAGGAGCTGCTTCACGGCTTTGCGCCCCGGCTCACCGACGATGTCGCCGATAAACAGAATATTCACTGCGTGACACCTTAGCGAATTGCGACGCACGCTGTCGATGCCCCGCACTTACGGCTTGCGTTCGGAGCAGAGTTCCTTCGATGCTCGGCCCATGAAAGCTTTGGTATCCCTCCTGGCGCTGGCACTTTTCTCGACCCCGGCTTTAGCCCATGTCGCGGTAGACGAGATGGCGGACGCGGCGACGAAGTTCCTGAGCGCCTTGAAGCCCGACCAGGCGAAGAAGGCTTCGTATCCGTTAAAGGACGATGAGCGTCAGAACTGGCACTTTATTCCGAAAGCGCGCAACGGCTTGCCAATGAAAGAAATGACCGAGGACCAGCGCAAGCTCGCGATGAAGCTGCTCCGTTCGGGTTTGAGCGACCATGGTTACGGCAAGGCGACGAACATCATGAGTCTTGAGTTGATCCTGCGTGAACTGGAAGGGCCCAACGGTCGCATGACGCGCGACCCGGAGTTGTATTACATCACGGTTTTTGGAAAGCCCGACCCGAAAGGCACGTGGGGGTGGCGTGTGGAAGGGCATCACTTGTCCGTGAACTTCACCGTCGTCAAAGGCGAGTACGTGGCGGGCACGCCTTCGTTCTTTGGGTCGAATCCGGCGGAGGTGAGGTCCGGACCACGTAACGGTGCGCGCGTACTTGGTGACGAAGAAGACCGTGGCCGGGAGTTGATGAAGGCGCTGACGACCGAGCAGCGCGAGCAGGCGATATTCGAGAAAGTTGCCTTGAAAGATATTGTGACTATGGCCGAGCGGCGCGTAAAACCGCTGGAGCAAAAGGGAATCGCGGCTGCGAAGTTAAACGCCGAACAAAAGCAGAAACTGCTTGCGCTGGTGAAAGCGTACGTTGAGCGCAACCGGGCTGAACTGGCGAAGGAAGATTTGCGGAAAATCGAGCAGGCGGGTGTGGACAAGCTGCACTTCGCGTGGGCGGGTGGCATTGAAAAGAACGAAGGGCATTACTATCGAGTGCAGGGCCCGACCTTCCTGCTGGAATACGACAACACGCAGAACAACGCCAATCACATCCACGCGGTCTACCGCGATTTCGAGAACGACTTCGGCGAAGACCTTCTGCGCAAGCACTACCAGGATACGCCACATCCTTGAGCGGCCTGCGAAGGCTCGCGCGCGGGACCAATAGGGCATTCTCTCCACATTGCGGGCAACAACGCCGCAGGTAAGTTATGTCGGCGAGGTGCAAGGGGTTATGGATACGAAACCTTATTGGTTTGAGGTGCCGCTTCCTCGATTTCCGACGATTGATCACGATCTCGAAGTCGACGTTGCGATTATTGGTGGTGGGCTCACCGGAATCACTGCGGGATATCTTCTCAAGAAAGGCGGGGCGACGGTCGCGGTGGTCGAGCGGCAGCAATGCGCGTCGGCGGACACCGGGCACACGACCGCGCACCTGACGTTTGTCACCGACACGCGACTGCACGCGCTCGTGAAGAAATTCGGTCCTGAGGCCGCGCGCGCTTTTTGGGACGCCGGAGCCGTCGCCAACGACGAGATTTATCGTATCGTCCAGGAAGAGAACATCGATTGCGAATTCAAGTGGGTGCCGGGATTTCTCCATCAAGCTCTGGATAGCGCGCGCGAAGACCCGTGCCTGCGCGAGGATGCGAAGCTCGCGAGGGAGTTGGGCTTCGCCGCGGATTTTATCGAGAAGGCCCCTTACGCGGGCCGGCCCGCCGTCAAATTCCGTCATCAGGCCAAATTTCACCCGCGCAAATATCTGGCCGAGTTGGCAAAAAAGATTCCGGGGGGCGGCAGCTACGTGTTCGAAAACAGCGAAGCGTCGGAAGTGCAGGAGGAGCCTCTATCGCTCAAGGTCAATCGTTTCAGTGTGCGCTGCAAATATCTGATGATCGCCACGCACACACCGCTCATGGGCAAGAGCAGCGTCGTGAAAGCGACGTTGTTTCAATCCAAGCTGTCCCTTTATACCAGTTATGTTTTGGGCGCGCGGTTGCCGCGGGAAAGTCTCCCTGAAGCCCTATTCTGGGATACAAGCGAGCCCTATTATTATCTGCGTGTCGACCGCCATGCGGATCACGATTACGCAATTTTCGGCGGTGAAGATTGCAAGACAGGCCAGGAGGATGATCTTGCGAAAGTCTTCAAACGGCTTGAGGAACGCTTGAAAAGATATCTGCCCAAAGCGTCGGTGCGGCACCGTTGGCTGGGCCAGGTGGTGGAGACAAACGATGGTCTGCCCTTCGTCGGCGAAACGGCGGAGAATCAGTTCGTTGCCACTGGTTTTTGCGGCAACGGCTTTACGCTTGGCACCTTGAGCGCGATGATGGCGCGAGATCGCTTCTTCAAACGTCCCAATCCCTGGTTCGAACTCTTTGATGTTGGTCGTAAGAAGCTCGTGGGTGGAACATGGCGCTACATCACGGAGAATCTCGACTACCCCTACTATATGTTGCGCGATCGTCTCGCGAAGACTGAGGCCGACTCGACCGACGCTGTGAAAATCGGCGAAGGAATGCTGGTCAAAGTCGAGGGAAAGAAAGTAGCCGCGTATCGCGACGATACAGGAAAGCTGGCGTTATTGTCGCCGGTTTGCACTCATCTGAAGTGCATCGTGAAATGGAATGCGGCGGACAAAACGTGGGATTGCCCTTGTCATGGCTCGCGGTTCAAGCCCACTGGTGAGGTATTCTCAGGTCCCGCGGAGGAGCCCCTGGAAAAAGCGGACTAAACCGCTTTGGTGTCCCTGCGTGGAAACAAAGCCGCAACCTCGCCAATGGCGTGCCCCGGTTGAAGGCTGCCCCAGTTTGCCTGCTCCAATCGATCTGGGCTCTCTTTTAATCCAAGCTGCGCGTTGATTCGCAATGCCGTGGCGGGCATGAAAGGCCAGAGCAGCACGGCCAAAATACGGCAAACCTCCGCAAGGTTGTACAACACCTCATCGAGTCGAGCCGCTTGCGCAGGGTCTTTCGCCAGCTTGAACGGCACAGTTTGGTCAACGTATTGATTGGCCCGCGTGATCAAGGACCAGATCGCCTCGAGGGCCGACTTCAACTCGTATTCCGAAAGGAGGCGTTTGGTTTCCGCGACCGCTCTCTCGGCGTCAAGGCGAAGCTCGTTGGAGTGTGCGGGTACCACTCCGTTGCGATAGCGCTTCAGCATCGACAGCGAGCGGTTGACGAGGTTGCCGAGCCCGTTGGCGAGTTCGGCCTGGTAGCGCGCCTGGAACCCGGTGTCGGTCCAATTGCCGTCGGGTCCAATGTCGAGTTCGCGCACGACGTAGTAGCGAAACGCATCGACTCCCCATTCTTCAATGACCTTCACTGGCTCGACGACGTTGCCGGTCGTTTTGCTCATCTTCTCGCCGTCCTTCTGCCACCAGCCGTGCACCAGCAATTGCTTCGGCAGCGGCAGGCCCATCGCCTTGAGCAGGATAGGCCAGTAAACGGCATGGAATTTCAGAATGTCCTTGCCGATCACATGCGCATCCGCCGGCCACAGTGAGAGTGGATCGGCCGTCTTCGCCGGCAACCCGAGCGCGGCGCACACAATCGGATCGTCATGTGCCGCCGGAATGCTGATGTAGTTCAAGAGCGCGTCCAACCACACGTACGTCACGTAGCTCGGATCGAATGGAACTGGGATGCCCCAGTTGAGTCGCGCTGCCGGCCGCGTGCTGCAGAGGTCTTCGAGCGTGTTGTTCTTCAGGAATCCGAGTACTTCGTTGCGTCGGTAGGACGGCTTGATGAAATCCGGGTTGCTTTGAATGTAATCAACGAGCCACTGCTGGTGATCGCGCAGCCGGAAATAATAATTCTCCTCGACGAGTTCGATGACATCGCCGTACGCCGAATCGAAGGTGCCGTCGGGCAGGCGATCCTTGTCGGTGAGGAAGGTTTCTTCTTTCGTGGAATACCAGCCTTTGTATTCGGCTTTGTAAAAATGGCCGCTCGTCTGCAGATGGCTCAGGATCGCCTGGACGATTTGCTTGTGGCGCACTTCGGTGGTGCGCACGAAATCGTCGATCGAGAGATTCAGCTTGTCCGCAAACACGCGCCAGTCGCGCGCCAGTTCATCGCAATAGGCCTGCGGGTTTTTCCCCTCCTTGAGCGCCGTCTGCTGCACCTTTTGGCCATGCTCGTCCAGGCCGGTGAGGAAAAACACTTCATTGCCGAGGCTGCGCTGCGTCCGCGCGATCACGTCCGTGACGACCTTTTCGTAAGCGTGCCCGAGATGCGGTTGTCCGTTTACGTAGTCGATCGCGGTGGTGATGTAATACCGTTTCGTCATCC
>Ga0075418_10005724_pt1 | contig 14060 bp, 10 predicted proteins | sample SoiMetdeltSBSDD2_FD_81776 | JGI IMG/M metagenome (GOLD analysis project Ga0075418, IMG submission 81776) | Bulk soil microbial communities from a Populus tree surrounding site in Tennessee, USA - Soil MetaG P. deltoides SBSDD2 | ecosystem: Environmental > Terrestrial > Soil > Tree plantation...
AAGGGTTCCCGTGGCAGCCCGGCGACAACGTGGTGCTCGCCGCTGAGGAGTACCCGGCCAACCAGTACCCGTGGATGAACCTGCGCGACCGCGGGGTTGAATACCGGGCCGTGCCGAGTCGCGGGAATCGCGTGGAGATTGCGGACCTTCGCGACGCGATGGATGGCCGCACCCGCGTCCTGGCCATCAGCTCCGTTGAGTTCGCCAGCGGGTATTGCAACGACCTGGCCGCCCTTGGCGAGCTGTGCCGGCAGCGCGGCGTGTTCTTCTTCGTCGATGCGATTCAATCGCTCGGCGTCATTCCGATGGACGTGCGGCAGTTCCCAATCGATGCGCTCGCGGCGGACAGTCACAAGTGGATGCTCGGGCCCGAGGGCGCGGGGATCGCGTACATCCGCCGCGAGTGGGTGGATCGGATGCACGCGACCGGGGTCGGCTGGAACAGCGTGGTGCACGCGACCGACTTTTCGACGATCGATTTCACCATGAAGCCGCACGCGGGCCGGTGGGAGGGTGGAACGCACAACGTCGGTGGCATCGCGGGCATGGGCGAGAGCCTGAAGCTGTTGCTGGACGGGGGGATCGCGAACGTGCAGGCTCGCGTCCGCGAATTGACCGACCACCTGTGCGATCGCGTGGGTTCAATCGGTATGGAAGTGTTCAGCAGTCGCGTGCCGGGCGAGGATTCGGGGATCGTCTCGTTGTTGACCCCCGGCCGGGACCCGCGCGAGTTGTTGCGGCGGTGCAAGGCGAACGGGATCGCGGTCAACGTCCGCAGCGGCCGGCTGCGCGTCAGCCCGCATGCCTATAACACGGTCGAGGAGATTGACCGATTCATCGGCGTGATTGGCAAGGAGTGATCCGATGCCTGACTTGAGCCCCCACCGGGCCGTCTACACCGGCGTCTTCGACCCGATTCACCTCGGCCACCTGGACATCATCCAGCGCGCCAGCCGTGTCTGGGACGAGTTGATCGTCGGGGTCGGCATCAACCCGGACAAGAAGCCCTTCTTCACCTTGGAGGAAAGGGTTAAACTGATCACGCCAATCGTTGCTCCGTTCAAAAACGTCACGGTCAAGCCATTTACGGAACTGGCCGTACACTTCGTCCGGAACGAGAAGGCCCGCGTGATGGTCCGCGGCCTGCGCACATTGAGTGACATGGAATCCGAGTTCACCATGTCGCTCACCAACCTGAACCTGGATCCGGGCATCGAGACCGTATTCCTCATGGCCAACGCAGAGTTTTCGCATGTGAGTAGCTCGCTCCTTCGACAGATCGCCACGCTCGGTGGCGACCTGACCAAGTTCCTGCCGCCCGAGGTTCGCGCGGCGCTCGCGCAACGAGCCAAGGACTTGAATAACCGCTAAGCCGGAATCGGCACTATTGGAGCCTTCCCCATGTCTGACACCGTTACGCGCCGAACGTTTCTTGCGTCTGCGGCCATGGCCGCCAGCTTTGCCAACCCCGCCCGGGCCATCGACGGCAGCCGGGTCACGGTCGGCGTCGTGGGCACCGGCGGTCGTGGGAGCGAACACGGCCGCATGTTCGCGGGCCTGCAAGACTGCATCGTCGGTTACTTGTGCGACGTGGACGAGAAGCGCGTCAACGCCGCGGCCAAGGCGGTCGAGCCGGTCGCGACGAAGGCCGGCAACGCGGTCCCGAAAACGGTCGGCGACTTTCGCAAGATCCTCGACGACAAGACCGTGGACGGGATCATCGTCGCGACGTGCAATCACTGGCACGCGATTGCGGGGATCCTCGCGGTCCAGGCGGGTAAGCACGTCTATGTCGAGAAGCCGTGCAGCCACAACCCGCGAGAAGGGGAGTTGTTCGTCGCGGTCGCCCGCAAGCACAAGAAGCACGTCCAGATGGGCAACCAGCGGCGCAGCTTCAGTCACTACATCGAAGCGACCAAGAAGGTCCGCGACGGCATCCTCGGCCGGGCGTACCTCGCCAAATCGTGGTACTTCAACAACCGCCCGCCGACCGGCAAGGGGAAGCTGACCGACCCGCCGAAAGAACTCAACTACGAGCTGTGGGAAGGCCCGGCTCCACACCGGCCGTTCAAGGACAATTACCTGCACTACACCTGGCACTGGTTCTGGCACTGGGGGAACGGTGAGTTGGGCAACAACGGCGTGCACTCGATCGACGTGTGCCGATGGGGTCTGGAGGTCGATTACCCGGTCCGCGTCAGCTCGTCCGGGGGCCGGTACCGCTACGACGACGATCAGGAGACACCGGACACGCACACGGTCGGCTTCGAATTCACGGACAAGAAGCTCATTACCTGGGAAGGCCTGAGCTGCAACACGGCCCCGGGCGGGGCGGCCTTCGACATCGTGTTTTACGGCGAGAAGGGCAGCCTGATGCTCAAGGACGGCGGGTACACGCTGCATGACCCGAAGGGGAAGGAGTTGGAGAAGTTCCCGGCCACGAAAGACGGAATGAACGCGCACCTGAACAACTGGCTCTCCGCGATCCGCGAAGACACCCCGCTCAACAGCGAGATCGAGGAAGGTCACAAGAGCACGCTTCTATGCCATCTGGGCAACATCGCCCACCGCACCGGGCGAGCGCTCAAGTGTGATCCGAAGGACGGCAAGATACTGGACGACGCGGACGCGATGAAGCTGTGGACACGGGAGTACGCGAAGGGGTGGGAGCCGAAGGTGTAGGTGATGAGTGGGCGTGAATGGGCTACTAGGCGGGATTAGTCACCTGCCGCTCCCGCCGCCAATTCAAGTATTCACGCAGGGCGGCATTCACTGCCGCCTCATCGGGGAAGGCCGCGGCCAGGTCGTCGGCGAGCCGGACGACCCTCAATCGCTCGCGATACCGCGCCGCGTACTTGCCACGGACCACGCCTCGCATCGAACGGAAGTCGTACTCCGGTTGCAAGTCTTCGTCCGGCGTCGGATCAGGGGAAGTTGCCATCTTCGTAGTCCTTGCGCTCCCGTCGGGTCGCCTCGCGAGCGCTAATGATTCGCACTGCGTCGCCGCGATCGGTGTGAGATACCACGAGCAACCGACCCGCTGCCGACAAACCCATTGTCAGGAACCGATCTTCTTCCTCGGAATGGCGGGGGGTCATAGCCGGTAACTGCCAAATCATCTCCGAAGACGGTCATGGCTTCGGCAAACGAGACGCTGTGTTTCTCCTCGTTCGACTTGGCTTTCGCGTCGTCCCATTCGAATTCCATTGTACCGCGCTCATTCGTGCCTGAGTGCTTCAATGGGATCCAATTGCGCCGCGCGCCACGCCGGGTAAAGCCCGAACAGTACCCCGATCCCCGCCGCGACGAAGAACGAGTACACCATCGGCTGGATCTGCAGAACCGCGGGGATGGTCATTCCCTTCCACCAGTGCGCGACCGCGGGCACGCCGTAGACGATGCCGATTCCCGTCGCGATCCCCAATAGACCGCCGATCGACGTCTGCACCACGGCTTCGATCAGGAACTGGAAGACGATGTCGCGGCGCTTGGCGCCGAGGGCGCGGCGGATGCCGATTTCCCGCGTGCGCTCGGTCACCGTCGCGAGCATGATGTTCATGATCCCGATCCCGCCCACCAGAAGCGAGATCGACGCGATCAGCGCCAGTAGCCGCTCGAAGTTCTTTTCCGTCTCCTCGGCCTGTTCGAGCTGATCGAGCGGGATCGTCACCGCCCAGTCCTTCTTCAAGTGCGACCGTTCCAGTATGTCCTTGATCAGGTCTCCGGCCGCCTTGACCTTCTTCCGCTCGTCCGGGTTATCGACGTTGGCGTCCACGGTCATGGTGACCTGGCTCAGCTCAACCTTCTCGGCCGATCGCGAGCCGGTCGTCCGCTGGGCGATAATGTCGCCCAGCCGGCGCCGCGACGTCGAGAGCGGGATGTAGACGTCGTTGTTAAAGTCCTCGGCCGCCTGGCTGCCGCCGGTCCCCGCCGTGGGCATGCGGTCCTTGATGATCCCGATCACCTGGAACTCATGCCCGCCGAGGACGACCGACTGGCCGACCGGGTCGTCGAACGGGAACAGCTTGTCGGCCGTCGCCGCGCCCAGGATGCAGACGTTGCGAAACAGCCGACCGTCGTCCTCGATCAGGAACCGGCCGCGGGACAGCTCCAGCTTGTTCACCTCGACGTATTCCGGCGTCGTGGCCACCACGCGCCCGTTGTGCATCCGCTCCGATCGCCGGATCTCGCGCGGGAAGACGCGCATCGGCACGTGACGCGTGATGACCGTCAGGGTCTGGAACTTCTCGTAGTCCTTGTAGGTGAGCCCGTAATTGGCCACGAAGGACCGGGACGAGGTCGAGGAGTCGTCCGGCGGCTTCTGGCTGCGGGCGATGATGTTGGTCGCCCCTTGCCGCTTGATGGCGTCCAGGGCCTCCTTCATCGAGCCCTTGCCGAACGCCAACAGAGAAATGACCGATGCGACCCCAATGATGATGCCGAGGATGGACAGGAACGTGCGCAGCTTGTGCAGCCACAGGCTCCGGAAAGCCAGTGACATGTTGCGTCGGAATTTGGTGAGGCTGGCGAACATGTCTTTGTAGCCGTCCCGGCGAGCGTCGAGGCGTCAGCCCGACGTGCCTGCCATTCCAAAACCTCGTCGGGCTGACGCCTCGACGCTCGCCGGGACGCGCTAGTCCCTGTTCCTCTCGTCACTTTCAATGCGCCCGTCGAGCATGCGGATCACGCGCCGGGCCCAGGCCGCGATGTCGGTTTCGTGCGTGACCATGATGATCGTCTTGCCCGCCTGGTTCAGGCTGTTGAGCATTTCCATGATCTCCAGGCTGGTCCGGGAGTCCAGGTTTCCGGTCGGTTCGTCGCCGAGGATCACGTGCGGGTCGTTCACCAGCGCCCGCGCAATCGCGACGCGCTGCTGCTGACCACCGGAAAGTTGAAGCGGACGGTGGTCCATCCGGTCGCCCAGCCCGACCATGTGCGCCAGCGCGATGCAGCGTTGCCGCGTCCGCTCGTTCAGCGGAATGCCCTGATACATGAGCGGCAGCTCGATGTTCTCGACCACCGTGTATTGAGGTAGCAGGTTGTACGACTGGAAGATGAACCCGATGTAGCGGCTCCGCACGTCCGATAGCCGGTCGTCGTTGAGCTGGGCGACGTTGCGGCCGCTCAGGAGGTAATCCCCGTCGGTCGGCCGGTCCAGGCAGCCGAGGATATTCATCAGAGTGGATTTGCCCGACCCGGACGGGCCCATGAGCGCGACGAAGTCCCCCTCTTCAATCTCCAGGTGCAGTCCCTTGAGGACGTTGACCGTGACGGAGCCGAGGTAGTAGTTTTTGACGAGGTCGCGGACCTGGACGATGGAAGGCATGGTCGGGGGCCGGGAATTAGGGCCAACCTATAGGCCCTATAGGGTACGTGGGGCCTATAGGGCCTATGTTTGAAATCACTGCTTAGCCGGCGGCCCCTTGCCGCCACCGCCGCCGCCAGGCGGGCCGCCACCGCCCGGCGGGCCGCCGCCCGGGGGCATGCCGCCTTCGGGCATCTGGCCACCCTTGCCCTTGCCCTTGCCGCCGAACTTGCCCTTCTTGGCCGGCTCGTCCGGCATGTCCTCGCGGGTCTTGGCCGCGTTGCCCACGAGTGCCTTCGGGTTTACCACGACCTGGTCGCCGGCCTGCAGGCCCGTCTTTACTTCGGCCATCTTCTCGTTCGACAGGCCGATCTGGACTTCGCGTTCCTCCGGCCCGCCGGGGGTCATGACGAAGACCTTGCGGGTGCTGCCGCTTTCGGCGCCGCCGATGACGGACTGCACCGGGATGGCCAGCACGTCCTCCAGCGTGCTGTTCACGTGGATGGTGACCTCCGCGCTCATGCCCGGCTTCATGCCCGGAAGTGGATCGTCGATGCCGACGATGGTCGCATATACCTTGACGTCGGACGCCATCCAGTCCGAGGCGGACGCGACCGTGGCGACGGTCTTGACGTGTCCCTTGAAGACCTTCTCGGGGAAGGCGTCCACGCGAATCGAGGCCGACATGCCGCGAGCGTGGTCATAGTACTCGCGGCTCCGGTATTCGTCGCGCTGCTTTTCGACCAGGTCCTCTTGCTGGGACAGGAGGCTATTGAGTGGCGAGAGGTTCAACATAAGTCCGGCGCGGACCGACTCGTGAACGCCGGTGGTCCGCCGGTCATCACCGCGAATGCGCGACACCATGGCCTCGTGCACGCGGGTCGAAACCTGCATTTTGGTCAGGTCTGGGATTCGCATCAACTTCTGACCTTCCTGGACCGACGCCCCTTGCTGAATCAGCCCGCGTTCGGACTGGCTCCACCGGCTCGATTCCGGGATGTAGTAGACGACCATCCCGTCCTGTGGGGCGTGGATCTTGCACTCCTGAATCTGGTCCTCGATTTCGTCCAGCTTGGCGTCTTCCTGCTGGAGGATGTCCCATTGGGTCTGGCGTTTGAAGTCGGCCTTCTGTCGCTCGGCCTCGGCCGTGTCCGTCGCGCGCTGGAAAGCGCGCCACGCCTCTTGAACCAAGGCGGATTTGCTCTTCACCTCTCTTTGGGCCGTGAAATTCTGCAGGAGGTTCTTCTCGGTCGAATACTGCTTCAAGGTTTCGCGCGAGCTGGTGAGCCGCGATTCGTCCGCCTGGACCTGCGCCGGGGAAAGATATCCCTTGAGTTGCATCCGCTGCGAGTATGCCACGCGATCCTTCCACATCTCGACGTCGGCCTCGGCCAATTCGATCTTGCCGACCCATTCATTGAGCGACTTATGGAATTCCCCTTGTGGGTCGGCGAATTCGTCCTTGTGCCGGGCCAGGAATGACTCCAGGTTGGCCTCCATTTCGAGGAGCAGTGCCCGCGCGCCTTCGAGTGCCCGCGTGCCTTCACGCTTGCGAGAATTGAGTGTTCCCTTGGGAAGGCCGACGTACTTCTCCAAGTCCAACTCCATGAGTTGGATGTCGCTTTTGGCCTTCTCAACATTCGTCTCGTTCGTGCTGACCGTGATCTTGTACTGCTGATCCGCGTCCACCCAGTTCGCCTGGGCCGTTTGCAGGGAAATCTTCTGGGCCCGTCGCTGATCCTCCAGGGCGGAGGAATCGAGGACCATTACCGCCTGGCCCTTACGGACCAGCGTGCCGTCGTCGATCACCCACTTGATGGTCGTGGCATACGTCCCCTTCGCGCCGGCCTTCACCTTGCAAATGATGTCGCGGTTGTCGGCCGATTCGAGGGTGCCGCGCTCGACGACGGTCAAGTCGAGGTCTTCGTGCTTGACGGTGTGGAGCAGCAGGTCGGGCCGATTCGTCTTGGAAGAGCCGCTGAACGCCCAGAAGGCGATACCGGCGGCCAACACGGCAGCACCGATCCCGATGACCAGGAAGGTGGGGAATCTCCGCGGCGGCGCCTCACCAACCTCCGGCCGGCCGGAGGTCGGCGAATCCCCCAGCGTCGGCAGGGTCGCCAGGGTCGGGGGGTGGGAGGACTTCGGGTGCGATGGCGGTGGGGGAGCAAGGCTCATCGATCCAGACTCCGCGGAGGTCGAGTGGCAAACGCTCGATGTCTCGGTAGAAGGTCATCCGGGCTACCAGGTACTGAACCCAAGCCTGGTACAGGGCGTTCTGTGCCCGCAGTAGCGACCCCTGGGCGCCGAGCAACTGCTGCGTGAGGGCGGCTGCGTTGCCCGCGTTGGCCTGGGCTGCGGCCTGGCCCGGTTGAGCCGCCCCGCCTGGCGGCTGCGGCGGCGCCTGCAGCACGTCCAGGGAGTTCTCCACCTGATCGTAGGCCAGTTCCACGGCCCGCTGCTGGATCCGGTAGTTCTCGGCCAGCACGCGCAGGTTCCGTAGGTCCGCCCGCACGTCGCTGAGGATAAAGTCCTCGGTTGCCTGCAGGTTGCGGCGGGCGCGTTGGTAGACGATCAGGGCGGCCCGGTAGTCGTTTCGTTCCGCCCGGCGAACCAGTGGCAACTCGCCATTGATAACCAACTGATGACGGCTGCGAGCGCCGCCGAGGGCGAACGGCTGGTTCGCGTTGGGTGTGGAAGGCGTGTCAAAATTATATCCAACGTTGAGCACGCCGAGCAACGAATTTGCGTTGACCGCGATCTTCCGCCACGCGTCTACCATCTGGGCTCGGGCGTTCATCAGTTCCAGTCGATTCGCCAGCGCCACCTGCGCGGCCACCGTCTGCGCCCGGTCCAGGTCATCGGTCAACAAATCGGCCCCGTCCACCGTTACCGCCGGCAACTTCGGCCAGCCCGCCTCAATGAGGTCGCGCCGCTCGTCGCGGGCCTCGCTCATGACGCGGATGAAGTTGTTCACCGTTTCCTCATAAAGAGCGGCCGTATCGCGGGCCGTCGCCCCCTTGCGCTGTCTCGCCTCCTCGTATTGCCGAATGGAGAGTTCGAGCTGACCGGTAGCGATGTCACGCGGGAGGAAATCCAGGCGGGTCGCCTCCTCGGCGGACAACTTCTGGCCGAGGACTTGCTGTCGGGCCTGCCGGAGTTCCAGGTCGCGATTCTCGTCCGCCAGTCGTTTCAACTCGGCTCGGACCTGGTCCGTGGTCATGGACTTCCACCGAGCCAGCCGGGCCGGTATGGACGCGCGGAACCTCTTGGCCCGTTTCGCATAGGCCGATTCCAGCATCAGGTTCTCAATCAGCTCGCGAATCGGCACGTCCAGCGGAACCGGTGCGACGGCTGAACCGGCGAGGGCCTGTAGCGGGGACCGGAATTGCGTTCGGAACTCTTCCGCCTGCGTTCGCAGGGCCATGAACTCTTCCTGGGCACGCCGGTACTCCGCGAGCATTTGTTGCATTGGCTTGATGGGTGAGTCGTCCAACTCCAGCGGCACACGCGTCGGGACCCCGAGCTGCAGCTTGAAGCTGTCCAGGCCGTTCTGCAGGTCCTGCCGCCGCTGCAGGAGCACCTGCTGGCTACCGAGGAGCTGCTGCTCCACTTGTCCGACTTGCAGCTCGGAGAAATCCCCGCGCCCCTGGAACTCGCGGTAGAGGGCCAAGTACGCGGTCAGGGCGCGGATGTTCTCGCGTTCGTTCCGTTCCTGGGCCGTGGTCAGCAGGATGGGCAGGTAACCCTGGGACGGGGCCGAGAGGCCACCACTGCCAAGCCCGCCAGCGCCGAGACCACTCAAGCCAAACGGCGAATTGCTGAGTTCCCCGCCGCCCGCGATGTAGACAAAGTAGTTCCGCCGGAACCGGGCGTATGACCGCACGCCGTAAAGCAGAATCCGCTCCGCCTGTGTGAGCGGTTCCAAAGTCACCGCGGTGCCGCCGCCGCGCAGCAGGGGCTGAACAAACCGAACGGTCAAGTTGGACAGGCTGACCGTCGGGTTACCGGTTCCCAGGTCGATAACCAGGCTGTTGGCGAGCTGCGCGAACAACGTGGCACCCGTCGGGAACAGCTGGCTGGCACTGCCGGTCGTCGTGATGTTCCAGGTAGAGCTTGGGCCGCCGAGACGGTCGCTCGCGAGCCATTCGCGCACCGCGGTGGCTCCGAGAGTGAACTGGGTGTAGAAGTTGAACCGTTGCAGCGTGACCGGGAGTGCGGCAAGGTAAAGCTCTTCGCGGCGGTCCTGGTATTCGCGACTGTTGAACAGGCTCAGTTCAACGGACTGTTCCAGGTTCAAGAGGAACGGCGCTTCGTGTGTCCGCAGCGCGGCGTCGATTAGCTTTTGTTCGGGCGAGTCCGCCTCCGCGACGGCCGGCAAGCCGGCGACGGCCGAGGGGGGTGTGTCGGGCGAATACGTGCGAGTTGGGTCGCCCAGGGTCGCGGCCGGCCGGTCGTCGGCCTGGGCCCGCACCGTGCGGTTGTGCTGGTCGCAGTGACGCAGGAATTCCAGGTACCCGTACCCTTCCTGGTCTGGGCCGGAGCAGTACTTGCTGCGCAACGGCTGCGGGTCGGGGGACGTCGCGGCGGCCGCCGGGTCATCGGGCGGCTTCTTCGGATGGTCGGGGTTGTCCGAGTCGGCGAACCGGGCTCGCGGATCGGGGTAGACGTACCAGGTCCCATCCACGGCCCAGCGCGGGTCAACGCTCTTCTCTTGCAGGAGCGCCTCGACGTCCCGGTCGGCCCGTTCGCGGAAGAACGCTCGCGTGCACCCGGCCGCGACCGCCAGGCACGCGGCCAGCCACGGCAGTCGGCGCAGGGCAGTAGCGAGGCGGGTACGGACCAAGGCGCAAGCTCCCTGCGCAACCGGAGAATCCCTTACATCCGTTATCGGCCGCAGAGTTTTGCTAACTTGAAGTGCGTAGTGGTCAGTGGCCAGTGATTAGTGGTCAGCCGGACAGGCTTTTCGCTGACCACTCATCACTGACCGCTGACCACTATTTTCCAAGATTTGTCTAAAGAACCACTTGACGCCGAGCCTACCAGCTCGGTACTATCCGCCGGCTTGCGAAGATTCGCACCCGGGTGATAGGCCGCCGCCCGCCCCGACGGCCGACCCAACCAGGGACGGTTCGGGAAGCATGTCATCACCGACCCACGGACGGGATCATCCCATTTCCCGCCGTCGAGTCCTCCGATGATCCTCCGCCACGGCCCCGCCGAGGCGGGAGAAAACCCCGTTCCACCCGACACCGTGCGAGTCCGGACCCCGGCCAAGGTGAACCTCTTTTTGGAGGTCCTGGGCCGGCGGGCCGACGGCTACCACGAGGTCGCCACCCTCCTGCTGGCGATCGACCTGTTCGACGAGCTGGACTTCCGTCCGGCTCCGACGGGCGACCTGTCTTTGACATGTGATGTGCCGGAGCTGTTGACCGGGCCGGAGAACCTGGTGCTGACGGCCGCCCGGCGGCTCCGCGAGGAGACCGGGTTCGCGGGCGGGGCAACGGTTCGACTGACCAAGCGGATCCCGTGGGCGGCCGGGCTCGGCGGCGGATCGAGCGACGCGGCCGCAACGCTGGCGGGGCTGAATGAGCTGTGGAAGCTTGGGCTCTCGTCCGCCGCGCTCGCCCGGATTGGGGCTGAGATTGGCAGTGACGTGCCGTTCTTTTTGAACGGCCCCGCGGCCTGGTGTACCGGTCGCGGGGAGATGGTGACGCCGGTTGCGGTCGGCCGGCCGTTCGACCTGGTTCTAGCGAAGCCGTCCGTGGGACTCGCAACCGCCGACGTGTATCGGCGAGTCCGGACCCCGGCGAACCCTGTGGACGGCTCGGCGGTGAAAGACGCGCTCGCCGCCGGAGACGTGGATGCCCTGGGCAAGGTGCTCTTCAACCGGCTCCAGGAGCCGGCATTTGAACTCGCACCGACGGTCGCCGACGCGGAACGACGAATGCGATCTGCCGGGGCGGCCGGAGTGCTGATGAGCGGGTCTGGTTCGTGCCTGTTCGCCCTGTGTCGAAGTCCCGAGGAGGCCCGACGGGTCCATGACGACCTGTCCCGCGGGTGGGCTTCCGAGGGCGTTTCCCCGACCCGCACCTTTCTCGTCCGGAGCCGGCCCTGAGAGACCGCCACAGGAATAAAGGAGGACCACTGTGGTCATCACCGAAGTCCGCATCAAGCTGGTCGAAGAGAACAACGAGCGCCTGATGGCCTTCTGCTCCGTCACTCTCGACAATGCCTTCGTCATCCGGGACCTGAAGATCATTGAGGGCACCAAGGGCCTATTCGTGGCCATGCCCAGTCGCAAACTGACCGACCGCTGCCCGCGGTGCGGAGCGAAGAACCACCTGCGGGCCCGCTACTGCAACGGCTGCGGCACCCACCTGGACGAGAATCGAGCCCCGCGCGACCACGATGGCCGGGCCAAGCTCCACGCGGACATCGCTCACCCGATCAACAGCGGCTGCCGCGAAGTGATGCAGCAGGCGATCATCAAGTCGTACACCGACGAGCGCGAGCGGGCCAAGATGCCCGGCTACATTTGCACCTACGACGACTACGACGGCGGCGACTTTGATTACGAGAGCCCGAGCTATGCGGGAGCGGTCACGGGCCGCGGCGTGCGGGCGCATTCGGGGCACGGCGTGCCGGGCCGGGCGCACCTGAATCAGCAAGAGAAGGGAGCCGCCGCCCGCAAGGCGGACGACGCGTTTGGGGAAGGGCTCTAGCAAAAACACAGGGCCTATGGGGCCAATAGGCCCTATAGGCCCCCTAGTGGCGCTTACTTCTCCGACAGGATCATCGGCACCTCGGACACGATCTTCTCGATGTCCTTGTCCGTTAGCTCGCCTTTCTTGAAAGCGTGATTGGCTTTCACCGTCCGGTCGCGGTAGAGGACAACCGTTACCTCGGCGTCCTTGGCCACGTTATAGGCCTTCGGGCCGGCCGGGTTGTCGATGCTGAGGACCGTCTTCTCGATCTTCTCTTTCTCAGCCAACGTCGCGATTTCCTTGTCCAGGCCCTCTTTGTCGCTCAGGAAGACGACGAATGAGCCCATGGACTTGTCCTTGTTCTTGGCCGTGGCGCTGTCAAGCTTCTTGATCAGCTTGGTCAGTTCGGGGCTCGATTCGCGGGCAAAGACCATGGCCACGGGATTCTCCCCGTTCACGCAGAACAGGCAGAACTTCTCGCCCTTGTGCTCGCCGGTGACGTTCACCGGGTGGAACGGACCGGGCACCTTCTCGCCCGCCTGCGGGCCGGATTTGATGTGCTCGGCGGAAGCCGGGAGGGCCAGGGCGAGGGCGGCGACGGCCGCGGCGAACAGTCGGAACTTCATCGCGGGACTCCTGGTGCGCGTTGGCCTCCCTCCGACCGGAACCAGACCGTGCCGGATAGGCCACATCACGACTGACGCATTAGCAATGGCCTCTATTCAAGACAAGCCTCATAAGCTTGCCTTATGGTTGTGTTACCGAGGCTGCGAGCACCTTGCCAATCTGCTCCTTCGTTTCCTCCAGGTGGGCTCGCAATGTGTCCTCCGGCGGGCCCTTCTTGTCGTTGAGCACCAGGTCGATCCGCTTGCTGATGTCGCGCAGGTGCATCCGACTCAAGCTTCGGGCGTCCGCCACCCGGCTCCGGAGGACCATCCGCGAGAGTTCGGCCAGGTAGGCCCGCTGCAAGTTCCGGCGCACGATGCTGGTTTTTTCTGAACCCGCCTTGTCGCCCGCGGTCGGCAGGTCGGCGAACGTCGAGTCGGTCACCCCCCGCAGCACCTCGGCGATGGTGACCGGTCCGTCCGCGTCGGTCTTGGCGGCGATGTCCTGCATCCGCGACAGCGTCTGATCGTTCAAGAGTTCGCTCAGACATACCCGCTGGATGCCAAGGACGCGGTTGTTAAGCGGGAAGTACACTCCGTCCATGAATGCATGCTCGTTCCCCCAGTGCAGCCAGCGATCGGCCGCGAGCTTCCTAAGTACGTCCGGCGGGAAGTTGTATGGCTTGTCGGTCAGCACGCGGTCCTGGAGGAACTTGAGCGCCTCACGCTGCTTGGCCGCGGTCACCGGCACGAACGGATCGCGGGCCTTCGCGTCGCCCTTGTGGTCGCGGTTGATGAATTCCCCGCCCACGAATTGGGCCGCGAGGAACGCGCCGTTGCCGTACTGCTTGAGCATCGTGCTGAACGCGACGCGGGCCCGCTGGTAACCCTCGCCCTGCTCAACGACGCGGTCAGCCAGGCCTTTCATCAACTCCTCGGTGAGCGCCATCCGCTCCTTGGCGAACTGCAGCGGGTCGGACCCAAGATCCCACTGGTTAATGAGCGGGTCCGCGGACATCAGCATGTCCTCGTCGGTCCCGTAGTCATGTCCGGTGTCGGCGCAGTGGCCGGCGATTTTGCACAGCTCCGCCTTCTCGCCTTCGGTCCCGCCTGATAGCGGCTTGTATCCGTACTCGATTGCCCAGTAGTCGTACGGCCCGATCGTATTGGTGAAGAAGTCCCCCTGCTTGACGCCCTTTGGGGCCATGTTCACCGGGTTGTAGTCCATCACGCTGCCGACCAGCCCCTGCTTGCGGGTAACCGCGAGGTCGTGGAGCTGATCGTTCTTGAGCATTGTGCTGGCCTTGAAGTTGTGCCTGAGGCCGAGCGTGTGCCCGACCTCGTGCATGACCGTCTCCTTCACCGCCTGCTGGATCATCTCGTCCGGCAGCTTGTCTCCCGGCTTCAGGTCGAGCCGGGCCGCCAGGGCCGCGAGCGCGAGCC
>Ga0075418_10005725_pt1 | contig 14059 bp, 13 predicted proteins | sample SoiMetdeltSBSDD2_FD_81776 | JGI IMG/M metagenome (GOLD analysis project Ga0075418, IMG submission 81776) | Bulk soil microbial communities from a Populus tree surrounding site in Tennessee, USA - Soil MetaG P. deltoides SBSDD2 | ecosystem: Environmental > Terrestrial > Soil > Tree plantation...
ACCCGGGCGGCGTGGGCCCGGCGCTCGCCTGCGTGAAATCCAGTGGACTACGCGTGATGGGATTCCAGCTGCTGCGCGACTTCGAGGGCCTCGGGGGCGCGCTGCACGCGTACAAGGTGGACGTGGCGAAGTCGCTGATCGAGATGTGCGCCGAGGTGGGGGCGCCGATTCTGGTCGCGAGCTCGTCCGCGCTGGCGCATTCCACGACGGACCGCGACCACATCGTGGCCGACCTTCGCAAGCTCGCGATGCTGGCGATCCCCTCCGGCGTGAAGGTGGCCTACTCGGCCGCGTCCTGGGGGCGCGCGGTCGCCGATTTCCCGTCGGCGATCGACATCGTGGCGCGCGCCACGATGCCCAACCTGGGCATCGCCATCGACTCGTTCCATGCGCTCGCCTCGATGGCCCACCTCGAGGAGCTCGATTTCACGCTGCCCAGCGAGATACTGCTGGTGCAGCTGTCGGACTTCATGACGGCGCAGCTACCCTCGAACGAGGAGCGGATGTCGACGGCATCCCATCTGCGCGTCTTTCCGGGCGAGGGCCTGCACAGCGAGCGCGTCGCGGAACTGGTCCGCCGGCTGGGCGCGCTGGGATATCGCGGCAACTACAGCTTCCAGGTCTACAACGACGACTACCTGCAGATGGATCCGGCACGGGTCACGCAACGCGCGCGCCGCTGCGCCATCTGGCTGGGCGAGGAGGTCTTGCGAAGGTCGGTGCCGCTGCCATGGGCTGTCGGTCTCAGGCGAGGGCAGGGTTAGGTGTCGTACGACAACGCACAGGCAAGACTCGAGGATGGGGCGCTGCCATTCCGCGCCCTGGGTGGCGTGGGCTCCGCGGACCGGGTGCTCGACGAGGTCGCCGACCGGGGCGACCGCGACTTCGTGGAGTCGCTGGCGCGCGGGCTTGCGGTCATCCAGGCCTTCACCAACCAGCAGCACCAGCTGTCCATCGCGAAGATCAGCCAGAAGACCGGCATCGCGCGTGCGGCGGTCCGCCGCTACCTGCACACGCTCGCGCGCCTGGGCTACGTCATGACGCGCGACGGCCATCGCTTCTCCCTGTTGCCGAAGATCGTGACGCTGGGGCAGGCGTACCTCTCGGCCTGCGCGCTGCCGGAGCTGGCGCAGGGCCCGCTGGACGCCCTGGGGGCGGAGGTTGGCGAGGCGTGCTCGCTCGGTCTCCTGGACGAGGTCGACATGATCTACGTCGCCCGCGCCAGCTCTTCCGCGGTGATGTCGCCGCGGTTCAACGTGGGCGGTCGCATGCCCGCGCACTGCACCTCCGTCGGGCTGGTCCTGCTGGCGGAGCTGGAGCCGCCGGAGCTCGAGGAGCGGATGAAGTCGATGAGGTTGCTCGCCTACACCGAGCGCACCCTCTCGGCCGCGGCGCTGCGCGAATGCCTCGTGCACGTGCGCGCCGAAGGCTTCGCCATCGCGGACCAGCAGCTCGTGTCCGGTATCCGCAGCATCGCCGTGCCCGTACGCGACCGCCTGGGCGAAGCGGTCGCCGGAATCAACGTGATCGTTCCCATCCAGCGCGCGAGCATCGCCCAGATGCGCGAGCGCTACCTCAAGCCGCTGGCGCAAGCCGCCCGCACGATCGGCTCCCTGCTTCCGTAGGCAGGTAGCCCGCCTCGCGGGCGCGAAAGCGTTCGCAGAGCGCACAACTTGGCGCTCGTCGTATTGCCCCGCGCCTCGCGCGAATCCTACAGTCGTCCCGACTCGAGCGACGGCGCCTGTACATGAACCGCAGCGAAGAAGAACAGTGATACGCGGCACCACGCGACTGGTCGCGCACCTCGGGCATCCGATCGAGGCCGTGAAGGCGCCGATGATCTACAACCCGTTCTTCGAGCAGCGCGGGATCGACGTCGCGGTGATACCGATGGGCGTGATGGCCGATGCGTACGGCTCGGTCCTGCCGGCGCTGTTCCGGCTCACCAACATCGTCGGCGCGCTGGTCACGATGCCGCACAAGAAGAGCACCGTGCCGCTGCTGGATTCCGCGAGCGAGGCCGTGCGCATCGCCGGCTCCTGCAACGCGGTGCTGCGCCGCCCGGACGGCTCCCTGCTCGGCGACATGTTCGACGGCGCCGGCTTCGTGCGTGGCCTGCTCCGCAAGGAGTTCGAGTGCCGCGGCGCCTCCTGCCTCATCGTCGGCTGCGGTGGAGTGGGCTCGGCGATCGCGGCGGCGCTCGCAAACGCGGGTGTCGCCTCGATCGCGCTCCACGACGAAAGGCCCGAGGCGTCCGCGGACCTGATGGAGCGCCTTCGCGCGCACCACGCGAACCTCGCGGTGAGCGTCGCGGCGCCGCGCGCCGAGGGCTACGACCTCGCGGTGAACGCCACCCCGATGGGGATGCGGGCGGACGACTCGGTGCCGATGGACCTCGAGGGCGTCACTGCCTCGACGTTCGTCGGCGAGGTGGTGATGCAGCAGGAGTTCACGCCCCTGTTGCGGATCGCGCGCAGCAAGGGCTGTCCGATCCAGGTGGGCATCGACATGTTGTACGAGCAGATCCCCTTGTACCTCGACTTCTTCGGACTCGGCCGCGCGGAGCCCCAGGAGCTGCGTGCCCTCGCACGCCTCGGCTAGCGTGCCTCGCACATTTCCAACGCGCACTCACAACACAAGGAGGAGAAAATGAAGCGGAAACAGGAATCAGCGGCGGTGGGCGGATGCGTCCGGCGGGCCAGCCTCGCGATGGGCCTCGTGGCCGGGCTGGGGGCGGTGGATTGCGCGGCGCAGCACGTCCCGATCGTGGTCTATGGGCGCCTGCATCTCTCGGTCGAGCGGCTCCAGGCGGGCGGGCCCGCCGCGGTGGAGCGCACGGAGTACAAGAACAACACGTCGCGCTTCGGCTTCCGCGGCAGCTACGACGCCGGCAACGATTTCTACGCCTTCTACCAGCTCGAATCGGGTGCCGCCGCCGATGGCGACGGCCTGGGCACCGGATCCAATACCAACGGCGGACGCGAGACGTTTGTCGGCTTCGGCAACACCAAGGCGGGCTCGATCAAGGTCGGCAACTTCTATCACCCGTACGACGACCTGCACTACGTCTCGGGCAATTACTGGCAGCTCTTCACCGGCACGTCCAACGACGCGACCCTGTGGGCCAACGGGTCCAACGCAGCCACGGGCGGTTTCGACCAGCGCCTGGCCAACGGTGCGTCGTACTACACGCCGAACTGGAACGGGTTCCAGGGGAAGATCTGGTACTCGCTCACCCAGGGCCCCGGCGGTGAAGAGGCGCTGGGCAAGCAAGGCTCCAAGGTCCTGTCGATGAGCCTCACGTACGACAAGGCCGGCAGGCGGCTCGCCTGGGGCTACTACGGCATCGAAGACGCGAAGGCGCTTTCCGCCAACTTCTACGACAAGGGATCCTCGCACTTCATCACCGGCGGCATCACGTTCGGGGGCCTCTACCTCGCGGGGCTGTATGAATTCGACAAGCTCGAGGGCATCAACAACACCGGCGCCGACCGCGATCGCAAGTACTTCCACGTGCTCGCCAAGTACACGATGGGCAAGCATGCGGTCGGGGCGTGGTTCGGCAAGGCGGACGACTGGAAAGGCGCCGCCGGCATCACCAACAGCGGCGCGAAGATGTACACGGTCGGCTATTCCTACCAGGTGCACCCGAGCGCGGGCGTGTACGCGCTGTACACGAAGCTCGAGAACGATGCCGCTGGAGCCTACATCCTCGGCGGGAGCCCGGCGCGAGGCGCCACCACCACCTCCGACTGGCTGCCGGCGCGGGCCGACCAGCCGGCCTTCGTCCTGGGAGGGTTCGTGAACTTCCAGTGGCCTAACTGACTCACCGGGTGCAGGGAAGAGGCCTTGGAGCCGCGGTTCTCCCAGCGCGGCTCCCTTTCTCCCGATGGCCTACACCGTTGACTTGCGCGTGCGCGCGGATCTGCTAGGGATCGCGCGTGTGTTTCGCCTGCTCAGGCGCCATGCGGTACGGGCGCCCCAGGTCGCGTTCGAGCACGGGACCGACGGTGGCGTCGCCCGGCTTTGCGGCACGCTCGCGAATTCACGCCGCGCACCGGCGCTCGCCAAGGCGCTGGCGAGCACTCCGGCCGTGACGCACGCCGCCATCCTGGACGAGACCCGCGTGCTGGCGGAGATCTGCCGGTGAGGTGGCTCTTCGCGCCGGGCGCGCGCGTGATGCTGCGCCTGTCCAACCAACAGAAGCTGCCGCTCATCTCTGCGTTGTTCCTCCTTCCGCTGGTTCTTCTCTACTGGGAAACGGGGGAGCACGCCTCTACGGCCCTGCGGCTCTGTATCGGCTGGGGCGTGGCACTCGCGCTGTACTCAATGGGTTCGTTCTACCTCCAGGCCGACATGGGTTGGCGCATCCTCATCGCCGCGATGGAGCGCATCTCGCGTGGCGACCTCACCTCGCGCGTCGAGGCGAAGCTGGGCGGGCACTTCGGCGTCGTGATCCGGATGCTGGAGCAGATCAACGAGAGCCTCGGGGATATCGTGCGGCAGGTGAGGGCGGGCGCGCTGGCGGTCGCGGGCTCGGCACGCGACATTGCCGAGGCGAGTGGGGAGCTTTCGCGGCGCACCGACCGGCAGGCGTCCACGCTCGAGCAAACGGCCTCCGCAATGGAGGAGCTCGCCGCGACGGTACGGCACAACGCCGACAACTGTACCGTCGCGACGCAACAAGCACGGGAGGCGAGCGAAGTGGCCAGCAACGGCTCCCAGGTCGTGCACGGCGTGGTCGAGGCGATGGGCGCGATCGACGGCGGCTCCCGGCGCATCGCCGAGATCGTCGACGTGATCGAGGGGATTGCGTTCCAGACCAACATCCTGGCGCTCAACGCGGCCGTCGAGGCTGCGCGGGCCGGTGACCAGGGCCGGGGATTCGCGGTCGTCGCCGCAGAGGTTCGCGCCCTGGCGCAGCGCAGCGCGGAGGCGGCCAAGGAAGTCCGGCAGCTCATCGAGCGGTCCGTCGCGCAGGTCAAGGACGGCGGTCGCCGGGCCGAAAGCGCCGGGCGGGCGATCGACGACATCGTGGCCGGGGTACAGCGCGCCCACAACGCCGTGGGCGAGATCGCGGAAGCCTCGACCGAGCAGAGCGCGAGCCTGCAGGAGATCAACCGGGCCCTTGGGCAACTCGAGGACGTGACGCAGCAGAACGCGGCGATGGTGCAGGAGGCCGCTGCCCGGACCGCGGAGTTCCAGCAGGCGGCGGAACGGCTCATGAACGTCGTGTCGCGGTTCAAGGTGAAGGAGGCCGAACGTGCCGAGCCCGCCGGGCCGAAGCCTGCACGCGCCGTGCCGCCGCGCGCCCTCGTGCTGCCGTCGAAAGTGGGCGGCTAGCGCACACGTTGTCGGCTCCCGCGTTGACGCTGGCGCGAGCGTCTTCGTATCGTCGATGGCATGTCCGTCGCATCCGTGAAGCCCCTCGACGAGGAGCAGCGCAAGGAGCTCGACGCGGCCCTCGAACGGTCGCGCGAGGCGCTTGCCATCATCGAGTCCTACGACCAGGCTCGCGTCGATCGCCTCTGCCAGGCGGTGGCCTGGTCGGTGGCGAACAAGCGCACCTTCTCGCGCCTCGTCACGATGGGGATCGAGGAGAGCAGCCTCGGCGACGCCGTGAGCCGCATGGGCAAGCGCATGAAGATCCGTGGAGTGCTGCGGGACGCGCTGCGCCAGAAGAGCGTCGGGGTGATCGAACGCCAGCCCGAGAAGGGCATCGTGAAGTATGGCAAGCCTGCCGGCGTCGTCGCCTGCATCGTGCCAACCACCAACCCCGACCTCACGCCCGCGGGCAACGCGATCTATGCGATCAAGGCGCGCGACACGGTGATCTTCGCTCCGCACCCGCGTTCCAAGCGGACCTCGTTCGAGACGGTGCGGCTGATGCGCGAGGCCCTCGAGCGCGAGGGGGCCCCGCCCGACATCCTGCAGTGCCTGCAGCGCGTGAACATCGCGATGTCGCAGGCGCTCATGGCCCGTGCCGACCTCGTGATCGCCACGGGCGGCCAGGCGATGGTGAACGCGGCCTACAGCTCCGGCACTCCCGCCTACGGCGTAGGCGCCGGCAACTCGACCATGATCATCGACGAGACCGCCGACATCGCGGACGCCGCCCGCAATACGCTCCTGTCCAAGACGTCGGACTTCGGCTCCGGTTGCTCGGCCGACGGCAACCTGGTCATCGAGTCGTCCATCTTCGACGCCATGCTCGAGCGGCTCCAGGCCGAAGGCGGCTATCTCGCGAGCGAGTCCGAGAAGGCCGCGCTGCGAAAGGCGATGTGGGACGGCGAGGGGCACCGTCGATCTGACACCGTCGCCATCGCGCCGCAGCAGCTCGCCGCGGCCGCGGGGCTCTCCATCCCGGCGGACCGCAAGTTCATCGTCGTGCGCGGTGATGGCATCGGCCGCGAGCATCCCTTCTCCGGCGAGAAGCTCACCACCCTGCTGGCGGTCTATCGCTACAGCGGATTCGACCAGGCGCTCGCGATGATGCGCGCGATCTACGACGTCGGGGGCAAGGGCCACTCATGCGGCATCTACTCGTTCGACGAGGCCCACATCCACGCGCTCGCGCTCGCGGCACCCGTGTCGAGGATCATGGTGCGCCAGCCGCAGTCCAAGGCGAACGCGGGGGCCTTCAACAACGGGATGCCGATGACCTCCAGCCTTGGATGCGGGACCTGGGGCGGCAACGTCGTCTCGGAGAACGTGCACCTCAAGCACTACATGAACACGACCTGGGTGTCGGTGCCGATCCAGGAGGATCGCCCCTCGGACGAGGAGCTCTTCGGCCCCTTCTATGACGCGGCCCTCGAGGCCGAACCGGAGGGAAAGGCAGCGTGAAGGAGCTCATCGCCCGGCAGTTCGTGAGGTACCTCGAGGCGCGCGGCGTGGAGCACGTGTTCGGGCTGTGCGGCCACACCAACATCGCGGTGCTCGTCGAGCTCGAGAAGAGCCAGATCCGCTTCATCAACGTGCGCCACGAGCAGATCGCAGCGCACATGGCCGACGGGTACGCGCGTGTGAAGAGGAAGGCGTCGGTCCTCCTGTCGCACCTGGGTCCGGGGCTCACCAACGCGTGCACCGGGGTCGCCAACGCGGCGCTCGACTCGGTGCCGATGGTGGTGATCGCGGGCGACGTGCCGACGCACTATCACGGCAAGCATCCGCACCAGGAGGTGAACCTCCACGCGGACGCCTCGCAGCACGAGATCTACCGGCCGTTCTGCAAGCGCACCTGGCGGGTGGACCAGCCGCATCTCTTCCCGGAAATCGTCGAGAAGGCCTTCATGCTGGCCGAGAGCGGTCGACCCGGCACGGTGCTGGTGGACGTTCCGATGGACATCTTCTCGAAGGAAATCGACCGGCGGCTGTTCGATCGGCTCCGGGGGACCGCAAGGGCGTTTCGCAAGCCCTCGCTCGACGAGGACACGGCCACCGAGATCGTGAGGCAGCTCGCGAGCGCCAAGCGGCCCGTGATCTACGCCGGCGGCGGCGTGATGCTGGCAGACGCCACGAAGGAACTGCGGATGCTGGTGGACCACCTGCAGCTACCCGTGGCGCACACGTTGATGGGCAAGGGGGCGCTGCCGGACGATCACCCCTTCGTGCTCGGCATGACGGGGTTCTGGGGTACCCGCTTCATCAACGAACAGTGCCGCGGCGCTGACCTGATCCTCGGCCTCGGAACCCGCTTCTCGGAAGCCGACTGCAGCTCCTGGGAGGAGGCGTACACCTTCAGCATCCCGCCGACGAAGCTGATCCAGATCGACATCGATCCCGCCGAGATCGGGCGCAACTACCCGGTCGAGATCGGCGCGGTTTCGGACTTGAAGCAGGCGTTGCGTGCGCTGGTTCGCGCCGCGCAGCGGGAGTTGCCCGAGGGGATCCGGCGGCCGAAGCTGGAGGCGCAGATCGCCAAGGTGCGCGTCGATTTCATCGCGGGCAACCGCGCCCATGTCGAGAGCAATGCCTTTCCAATGCGGCCCGAGCGGATCCTCGCCGACGTGCGCGACTCGCTCCCTCGCAACGCATACATGACGACCGACGTGGGCTGGAACAAGAACGGCGTGGGCCAGCAGTTCCCGATCCTGGAGCCGGGCACGATCTTCACCCCGGGCGGCATGGCGACGATGGGTTTCGGCGCGCCCGCAGCCCTCGGCGCGAAGCTCGCGAATCCGTCGCGCACGGTGGTCGCGCTCGTGGGTGACGGGGGTTTCGGCCAGAACCCGGCGCTCCTCGCAACAGCCCATGAGCAGGACATCGCCGTCGTCTGGGTCGTGATGAACAACTTCGCCTACGGCACGATCGCGGGCCTGGAGAAGGCTCACTTCGGCACGACATTCGGCACGGTGTTCGAGAAGGGCGGCCGGCCCTGGTCTCCGGACTACGCGGCGATCGCGAAGGCCTACGGCGTCGACGGCGTGAAGGTCGAGTCGGCCGCCGGCTTCAGGCCCGCCCTCGAAAAGGCGATCGCGTCGCAGAGGCCGTGCGTGATCGACGTCGCGATGCAGAACGAGCCGGTGCCGACCGCGGGCCATTGGAACATCATGGACATCTACTCGCCCGGCAAGAAAGTGCACCACGCGAGCACCGCAGTCGAGGGAGAGTAACGCTGAGACACCGATACTCGCTCGCCCATCTCACGGTGCTGAGGGTGCCTCCGCCGGAGCTGGTCGAGATCGCGGGGCGCACCGGCTACGAGTACGCGAGCGTTCGTATCACGCGTGTCACCGACAGCGAGCCCCTCTACGACCTGGCGCGCGACGAAGCGCTCATGCGCGAGACGCGGTCGAGGCTTTCGGGCACCGGCATACAGATCCACGACGTCGAGCTCTTCCGCATGGACCCGAGGATCGAGCCCGAGACGTTCGTGCCCGAGCTCGAGGCCGCGGCGAAGCTCGGCGCCAGGGCCATCATCGCGCAGCTTCCGGATCCCGATCGCCGGCGGGCCGACGACCGGTTCGGCCGCCTTTGCGACCTCGCCGCGCCGTTGGGCCTGTTCGTGAGCCTCGAATTTCCGCACTGGACCGAGACGGGAACGCTGGCCGAAGCCGCCCGGGTCATACGAGCCGCCGGCCGCCCGAACGCGGGCATCCTCGTGGACATGCTCCACATGGCGCGTTCCGGATCCCCGATGGAGGAGCTGGTCAAGCTGCCTGAAGAGTGGTTCCGGTTCGCGCATGTCTGCGACGCCGAGCGCGAGGTTCCCCCGACGAAGGAAAGGATGCTGCGGACCGCACGCGACGAACGGTTGTTTCCGGGGGAAGGCTCCATCGACGTGCGGGGCATCCTTGCGCACCTGCCGCCGGACATTCCCTATTCGCTCGAGATTCCCCGCTCCACCCTGATGCGCGCGGTGGGGCCCGAGGAACTCGCCCGGCTTGCGCTGCGCGTCGCCCGTTCGCACCTCGACGACTTTGGCGTCGGTCCATCCGTGGGGTACGATCACGGCTCGCTGGCCGGAACTGGATCAGGATCGCTGGCGCAGCCGCGGTGACCACGATCGGGGAGCGTCCATGAAGGTGCTGGTGCTGCACGGCGTCAATCTCAACATGTTCGGCAAGCGCGATTCGACGCATTACGGTACGGCCACGCTTGCCGATATCGATCGGCAGCTCGCGGCCCTCGGCAAGGAGCTCGGGGCCGAGGTCACCTCGTTCCAGAGCAACGGCGAGAAGGAGATGTGCGAGCGCATCCACCAGGCGTTTTCCGACGGCACCCAGGCCGTGGTCATCAACGCGGGGGCGTGGACGCACTACAGCTACGCGATCCGCGACGCCCTGGCGATCCTCAAGGTGCCGGTCGTCGAGGTGCACATGTCCAACATCCATGCCAGGGAGGCCTTCCGGCACGTATCCGTGATCGCGCCCATCGCCAAGGGTCAGATCGCGGGCTTCGGCGTCGATAGCTACCTCCTCGGCCTGCGCGCGGCCCTCGCGGCGGCAAAGGAGAGCTGAATCCATGAACAAGGCGATCCTTGCGGCGGTTGCCTGCCTCTTCGTAGCCCCGCTATTCGCGCAGGAGCCGCTCAGGGTCGGCGTGATCGCGCCCTTCTCGGGACCGTTCGCCGACTATGGCCGCCAGTTCGAGGGGGGCATCAAGGCCTACATGAAGCTGAACGGCGCCACGGTGGCCGGGCGGAAGGTGGAGGTGATCTACCGCGACACGACAGGGCCCAACCCCGAGGTCGCCAGGCGCCATGCACAGGAACTCGTGACGCGCGACAAGGTGGACTTCCTCGCCGGGTTCGGCCTGACGCCCGAGGCGCTCGCCGTCGCCGACGTCGCCACGGAGGCAAGGAAACCGATGGTCGTGATGAACGCGGCCTCCTCGATCGTGACCACGAAGTCGCCGTACATCGCGCGCTTCTCGATGACGCTGCAGCAGGTCTCCGCGCCCATGGGCGCGTGGGCTGCGAAGAACGGGATCAAGCGCGCGATCACGCTGGTGTCCGACTATGCGCCGGGGATCGATTCCGAGACCGGGTTCAGGAATGCGTTCACGGCCGCCGGCGGGCAGGTGGTCGAGTCCATCCGCGTGCCGCTTCGCAACCCCGAGTTCGCGCCCTTCATCCAACGCGTCAAGGACGCGAAGCCGCAGGCCGTGTTCGTCTTCCTGCCCGCGGGCGAGCAGGGGATCGCGTTCATGAAGGGCTTCCCGGAGCGCGGGCTCGCGCAGGCGGGCATCCAGGTCATCGGCACCGGCGACATCACCGACGACCACGTGATCGACGCGATGGGCGAGGCCGCGCTCGGGATGATCACCACCTTCCACTACTCCGCGGCGCACGATTCGCCCGAGAACGAGGCCTTCCTCAGGGCCTTCGCCGAAGTCGCTTCGGACAAGGGCCGGCCCAACTTCATGGCGGTAGGCGGGTACGACGGCATGGCGGGCATCTACGAGGTGGCCAGGAAGCTGGGCGGCAAGATCGACGGCGAGAAGGCGATGGAGGCCTTCAAGGGCATGAAGCTCACGAGCCCCCGGGGCGTGATCGTGATCGACCCGGCCACGCGCGACATCGTGCAGACCGTCTACGTGCGCAAGGTGGAGAAGCGCGGGGCCAGCTACTACAACGTCGAGTTCGACCGCATCGCCGACGTGAAGGATCCCGGGAAGCCGTGATCGGCAGCTTCCTGGGCGTGCTGTTCGACGGCGTCGCCTATGGAAGCCTGCTCTTCCTGGTGAGCGTCGGCCTTTCGGTCACGCTCGGGCTCATGAACTTCGTGAACCTCGCGCACGGCGCCTTCGCCATGCTGGGCGGCTACGTGTGCGTGACGCTCATGACGCGTTGGGGTGTCCCCTTTCTCGCGACGCTGCCCATCGCCTTCCTCGCCACCGCGGCCGCGGGAGCAGTCCTCGAGCGCACTCTCTACCGGCGTCTCTACAAGGCGAGCCACCTCGACCAGGTGCTCTTCAGCATCGGGCTCACTTTCATGGCGATCGCGGGAGCCACATACGTGTGGGGGCCGGCGCAGCAGCCGGTGCGGCTGCCGGAGATCCTGCGTGGGCAGGTGAACGTCCTGGGCCTCGACCTGGGGTCATACAGGCTCTTCCTGGTCGCGATCGTGGTCGCGATCACCGCCGGGCTCGCGTACCTCATGGAGCGGACGCGCTTCGGAGCACGCGTGCGCGCGGCGGTCGACGATGCCGAGGTCGCCTCGGGCCTGGGCATCAACGTCGACCTGCTCTTCGCGCTCATGTTCGCGCTGGGCACGGGGCTGGCGGGCCTGGGCGGCGCGCTCGGCATCGACGTGCTCGGGCTCGACCCCACGTTCCCGATCAAGTACATGGTCTATTTCCTGCTCGTGGTGGCCGTAGGCGGCACCGGCACGATCAGGGGGCCGCTCGTGGCCGCGCTCGTGCTCGGGATCGTCGACGTCGCGGGGAAGTACTACGTGCCGCAAGCCGGGGGGTTCATCATCTACACGATGATGGTGGCGCTCCTCATCGCATTCCCCGCCGGGCTCATGGGACGGCGCGCGTGAGGAAGACGGAGGTCGCCTTCTGGCTCGTGCCGGTCGCGTGCTTCTTCCTCTTTCCCGACTATCGGGTGCTCGGAAGCCAGATCCTCATCACCGCGCTCTTCGCGCTCTCGCTCGATCTCGTCCTCGGCTACGCGGGCGTCATCTCCCTGGGTCACGCGGCCTTCTTCGGCGTGGGTGCGTACGCCGCAGGGCTGCTCGCGCGCCACGGCTGGGGGGAGCCGGTCTCGGGACTGGTGGTGGCCGCGTCGGTCGCGGCGGCGGCTGGATGGGTCACGAGCTTCCTCGTCGTGCGTGGGCGCGATTTCACGCGCCTCATGGTGACGCTGGGCATCGGCCTGCTCTTCTTCGAGGCCGCCAACCGCGCTGCGCCGGTGACGGGCGGCGTGGACGGGCTCACCGGCGTGGCGATGGGCCGGCTCCTCGGCGTGTTCGCATTCGACCTGGGCGGGCGCACCGCCTACGTCTACAGCCTCGTCGTGCTCTTCGCGGGCTTCATCGTACTGCGCGCGCTGGTCAATTCGCCCTTCGGGTTGTCGCTGTGCGCCATCCGTGAGAACGCGTCGCGCGTGCCCGCACTGGGCGTCTCGGTACGCTCGCGCCTGGTGGCCGCGTATACCGTCGGCGCCGCGATCGCGGGGCTCGCGGGCGGGCTGCTTGCCCAGACCACGCAGTTCGTGGGATTGGACTCGCTGAGCTTCCAGCGCTCGGCCGAGCTCCTCGTCATGTTGGTGCTGGGCGGCGCGGGACGCCTGTACGGCGCGATCGTGGGCACGGCGGTTTTCATGGTCGTGCAGGACGTGCTCGCGGGAATGAACCCGGTGTATTGGCAGTTCTGGATCGGGCTGCTGCTGGTGGCGATCGTGCTCGCGGCGCGTGGCGGGATCCTGGGCGCCGTCGACGCCGGGATGGCGCGGTGGCGGGGATCGTCGTGACCGCGGCGCTGCGGACCGTCGGGCTCACCAAGCGCTGGGGCGGCTTCGAGGCCAACCGCAACGTGACGCTCGAGCTCGCCGTCGGGGAGCGCCATGCGCTCATCGGGCCCAACGGTGCGGGCAAGACCACCCTCGTGAACCTCCTGACCGGCGTCCTGGTGCCCACAGCGGGCGAGGTTTTCATCGGCGCGAAGAACGTGACCCGTCTGGCGCAGCACGAGCGCGTGCGCCACGGCATGACGCGCACGTACCAGGTCACGTCGCTCTTTCCGCGGCTTACGGTGCTCGAGTCCGTGGTGCTCGCGATTCTCGAGCGCGAGGGCTCGGGGATGCGGTGGCTGCGGCCCGTTTCCGCGTACGCGGATGCGCAGGGCGAGGCACGCAGCCTCATGGAGCGCCTGCGCCTCGTATCCGACGCGCACACCCCCGTGCGGCACCTGGCCTACGGCCGACAGCGCCTCGTGGAAATTGCGCTCGCGCTCGCCACGAAGCCCTCGATCCTGCTCCTCGACGAGCCGGCCGCGGGCATTCCGGGCGACCAGAGCGCCGAGGTCTTCGAGGTGATCGCGGGCCTTCCGCGCGACGTGACAGTGCTCTTCATCGAGCACGACATGGGTATCGTGTTTCGCTTCGCCGAGCGCGTTTCGGTGCTCGCCGCCGGCGAGCTGCTGATGCAGGGCACGCCCGCCGAGGTCGCGGCCGACGAGCGCGTGCGCAGGATCTACCTCGGCGAGGCCGCGCATGGCTGAGCTCCTGTCGCTCGAGCGTGCGAGCGCCGGCTACGGCGATTCGGTCGTGCTCGACGGGGCCGGGCTTCGCGTGGACGAGGGGGAGGGCGTGGTGCTCCTGGGGCGCAACGGGGCCGGGAAGTCGACGCTGCTGAAGACCGTGATGGGGATCACGCGCCTGCACGGTGGAACGGTGCGCTTCGCGGGCCGCGACCTGTCGCGCGAGCCTCCGTGGCGCCGCGCGCGCGCCGGCATCGGCTGGGTGCCCCAGGAGCGCGGCATGTTTGCGTCGCTCGACGTGGACGAGCACCTCGCGACCGTCGCGCGCCCGGGTCCATACACCATCGCGCGGGCCTATGAGATGTTCCCGGCACTGGCCGCACGGCGGGCGAGCCCCGGCAACCGCCTC
>Ga0075418_10005727_pt1 | contig 14058 bp, 9 predicted proteins | sample SoiMetdeltSBSDD2_FD_81776 | JGI IMG/M metagenome (GOLD analysis project Ga0075418, IMG submission 81776) | Bulk soil microbial communities from a Populus tree surrounding site in Tennessee, USA - Soil MetaG P. deltoides SBSDD2 | ecosystem: Environmental > Terrestrial > Soil > Tree plantation...
ACAGGCTCCTGTCCTCCCGGACGATGCTCTCGAAGAGCATCTCCGTTTCGCGGCGGAACGACTGCCGCAGACTGTCGTCGAAGTTCTTGGCCTCGGTCTGAACGTTCGCCAGCTCTCGCAGGTAGAGCCACTGGCCGGCGAAGTTCCGGATGAGCGCCTCGGATCGCTGGTCGGCCATCAGGCGCTTCACCTGCTGTTGCAGGACGGCAGGATTGCGCAGCTGATTCTTGCTCGCGAGGTCGAGCAGCTCGTCGTCCGGGATGCTGCTCCACAGGAAGAAGGACAGGCGCGACGCCAGCTCGTAGTCGCTCACCCGGTAGATGGCACCTGCCGCCACGCCGGCCGGCTCTTCTTCGACCCGGTACACGAACCGCGGCGCGACCAGCACGCGCGCGAGCGCCTGCTGGATGCCGCTTTCGAAGTCACCACCCTGGCGTCCCTGCTGATAGAAGGTCATCAGCGTGTCCAGCTCCGCGGCCGTCACCGGCCCACGATAGGCCCGCCGCGCCAGCGCGCTCAGAATCTTGCGCGCACAGCCTGTCTCTTCGGCGGCAGCCGTTGGCCGGCAGATGAAGATGCGCCGGCGGCTCGGCGTGTCGCCTGGTCCCGTCGGATTGAAGGGCCCCGTGATCGCGATGCTCGACACACCCCCGCCGGTGGCGAAGGCGCTGTCGGTCCCGAAGTCCGCGTAGATCTCGTCTGCGCCCCCTCCGTGTTGCCGATCGACGACCGCCATCGCCACGGTGTGCGGACCGGCAGTCACCTTGACCCGCGCGCCCCGGCCGGTGGCCGTCACCTTCTCGCCATCGATGGTGAGGTCCGCTCCACCGGCCCCGCCGCCACGCCCGCCGCCCGAGCCGAACTCGTAGTCGGCGTCGAGCGGGAAGTTGTGGCGAATCACCATGCCGCCGCGCGTTCCAAGAGGAAGGCCCTCGATGTGCCGGTCCTGCGCCAGCGCCGGCGGCGCGTTATAGATCGCCTGTGACGATGGGAGGGTGCGATCGCCGACCGCCAGGCGGCTGATCTTCATAGCGGCAGCGACGTAGCCTTGAATGAGCGTGGGTGAGACGCTGAGCGAATCCGCGATGTTGTCGAACCCGTCGCTCGACCCGTCGCCCGGCAGCAGCGTCGTGACGTCGAGCTCGAGATCGAGCAGGTCGCGGATCGCGTTCGTGTACTCCGTTCGATTCAGCCGGTGCAGCGCTGGAGCAGCCAGGGCGGCCGGCGGCAGTGCGCCGGAATCGAGGTGCGTTTCGAGCGACCGCGCGAACGAGTCGAGCGCCGCGCGGGTGGGCCGGGGCGCGCCGCTCGGCGGCATCATGCCGGTCCGGATCTTCTTGACCACCTTCTCCCAGGTTTCCGCCTCGCTCTTGATCGTCGTGAGGTCGTGCCCTTCGAGGACCAGCTCTCCCGCCTTGGTGCGCGCGTTGTGGCACGTGAGGCAGTACTGCTTCAGGAATGCCGCGTCGACGGCGGGCGGAACAGCGTTCGGCGTGACACGATTCACGGGCCTGACGGCACCCGCCTGTGCGGCCTGGAGGCCCGTGTGGGTCCGGTTGTCCGTACTGGTCCGGAGGTCCGTACTGGTCCGGCTGAAGCCGGACGCTACGTGCGGGCCCGACGCCGCACGACCGGTGAGTACCGTCAATGTGAACAATCCGGCGGCCACGAGCGAGACGAATGCGCCCTGTCTCATGGCTTGTTCGACGCCTGTCGATCGCCCGTCAGGCTCTTGATGAGCGCAATGGAGGTCGGCTTCGGTTTGGCGGGATGGGTGGCCAGGAACACGCCTTCGGCCCAGGTCAACGGTGTCCGGCCTTCCTTGTCCTTGACGTCGGGCTTCGCGCCCTTCTCAGCGAGGAAGCGGATGATCTCGTCGGAGCCGCGGTTCGCGGCGCCGTGCATGGCAGTCAAGCCCATCGAGTTCACCGCGTTCACGTCGAGCCCCCGTTCGTAGCAGAGCTTCACCGCGTCGAGCAGCGCCGCTTGTCCCTCGTCGTAGGTCTGATCGAACACCCAGTTCACACCCGCCGCCGCCATGAGCGCGGTGGTGCCCTCGAAGGTCGGAATCTTCGGGTCGGCGCCGTGCTCGAGCAGGAGGCGCATCACCGACACGTCGCCGGCGAGCGCCGCCGTCAGGAACGGCGTCTGGCCGGTGAAGTCCACCCAGGAGAGCGACCCGGTCACCCTGAGGAACGCACGACGGATGGGAGGCACTTCCTTGACCCGTACGTTCGGGTCGGCGCCCTTGTCGAGCAGCACGCGAATCAGCTCGAGGAACGGCGCGCGATCGATGCCGTTGAGGAATGACGCGTTGTCGACGTCCATGTTGCGCGTCTCGACGGCGGCCCACAGCGGCGTGCGGCCATACCAGTCGACCACCTTGATGTTGGCGCCCTTGTCGATGAGGAACCGCGCCACGTCCGGATGGTTGTTGGTGATGGCGCTGATGAGCGGCGTGATGCCGTTTGCGTCGGTCAGTTCGATCTCGGCCCCGGCGGCCAGCAGCATCCCGGCGATCTCGAGCCGTCCGTCGCGCGCGGCATAGAGCAGCGGCGTCATCGCGCCGGGGATCGGCGCCCGCGAGCCGCGAGGCGGCAACCCGCCCCGGACGATGCCGACGCCGTGACCGAAGCCGGGCACCGAGTTGGGAAGCACGTTGCGCGGCTCGGCGCCGGTGCGCGTCTTCAGGTTGACGTACGCGCCCCGCTCGATGAGGAGCTTCACCACGGCGGGCTGGTTTTCCCTCACCGCCACCATGAGCGCGGTACCCTGAGAGCTGCGATCCTTCGTGTCGACCGTGGCCCCCCGATCGAGGAGCAGCGTCACCGCGTCGACCGTGCCGGCACGTGCGGCCGCCATCAGCATCGTTTCGCCGGCGATGTCGACGTCGTTGACGTTTGCTCCGGCCTCGATGAGCAGCCGCATCATCGCCGTGTCACCGTTCGCGGACGCGAGGGCCAGAGGCGTCACGCCGAGGCGGTTGGCCAGCGTCGGATTGGCGCCGGCGCCGATCAGGAGCTTCGCCGACTCGACGTCGCTGACGCGCACGAACCAGTGCAGCGCCGGCGTGCCGTCGGTGCCCGGTGCGTTCACGTCGACCTTCTGAGCGAGCAGCGCGCGTACGGCGGGCACGTCGCGCTTCATCGCCGCGTCGGCGAGACGCGTGTCGCCGGCGGCAAAGGCCGGCCCCGCGAACGCCACGGCGATCGCCAGGAGCCCGCAGGCCGCAACCCGCCTCACCACTCGGTGCATAGCTTCACCACCTCGAGGACGCGCACGGATCCTATTTTCGCCTGACTTCGACCTCGATGAGCTCGAGCGGCGTATCGCCCGAGTTTCGCACCTCATGCTCGGTCTCCGCGTCGTAAAAGGCCCAATACCCTGGATCGTTGAACTCGAACCTCATCGGACCAGCGCTCTGCCCTTTGCCGGTCGTGGCCTGGATGATCGCGACAGCGGCGTGATGCTTGTGGGCGGCCGTCTTCTCTCCCGGCGCCAGCGTCAGCCGATAGGCGCGAAACCAGCGATTGGTCAGCTCGGGCTTTCCGTCGAAGCCGGCAGCCTGCTCAGTAGTGGTGTCGTCGCCCGCGGTCTCGTTGATCACCACCATCGCCCGGAACAGGCCGTTGCCGATGTTCTCGAGACGATGGGTGACCGGCTGCTGCGCGTAGCTGGTGGTGCTCGTCGCACGGGGCGCGCCGCCTCCGCGAGCCGCACCGCCCCCACGAGGCGCTGCCGTCGCAGCCGGAGGAGCGGTTGGTGCTGCCTGAGGTGGAGGGGCGCCGCGTCCTTCGGGCGCGGGTCCGCCGGACGCCGGTCCACCGGGTCTTGCGCCCGCGGCACCGCGCCCGCGTCCTCCCCAGTCTTCGCCGAGGTTCTGCGTCCGCGTCATCGAGGTGCTGAGCGTGACGTAGAGCACCGGCGACTCATGGCTGTGAAACCAGGAGATGTCGCCGGGCGGGATCTGCAGATCGAGAATCCGGACCGGTCCGTACTGGAAGACCTGGCGATGATGCGGCTCCTTGTAGACCGGCACGATCGGCGACTCGGCCGGCGGCGCCGCCGCCTGCTGCGCGAGGCTCGCGGCGGTGAACAGGATTCCTGCGCCAACGGTGGCAAGGGCTAGTCGCACGTCATATCTCCCGGCCGAGGTGTTGTCAGAGCCAGAGAGATTCTAAACCGCCGGCGGTCGCCACCGCGCGCAAAATCCCGGCAAAAGACGGGACCACGAAGACACGAAACCACGAAGGACACAAGACCACGAAGGATACGAAGAAAGCAGTCATATCCACTCGTCCACTCGCGCCAATCGAACGCCTCGCCCGTTGAGGTTTCGCCTTCCGCAAGCCGATTGCGCCTCCCACCTCAGAGCCCAGAGCCGGAGCCGTAAGCTTTCCTGCTATAGTCCGCCACCGTGATCCGCGCGTTCGCAGGCAGCCAGGTCGTGCGGGCGGTGGTCTTGGTGGTCGGGTGTCTCGGCAGCAGCCCGGCCCGATCCCTGGCACAGTCGCCCGACGGTGCGAAGGTCTTCGCCGACCGTTGCGTGTCGTGCCACACCGGCGCAGCCGACTCACGCGCCCCGGCGCTCGAGACGCTGCGCGCCCGCACGCCGGAAGCGATCATCGAGGCGCTCGTGAACGGCGCGATGCGCCCGCAGGGCTCGCGCATGAGCGGCGCCGAGCGTCGCGCCGTGGCTGAATTCGTGGCCGGCCGGCGGATGGCCGGCGACGTCGCCGGCTCCTCCACAGGACGCTGCACGACCGCCGTTCGATCGTCCGGCAACCCCGGGGCGGCGTGGTCAGGGTGGAGCCCGAGCCCCACCAACACCCGATTTCAGCCGCGCGCGCAGGCTGGTCTCGCGGCGGCCGACGTGCCGCGCCTCACCCTCAAGTGGGCGTTTGGATTTCCCGACGCGTCATCCGCGTGGTCTCAGCCGACCGTGGTCGGCGGACGCCTGTTCGTCGGCAGCCAGAACGGCACGGTGTATTCCCTCGACGCGAAGACCGGCTGCATTCGCTGGACGTTTGCCGCCGCAGGCGGCGTGCGCACGGCCGTGTCCGTGACGCCTTCCGCCACCGGCCAGCTCGTGGCGTACTTTGGCGACACCGCGGCCAACGTCTACGCGCTCGATGCGGAGAGCGGCAAGTCGCTCTGGGTGCGGAAGGTCGACGATCACCCGCTCGCGCGAATCACCGGATCGCCGGTTGTTCGCGAGAATCGAGTCTACGCTCCGGTGTCCTCGTACGAGGAGTCGCAGGGCGCCGATCCGCAATATGGCTGCTGCACGTTTCGCGGCAGCGTCGCCGCGCTCGACGCGACAACCGGCGCGGTGGTGTGGAAGACGTACATGATTCCGGACGAGCCGAGGTCGCGCGGCACGAGCAGCGCCGGCGTCGCGCTGTGGGGACCATCGGGCTCCGCCATCTGGTCGTCGCCGGCCATCGACGTCAAGCGCGGAGCGCTGTACGTCGCCACCGGCAACGCCTACAGCGGTCCGGCGCACGCATCGAGCAACGCCGTCGTGGCGATCGATCTCGCGTCGGGCCGGATCCGCTGGCAACGGCAGTTCACCCCCAACGACGTCTACCTCACCGGTTGCCGCGCCGGCAATGCGAACTGCCCCGAGACGAACGGCCCCGATTTCGACTTCGGCAGCCCACCCATTCTCGCGACCGACAGCCGCGGACGAGACCTCATCGTCATCGGACAGAAGTCAGGTGTCGCCCACGCCATCGATCCGGACCAATCAGGCGAGGTGGTCTGGCAATATCGCGCTGGACGCGGCGGCGTGCTGGGCGGGATCGAGTGGGGCTCGGCCGCCGACGCCGCACGCGCGTACTTTGCCGTGTCGGACATCACGCAGCCGCAACCTGGCGGTCTGCACGCGGTGCTGCTGGCGACGGGCGAACGGGCGTGGCTCGCGCCTCCCGCCCCGGCGAAATGTGTCAGCGGGCGCGGGTGCAACGCGGCGCAGTCCGCCGCGGTGACCGTCATCGATGGCGTGGTGTTCTCCGGATCGAACGACGGCTCGCTTCGCGCCTACGCCGCAGCTGACGGATCGCTGGTGTGGGAGTTCGACACCAACCGGGAGTTCCAGACCGTCAACGGCGTGGCGGCCAAAGGGGCGTCGATGATCGGCCCCGGCCCGGTGGTCGTCGACGGAATGCTCTTCGTTGGGTCCGGTTACGGCGCGTTCGGGGGAAGGGCGGGGAACGTCCTGCTGGCCTTCGGATTTGACTGAAATCGGACTGGCACGTCGTCTCCTCTTGGCCGTAGACTGGTCACTGCCAATGAGTAGGAAGTAGGGAATCCTCCTGCCTCCTAATTTCGAGGAGTCCGCTATGAGCGCTGCCCGCCGGCTCGTGTTCGCTCTCCTTGCTGCCATCTCCGTCGGAACGGTTCTTCACGGCGACCAGGCTCCAGGCCTGACGGGCGCTGCTGGCGACGCGCCCACGTTCAGCAAGGACGTGGCGCCCATTCTCTACAAGAACTGCGTGAGCTGTCACCGGCCGGGCGAGGTGGCGCCGATGCCGCTCATCACCTATCGCGACGTGCGTCCGTGGGCGGGGAAGATTCGCGAGCGTGTCGTCGCGCGGGCAATGCCTCCCTGGGGCGCCGATCCGCACTACGGGAAGTTCCGGAACGATCTCAGCCTGGCCGCCGGTGACATCGACACGATCGTGAAATGGGTGGACGCCGGCGCGCGCGAGGGAAATCCCACGGCGATGCCCGCGCTCCCGACGTTTGCCGACGGCTGGCAGATCGGCAGGCCGGACGCCGTGTTCGAAATGCAGACCGAGTATCAGGTGCCCGCAACCGGCACAATCGACTACCAGTACTTCGAGGTGCCAACGAATTTCACCGAGGACAAATGGATGCAGGCCGGCGAAGTGCGCGCCGGCGATCGCGCCCACGTCCACCACATCATCGTCTATGTGCGCGAGCCGAACCCCTCGACGCGACCGAGCGTGGTCAGCGTTCGGCCGATCCTGAGCGGCGCGCCGGGATCGGCTGCTGCGCGTCCGCAGGCAACCGCTCCGGCACAGCCGGCGGCCGCTCAAGCCGGGCCGGCGGCGCGCCCCGCAGCCGGGCAGGCGCAGGGCACCACGCTCAGGCGCACCGGCGACAACATGCTCGTGAACTGGGCGGTCGGCGAGGACGCGCCCGTCTACCAGCCGGGCACCGCGAAACGAATCCCGGCCGGTTCGACGCTGGTGTTCCAGGTGCACTACACGACGAACGGCACCGCGTCGAAGGACCGATCGAGGATCGGGCTCATCTTCGCGAAGGAGCCGCCGGCGCGTGAGCTCCGCACAGGTCTGATCAGCAACGCTGTGCTTGCGATTCCGCCGGGCGCCGCCAATCACGAGGTCGAAGCCGAGGCGACCTTCAGCGAAGACGTCAACGTGTGGACGCTGCACCCGCACATGCACCTGCGCGGGAAGGACATGACCTACACGGTGATCTACCCCGACGGCCGCCGCGAGATCGTCCTGCGCGTACCGCGCTTCGATTTCGGCTGGCAGACCGACTACTGGCTCGCGCAGCCGCTGGCGCTGCCGAAAGGGTCGAAGCTGTACGTCAGCGCGCACTTCGACAACTCGGCGGCCAACCGGGCCAACCCGGATCCGACGGCAACGGTGCGGTGGGGCGATCAGACGTGGGAAGAGATGATGATCGGCTTCTTCACGTATACGGTCGAAGGTCGTCCCGTTGTGAAGACGAATTGAAGGTCCGGCTGAAGCCGGACACTACGAGGTGCCCGATGACGGCTTCGACGTAGTGTCCGGCTTCAGCCCGACGACCTGCGTCCTGCGTCCTGCGTCCTATTTCGATCTATCCCCCGTCCTTGCCCCGCTGAGGATATTGCGCATCGCGTAGTTGCCTTCGTGACAGGCGTACTCGAACAGCCCTTCCGGATTGGGGTCGAGGTCGAGCGCCGCCGTCCACCGCGCGCTCCAGGTGCGCGGGTCGTCGACGGTCACTTCGTATCGGAGCCCGGACCCGACGCGGGTGAACCGCTCGATGAGGTGCAGCGTCTCGCGCGCGCCCCGATAGTTGCTCTTCTCGCTGAAGTTGGTCACGTCGACGACGAGCGTGTCGCCTTCCCAGTGACCAAGCGAGTCGCCGAAGTAGCTGCGTACGCTTGAGCCGGCGTGGGTCCTGCCGTCGGTGTGAATCACCCGCGTGTCGTGAATCATCTCGTAGGTGACGGCGACGACGCCGGGACCCTGCACGATGCGCATGTTGGCGTTGTAGACGGTGGGGAAGATGGCGCCCGGCACGCCGCGGGTGATGCAGCGCTCCCACGGGCTCAGGTCGGACGGGCTGGTGAACGTGTTGCCGCCGAACGTTCCGCGCGCGCCGGCGAGCGCGCGCTTCTGGCCTTCGCCCGTCGTCGCGGGCAGCCGGCCGTTCGGGGGATCGATCACGAAGGAGGTGCGCTTGGATGGCGAGAGCGCTCCCCGTTCGAGCCAGTGCGGCGGCGGCGACGTGGCGGAGCCGACCTGACCGGCGTTGGAGGTGTCGGCCGTCTCCACGTTGAACTCGGCGTTGTCGGTGTCGAGCTGCCGTTGACCCTGCGTGCGACGTGCCGCGAACTCCTCGTCGGTGAGCCACTGCCGGTCGCCGAACTCGCGCGGGCGCTCGAAGGGAACGCTGAGCGACGCCTCGCTGCTCCAGGTGCCCTGCAGGTCGGGATCACCCCACGATGTGCGCGGCGCGGGGGCCGGCGCGGGAGTCCCGGCGGCGGTCCGCCTGGGCGTCGACTGTCCGCCAACCGACGACGCGGCCAGCCAGATCATTCCGCAAACGCACAACCCACAGGAAAGGCCACGTCTCACGACCGACCTCCTTTCGCACGTCGCACGGCGGGCGACTGTCAGCGCCGGATCCTAGCACGGCCGCCGCGGCGGCCGTCGAAACGGATCGCAGGTGTCACGACACTAGTTGCACGAGCGGCGTTCGATGGCGCGATGGCCGCGAGGACTCACGTCCGGATCGGCCGTGCGTGACGTGCTGGATCCCTGATCGGGGCGCCGCGTTCCAGAGTAGGATCCGCGGCGCCGGAGGCAGCTCATGAGCATTGTCGAACGTGTCAAGCGTCTGTGCGTCAGCCCCACCAGCGAGTGGCCGGTCATTGCCGAGGAGAAAGGGGAGCCCGCCAGCCTGATTACCGGCTACGTTTTGCCGCTCGCCGGGGCCGCCGCGGTCGCGGCCATGATCGGCCGCGTGGTCTTCGGGATCACCGTCCCGTTCCTGGGAACGTATCGCGAACCGCTCACCACCTCAATCGCCACCGCAGTGTTCACGATTGTCCTCACGGTCGCAGGCGTCTTCGTCCTCTCGGTCGTCATCAACGCGCTCGCGCCGACGTTCAGCGCCCAGAAGAGCAACGAGCAGGCCTTGAAGGTGGCCGTCTACTCGTTGACGCCGGCGTGGGTGGCCGGCGTACTGCAGATCCTGCCGGCCCTCAGCATCCTGGCGCTGCTCGGGGCGTTCTACGGGATCTATCTGCTCTATCTGGGGCTGCCTCGCCTGATGAAGTGCCCGCAGGACAAGGCGGTCGGCTACGCCGCCGTCGTCGTGGTGTGCTGCCTGGTGCTCGGATTCGTCGGCGCCGCGACGAGCGCAGCCGTCTTCGGCACCGCCGCGCTCGGGTCGCAGCTGCTCAGCGGCGGCGCCAGCACTCCGTCGTCGGAGACGCAGTTCGACAAGAACAGTCCGCTCGGCAAGCTGGAGCAGCTCGGAAAGAGCCTGGAGGAGAGCGGCAAGAAGATCGAGGCTGCGGAGAAGAGCGGCGATCAGGGTGCGCAGGTCGCAGCGGCGTTCGAGGGTCTCGGCACGCTGCTCGGCGGAGGCAAGCACGTCGATCCCATCTCGATCGAGCAGCTCAAGTCGTTCGTGCCCGACACGTTTGCGGGGCTGACGAAGCAGCGCAGCGGCGCCGAGAAGACCGGGTTCGGCATCACGGTGTCGAAGGCCGAGGCGACGTACGGGGACGGCGCGCAGAAAGAGGTGAAGCTCGAGCTGCTCGACACGGGCGGGGCCAGCGGCCTGGTCGGGTTCGCGAGCTGGATGGGGCTGCAGGAGGAACGAGAGGACGACAACGGCTACGAACGGACGCAGAAGGTCGGCGGCCGGTTCGTGCACGAGAAAGTGTCGAAGCGGGGCGGCACCAACGAGTTCGCCATCGTCCTCGGTGAGCGCTTCGTCGTCTCGGCCGAGAGCAGCAACCTGAAGATCGAGGAGCTGAAGAGCGCGATCGCGAGCCTCGACCTGGCGAAGCTCGAAGCGATGAAGGACGCGGGCGTGAAACCGTAAGTGCGTTTTCTCTTCGCGATGTGGGAGGGTGGCGGCACCGTCCCACCCGAGCTTGCCGTGGCCGGTCGCCTGATCGGCCGCGGGCACGACGTGCACATCCTCGGCGACCCGACCATCGAAGCCGGCGCCACGCGCATTGGCGCCGGCTTCACGCCGTGGCGGCAGGCGCCGCACGTCACGAGCCTTCGTCCCGAACACGCGCTCGTCAAAGACTGGGAAATCAGGAATCCGCTACGTCTGTTTCGCGTGATGCGCGATGCGCTGCTGTGCGGCCCGACGCGCCTGTTCGCCGAGGAGACGCTGACGGCGATCGAGCGCGTGCGCCCCGACGTGGTGGCCGCCGATTTCGTCATGATCGGCGCCATTGCCGCGGCGCAGCGGGCCACGGTGCCAACGGCGCTGCTCGTGCCCAACCTTTACCCGTTTCCCACGAAAGGTCGCCCGATGATCGGCAGCGGCTCGATGCCGGCGCGGGGACCTGTGGGGTGGATTCGCGACGCCGTGATGGCGCGATTGTTCGTGCGGCTGTTCGACGGAGGTCTCGCTCCGGTGAACGACGCGCGGGCGGCTCTCGGCCTCCCGGCGCTCGCTCACACGTTCGATCAGGCGACCGGCTCCGATGTCATCCTGCTGCTGACGTCGGAAGCGTTCGACTTTCCGGGCCCACCTTTGCCCGAGAACGTGACGTTCGTCGGAGCGCAGCTCGACGATCCGCTCTGGGCCGAATCGTGGACGTCCCCCTGGCCCGAGACGGACGAGCGACCGCTCGTGCTCGTCGGCTTCAGCTCCACGTTCCAGAATCAGGCCGACGCGCTCCAGCGGGTGATGCAGGCGCTGGGCGGGATGCCGGTGCGCGGGTTGGTGACCGCCGGACCGGCGCTCGAGGCAGATGCGTTGTCGCCGCCGCCGAACGTCGTCGTCGTGGCGTCGGCGCCACACGCCCAGATCATCCCGCGCAGCCGCGTCGTGGTCACGCACTGCGGCCACGGCACGACGCTCAAGGCGTTGTCGCAGGGCGTACCGCTCTTGTGCATGCCGATGGGCCGCGACCAGGTGGACAACGCGGCACGCACCGTCTGGCATGGCGCCGGCATCCGGATCAAGCCGTCGGCTTCGGCCGAGACCATCGCGACGGCGCTCCGCGCGCTCCTGCAGGACGATCGCTACCGTCGGAATGCGCGTCTCCTCGCCGACCGGATGGCCGCCGAGTCGATCGGCGATCGTGCGATCAGCGAGCTCGAAGCGCTCGCCGCACGACGGCGCGAGGCCCCGCCGCATTGATCGTCAGCGCCGGCACCGATCTCACGTTCATGCCTTGAGCAGCGTCTGGATCTCGGCGAACACCAGGTCGGGCACGTCTTCCTGCAGATTGTGCCCACCCGGCAGCTGCTTGCCAAAGACGTTCTTGCCTCGCGCTTTCCAGATGGCGAGCACGTCATAGAGCCGCCCCATCGGGCCTTTCTCCGCCCACAGTACCTGCAGCGGACAGGCGATCCGCTTCTGCTGGTCTGCTTCGTCGTACTTCAGATCGATCGAGGCGCTCGCACGGTAGTCCTCGCACATCGCGTGAATCGTGGCGGGGTCGGTCATCGTGCGCAGGTATTCCCGCTGCACCTCGGAGGTCGCCTTCGCGAGCTGTGCGTCGTTGGTGGCCTTCAGCTCGTTTTCCGGCGCCGGCGCCTGGCGGAGGTAGTTGAACCAGTGGAAGTACGCCTGCACGAACTGCAGCGTGACGTGCGTGTACAGGTAGTAGGCCGGGACGATATCGAGCACAGCCGCGTGCGTAACCTTGCCGGGGTGATCGAGCGCGAGGCGATGCGCGACGCGGCCGCCGCGATCCTGGCCGATTACGGGGAATCTGTCGAAGCCGAAGTGCTTCATCACCTCGACCTGGTCGAGCGCCATGGCCCGCTTCGAATAGTTGACGTGACCCTCGCCGTCTGGCGGCTTGCTGCTGTCGCCGTAGCCGCGCAGGTCGGGCACGACCACCGTTCGCGTGGCGGCGAGCTTCGGCGCCACGAGCCGCCAGCTGACGTGGCTCTGCGGCGCGCCATGCAACAGCAGGATCGGTGGTCCCTGGCCGCCGACCACGCCGTTGATGACAGCGCCGCTCGTCTGGACCTTGAAGGGCTTGAAGCCAGGGAAGAAGCGGGTCGTGTCGGCAGAGGGTGCTGTCGCACCCGTCTGCGCCGGTGCTGCGGATGCCTCGGGCTTTGCGGTCATCGCGACGGCTCCGAGCATCGTCGCATGGCGGAGCAGGTCACGCCGGTTGAGTGGATCCATGAGCGGTCTCCGATGTGTACGCGTCGCACGTCCGGGCGTAGCTTACACGGTCTCGTCGGACAGGTCCGGCTCAAGCCGGACGCTACGGTTCGTCACGATCAGGCGTAGTGTCCGGCTTCAGCCGGACTGGCTGCCGTCAGTCAGATGGGCGGCCGCATCCTGTGCCACTCGGTGGCTCGCTCGAAGGCGTCCGCGGCGCGCAGCAGGGTGGCTTCGTCGAACGCGCGGCCGATCAACTGGAAGCCGATGGGGAGCCGAGCAGATTGTTCGGATCGTTCGGGTCGTTCGGGTCGTTCACGCTTGCCCACCGTAGCCTCGGCGAAGGTGGATTCGGCGAAACCGCAGGGAATGCTGATGGCGGGCAGCCCGGCCAGGTTCGCGCTGACCGTGAACACGTCCGCCAGGTACATCTGCAGCGGATCGTCGGTCTTCTCGCCGAGCCTGAATGGCGGCACCGGGCTCGTCGGCATCGCCACCAGGTCGACGCGTTCGAACGCCTGCTCGTAGTCGCGGCGCAGCAGCGTCCGCACCTGCTGCGCCTTGAGATAGAACGCATCGTAATATCCGGCGCTCAGCACGTAGGTTCCCAGCATGATGCGGCGCTTCACCTCGGCGCCGAACCCTTGATCGCGCGTTCGGGAGTACATGGTCTTCACCGGGTCCTCACGCCCGATTTGCGCCCGGTAGCCATACTTCACCCCGTCGTAGCGCGCGAGGTTCGAGCTCGCCTCCGCCGTGCACACGAGGTAATAGACCGGCACCGCGTAGCGGGCGTGCGGCAGATCGATGTCGACGATGCTGGCGCCGGCGTTCGAGAGCGTGGCGACCGCCGAGTCGAACGCAGCCCGGACCGACGCGTCGACCCCTTCGCTGACGAACGCACGCGGGATTCCGACGCGCAGACCGCGGATGTCGCCGGTCAACGCTCCCGTGAAATCAGGAACCGGTTCGCGCGCCGACGTGGAGTCCGCCGGATCGGCGCCGGCAAGCACCGACAGGGCCAGCGCGGCGTCGGCTACGGTACGGGTGAACGGACCGATCTGATCGAGCGACGAGGCAAAGGCGAGAAGACCGAACCGCGACACGCGGCCGTAGGTCGGCTTGAGCCCGACGACGCCGCAGAACGACGCCGGCTGCCGGATCGAGCCGCCGGTGTCGGAGCCGAGCGCCAGCGGGACGCAGCCGGCGGCCACGGCGGCCGCCGAGCCACCGCTCGAGCCGCCGGGCGCGTGATCGGTGTGCCACGGATTGCGTACCGGTCCGAACGCGGAGTTCTCGTTCGAGGATCCCATCGCGAACTCATCGCAGTTCGTCTTGCCGATGACGATCGCTCCGGCCGACTAGAGCCGGCGCACGACGGTCGCATCGTAGGGCGGCACGAAGTGCTCGAGGATCCTGGAGGATGCCGTGGTGCGCATGCCGCGTACGCACAGGTTGTCCTTGAGCGCG
>Ga0075418_10005729_pt1 | contig 14057 bp, 10 predicted proteins | sample SoiMetdeltSBSDD2_FD_81776 | JGI IMG/M metagenome (GOLD analysis project Ga0075418, IMG submission 81776) | Bulk soil microbial communities from a Populus tree surrounding site in Tennessee, USA - Soil MetaG P. deltoides SBSDD2 | ecosystem: Environmental > Terrestrial > Soil > Tree plantation...
CAATATTCAATATTCAATATTCAATATTCAATATTCAATATTCAATATTCAATATTCAATATTCAATATTCAATATTCAATTGGTTTCTCTTTCAAAGAAAGAAATCCTTTCGAACGTCTTCCGAAAGGATCTCTATGCAGAAAATAGATTTTAGTGGTTCTTTTTTTATTCCGAACGAAGTGAATTTGCAGGATTCACAAGCGCCGCCCTAAGCGATCTGTATCCGACGGTTAGCATTGCAATTAGAAGCGTAGCCCCAAGCCCTATCACGAAAACATCAAAACCAATTTTGATCTTGTAGGCAAACCCATCCAGGAACTTGTTCATTACATACCAGCTAAGTGGTGCGGCCAAAACGAAACCAATAAGGATCAGTCGCAAATACTCCTTCGAAAAAAGCATCACAATACTTTCAACTGATGCACCCAACACTTTGCGGACACCAATCTCTTTTGTCTTCTGGTTTGCCATAAAGGTTGCTAATCCAAATAGCCCAAGACAGCCGATAAAAATTGCTATGGTAGAAAAGACTCCCAGCAGTGTGGACAACTTCTGTTCGCCTTCGTAGAATTCCTTTATCTGCTGATCCAGAAACTCATAATCAAAAATTTGTTCAGGATAGGCTGCACTCCATGACGTCTTTAGTTCATCAACTATGGTCTTGATCTGACTTTGATTCACCTGAAGCGCTAAGTTTTCGTAGCCACGCAACCGATTCATCATCAGGGTAGCTTCAATGGGTTCACGCAATGATACCGTATGAAAATCCTTTACTACACCGACAATAGGAAGTTTCCTTCCCCACATTTCTATGATCTTGCCGACAATTTCCTGCGGCTCATATCCTACAGTGCGCGCAAGTTTTTCATTTACCAGAAATCCCTTGGCAGTGTCGCCGTCTTCAATGTTTTTTCCAGCGACCAGCTTCAAGTCAAACACATCGACATAATTTCCGTCAATAGTTTTCACCTGCGTCCTATAGTCATCTTCCTTTCCCTCAATTTTAAAATGTGTGCCAGATACATTCCCAGATGATGGAGGCGCACTGTTCAAACTTGCGTTGGTAACACCTGACATGCGCAACATACCATCGCGCAGTGTTCGCATCTTACCGGACTTATCTGCTCTGTCAGGGTCTTCGCTTTCGGGTATTGGAACGATTATGACAGCGTCCTTCCTGAATCCGAGATCCTTGTTGAGGAAATAGTCCATCTGGTTAACAACGATTATTGTACCTATAATGAAGAATTGTGATATAAAGAACTGAGTCACTACAAGCGCGCGGCGAAGATTGTATCCGGATGAATTTTTGTTGGATAGAAGATTTTTTAATGCGAGAACAGGATTAAAGCCGGAAACAATAAATGCAGGATATAATCCCGAGAGCAATGCAATAACGATTGTCACTCCAACAAGGAAAATCCAGAGCGTCAAATCGCCGGCGAGATTCAATGATATTTGGAGCTCGAGAAACGGATTAAGTACGGTTAATGCAAGCTGAGCGAGTGCAAGCGATGCGAGGGTCGACATTACAGTAACGAGTGTAGTTTCTCCGAGGAACTGGGTGATGAGTTGTCGTCTCGTTCCACCCAACGATTTCCGGATCCCTACTTCCTTGGATCTTTTTATCGCCTCTGCCGTCGCGAGATTGATAAAATTAATACAAGCTGTAATTACAAGGATCAACGCAATGACTCCAAAAGTTACCAGTATGCTTTTTTCAACTGTGTTATAAGTGAAGGTGCCGAATCGTTCGTCAAAATGCAGGTTAGTCAAAGGCTGAATTGAAAAGAATGCATTGTTAGGATTGTCATCGCCGATATACTTTTCAGTGAATGCTCCCATCCTGCTTTCAACTTTCGAAATCCCCTCTCCTTCTTTTAACAGGAAATAGCATTGTTCATCGCTCCAGATACTGTGCCATCCATTTGTTTCGGTTCCCTTCTTAATTGTGGGATACGATAGCATCAGGTCAAACGGGAAGTCTGTATTGTTAGGAAAGTCAGCCATCACAGCCGTGATCTTGTATTCATTGGTATCAAACTTGACCACTTCTCCGATAACGTCCTTTCTGTCGAAATACTTGAGAGCCCAACGCTGCGAAATGATTGCTTCGTTGGGGTCATCAAGTCCGCCGGTTTTATCACCAGAGAGAATCTCGCGGTCAAAAACTTTGAAAAAGTTTGATTGAGTGAATACTACTCCGGCCTCTTCATTATATCGCTTTGGTTCGCCGCTTGCTTGAGGAATTGTGACCATGCTTCCGGCGCGATAGGACATAAACACTACTTCCTCTGCTTCCGGAAAATCGATACGGAACGCGTCAGGCAAAACCGAAGGCACTCCAGGTGTATAGTTTTTTCCTTGATTTCCATCGGATTGATGGACGACGCGAAAAATCCTATCACGTTTCGTATGAAAACTATCGTAACTGGATAAATGTCGAACCAAAAGAAACAACACCAGGCTGCAGGTAATACCCATAGTAAGGCCCGCAATATTTATCAGCGCGCTAGTCTTTTGTCGAAGGATGTTTCTAAAGGCTGTTTTTAAGTAGTTCTTAAGCATGGGGTTCTTTAAAATTCGACATAGTTTCAACATGGATGCCACAATTGGATTCCGGCTATATGGTGAAGAAAAGGGGCTTTTTTTCCCGTTACTTGTTCACGAGTGAGCGCGACCGTCCGAAAGTGGACGAAATGAGAAATGGAAATTATTATACCTCCATAGGCTGTTTAGGTAATTGGGAATCACTTAATTTTGAGCCTTATGGTACAGGAAGTCATCGTTGGGATAGGGTTTGCCGGAGCGGTTTTTTACGTGGGCCAATTAATCTATAAGAGCCTTCAAAGCAAATCTGCATGTACATCGGGATGTGGCAAATGCGGCGCCCTGGATTTTCAAAAAATAGAAGCTCAGATAAAGAAGAAGGGGATTTAATTGTCACGCCCAGACTTTCGTTCCCTCCGTACAATTCTTACAAATTTCAATTTCGCTTCTTGATTTCAGTATCGACGCACGAAACTGATTGTACTTTTCGCTGTTCCAGATCTCTTCAAAAGAATTCTTGGTGAGATCACCCATGACAAAATGTGCATCCTTGTCAAAGCAGCAGGGCACTACCTTTCCATCCCACGTTATTACGCAACTGTGCCACATCTTCCAACATTCGTTTAAGAGCTTGTTCTTGATCTCAAATGTTCCAGTATTCGTTTTGCGATAACGTGAATAACGGTCATTAACTGGTATCAAGTCCGATCCATTTTTATAATCATAGATCTGAGCTGTCTTCAAAACTACGTCGTCAACCCCCAGCTTATCCGCAAGCTTATACACTTCAGGAATTTCATGTTCGTTATGCCTAACGACAAGAAATTGAAAAATAACACGAGGAGTCTTCGACTTAAGTTCATTCCTCCACTTAATAAGGTTTCTGGTTCCTTCAATCACTTTTTCAAGAGAACCGCCAACACGGTAAGCCTGATATGTATCCTGTGAAGTGCCATCAATAGAAATGATGAGTCTGTCCAATGATGATTCCACTGTTACCCGGGAAGTTTCATCTCTAAAAAAATGCGCATTGGTTGAGGTAGCTGTGTAAATTCCCTTTTTTGATGCATACGCAACCATCTGAAGAAAATCCGGATGGAGAAAAGGTTCGCCCTGGAAATAAAATGTAAGGTAGCTCAACGTAGGCGCTAGTTGATCTATAACTCGTTTGAATAACGATTGCTCGAGCATACCGGTGGGACGAGTAAACGATCGCAGTCCACTCGGACATTCAGGGCAACGAAGGTTACACGACGTTGTGGGCTCGAATGAAATACTGACAGGCAACCCCTTCATCAGTGGTTTTCCACGCAACCGTGATAGCTGATAGCTTGAAAAGACTCGCGCCGCATTGTGTGCTCTGGTAACAGAACTCTTCGTTAGCAGGTCCAGATAGTCCCAAGTACTTGCCTTCATATGTTGACGACAAATTAACCATAAAAATCAGTCAGAATTACCTCAAGGTGACTAAGAGCACTTAGATTTGAAATTTTTAATTTCAGATACGTTCCTATCTTGCAACGTCTTCTATACGGCATGAAAAAAATACTAGGTGTCCTTGTTTTTCTTTGCACGACATCAGGTCTAGAGGCTCAAAAGCTTTCGGAACGAGCAACCATCTCCGTTATAACCTGCGGCCCACATCATGACGTTTCATTCCTCGGTTTTGGTCACAGCGCATTCCGCGTTAACGACCCTCAGACCGGAATTGACTATGCATTTAACTACGGCATATTTGATTTCGACAGGCCAGACTTCGTCGTGAACTTTGCGCTTGGAAATAATATCTATATGCTGGGCGTCCAAGACTTTCCACGTTTTCAGGATTCATATATTGAAGACAACCGATACATCCATGAACAAGTACTCAATCTGACACTGGAACAAAAACAAAAGGTCTTTGATTACCTGGTATGGAACGCAGCACCTGAGAACCGAGAATACCCATATGATTATTTCTATGACAATTGCGCTACAAAAATTCGGGATGTAGCCGTTAAGAGCCTTGGTAGTGATGTCTCGTTTGACGGATCATACATCACAACGAACTATTCAATCCGTGAGCTAACCGACTTTTACCTCAAGCCATTCCCGTGGCTGGACCTTGGTATTGACGTGTGCCTCGGGCTTCCTATGGACAAAAAAGCTACTCCATACGAATATATGTTCCTACCCGACTATGTCGAATCCGGGTTTGATCATGCTGTCGTGAAAAGTGACTCAGCACTTACACCATTAGTAAAGGAGAAGATCATCATTTATTCAGAGCAACCTGAAGAATCATCTTTTTCTTTCACGCATCCCCTCTTAGTGTTTGGTTTGTTGTTATTATTAACTCTCGTTTTGTGTGTGAAAGATTTCTATAAGAAAAAACTTTCGAACTGGTTTGACGTGATCTTATTTGGATTAACGGGGTTAATAGGCGTGCTCTTACTCCTTTTATGGTTTTTCACTGATCACAAAGCAGCAGCGTATAATTTTAATTTGCTTTGGGCACTACCTACCCACGTGGTAGCAGTCGTGGCGTTTATACGCAAAAAACGATGGCTGATCAATTACTTCCTGGCGGTGTTTCTCTTGGAAGCAATTGTACTGCTTTTCTGGTGGGCACTTCCGCAACAACTCAATACATCACTTATTCCAGTAGTGATCATACTGCTTCTGCGAGCTCTACTCCAATATGCACTAAGGAAACAGGAATCGTTACAGTAAATGCCGTACCCTCGCCCTCTTTAGACTCGACTTGAATCGATCCTTTCATTTTTTCTATCGTTTCTTTGACGATGTAAAGTCCAAGACCTGACCCTTTCGACTTTTCTGTGCCGCGGTAAAACATCTCGAAGATCCTGGATTGGTTGTCCTCACTAATGCCAAGCCCATTGTCAGAAATTACAATGTTCAGATCACTGCCCGACGGGAAAATGTTAACCTTTATCCACTGATTGTGGTTGTCTCTATTGTGATATTTGATTGCATTGGAGATAAGGTTGTTGAGTATCACCGTTACTCGGGTTCTGTCCGTGACAACTTTATCCACAAGTATATTTTCGAAAAACCTGACATTGCTGGCGCCTTCAAGGAATTGAAAATTGTCCTTGACCTCTTCTACCAGCCGCGTCACATCGACGATCTCCCGCGAAAGCTCAGTTCTTGTGTTTTTCGAATAATCGATGATATCACGAATGAAAAGGTCTAGTCGGTCGGCACGCTCGGTCATCATATCGAGATAACGTATGACCTTAGTGTCGTCAGTTTCATTTCTCGTTATGTTTACCAATCCTTTGATTGAAAGTAGCGGCGATCGCAGATCATGGGATGTGCTGTAAAAGAATCGATCGAGTTCCGCATTGGTCTTTTCAAGGTTAGAGTTCTTGATCTCTACTTCTTTTGCCAATATTCGCAATCTCCTTTCTGACTCTTCATTTACGCGCAATGTGAAGGCGACGCTCATGACCAACATGACTCCGCTTGAAAGAAGGTTGATCATAAAAAACTTTTCGGCGTCGGGCGCCACGATCTCATAAGTGCCGATAAAATTGAAATCAGAGGCAAAAAGTAAAACGGCGAACATACCCGACAGTAGCACAAATGAAATTCTCAGCACTTTTTCTTTGGGCTCAAAGATTGCCATAGCGACGGTCATTAGAGGAAAGAAAAAGAGGTAAATACCAACATCGGGAGGAAGGACACAGGCGTAGACCGCCAAACACGTATTTAGAAATCCGAGGCCCAGGATCCGCGACAGATCTCGATAACCTTTCCGGTGGAGACCATAGCAAGAGAACAAGACAATTGTGATCATCATGTCGATCACCGGAGCTTCTCTTGAACCTCCTATCAGATCCAAGACGAAGTGAAAGGTGCCCATAACTGTTGCGAAAAGTGAAATGTTTTCGAACAGTTTGTTTCGCTTCCTTCTTGCAAAGTCTTCCAACCTTTCTTCGGTTACGGCTTTTTCCACATCGCAAATTTTAATACGAAGGTAGGTGGCACCGGATTTCCGGGGGAAGGCTAAGAATTAGGAAGAATACTCGTGTAAGTTCTTCCCGAACTTTTTATAAGTGAATGGGCCTGTTGGCCGTCGCAGCAAGGCAGGCTTCTTTTACGGCCTCCATGTAGGTCGGGTGTGCATGTGACATTCTTGCCACATCTTCGGCCGATGCCCTGAATTCCATTGCGGTAACTCCAGCAGCGATCATGTCTGCCGCGCGAGCTCCAATGATATGCACGCCAAGAATCTCGTCAGTCTGCTTGTCTGCTAATATTTTTACAAGTCCGTCTGTGTCCATACTGGCGCGCGCTCTTCCTAACGCCTTGTATGGAAAATTTCCCACTTTATAAGCCTTCCCTTGCTCTTTGAGCTGCTCCTCTGTATATCCTACACTTGCAACTTCTGGCCACGTATAGACCACACCCGGGATAAGTAAATAATGAACGTGAGGTTTTTGCCCTGCAAGTTGTTCGGCGACAAAGACACCTTCCTCCTCCGCTTTATGCGCGAGCATTGCTCCACGTACAACATCCCCAATAGCGTAAACGTTGTCGACCTTCGTCTTGAGATGATCATCGACGGCGATTTGTCCCTTCTCTGTTTCAACACCGATCTTGTCGAGCCCAAGCCCATCCGTGTAAGGTCTTCGGCCAATACTTACTAAACAGTAATCGCCTTTCAGTTCAATTGTGTTTTTTCCGTCTTTCGTTTCCGCTTTAATAATAACTTCCTTGCCTTTGTTTTCAACGGCAGTAACCTTGTGACTAAGGAAACATTCAATACCCATCTTCTTAGCCACTTTGAGCAACTCTTTACCCATCGTTCCATCCATTGTGGGTATAAGACTATCAAGGAATTCAACAACTGTAACCTTCGAACCGATCCTCGCGAATACCGATCCTAGTTCCATACCGATAACTCCTCCACCAATTACGATAAGATGTTTTGGAAGTTCTTTCAATTCGAGCGCCTCGGTACTTGATATGATCCTCTTCTTGTCAAAGGGAGCAAATGGAAGTGGTGTAGGCTTTGATCCCGTAGCAATGATCACCTTCTCAGTAGTGATGGTTTTCTCCTTTCCATCGCCCGAAGTTATTTTGATAGTGTTCTTGTCAACGAATGAACCAACTCCTGTATGAACATCGATCTTATTCTTTTTCATGAGGAATGCAATGCCATCGACATTTGCTTTCACAACATCGGTTTTTCGCTTGATCATCTGCGTAAGGTTAAGTTTGGGATCAGGGATATCTATTCCATGTTCCTTAAAGTGTTCCTTTGCGTTTATGAAATGCTCCGATGAGTCAAGTAGCGCTTTAGATGGAATACATCCTACATTGAGGCAGGTTCCACCGAGAGTGTTGTATTTTTCTACTATTGCCGTCTTGAATCCTAATTGTGCGCACCGGATTGCTGCTACATATCCACCAGGGCCAGAACCAATAACAGTGACGTTGTATTGCATGATCAAATTTTTTGTTCAGGATAAACTATTAAAGAAATCCCCTCTCGGACTGAAAGGGGATCAAAAGATCAAACTCCAAGGATCAATCTTCCTGGATCCTCCAGCATTTCCTTTACACGTACAAGGAAGCTAACGGATTCGCGTCCATCAACGATCCGATGATCATAAGAGAGCGCGACATACATAATGGGTCGTACCACTACCTCGCCATTCTTTACAACTGGCCTTTCTACGATATTGTGCATACCCAGGATTGCTGATTGAGGTGGATTGATGATCGGTGTGGAAAGCATCGAGCCAAAAACACCACCGTTAGTTATTGAAAATGTCCCCCCCGTCATTTCTTCTATTGAAAGCTTGCCATCGCGTCCCTTGGTTGCCAGGCGCACGACTTCACTTTCAATCTGATTGAACGTAAGGGATTCTGCATTCCGTATGACCGGCACGACCAGTCCGCGCGGCGTTGAAACCGCGATCGAAACATCACAGTAATCATGATAGACGATTTCGTCTCCATCGAGTGAGGCGTTAACAGCCGGGAATTCCCTCAGAGCGGCGCACACTGCTTTTGTGAAGAACGACATAAACCCGAGTCCTACGCCATACTTTTCCTTGAACTGATCTTTGTATTTTGAACGAAGATCCATTACAGGCTTCATGTCAACTTCATTGAAGGTCGTAAGCATTGCTGTCTCGTTTTTGACAGCCACCAACCTCTTTGCAATCGTCTTACGCAACGACGTCATCTTTTCGCTTCTCACATTACGGCCGCCTCCGGATGCAATTACTGGAGGAGTTGAAGGCGGAGCAGCAGCCTTATTTTCAGCTGGCTTTGCAGGCTGACTCTGTACTTTCTGCGCATCCTCCTTCGTGATTCTTCCACCAATGCCAGTACCCGGCACTTGCCCAGAAGAAATTCCTTTCTCACTCAGAATTTTTGCCGCAGCCGGAGATGGGTGGCCCGCAGCATAGGACTTATCATTTGAAACATTGGCTTCTGCTTTTTGCGTGGCAGGAGCGGCTCCGGGTGTCTGGGGAGCGCCTTCTGTAATTTCAATTTTGCATATGAGTCCTCCGATAGGAAGTGTTTGCTTTTCCTTGGCAACAATTCTCAGGATACCGGTAGCCTCGGCAGGCAACTCGAAAGTAGCTTTATCAGATTCAACTTCGGCGATTATTTCATCCAGAGTAACGAAGTCACCGTCCTTTTTCAACCACGTTGAGATCGTCACTTCAGTGATCGATTCTCCTACAGCAGGAACCTTCATTTCCTTTACTCCGCCCGAAGCCTTCGGTGGCGCCGCCGGTGACGACGAAGCCGCCGGTTTAGAATTTGTGGGCTGAGAGGCAGGAGCCGCTGCCTGAGTGGAAGGTTCTACTTCACAAATCAATTCCCCAATAGGAACAGTCGATCCCTGCGGTTTCAATATCTTTAGAACCCCTGCGCTAGGCGCCGTGAGCTCAAATGTGGCTTTGTCGGATTCCAGTTCTGCAATAACTTCATCCAGTTTGACTGCGTCTCCATCTTTTTTCAGCCAGTTAGCAATTGTTACTTCTGATATTGATTCTCCTACTGCGGGAACCTTGATTTGAATAGCCATTCAGTTGTTAATTATATGTTTGTGGATTCCGAAAAAGTATCATGTCACGATCTCGGCCATTAAATTTCGAAAGCTTTATTGACGATCTTGTCTTGTTCAACCTTGTGAATTTTTGAAAATCCTGTTGCAGGAGATGCACTTGCCTTTCTCGACACAACTTCCAGCTGATACTTCGGCATCATCCTCAGTATGTACGAGAGACATCCCATATTCGCCGGCTCTTCCTGAGCCCACACAAGCTTGGCGTCCTTGTACTTTTTCAATACATTCTTAAGTTGTTTATCCGGGAATGGATGAAGCTGTTCTATGCGGACAATTGCCGTGTCCTTGATCTTTTTCTTTTGCTGAACATCAGCCAGATCATAGTACACCTTGCCCGAACAAAGCACGACGCGTGTAACGTCTTTTGCCGATGCTGTCGGATCATCCAACACTTCATTAAATGAACCCGCAGTGAAATCCTTGATTGGAGAGATCACGGCCGGATGACGTAATAAGGATTTTGGCGAAAAAACCACACAAGGTTTTCGGAACGGCCAGGCTATCTGTCGTCTAAGCAAGTGGAAAAAGTTAGCCGGCGTTGTCGGATTTGTCACGATCATGTTATACTCCGCAGACTGCTGTAAGAATCTTTCAGGCCTACAGCTTGAATGCTCTGGTCCCTGCCCCTCATAGCCATGCGGAAGAAGCATAACCAGACCATTCATTCGCTGCCATTTCGATTCAGCGCTAGAGATGAATTGATCAATAACTACTTGTGCTCCATTTACAAAGTCACCAAACTGCGCTTCCCATAACACAAGCGCGCTTGGCGAAGACATGGCGTAACCATATTCAAATCCAAGCACACCAAATTCCGACAATAACGAATTGAAGATGCTAAACCTTGGCTGATTCTTCTCAATGTTATTCAAACAACAATACGGCGCATTGGTATTGGCATCAAAGAAGTAGGCATGACGATGCGAGAACGTACCACGCTGCACGTCCTGTCCTGACATCCTGACTGGGGTCTTTTCTACAAGCAGAGATCCATAGGCCAGCAGCTCTGCTTCCGCCCAACCCAGAATTTTTGCTTCGAAGAACGCAGTTGTTCTGTCCTTCAATAGTTTTTCAATTTGCTTGAGAGGACGGAATCCTTCCGGGATCGTTGTTAAGGCCTTACCTACTTTTTCTATTGTACTCTCCTTAACTCCAGTGTCAGGTGATTTATCAAAATCCTCCGGCTTAGCCCATCGCATTTGATCCCATTCCTCTTCCATTTTTTGAGGTTTATACGGAAGTGGTTTTTGCTTGACTTCATTGAGTCGGTCCTGCAGCTGATTTCTGAAATTCTTATCCATCTCATCGGCGAGCGCCGCATCAACATCGCCGCGTTCAACAAGCTTCTTCACATATATTTCTCGCGGATTCTCATGCTTGGCAATGATGTTGTACAACTTTGGTTGCGTGAATTTAGGTTCATCGCTTTCATTATGTCCATGTCTACGGTAGCACAATAAATCTATAAAGATATCCTGCTTGAACTTCTGACGATATTCCACCGCTAACTTTGACACAAAGCTTACCGCTTCCGCATCGTCTCCATTTACGTGAAGCACCGGCGCATCAACAATCTTTGCGAGGTCGGTACAATAGATACTGGTTCTTGCATCATCGTAGTCTGTTGTAAATCCGACCTGGTTGTTAATGACAAAATGAATTGTGCCGCCAGTTCTATATCCTGGCAGGCCCGACATCTGCAGACACTCGTAAACGATACCCTGACCGGCAACGGCAGCGTCACCATGAATAAGGATCGCCATTGCTTTGGTATGATCGCCTTTGTGCTCGTCGTCAATCTGACCCCTTGTGTAGCCAATTACCAATGGATCGACAGCTTCCAGGTGTGAAGGGTTTGGCGTTAACTTCAGATATATTTTCTTGCCGGATGGGGTATTGATATGGCTGGCGTAACCCAGGTGATATTTTACGTCACCGTCTCCCATTGTCTGCTCGGGACTAACATTACCTTCAAACTCTGTAAAGATCTGCTGATATGTTTTTCCGAGGATATTTGAGAGAACGTTCAATCTTCCACGGTGAGCCATCCCTATGACAACTTCCTTTACATCCAGTTCCGCCGCTTTATTGATGATCGTCTGAAGGGCGGGGATAGTGTTCTCTCCACCTTCAAGCGAAAATCTTTTTTGTCCCAAGAATTTTGTATGAAGGAAGTTCTCAAATACTACGGCCTCGTTAAGTTTTGTGAGAATACCTTTCTTCTCCTCAATGGTAGGATTATACTTGAAGTATTCTTGCTCACACTTCTCGAAGAACCACTGACGCACTGCATCGTTTCGTATGAAATTGTATTCATAACCTATGGGACCAAGGTAAACTACTTTTAGTTTTTCAATGATCTTCTTAAGAGTTGCCCTACCCATGCTGATCTCTGCACCCACGTCAAACTCAACGTCGAGGTCGGCGTCTGTAAGACCGACATTTTTATGGTCGAAGTTTACATGGTGGTTTCTTCTCTCACGTACAGGGTTCGTATTTGATTGAAGGTGGCCAAATGAGCGATATACAAAGATCAGGTTACGTACTTGTGTTTCTTTAATGGATATGGTTTCGTCGACGGCAGTTCCGTGACCGTTCTTGTCGTAGCGTTGCGTAGAAAAATCGTATCCTTCGAAGAACTTCTGCCAACTCAAGTCAACAGACGACGGATCCTTCTTGTAATTTTGATAGAGCTGATCGAGATAACCGACGTCAGCGTTGGAGATATATGAATATTTGTCCATGATTTTTGCTGAAAGCCAACAAATGTAGGCAAGCTCGCTAAGATAAAAAAATTGACTACTCGCGTAAGCAAATATTTAGTATATGACTAAAAACCGGGTTTCTGATCTGAATTTGACGTTGGCCGAAAAGAAATTTCCCTTAAATTTGCGGACTTAAAAAAACGGACGAGTTCCACATTTGAATTTTAAACAAAACTGTAATGGTTAAAATCAGACTGGCCCGCAGGGGCCGCAAAAAACTGGCAATGTACGATGTAGTCGTAGCGGATGCCAGGGCGCCACGCGATGGTCGCTTTATTGAAAAGATCGGTACCTATAACCCCCTTACTGTACCGGCCACAATCGAGCTCAATGATGAGCGGGCATTCAATTGGTTGATGAATGGCGCGCAGCCTTCAGATACCGTTAAAGCGATGCTCTCGTATAGGGGAATCATGTTAAAAAAACATTTGCAGATTGGCGTTATCAAGGGTGCATTGACCCAAGAACAAGCCGATTCAAAGTTGGCAGATTGGTTGAAAGGGAAAGAGGTGAAGATCGCTGCCAAACACTCTAAAGTTACTCAGTCTAAAGAGGCTGATGCTAAAGCAAGGAAAGCTGCAGAAACTAAGATCAAGGAGGCCCGCGCTGAGGCCATTCGGAAAAAAGCTGAAGTTGCTGCCGCCAAACCGGAAATTGAACAACCTGCCGGAGAATCTCAGACTCCTGCGGCAGAAGCTACAGAGCAGGCATAATCTGTTTGCTAACAAAATTTGAATGCCAATGCGTCTTGCATTGGCATTTTTAATTTATTGACAGTCTATGGAAATCAACGCGTGCTTTAATATCGGCTACGTTGTAAAGACCCACGGTCTCAAGGGAGAAGTTACCATTGCAATTAATGGATTCTCTGTTGAGGATCTCGCTTCAATCCGGGAGGTCCACCCGCTTTTCATTGAGATCGACAAAAGACTTGTTCCTTATTTCATTCAATCTATTTCTGCCAGCGGGGCAAAAGCGATCGTAAAGTTCGACGATGTTAACAGTATTGAGGATGCATCTAAACTTGCCAAACGATCCTTGTATTTGCCGAAAGATGTTCGTCCAAAAGCTCAGCGTGGTGAATTTTACGATGACGAGATCATTCACTTCAACGTTACAGATGAAGAGTTGGGACCGCTGGGCATAATCACTGAGGTGGTACAGGCAGGACCTAATCGTCTCCTTGTTCTCGATCACGATGGCAAGGAAGTGTTAATTCCAGTGAACAGTCCTTTTATCAGGAGCATTAATAAGAGTAAAAAATTGATTACTGTTAGTCTTCCTGAAGGGTTTTTAGATATTTAAATTATGCATCTCGATATTATAACGTGCCTTCCTCGTCTCATTGAAAGTCCCTTCTCTGATTCGATCTTAAAACGTGCACAAGCTAAAGGCCTCGTGACTGTGAACATCATTGACCTTCGACAATACGCCACAAGCAAACACCGGACGACTGATGACTATGCTTTCGGAGGAGGCGCTGGAATGGTAATGATGATCGAACCAATTGATAATTGCATCACTCATTTGAAATCCCAACGGAGCTATGACGAAATCATTTATACCAGTCCTGATGGAGAGAGATTGACGCAATCTGTTGCCAATGAGCTCAGCCTGAAAAAGAACATCATCATCCTTTGCG
>Ga0075418_10005731_pt1 | contig 14055 bp, 12 predicted proteins | sample SoiMetdeltSBSDD2_FD_81776 | JGI IMG/M metagenome (GOLD analysis project Ga0075418, IMG submission 81776) | Bulk soil microbial communities from a Populus tree surrounding site in Tennessee, USA - Soil MetaG P. deltoides SBSDD2 | ecosystem: Environmental > Terrestrial > Soil > Tree plantation...
ACCGCACGCAGAAGGCCAGGCTGTTTCGTCATCGCGTACCCGAGTCCCTCGAGGAACCAGTAGATGCCGGTCCGCACCCCCAGACGCAACCCCGGAACGTAGGTGAATGCAGTCTTCACCCAGTCCGGGAACGGCTCGTTCGGCCGGGGCACGACCCAGGGCGGCGTCCGTTGGTAGAGCTGAAGTTCCGCGACTTCGCCGATGATGCCCGGCACGATCTGGATGGCGCTCGCGCCGGTGCCGATCACCGCCACACGCTTGCCGGCGAGGTCGACATCGTGGTCCCACTGCGCGGAATGGAAAGCGGGGCCTTGGAAATCGGCGAGCCCTTCGATGTCAGGAAGGCGCGGAATGTGCAGCGCGCCGGCACCGGAGATGAGGAACTGCGCGATGTACTCCTGCCCGGTGTCGGTGAACACGTGCCATCGGTATTCGGTGTCATCCCAGTGCGCGCGGGCGGCGCGCGAGTTGAACACGATGTAGCGCCGCAGGCCGTACTTGTCGGTGACGCCCTTGAGGTAGTCCCAGATCTCCGGTTGGGGCGAGAACAGCTTGCTCCACGTCGCCTTCGGCTCGAAGGAGAACGAATAGAGGTGGGACGGCACGTCGCAGGCACAGTCCGGATAGGTGTTATCCCGCCAGGTGCCGCCGACTTCGTCGGCCTTCTCCAAGATGACGAAGTCGACGCCCTGCCGCTGCAGTGCGATGGCCATCCCCAGACCGGAGAAGCCCGTGCCGATAATCAGCGCGCGGGTATGGACCGGTTCCTGCTTGGCGGTGCTTTCGGTCAGCTGATCGGCAACGGTCACGGGGACCAAAGTACCCCGTACCCGCGGTATCGCCTAGATCCGAAAGTCCTCCGCCGGCGCACGGCAAGGCCCGCGGAATCTCGTTAAACATCCCGCGGGCCCACCGGGCTAGGCCGTCATCGCCGATGTGCGCCAGGCCGAGACCTCCGGTCCAGCACCCACACCGTGGCCAGCGTGAGGACGACGGCAAACGCGCCGAGCGCAACGAGGCTGGCGCCGGTGCCTCCGTGGAAGGTGTCGCGGTAGGCGGACATGGCCGGCAACGTGGCGGTGTACCGGTCGAGATCCAGGCCACGCCCCAGTGCCTCGAATGCGTGACGGTTGGATAGGCCGAAGCTCATCAGGCGTCCCGCAATGGCCATCTTGTCAACGGGGATGATGGCGCCACCGAACAGAACCTGCGGGAAGCAAAGCATCGGCAGAGCGAGGGCGGCCTGCGCGGCGTTGTGCACGGCGGCCGAGGCGAGCAGGCCGAGGGCCAGTGCCGAGGTCGCCTCGATCACAATCGTTGCGAACAGGAAGGCGTACACGTCCCACCCGACGGCGGGGAGCCGACCTAGCACCCGCAGCACGCCGAGAAGCACCGCGCTCACTCCGGCAAGCACCGGAAGCAGCGCTGCGACCTTGGATGCCACGTAGGCGCCCACACTGAGCCCGGCCAGGCGCTCCCGCCGGAAGACGGCCATCTCCCCGACGATCTGGAGCAGGCCGTATGTGAGGCCGAAGAAGAACCCGTCGAATGCGATCCAGAACACGATCTGCGCCGGGCCAACGTCGGCTGCGCCACCCGGGTCGAACGCGCCGCGCTTGAACAGCGTCGCCATCATCACGGTGACGAGCACCGGTGAACCGAGCAAGACCGCCAGGGTCAGCCGATTGCGAAACAGCACATCAACATTGCGACGTGTGAGTAGCCACCACTGTCGGATCATGCTGGTGCGCTTGATGTTTGAACGGGCAGCCGGGATGGGCGGCAAACCCGCACCAGGTTGAGCTTCCGGTTTCCCGAGGCTGTTCGCGAATCGCTGCGCCCAGATCGCAGGGGTGCCCTCGCCAGCCAGCCGGTCGTACACCTCGGCGAGATTTTCCACCCCGAAGTACCGCCGAGCCTCGATGGGGCTGCCGGTGAAGGCGAGGTGGCCGTCGCGAGCCAGGAATACCACCCGGTCACACCGGTCGATGCCTTCCGGTTCATGGGTCGTGAGGACGACTGTGACTCCGCGCTCGCTGAGCCGACGCAACAGGCGCATCACGTCGGCCGCGGTCGACGGATCGAGCCCGGACGTCGGTTCGTCGAGGAAGAACAGGTGCGGCCGGGTCAGTAACTCCACGGCGATACTGGCCCGCTTCCGCTGGCCGCCGGACAGCGCACGGACCGGCACCTCGGCCCGGTCAGCTAGGTCGAGGTCACGCATGGTCTCTTCGACCACCCTGTCCGCCTCAGCCGCCGGTGTGCCCGCGGGCAGCCGTAGCCGCGCCGCGTAGCGCAGCGTGCGGCGCAGGGGCATCTCGAGGTGGATGATGTCGTCCTGAGGCACGTAGCCGATGCGTGATTCGGCGCCGAATCGGGCACCAAGAACGAAGCCGTCGTGCCGAACTTTCCCGGCAGACGGCGGTTGCAGTCCCGCGAGAATCTCGAGCAATGTGGTCTTTCCTGCTCCACTGCCGCCGGCGATGGCAACCAGCTCGCCTGGTTCGATTGACAGCGACAGCTCCTGCAGGATGTGCCGCGCACCGACCTGGCGGCTCACGTTGACTGCATCGACCCGCCCGCCGACCGGAGCCTTAGGTGCCTGATCGGTGGGGAGCGAGCTCTCCTCGATTGTCGTTGGTGCGTAGGTTAATTCGGTCATGACGGACAACCTCCCTGGTCTGTGAACTGGCTTCGTCATGACCTGATCATCGGTCCGCCGCCGGCGTTGCACATGAGGCGTTTGCCTCAATCTCAGCTTCCGCTACGGCGGGAGGATCTCAGAGTCGTTGCGGCTCTTTATGATCCCGCGGCGGTGTCGACCCGGCTGCCCATCAGGCCGCGATCGATTGCCGCGAGACTCGCTTGGGTACGGTTGTTGACACCCAATTTTGCATAGACGCGCTCGACGTGGTTGCGCGCGGTCTTCTCGGCGATGACCAGCTCGGCGGCAATTTCACGGTTCGACCGGCCCTGCGCGACAAGTCGCAAGACCTCGACCTCCCGGGCGGTAAGCCCCGCCGACCAAGATGTCCGCCGCGAAACCCGATGCCCGGCTGCCGCCAACACCGCTTCCACCGAGTCGGCGTCAAGACGTCCGGCGCTCGCCTCTTGGCGCAGCTGGCTCGCGGCAGCGGGTGGATCGAGGGCGGCTCGAAGTGGACGCGGCTCGAGCAGTTGTTGATAAGCCACCGCCGCGGCGAGCAGACGGTCCTGTGCAGTCAATTCCGCGCCGGCGAGTCCTCGGGGAAAGCCCGAACCATCGATCCGCTCCTCGTGTTTGGTAGCGAGGGACACCACCGACTCCAGGCCGCCGACCCTGCTCAGTATCCGTCCGGTGAGATACGGGTACATCCGTACTCGCTCCCACTCAGCGGTACTAAGCGACGCCTTCTTTTCCCAAATCTGGTTGGACACCCCTAGTCTGCCGAGGCCGTGCACGAGGCCCGCACGGTAGAGCCAGGTGATGTCCGCCGCCGGCATCCGCAGGTGCCGGGCCGCGGCGGTCACGAGATCGGCCACGCTACGGGAGTAGCCGGGAGAACACGGACACTTGAGATCAACGAAATCTGCCATAGCCCTGAGTAACTCGTCGAGCTCGTCACCGTCGAGAATGCGGCCACGATCCGGCGCCTGCGCCAAAGCCTCAGCCCAAACATCCATTTCGAGCAGCCCGTCGACGATCGCGGCGGCGTCACGCTCGAACACCTCAGCGACCTCCGGGCTGAATTGCGTGCCTCGACGGGAACGGACAACCTCGAGCGCCCGTCCCAGGCCACCCGTCCGCAGGTGCACCTCGACGACATCGGCCAGGCGAACGATGCGGATTTCGACCGGAATATCCTCCCCACGAACGCCGTTCGGCATCCCGCGGCCATCCCAGCGCTCGAAGATATACGCCAGCGCCTCCCCAACCTGCCGGTCCAGGCCCATCCGATCGGAGAGAACCCCGGCAGAAGTGCAGTGCGACTGGATCAGCTTGCCGACCTGGTTACGTGCGGTGAGCAGAAAAGAGGCCGAGCGGATGCCACGCTCCCATCCTGGTAAGCCACGCCCCACGTGACTGATCATGAGGCGCAGGAACGGTAGCCCGGTCATGTCCACCCCGTAGGTGTCCGCGCGGAAGGCGATGTCGTCGCCAAACAGCGCCGAAAGCTCATGGGAGTCGGCGTGACAACCGATCCAACCGACCAGGTTGGCGTAGTAGACCGTCGCCCGCTGTTGGTCGTCGAGGCCCATACGCTCTGCGATGCGCGTCGCGATCAATGACGACCGAAGCATGTGCTCCATCGGCTGCCCCAGACCGAGGTCGATCGCCAACGATATTGCCGCCAGTAACTCGGCTCTGCGCAGGCCTTTTTTCGAGCCGTGCAGCGTCCGGGTCGGGTGCACGACCTTATTCTGCACCTGAACGTGAGCATATTGACGCAAACGATAAGGTGCAGGCCCCGTTACATGCGCCCGAGGCAGGCGCGCATGTCGTCGGACATTCAACGCCGCGGCGGCCCCGCGGTCGGATGTCACCGCTCGGTCCTGGGGCCGATATCCATCGTGTAGCACACCGCGGTTCCGTCCAGGACGACAGTTCCGTCGTCACGGGTGACGGTCGTCCGCAGTTCCGTGATCGGTTTGTCGGTGCGCGCCGAGATGACTTCGACGCGGCCCGTGATGGTGTCACCGCAGCGCACCGGCGCCTTGAACGCCCAGTTGACATTCAGGAACACCGTGCCCGGACCCGGCAACTCTTCCGCCACAACGGCATTCAGGATGGCGCTGGTGACCCCGCCTTGGACGACGATTTCCCCGAAACGGGACGCCTTGGCTGCGTCTTCGTCATAGTGCAAAGGGTTGCGGTCACCGCTGATCTCTGTGAATAGGGCGATGTCGTTGTCACCGACAGTGCGTGAGAGCTGCGCTGTCTGACCTACGAACGGCGTCGTGTGGGTAGAGCTGGTGGTCATGGTTTTCCTCCTTGAGTAGGTGGTGTTGAGGATCGTCGAGGGCCGACATCGCGACGGCACCGATCAGGGGGCCGGGTGCAAGAAACAGAAACGCGTATTGCCAACCGACGAGGTCTGCGACGACGGGCACGAATTGAATGGTGACGACGGTCAACAGGAAACCGATTGCGGTCTGCGCGGTCAGAGCGGTGCCGACGAACCGGGTGTCCGTTGTCTCGCTGAGAGCGGTGGAGAAGACGCCCGAGTCTGCGATGACGGAAGCACCCCACACCAACAGAAAGACGACGAGAACGAGTGTGGGGGCGGCGAAGAATATCGGCGACGCGATGCAGCAGGTTCCGCTGGTCACCAGGGCTGCCACCGCCGCTGGGGGGCGACCAAAGCGGTCTGACGCCCAGCCGCCCAGAAGGCATCCGACAGCCCCGGCGACTCCGATGGCGACGAAGGCGATGAATCCATTCGACGCCGTGACCGCGTCGCCTCGCGCGCCCTGGCCGGCCCTGACGAACATCGGCAGCCACGTCCAGAGGGCGTAGAGCTCCCACATGTGCCCGAAGTAGCCGAGACTGACCAGCCGCGGTCCGCGCTCGGCGAGTAGTGCCAGCGCGTAGCGCGGGTTTGGGGTGCTCGCGCGGGCGCCCAGATGTGGGCCGGGCCGAACCACCGCTGAGGCGAGGACGGCGCCAGTCGCGGTCAGTGCCGCCGCGGCCAGCAGCACTGTTCTCCAGGGCAGTGGTCCGAGGCCACTGATGAGGTGGGGCAGTGCGGAGCCGACGGTAAGTGCGGCGAGCAGGACCCCGAACGTGCGGCCTCGATCGGTGGATGCGGACCACGAAGCCATCAGCTTCATCCCCACCGGATACACGCCGGCGAGGAGCATCCCGGTGAGGAATCTCAGCGGGACTGCCGCACCGAGACCGGTGGCAAAGAAGGCCAGTGCCGCTGTGCAGGCCGCTGCGCCAAGGGCGCTTGCAGCGAGCAGGTTCTGCGGTGTGGTGCGGTCGGCGAGGTTGAAAACTGTCGAGGTGATCGCCCCGGCAACGAATCCGAGTTGCACCGACGCGGTCAGCCAGACCGCCGCCGTCGCTCCGATACCCCATTCTGATCGCAGCGTGGGCACGACTGCGGTGGCCGAGAACCAGACACTCAGGCCGAACACCTCCACAAGCGCGATGAGTGCGCGTTGCTGGTTGGTCCGTGACAGCATCATTGCCCAATTCCATTCAGGCGGCGGACATCTCGTCGAGCACGAGCAGCGCGTCGACTTCTGAGCGCATGGCCTGGTTCAGCTCGCGAAGGCGCCCGCGCAGCTCTTCCATATCCCAGCTGTAGCTCGCAATGCGCTCGGTGATGTCGAACAGCGGCACAGATAGTCGGTCTCGGGTGCGCTCGTAGTCGTGGAGGGTGTTGAGCTGTGCGCGCCCGCCACGGGGTGCGTCGAGGACCGCGCGGGCGAGCAGTTCCGCGTCGCGCAAGGCGTCGGTGATGCCGTGTGCGGTGATCGGGTCCTTGAAATATGCTGCGTCGCCGACCAACGCCCAACCTGGGCCTGCGGAGCCGCGAATCCAGCCGGGCTGGCCGGGAAAGCCGCGCAGCGTGCCGACGGGTGGTGCATCGCCGATCGCCCGAGCCACCTCGGGGGCGGCCTCGGTCAGCAGCGACCAGAAGGCGGCGTCGAGGCTGGCGGATCGCCGTTGGGCGAACTCGGCGCTCGCAGTGCCCACCCAAACGCACGCCAACCCGTCGCTCGTCGGCACCACGCCTGCGGTGACTCCCGGTCGGTAAGCCCAGTGATAGCGGTCGCGCGGGAGGCCTGGGAAGTAGCGGTAGAGGATCGCGCTGGACGCTGTGCCGCGGCGGCGGAATGGCGCGTCGACGCCCTTCGCGATCGTTGAGTTTCGCCCGTCGGCCCCGATGGTCAGCGGCGCGATGGCGCGAAAACGAGTTCCGGTCCCGCGCTCGATGCCCTCGATGCCGCGCACTCTGCCGCCGTCGGTGAGCAGGCGCGTCACCCGCGCCGACGTGCAAACCTCGACGCCTGCCGCGTGGGCGGCCTCGAGCAGCAGCGCGTCGAGGACAGTTCTGCGCGGGGCGTACAGCGCGGATATGCCACCGCTCGGGCGGATGTCGACGGTCTCGATGTCGTCGCCGTACGCGAACTCGGTCGAAACGATGGCGGGGGTGCCGGCGTCGACGACCCTGTCGAGCAGACCCCAGCGGTGCAGCTGCAGCACGCCGCCGCGCATCAGCGCATGGGTGGACAAGGTGTCGGTGCCCGGCCGGGACGCCTCAATGACGAGCACACGCATGCCGCCGCGGGCCAGGAGCATCGCGGTGGCCGCACCGGAACACCGGCCGCCGACGACGATCGCGTCGTAGTGGTGATCCATGAGATGCTCCTCAGTTCGCGTCGAGGTAGTGGGCAAGGTGTCCGCTCAGGTCTGCCGCGTCTGCGGCCGCGCCGTCAATCAAGGTCGACTTCCGGCGGCGCAGAAATGGCATCCCCATCAGGTACAGGCCGGGGCTGGCGGTAATGCCGCCGTCGTGGCGGACATGGCCCTTTCTGTCGAACACTCCGACGTCGAGCCAGGACAGGTCCGGGCGAAACCCGGTCGCCCAGAGGATCGTTCGGATGGCACCCGAGCTCAGGTCGAGTGTCAGTGGCGCGTGGGTGGGAACGGCGGTCGCTGCGAACCGTCGCGGCGGACCATCAGTGTCGAAGCCCGTCGCGGTCGCCCATCCGTCGATGGTGTCGAGCAGCCTTTCGAGCTTGAGGTCGGCAAGCGCGACCATGTTCGGCAACGAGCCAGAGAATTGCGCGATCCCGTCTCTAATGCCCACCAACCGTCCGACCAGCTGCACGCCGAGCTGACTCAGCGAATTCAAGTCGACTGTGGCTTTGTCGGGTGAACCGATGAGTTGCATCGACGGCAGGTTGCGCGCTCGGATTAGGTCGGGAATCTCGTCGTAGCGCTCGTCCAGCAGTCCCGCCGCATCCATCCACCACAAGATGTCCTTGCCTCGATAGGTGCGCGGCATTCGGACGTGTTCCCCGACGGCGAGCGTGACGTGCCGACCGGAGCGGTGCACCTCCGCGGCAATCTGGATCCCGCTTGCCGAGGCGCCGACGACGAGAACCCCGCCGTCGGGCAGCTGGCTCGGATTGCGGTAGTCCACGGGGGTCAGGGTGGTGATGCCGACGGGCACGCTGCCCTGTAGCGCAGGCACATTGGGAACGGTGCTTGCGCCAGGGGCGAGCACGACCGACCGCGCGTGCCACAACTCCTGGTCGGTCTGGACGAGGTAGCCTCGCTCGTCCTGCGCCACCGATGTCACAGTGGTGTTGGCTCGCACGGGCGCAGCCGATTCCTTCGCGTAGTTCGCGATCAGCTCCACGACGTCGGGTGCCGCAAGGTACCCGTCGGGGTCGTCGCCTTGGTACGCATAACCCGGCAGCCGGGTCATCCAGTTCGGGGTGAGCAATCGCAGCGAGTCCCACCGCTGTGTGCGCCAGGAGTGCGCCACCTCACCGCGTTCCAGTACGACGTGGTCGATCGAACGGTCGGCGAGGCAGCGACTCATGGCCAGTCCGCAGTGCCCGGCACCCACCACGATGGTGGTTGTCTTCAGCATGGTGGGCCTCCTGTTGAAACGTCGCCCGGTCAGGACAGTTCGACGGTGACGTGGGTGGGGTTGGTCAGAATGTCGTAGACGGCCGAGCGTTTCTGTGATTGCGCGACAAGGGCTTTCACTTGGTCGGGAGTAGCGTCGGCGTCGATCTTGTAGCTCACCCTGACGCCGCTGAAGCCGTTGCGGATGTGGGGATCAGCACCAAGAATTCCGTGGATGTCGTGGTCGGCCTCGATGGTTGCCTTCACCGAACGCAACTGAATCCCGCGCTGCTGCGCGATCGATGCGATGCCGGCGGTAAGGCAGCCGCCCAGGGCGACCAACACGTACTCGACCGGGGTGATGCCATTGTCCTGTGCGGCGAACGCGAGCGGATGGTCGACGTCATAGGTAAACGTCGTCTTGTGCTGTTGCTCCTCGCCGAACCCGTAGAAGGGGTCCACGCTCGAGCGACTATGGGTGCCGCCCACCCAGGAAACCGTTGTCCGCCATCGGAACTGGGCGATCTCGGGTGTGTCGGCCAAGGCCTCACGGGCACCGAGCAGCGCTTCTACGTTGACGCCGTTGTCGACAGCGGTATGCGTTGTGGTCATGAACTTCTCCAATCTTGGTGATCGGTTCCATCCGGGAAACCGGTCAGATTTCTGTCACGCCGCAATGTTCGGCCCCGGAGCTGGGACCGCACATGGGGCACATGCCTCAAATTCGGGCCTTATCGCCGGCTTGGGCAGCCGCCACGTCTTCGGGCCGGATGAAGTTGAGGCGGATGCCTCATGCACCGAAATAGATGTCGGTCAACCATTTCCACATGGTCACCGTCAACATTCCACGCGATACCGCCCCGGCGATCGACCGTGATCCCTGGGAAAAGGTGCTAACGGACGGTCATGCGTCGTTGGTGAGGGCGCGACGCCTATTTCGCTATCTGCCCTCCGCGCCGCGCTGCAAGGTGTGCAACAACCCGTTTGGCGGCCCCGCCGGACGCGTGCTCGCCGCTGCCGGCTTCAGCCCCTCGCGCAAAAATCCCAACCTGTGCAGTCGGTGTTGTGATGCGCTGCCCCCAGGCGGCGCTGAGGTTGACGTCGCGGTCCTGTTCGCCGATGTTCGGGGCTCGACAGCGCTGGGCCAGCGCGGCGCCGCGTCAGACTTCGCCTCGTTGCTCAACCGGTTCTACGTCACGGCGACGCAGACCCTTCTTCGCCATGACGCGGTGATCGACAAACTCATCGGCGATGAAGTCATGGCTTTCTTTGTCCGTGGCATCAGCGGCCCCCAGTACCGACGCCGCGCCGTCCAAGCAGGAATGGATTTACTCAAAGCGGTCGGTTACGGCACCAACGAGGGCCCTTCGCTCGAGGTGGGCGTGGCGGTCAATGCGGGCGTCGCCTACGTGGGCAACGTGGGGGGCTCGGTCGTCGACTTCACCGCACTTGGTGATCCGGTGAACATCTCGGCGCGGATGCAACAACACGCTGCGGGCGGGGAGTTGCTCGTCGCTGCGGGCGTGTCCGATGACCTCATGACGAAAATGCCGCGGCGCGTGCTGAACCTGCGGGGGCACGCGGAGCCGATCGACGCGTTCGTCGTGGGGGCCTGAGGCTACTCAGGCGACGTGTTCGCGGCGGCGCACGCCCTCATGCAGCGGCAGGTCAGGATCGATCTTGATGCCGAGCAGTTCACAGGTGCCATTGATGGAGCCGACCATGATCGTCGTCAGGTGCGCGACGAACTCGTCGGGCGGCATCCGGCGTGGGCTGTCCGGCTCGGTGCCCAACCACCAGTCGGTGGCCGAGGCGATAGACCCGAACGCGGAGTAGGCGGCGAGTTCGAGCGCCGCGGCGTCGAGCTCCATGTCCCGCAGCTCGTTGTCGAACATGTTGGCCATCGCCAACGTGATCTCGCGGCCTTCGTTGAGCGCGCGCATCGTCGACTCGCTCTGCTCGGCGAAGCGGCCCTGGATCAGGAAGCGCAGGACGTTCGGGTGCTCGTCGACCAGCCGGACATACTGCTCGACACTGCGGCGGATCACCTCGCGCGCCGGGTCGCTGGACAGATTGATGGACGGGAAGATCGCCGCCCACAACATGTCCCGCAGCCGCTCGCCGACCGCCTGGAACAGGTCTGACTTGTCGGTGAAATGCCGGTAAATCTTCGGCTTCGCGGTGCCGGCCTCTTCGGCGATCTCACGCAGGCTCAATTCCGGTCCGAGCTGGTCGATCGCCCTGAACGCGGCGTCGACGATCTCCGACCGCACCTTCTTGCGATGCTCGCGCCAGCGCTCGCTGCGGGCGTCCACTTTGACACCCGGCTCGCTGCTGGAACGTGACCTCGACCCTCGTCGCACCCGATTACTGTACCGCCCGGACGTCGCTGACCTGCTCAGACCGCCTCGCAACACGGAGTTTTGCGGCGCTGGCCAGGCGAATTTGCTTGCCAGGAACCGACCCGTCACCCTGGGTAATATTCGTGCGACATCCCATGAACGAGAGAGACGTATGACGCAGCGATACGACCTGGTCATCGCGGGTGGCGGGCCATCGGGCTCGGCCTCGGCGTGGCAGGCCGCGCAAACCGGCGCCAAGGTTGTGGTCCTGGACAAGGCCGAGTTCCCGCGGGACAAGCCGTGCGGCGACGGCCTGACCGCGCGCGCCACCAGCTACCTGCAGAAGATGGGTTTGGCCAGCGAGGTCGCCCAGTTTCACCGCGTCAACCGGGTCACGGTGTTCAGCCCGAGCCAGTGGGAGCTGTCGTTCCCCAAGCGGCCCGGCATGCCCGACCACGGCCACACCGTCAGCCGCACCGAGCTGGACACGCTGTTGCTCAAGCACGCGGAGTCGGCGGGGGCCGAGGTGCGGCAATCGGCCGAGGTGACCGCGCCGATCATCGAGAACGGTCGAGTCGTGGGTGTGACGCTGAAGAGCGGCGAGAAGGTGTACGGCGACGCGGTGATCGCCGCCGATGGCGCGTACTCCCCCATCAAGCGGGCGCTGAAGATCGATTCGGAGTACAACGGCTACTCGGCGATCGCGATCCGCTCGGAGATGCACGCCAACCGGCCGGATTCCGACAGCCTCGACATCTATTTGAAGCTGGAGTTCCAGGGCGACCAGCTCCCGGGCTACGGCTGGGTGTTCCCGATGGGCGGCGGGCGGTTCAACATCGGCCTGGGCTACGTGAACAGCTACAAGAACTGGCAGTCGATCAACGCGACGCAGTTCTTGGGCGAGTTCCTGCGAACGCTGCCGCGTGATTGGGAGCTGCCACCGATCGAAGAGCTGAAGAAGAACAAGAGCGTGCGGGCGTGGCGGCTGCCGATGGGCTTCACCGCGTGGCCGCCGTGGCGACCGGGCGTGCTGTTCACGGGCGACTCGTTGGGGGCGGGCAAGCCGGCGTCGGGCGCGGGTATGTCCAAGGCACTCGAATCCGGTTTGGCCGCAGGCGAATGCGCGATCGCGGCACTGCAGAACGGCGGTCCCGACGACTTCACCAACTACGCGCAGAGGATGGAAGCGGCGTGGGGCAAGGAGTACCGGCGCGGCCGCTACTTCCACAAGCTGCTCGGCCAGCCGCGGCTCGCGAATGCAGGTATCAAGCTGATCGACAACGCTGCGTTCCGCGACCGGATGCTGAAAGCGTTGTACAAGAAGGCGCAAGGTCCGCAGCACACCTACAAGTAGGATTCCCGCTCACCGGCGTAAACAGGTGGGCCCACGGCGTAGTTTGACGTCACATGGCCACGCAACCCCGGGGGGTCGCCATGGAAGTCAAAGGCGCCGACGGCACTCCGCTGACCTATGACGTGAGCGGCGACGGCGAACCGCTCGTGCTGATTCACGGCTCATGGGGCGAACGCCAGACGTGGGGGCTCGTAATCCCCGCGTTGGCGGAGTCCTTCCGTGTGATCAGTTATGACCGGCGCGGCCACGGCGAAAGCAGCGCGTCGCCCGATATCGGAACGGTGCATGACGACGTCGCCGACGTCGTTGCGGTGATCGACGAGTTGGCAGACGGTCGCGCGCATCTCGTTGGCAACTCCTACGGGGCATGTATAGCCCTGCGAATGGCGGCCGCCCACCCAGAACGCCTCGCGAGGATGGTCTGCCACGAGCCCCCTATGTTGGGAGTGCTCGAAGCAGACGACGATGGCAAGCCGATCGCCGACGAGGAGCGAAGAAAGCTTGGCGAAGTGCGGCAGCGTCTCGAGCGAGGGGACTACGCCGACGCTGCGGAGTACTTCGTCGAACGAGTGGCTTTCGGACCTGGGGCGTGGTCGGAGCTTCCGCCGCCTCTGCAGCAGATGTTCGTCAAGCACGCACCGACGTTCCTCGGTGAGCTGCGCGACGGCGACGCGCTTGGCGCCGATCTGGAATCTTTGCGACAACTCAAGACCCCTATCCTCCTCACGCACAGCCCGGACAGCCCGGCGTTCTTCGCGCCGATCGTCGAACGGCTCGCGATCCTGCTTCCTAACGCCCGAAGGAGGCTGCTGTCTGATATCGGGCATGTGCCACATATGACGCATCCGGACGAGTACGCGCCGGTGGTGCTGGACTTTCTGCTCGAGCAGCACGGATGATGTCCGCCGCACGAAGCGGCCCCTAAGCCCCTATCGGTGGCAGCGCCGGCAACCCGCAAGCGAATGACCGAGAGGCGGGAGTCCACCCCGTTTTGGCGTTGACCGCTTCGCATCAGGCTTAGCGGCATGAACATCAAAGGACTTCTGGCCACCGCCGCGATGACGGCCGGCCTGGCCATCGGACTCGCCGCGAACGCGAATGCGGCGCCCGTCAGCGACGATTTCTGGGAGTGCGCAGCGGATCATCCGGACGACATCGGCGTCTGCTGCGTCTTCTACGGAGGCGACTACGACGAGCGGACCGGCGAGTGCTGGATAGACCACGAAGCGAAGCTAGAGGAGGCCAACCCCGGCCCCAGCGTTCCGCCGAAGCACGCCGTGCTGACGCGGGTTGATCGCCTGCCCGTCTACGCGATGGGCTAGCGCGGCCGCTCACCGCCACGAGTGTGGGCTTCAAACACGGTTACTGCCCGCTTTGCGTGTAACAAGTCCACACTCGTCGGCGGCGCGGTCCTACAGCATGCAGGACACGCACCCCTCGACCTCTGTTCCCTCTAGCGCCATCTGGCGTAGCCGGATGTAGTACAGCGTCTTGATCCCCTTACGCCAAGCGTAGATCTGCGTCTTGTTCACGTCGCGAGTGGTCGCGGTGTCCTTGAAGAACAGCGTCAACGACAGGCCCTGATCCACGTGCTGCGTCGCCGCGGCGTAGGTGTCGATGACCTTCTCGTAACCGATCTCGTACGCGTCCTGGTAGTACTCCAGGTTGTCGTTGGTCAGATACGGCGCCGGGTAGTACACCCGTCCGATCTTGCCTTCCTTGCGGATCTCGATCTTGCTCGCGACCGGGTGGAGGGAGCTGGGCGGATGGTGGATGTAGGAGATCGA
>Ga0075418_10005733_pt1 | contig 14054 bp, 7 predicted proteins | sample SoiMetdeltSBSDD2_FD_81776 | JGI IMG/M metagenome (GOLD analysis project Ga0075418, IMG submission 81776) | Bulk soil microbial communities from a Populus tree surrounding site in Tennessee, USA - Soil MetaG P. deltoides SBSDD2 | ecosystem: Environmental > Terrestrial > Soil > Tree plantation...
CTGCGCGCGAAGCTCACCGGCAAGGACGAGACGTACACGACGACGTTCGATTTCCCCGAGGTCGCGACGCAGCATCCCGAGCTCGAGCGCATGTGGGCGCTCGATCGCATCGAGCAGGCGATCATGAAAGAGACGGTTGGACTTCTCCCGCCCGAGGAGTCGGAGAGCACGATCCGCAACCTGGGAGTGCAGTACCAGCTCGTGACCGACTACACCTCGATGGTCGTTCTGGCCGGCGACGTCTTCGAGCGGCGCGGCATCGCGCGCAACAACCAACAGCGCATCGCCGTCGAGCGCGCCGCGCAGGCGCAGCGTACGACGCTCGGGCCGCAAAACAATCAGGTCGATCCGTCGCAGCCGATGTTCCGCGGACGCTCGTCCGGCCTACGCGGAGGCGGCGCAATCGATCCGATCCTGGCGCTGCTGGCGCTTCTGACCGTGCTCGTCATCGCTCGGGTGCGGCCGTGAACGCATTCATTTCGTGGGGCCGGCGGCTCGCCGGCCGTAACGCCGGCGGCCTCGCCGGCGCGCCGTCCAGCGGACGGCGGAACGGCGGGCCAGCGGCCCGCCCCACGGCCTCGCTCCTCACGCTTCTCGCAGTCGCCGCGGCGTTGCTCGACGGATCGCTCCTCGAGCTTCGTCGCGGCGGCGAGCTCTATCGCTTCCTCACCTGTCACTTCACGCATTGGACGTATGAGCAGCTCGCGTGGGACGCGCTCGTGTTTCTCGTTCTCGGCATGGCGTGCGAACGACGCAATCGCGCGGCGTTCCACGCGACGCTGCTCGCCAGCGCGATCGTCATCCCGATCGCCGTGCTGCTCTTCGCCCCGAACGTGACGGCGTATCGCGGACTGTCCGGCATCGACTCGGCGCTGTTCGCACTCCTCCTGACACTCGAGCTGCGCCGAAGCCGGATGGTCGCGCTCTGCGCCGTCGCGTTCGCGGCGAAGATCGTCTTCGAGATGACGACCGGATCGACCGTGTTCGTCAGCGACCTGGGCGCGGGCGTGGTCGCGGTGCCGATTGCACATCTTGCCGGCGCACTCGCGGCGCTCCCGATTCCTTATACTCAACGCACATGCGCCTGGTCCTTGCAATGTTGATCCTCGTCGCTCCGTTCACTGCACGTGCGCAGTCGCGCGCGGACGCCGATGCGCGATCGGTCGAGATCTATCGCGCCGGTCTGCGTTCGTCCGTCGACGACATCCGCACGATCGCCACGCGCGCATCGAAAGAGCTGCTCACCTCCGACGAGAAAGACGCGGTGCGCGTCACGTGGAGTGCGTTCCTCGACTATCTCCTCGCGCTCGATTCCATCGGCGCGTATCACCGCGAGCAGAAGGGCGAGCCGGCGATGGTCGTTACGTACGCCGCGTTTCTCGCGCAATATCGCGGCGCGCTGGAGATCATCGACGCGACGCGCGACCTGCCCGGCGCCGACGCCGTGCTCAACGAAGAATTGCCGCGCCTCGGTCTCCCCGCGCAGTCGTATGCACGCGTGAAATTGCGCTGGCTCAACGTCGCGCGGGCGACGGAGTTCGCCGCGCTCGAGTCGCTCTATCGCATCCGCGGCGGCGAATCGCTCCCGAAGTTGCGCGCGAACATCGATGAAGACGCACGCTACGTGTTGAAGGCGGGACGCGGACAAGGTCCGGCGCAGACCGCGGTGAACGCGGTGAAGATCGCGAAGAGCACCGCGTTCACGGCGTGGTTCCCGGTGCAGAAAGGCGTCGCGGAGTGGATGGGCGACACGCGTGTCGCGCGCGCCGAAAAGTTCCACGTCACGTCGAAGCAGATCGCCGAGCTCGCGCCGTCGGTGCAGCCCGGCGACGTGTTTCTCGAGCGTCGCGAGTGGTACGTGTCGAACATCGGACTGCCCGGCTACTGGCCGCACACCGCGCTGTACATCGGCGATGCGTCGCAGCGCGTCCGCTACTTCGACGATCCCGACGTGCGCACGTGGGTGCGCGAGCAGGGCCGCGCCGACGGCGACTTCGAGGCCTACCTTCGCGCGCGGCACGCCGCGGCGTACGCGCAGTCGAACGGCGGACGCGTGATCGAAGCGATCTCCGAGGGAGTGTCGTTTACGACGCTCGAACACTCGGCGGCGGCGGACACGTTCGCGGTCCTTCGTCCGCGCGCGACGAAACGGCAGAAAGCGATCGCCATCGATCGCGCCTTCGGCTACATCGGCCGGCCGTACGACTTCGATTTCGACTTCCACACCGACACCTCGCTCGTCTGCAGCGAAGTGGTCTACAAAGCGTACGAAGGTGCGGTCTCGATGCCGCTGACGAAGCGCATGGGCCACCTCGTGACGCCGCCGAACGAGATCGTGCGCGCATTCGACATGACCTACGGATCGGAGCACCAGCAGTTCGATCTCGTGCTCTTCCTCGACGGCCACGAACGGCAACACGCCGCGCTGCCCTCGACGGTCGGCGACTTCCGCGAGAGCTGGAAGCGGCCGAAGTGGTTCGTGATGAAGCAGTAGACGAGTCGTCGAGTCGCCGAGTCGCCGAGGAACAAGCCCTCAAGGAACTCCTCGGAGACTCGGAGACTCGGAGACTTGGCGACTCTCCAATTCGCGCGCGACGCCGATCATCTCCTCCAGAATTTTCCTGCGCTCCGCCACGAGCTGCGCGTGCCCGTACCGGCGGAACATGCGATGCGCGATCGCGCGCAGGTCGCCGATGATGTCGTCGATCTCTTCGATCACGCGCAAGGCGGCGTAGCTCACGAACGGCAACAGCACCCCGGTCGCGATTCCGTAGACGATGCCGAAGCGCCATCCGAGGATCACTGCGAAGACGAGATACGTGAATGGATACAGTGTTAGGGCGGCGACGAGCTTCACCGTCGCCGTCGTCGCGCCCTCGCCTTCCGAGAAGCGCTTCGCGAGCACGCGGATGAGGCGGTACGTCGCGTAGTTGGCGATCACTCCGGCGATCGCGATCGGGAGCAGCACGAGCACGCGGAGGAGCTGCAGCGCGCCGATGCGCGGCTCGAGCTCGTGCACGTCGAATTTCGCGCGCCGCAGCTCCGCATCGAACTGCGTGATGATCGACTGCAGCTTCTGCAGTCGCGCCGGATCTTTCGTGCGCAGGTAGCGATACGCATCGATGAATCGCCGGCGCAGTTGCAGCTCTTCGGCGAGCGGCTGGTCCTCGTCCGCGGTGAAGATGTCCTCTGCCTTCGCGATCAATTCGAGCGCCGCATGCGAATCGGCCTGCAGGGTCACCGCATCGAGTCCGGCGTCGATCTGCGCCGTCAGGCGCTCGACGTCCTCGCGCGGCGGCTCGCCTTCCGCGTCGAGCGGAGCCGGCCTAACAGGCAACGGATCCCCGAACACGACGAGCGCGGAGCTGCGAAACACATGCTTCGCCGTGTAATAGATGCCGGTCGGAATGACGGTCATCTCCTGGAGCTGCGCGCCTAACGCGATGCGCGCCACGCCCGTCTTCAGTTCGCGCAGCTGCGGATCGTCGTGCGTCGTCCCTTCCGGAAAAATCGCGATGCTCCCCCCGCGCTTCAACACATCGCGCGCTTTGGAGAACGTCTCCGCGTTCGAGCCGCTCGAATTGTCCTGCTTACGAAAGACGGGAATGGCCTCGAACGTCCGCACGAACCAGCCAATGAAGAAATAGTGAAGCAGCGGCGCCTTCGCCAGAAACGAAACCGGCCGCCCCGAAAAGCAAAGCACGAACAACGGATCCACCAGCCCGTTCGGATGATTCACCGCGAAGATCACCGGCCCGCGATCCGGCACGCGATCCAGCCCCATCAGCTCGATGCGCCGATAGAAGATCCGCATGCAGAGGCGGAGAAAGCGGGTCACCGCGGTGCGGGCGGACATCAGGTTGGAGTTTAAGGGTTGCGAGTTGCGAGTTGCGAGTGAGAGTGGCGCGTGGCCAGTTGCCCGTGCATGGCTGGTCAACCGAAGAAGCACGGGCAACTGACCACTGGCAACTCTTCACACGCAACTCGCAACTCGCAACCCGCAACTCATCCGCAACCCGCAACGCCACCCGAACGTATCAATCCACGCGGTTATCATGTCCCGGTCCATGAAACGGCTCATCCCCTACATCGCTGCGGCAGCGGGAGTGATCGCTTTGCTGCTCGCACTTCCGGTCTATCGCCCCGCGCAGCCGAAAGGAATTCAGATCACGCGCGGCGACGCGCGGGCGATCGCCGATCGCGCGGCGCGCGAGGTCGGCATTCCGGTCGAGCGCGCGTGGGCGACGCTGGTCTGGTACCCCTCGGGGATCCTCGACAAAGAGCTGCGCAATCATGTCCAGCAAGAGAACGCGTGGAACGATCCGGTGCTCGGTCCGCGCCTCGATGCGTATCGCATCACCTACTACCACATCGGCAAAGACAAGTCGGCACCGCACGGACACGTGGAGGTCGACGGCCGGACCGGCAATGTCGTCGCAGCGCGTCTTCGCCTGCGCCCCGAAGACACGGGCAGGAACGCAACGGAAGCGCAATTGCGCGCACGCGCCGATGCCTTCGTGAAATCGCGTGTGTTTCCCGGAGCGCCGTCGCCCTACTTCGAATCCGCCCGGCCGAACGTGTTGCGCGGACGCACGGACTGGGTCTTCCGCTATCGCGTTCCGGCGGAGTTCCCGCTGAACAACATCGTCCCGTATCTCACCGTCAACTTCGCCGGCGACCGCTTCGCGGGATGGGACCTGATGGAGGAATACTCCGACGGACGCACCTTCGCCGGCGAGAGCGGGGGCGAGATCGTCGGACTGCTCATCGGCTTCGCCGTGATGTTCGCGATGGAGCTGATTCTCCTCATCATCTTCCTTCGCAAATATCACGCGGGCGAGGTCGGCGTCGGCGTGTCCGGGTTCCTCTTCGCGGTCATGCTCGCGCTGGCGATCACCGGCTCGATGCTGCTCCGTGTGTCGACGTCCGAAGGGACGGGGCTCGGATCGCTCGATGCACGCATGACGTCATGGGCGGCGATGGCGATGAAGGTGCTCTTCGCCGACATCCCGCTCGCCGCCGCGCTCTTTCTCGCGTGGGCGGTCGGGGAGAGCTACGCGCGCGAGCGATGGGGCGACAAGCTCGCCGCATTCGACGCGATCCTGCGCCGCGATCCCCTCAATGCAACCGTCGGACGATCGCTGCTTCGCGGCGCTCTGTTCGCGCCTGCCGTCGCCGCGGCGTCGCTCCTCATCGGCCTGATTCCGATCTCCGCGAAACTGGCCTGGCCTTCATGGGACGGCGGCACGGCCGCAGTGCTGTTGTTAGGCGGCCCGGTCTACGTCATCGTGCGGGCCATCTGTCAAACGCTGATCGTGACCATCGGCGCCGTGTTGTTCATGCTGGCGTGGACACATCGCCGCCGCGTGTTGTGGATCGGCATTCTGGTCGCGCTTTATCTCGGTGTGATCGCCGGTGCGGCGCATCCTCCGATCGATCCGGTGCTGATGCGCCTCCTGTTCGGCTTCGGCGGGATCGCGGTCATCATCGGGATCTTCCTCGCCTACGATCTTCTCACCGCGGCGACGGCGCTCTTCGGCGCCTCGATGCTCGTCCAGCTCGCGCCGCTTCTGTCGGTCGCGCGCGGACATTTGCTGCAGCAGGTCTCGCTCGCGCTGGCGTTGCCGCTGGTCGTGATCGTGGGATTCGCGGTGGTTGCGCTGCTCACGAAACGCGAGATCGTCTACATGTACGAAGACCTCGCGCCGCACGTGAAGCGCATCGTCGAGCGCGAGCGTGTGAAGGCGGAGATCGACGCGGCGAATCGCATCCAGGCCGCGCTGCTGCCGCTCGAGGCGCCGCATCTCATCGGCACGAGCGTCTCCTCGCATTACCGCGCCGCGACCGAGATCGGCGGCGATTACTTCGATTTCCTCAAACAGCCGAGCGGCGAGGTCGGCATCGCCTTCGGCGACGTGTCCGGTCACGGCCTAACGAGCGGCATCGTCATGGCGATGGCGAAGGCCGCGCTGCTCGTGCAGATCGACTACGACCCCTCGCCACGCGCGGTGATGGACGTGCTGAACGAGATCGTGATCAAGACCGCGCCGAAGCGCATCCTGATGACGTTCTTCTTCGGCATGCTCGATCCGCGCTCGCAGACGCTGCGCTTCTCCTCGGCCGGTCATCTCGATCCTTACGTCTATCGCGCCGCGACGAAGAGACTCGAGCCGCTCTCGTCGTGGGGATTCCCGTTAGGCGTGCGCCGCCGCGAGCCGTTCCGCGAGCACATCGTCGAGTTCATGCCCGGCGATCGCCTCGTGCTCTACAGCGACGGACTCATCGAAGCGATCGATGACGACGGCGAACCGTTCGGCTTCGACCGCTTCGAGCAGACCATCCGCGCGAACGGCCACATGTCCGCCGACGACATCAAGAAAGCGCTGCTGAGCGCCGTGCGCAAATTCACGCGCAATCGCCCACCCGAGGACGATCAGACGCTGGTGGTGGTGGCGTTCGAAGAAGTGGAGCCGGAGATGGTCGTGGTGGGACGGGCCGCGGAGGTGGCACTGGAAACGGTGCATTAATTTGGAGTGCGGCGGCCATGCCGCCGCTTTTTCGATGGCGCACCTGTGCCTCGCCGAGAAAGCGGCGGCATGGCCGCCGCACTCCAAAGTAGAATCCGCCTCCTATGGCTCAACCCGAACCCAACAAGATCATCTATTCGATGGTCGGTGTCTCGAAGTTCCACGGCAAAAAGCAGGTCCTGAAAGACATCTACCTCTCCTATTTCTATGGCGCGAAGATCGGCGTCATCGGTCTCAATGGATCCGGCAAGTCGAGCTTGCTGCGCGTCCTCGCCGGCGTCGATCGCGATCACCTCGGCGAGACCGTTCTCTCGCCCGGCTACACCGTCGGCTTCCTCGAGCAGGAGCCGCAGCTCGACGAATCGAAGACCGCGCGCGAGATCGTCGAACAGGGCGTGCAGCCGATCCTCGATCTCCTCAAAGAATTCGACGACATCAACAACGCCTTCGCCGATCCCGACGCCGACATGGACAAGCTCATGGACCGCCAGGCCAAGGTGCAGGACAAACTAGATGCGGCGGGCGCGTGGGATCTCGACTCGAAGCTCGAGATGGCGATGGATGCGCTGCGCTGCCCGCCGGGTGACACGCCGGTGAAGACGCTCTCCGGCGGCGAGCGCAGACGCGTGGCGTTGTGTCGTTTGCTTTTGCAGGCGCCGGACATTCTTCTTCTCGACGAGCCGACGAACCATCTCGATGCGGAAAGCGTTCAGTGGCTCGAACAGCATCTGCAGCAATACGCCGGCACGGTCATCGGCGTGACGCACGACCGCTACTTCCTCGACAACGTCGCGGGGTGGATCCTCGAGCTCGATCGCGGCGAAGGCATTCCGTGGAAGGGGAACTACTCGTCGTGGCTCGAGCAGAAGAAGGGCCGCCTGGCGAGCGAAGAGAAAGCGGAGTCGAGCCGGCAGAAGACGCTCGAGCGCGAGCTGGAGTGGATCCGCATGTCGCCGAAGGCGCGCCACGCGAAAGGAAAGGCACGCATCAACGCGTACGAGAACCTGCTCAACCAGGAGACGAAAGAGAAGATCCAGGAGCTCGAGATCTACATCCCGCCCGGCCCACGCCTCGGCAACATCGTCGTCGAAGCGGACGACGTGGCCAAGGCGTACGGCGACAATCTTCTGATCGACGGCATGTCGTTCAAGCTGCCGCCGGGCGGCATCATCGGCGTGATCGGACCTAACGGCGCCGGCAAGACGACGCTGTTCCGCATGATCGTCGGACAGGAGAAGCCGGACTCCGGAACGATCCGCGTCGGCGAGACGGTCAAGCTCGCGTACATCGATCAGAGCCGCACGCTCGATCCCGACAAGACCATCTTCGAAGAGATCACCGGCGGCGGCGACATCGTGCAGCTCGGGCCTCGCGAGATGCAGTCGCGCGCGTACGTCGCGCGCTTCAATTTTTCCGGTCAGGATCAGCAGAAGAAAGTCGGCGTGCTCTCCGGCGGCGAGCGCAATCGCGTGCACCTGGCGAAGATGTTGAAGGAAGGAGCGAACGTGCTCCTGCTCGACGAGCCGACGAACGATCTCGACGTGAACACGATGCGCGCGCTCGAAGAGGCGCTGGAGAGCTTCGCCGGCTGCGCGATCGTGATCAGCCACGACCGCTGGTTCCTCGATCGCGTGGCCACACACATCCTCGCGTTCGAAGGCGAGAGCCAGGTCTACTGGTTCGACGGCAACTTCAGCGAGTACGAAGACGACAAGCGCAAACGCCTCGGCGCCGACGCCACGCAGCCGCATCGCATTCGCTACCGGCAATTGAGCCGATGAAAGGCAGAAGGCAGAAGGCAGAACGCAGAAGCGCGCAGCCTCGCGCGCTCTGCCTGATTCTCTTCTCTGCCTTCTGCCTTCTGCCTTCTGCCTTCCAAACGCCTTCTGCCTTTGCGACGCCCGTTTCCTCCGCCATCAAGGGCCGCGTGACCTCGGAAGGCCGCGCGGCCGATCACGTCCTCGTCACCGCGACTTCATCCGCGCTGATGCACGCGCGCACGACCATGACCGGTCCGCGCGGAACGTATTGGTTAGGCGCGCTGCCGCCGGGCGACTACGAGATCACGTTCTCGCGCAAGGGCCTGACGACGCTCACGCGCCGCGCGGTCGTCGAGCTGGCGCGCGTCGCGCGCGTCGATGCGTCGCTCGACCCGAGCGAAGACGAGGAGAGCGTCACGTCGACGGCGACGACGATCAACGTCTCCGACACGACGGAGATCACCACGCACTTTCCGAGCGCGCTGCTCGAGCGCCTGCCCATTCATCGCGATCCTTACTCCGCGGCGCTCGTCGGTCCCGGTGCATTCACGCTCTCGAGCGTCACCAACATCGACAGCTCACTCATGTCGAACAACGAACAGTTCGGCGAAGAGATCATCGAAGCGGTGACCGTGATTCGCGGCGGACTTCCCGTCGAGTACGCCCGCTTCCATGGAAGCATCGTCACCGCGATCACGAAATCGGGCGGTGAGGAGTTTCATGTCTCGCTGCGAGACACGATGTCGAGCGGCGATCATGTGTTCGAGTCCGCGTCGGGTGGACGCATCGTGCCCGAACGGCTCTGGTTCTTCGCCGCAGGATGGACCGGCGAAGTGGATGGATACGCGATCAAGCTTTCCGCGCAGCCGGGCGCGCGTGATCTTTTCGCCGGCGAGATTCTCGACACGAACGAAAGCACATTGAGCGCATTCCGCTACACCGGCTTTTTCGGTCATCGCCTCGCGATCGAATCGGTCGCGGATCGAATGGAAGACGTCGACACCGTTTCGGCGAAAGCGACGTACGTGATGCCCAGCTCCTCCGGCGATCACATTCTCTCCGCCGGCGGAAGTCTGTTCGAGGGCGCGTCATCGTTTTTCTTCAGCGATCGCTTCTCGATCTCGCGCTTCACCGTCAACGCGGGTGTGCGCCGCGACGACGGCGGCTTCGACCCGCGCGTCGCCATCACTTACGACGTGTTAGGCACCGGCCGCCGCGCGATCGTCGCGACGTACGGCGAGTACAACGATCCCGCGCTGCGCATCACATCGATCGGTTACGCGGGTGCGATCGGCTCGTCGGGCGGCGCGCGCATCGACGCGTTCCGTCGACAGTCGCCGGGCTCCGTGATTTATGACGTACAGCTCGACGGCCGCTATCGCCTGTTCGATCAATTCGAGTTCGGCGCGAACTACACGTACGTCGACGATCTCGACGACACGGCGAACGCATGGGTCAGCGCCGAGTTTCCGTTCGGCGATCACCGCTTCGGCGCGACGGTGCTGGAGCGCCAATTCGCAGAGTCGTGGTTCACGGACTTCGCCGTTCGCTACGCGATCCCCTTTCCGCGATTCACGCTCACGCTCGCCAGCGACGTGATGAACGCGTTCGACGATCCGCGCGAAGTGCGCTTCTGGGCGCGCGCGCGTTACTGACCGTTTCAGGGTCAGGTCTTCGTTTTTCGTTTTCGTCACAGCGAAAACAAAAATCGAAGACCTGACCCCCTCACAATGTCGTCGTGCGGAAAGCCTTCATCGTCACGGCGACCATGCTGCTGTTCAGCGCATACGCCAGCGCGCGCGGCGGCGATTCTCCGGAAGAGCGGCTGCGCGCGCAGATCCGCGGGCGCGGCGTCGATCCGCACACGATCATCGTTCCGTTCGCGCTCGACGACGAAATGCGCACGTGGCTGCGCGAGTCCGCACAAACAGGCGGCGATCCGGAGCGGCGTCTCGAGCATTTGCTGCACGACGTTCTGCATCGCACCGGCGTCGAGGTGACGTATCAGCAAGGCGTCACCGCGACCGCGCGCGAAGTGTGGCGCACGAATCGCGCGAATTGCCTGGGCTTCACGCATCTCTACATCGGCCTCGCGCGCGAGATCGGAATCCCGGTCTATTACCTGCGCGTCTCCGATCTCGAGAATTTCGAGAAAGACGGTGATCTGATCGTCGCCTCCGATCACATCACCGCCGCGTACGGTCCGCCTAACAGACGCCGCGTGCTCGATTTCACGGAGCGAAAAATCCCCGAGTACCACGTCACCGAGCCGCTCACCGACCTGACCGCGGTCGCGCTGCACTACTCGAATCTCGGCGCGGAGCGCATCCGCGACGGACAGTTCGCCGAGGCGGAGACGCTGCTGCGCACGTCGATCAAGCTCGATCCGAATCTCGGCGATGGCTGGGTGAATCTCGGTGTCGCGATGCGAAGGCTCGGCCGCGCCGACGAAGCGGAGAAGATGTTCCGTCGCGCGCTCGAAGCGAATCCGCGGCTGCTCCCCGCGTATCACAACCTCGCCGGACTCCTCGCGCGGCAGGGTCGCAGCGAAGAAGCGCACCGCCTGCTGCAGCTCACCGATCGCCGCGCGAATCGCAATCCGTTCACGTATCTCGCCCTCGGCGATCTCGCGCTCCGCGAAGGACGCCTGAAAGAAGCGGAACGCTTCTTCCGCAACGCGCAGCGCCTCCATCCCGATCGCGCGGAGCCGCTCGCCGCGTTAGGCCAGTCCGCGCTCGCGCGCGGCAACCGCCGCGAAGCCCAGCGCTGGCTGGAAAAGGCGATGAAGATCGATCCGAAAGAACCGCGCGCCGCAGAGCTCGAGCGAAGCCTGATTGCCACACCGCCCGCGTTCGCTTCTTCGGATAACTAGCGCCTTTCCCCCTTCTCCCTAGGCCCAAATTCAACTTCTTGACGCACTTTCTCCACCTGATTGGATAGGCCTCCGCTTACGACTCGCCGAAATCGGACCAAAACTCTTTGCATCCTGAGAGTTACGTTCCTGTGGCCAACCGGCAAGGTCTTTGGTTACACTCCCGGCCACACCCTCGTCGTTCCATTGCATTTCTACGGAAGAACTCCACGGTTTTTAGCCGTCCGCGATTCTTTTTTTGTGCAGTCAGGAGAAAGGAGAGCTCATGAATTTGAAGAGAACGTTCATAGCTTTGGTAGCGCTTCTGTTCGCAACGGGCCTGTTTGCCCAGGGCGTTCAGTCGGCATCGGTGACGGGAACGGTCACCGGACCCGATGGCACGCCGCTCCCCGGCGTCACCGTCACGGCGAACTCGCCCGCGCAGTTAGGCGAGCCGTCCGCGGTCACCGGAGGCAACGGTGAATACATCATCCGCGGTCTCACCCCCGGTGATTACAAGGTGTCCTACATGCTCGAAGGGATGCAGAAGTACGAGCGGCAGGTCACCCTTCCGCTCGGCCAGACCACGCGCATCGACGTGGCGATGAAGATGACGCAGGCGGCGGAAACGATCGTTGTCGTCGGCGACGCTCCGACGGCACTCGAGACCGTCACGGTCGGCGCGAACATCACGAAAGAGCAGGTCGACACGCTGCCCGTCGTGCGCACCCCGGTCGGCATCGCCTCGCTCGCCGGCGCAGTGACGACCGATCGTCAGCCGGTCGCCAACCAGATCTCGATCAACGGCGGCCTGGCGTACGACAACTCGATCCTGGTCAACGGCGTCAACGTCATGGATCCGATCTTCGGAACCACGAACAATCTCTTCATCGAGGACTCGATCCTCGAGACGCAGGTTCTGACGTCGGGCATCTCCGCCGAATACGGCGCCTTCACCGGCGGCGTGCTCAACGTCATCACCAAGAGCGGCGGCAACGAGTTCTCCGGCTCTCTCCGCGGCGATTTCACGAAGCCGAACTGGCGCGATGAAACGCCTTGGGAAGAGGGATTCCGCGGCGACGGCGTCGCCCGCGCCACTCCCATCAAGCGTACGGGCGCCGTCGGTGAGGTCTACACCGCGACGTTAGGCGGACCGTTCCTGCGCGATCGTCTGTGGTTCTTCGCTGCCATTCGCGACGAAGAGAACACCAGCCCGATCTCGCTGCCCTTCGGGGGCAACCTCGCGCAGCTCCAGGAGAATCGGCGCATGGAGGGCAAGCTGACGGGCAACATCACCGCCAAGCACTCCCTGCAGGCCTCCTACATCGACAACCCCGACAAGCGCGCGTTCGAAGTTCAGGTCGCGCCGCTGACCGCGGATGCCGTCGGTACCAACTCCAAGCGTGAGAACGAAGGTACCGTCGTGAACTACAACGGCGTCATCACCAGCAACTTCTTCGTGGAAGGCCGCTGGTCGGAAAAGAAGTTCGGCTTCCGCGGACTGGGCGGCACGCAGGAGGGCATCGTCGACAGCCCGTTCCGCGCGAGCGCGAGCCGTCATGGTGTTCCGACGACCGGCACGTTCAACGCGCCGTACTTCGACGCAACCGATCCGGAAGACCGCAACAATGAATCGATGTTCGCCGCCGGCTCGTACTTCCTCGGTACGAAGTCGCTTGGCAACCACGACATCAAAGCAGGCGCCGAGCGCTTCACCGTCACCCGCACCGGCGGCAACAGCCAGACCTCGACCGACTACGTGTTCTACGGCGGCTACAAGGTTTCCGGCGGCGCGGCGGTCCTCGGGTCCGATGGACGCCTGATCCCGGTCTTCACTCCGTTCACCGGCTCGAACACGAACGACACGCGCATCGGATTCTGGGTTGCGACGCGCGGCTCCGAGGCCGACGTCACCACCGATTCGTTCTTCATCAACGATCGCTGGGATCTCAACTCGCACTTCTCGTTCAACCTCGGCCTGCGCCACGAGATCGTGAACTCCGAGGCCACGGGCAACATCACCAGCATCGACACGACGTCCACCACGCCGCGCCTCGGTCTCTCGTGGGATCCGAAGGCCGATGGCAAGTACAAGCTCGACGTGACGTACGCGCAATACGCGGGCCGCTACAACCCGGCCATCACGGCCGAGAACAGCCCGGTCGGAAACCCGGCGCTGCTCTACGGTTACTACGTCGGCGCCGCCGGTGAAGGCCGCGACTTCGCGCCCGGCTTCGATCTGTCGAACTACGTCTTCTACTATGCGAGCGTTCCGACTGCGAACGTCTTCATGGAAGACGGACTCTCTTCGCCGATCCAGCATGAGTACACGATCTCCGGCGGCATGGCCCTGCCGAAGAGCGGCTGGCTCAAGCTCACCTTCGTGGATCGCCAGCTCAAGGAGATCATCGACGACTTCATCACCATCGATCAGGGCTGCACGAACGTCATCTTCGAAGGCATTGACGCCGGTTGCCAGGACAACGTCTTCTATCGCAACACCAATGGTCCGAAGCGCGAGTATCAGGCCGTCGAGCTCCAGAGCCGCTATCAGCTCACGCGGAACTGGTCGCTGGAAGGCAACTACACGCATCAGATCAAGAACGAAGGTACGTACGAGGGTGAAGGCGGACAGGCCATCGGCGCGTCGCCGTTCGGCGATCGTCCCGAGATCTCCTCGCCGCGCAATCGTCCGAACGGCCGTCTCCCCCAGTTCCAGAAGCACAAAGTGCGTCTCTGGACGACGTACAACTTCGGGCTCGGCCGCTTCGGCAATCTCGCCACCGGCCTGATCTACCGCTACGACTCCGCGCGCGTGTTCAGCTACTCGATCACCGGCGTGGGCCGCACCGCGATTCAGCGCTCGCGCAACCCGGGCTACAACTCGCTTCCGTCGCAGACGGTGTTCTTCGGTGA
>Ga0075418_10005734_pt1 | contig 14054 bp, 14 predicted proteins | sample SoiMetdeltSBSDD2_FD_81776 | JGI IMG/M metagenome (GOLD analysis project Ga0075418, IMG submission 81776) | Bulk soil microbial communities from a Populus tree surrounding site in Tennessee, USA - Soil MetaG P. deltoides SBSDD2 | ecosystem: Environmental > Terrestrial > Soil > Tree plantation...
ACGCGGCGACGCGAACCTCGAAGAAGGGGCCGTTCTCCTTCCCGCTCCGGGTGATCAGCGTCTCGAAGTAGCTCTCGATGCCGGCGACCGACAGCAGGTCGTCGACATTGACATCGACGTTCGCCAGACGCCCGACCTTGTTGAGCGCGACCTGCTCGTCGAGGAGCTTGAGGCCGGCCACCATCGTGTCGACGAGCTCGTCGGGCGACGGGTTGCGATTGCCGACGAGGCGTCGCCAGGAGACCTCATCGAGCAGGCCCAGGTCTCCGTTCGGCGCCACGCGTCCGACGATCGTGCGGATGCGCGCGGCGATGGCGGCTACCTCTGCGGGGTCGGCCACGCCACCGAGGTACTCGAGCACCTTGGCGTCGAGTGCGGCGGCGTCGGTCAACAGGTCGACGGCCAGACTGACCTGCGGGGTGGTCGGCCGCAGGTGCGCCTTGCGCATGCGCTGCTCCAACAGGGAGAAGCCGTTGGCGGGTTGCGGCGGCAGTGGCGGGCGCACCTTCCGCAGGAGCCGCCGGTAGGCAGGTCCGAAGGCCGCTGTCAGCAACTCGGCCGGGCGACCGGTCGTCTGGTACCTCGCCCAGTAGCGGAACTGCTCCCCCGCATCGCCCCAGTCCTCGAACAGGACCACCCCCCGTTTGATCGGATCGACGGCCTGCCAGCGCAGGAAGGCGGTCCGGGATCGATTCAGGTCACCCCATGCCTCGTAGGGGATGCGATCCGCCGCCGGTATCTCCTTCATCGCCTGGTCGAAGGCCCGCCGGCGCCAGGCGCCGAAGTAGGACTGCAGCTCGGGCCAGGCGAAGCCCCCGATGGAGCAGCGCAGGACCTCGGGGTCGATCCGTGTCAGGCCGACGGCGAGTCCGATCGCCTCGCCGGCCGAACCGACGGCCGCCCGCCGGGCCGCGGCGGCCGACGAGGTGAGGTCGGGGAGCATCGACCAGCCGGAGGCGTCGTAGAGCTCGTCGAGCTCACCGAGCTCGTCCGCGTCGTCGACCACGTCGTCGAGGGTGTCGGCGATGCGCCACCACAGGCCCATCAGTCCGCCGCCTCGATCGCCACGCCGGCCGCCGACTTCATGCCGCGCAGGACGCGGCCCGAGACGAAGGGAAGCACCATGCCGGCCCCCATCAGGATCCGGTCGAAGTTCGTGACCGGGTTTCCCCACTTGTCGGTCCCCGTTGCGAAGCTCGCCACGAGCTCGGCCGCGTCGGCCGCGTCGCCGACGATGGGGATGAACCCGATCCCCACGTCAGCCGCGGTCGTGAGGATCATGAAGGTCACCACGTCGTCGGCGTCGCCGGGAACCGTGTACGGCAACCCCTCGTAGTGGTTCGAGAACTCGATCGCGGCGCCGTGGCTGGGGACCTCACCGTAGGAGCCGACCGTTTGGAAGTCCTCGGTGATGAACGAATCGACACCGCTGGCGATCGTCCGTTGCACGCGCACATCGCCCTTCAGCCGGAGCCGGACGGTGTAGGGCTGCTCGGAGTGGATGCGAGCGCTGTCCGGGATGTACTTCTCTTGCAGGTAGACCGCGAAGCGAGCGTTCCCGGGATCAGTGGGCACGTCGATGTCGAGCCGGTAGTAGTCACCGACGTTGGTGTGCAGACCGCTGAAGTCCAGGAGGTAGTCGGCGACCGCGCCGCTGATCGTCGACGGATCCCGGATCGTGTCGGCCGCCGGGTGCAGGATGGTGATGCCCGTCGGGCGTTGCTTGATCAGGAACGCACTCGGGTAGGGGACGGCCGCTTCGGGCTCGACACCGGCATCGGTCCAATGGGCTCCGACCGGGTCGTCGGGATCAGAGGTGGGTGGGTCGAGGTCGGCTGGGGGCGGGAGGTCGTCGTCCGGGCTCGTCGCCGCGAGCAGCGCCTCACCGGGTCCGGGGTCGTTCCGGTACCGGCGACCGAACGTGTACCCGGACTCGTACAGCCCGGTGTTGATGTGCGAGCCCCAGGCCGGGACGATCGCGGGGTCCTGGACCCGATAGAGGTGAAGCTCCGTCCCGGGGGGCAGCTCACCCGTACGTAGGACCGCGAGCCCGGGTGCGGCCACCACGATCAGGCACGCCGGACGGTCCGTCGACGCCGCCACGTACTCCCACGACACGAAAAGTGGGACGTGGTCGTGGGTGATCTCGGTCGGGGCCAAGCCGAGCATCTCGGCGGCGATGGCCTTCTTCAGCTGCAGGCTCAGGGGTCCGTGACCGTGGACCATCAACTCGACCCCCGGCCCGTCGATGTCCTCGAAGGAGGCGTAGTCCACCGGATTCGCCGGTGCGGGAGGCAGGATCGTGATCCCGAGGCCACCCGGGAGGTGGCCGGGCTGGAACAGCCCCGACTCGAGCAGCTGCCAGAGCACGTCGGTCCAGCACATGCCCGGGAGCCGACTCGAGATGAGCTGAGACATCTGGCCACCGAGCCACCGTCGACGGGTCAGGTCGTCGACGGCGTCGACCAGGTAACGGACGAGGTTCTTGGCGTCCGACCGCCGCGCCGGGCTCTCGGCCAGCAGCTGGACGATCGACCGGCGGGCATCGACCTGGTCGTTCAGGAAGCCGGCCGGATCGGCCTGGATCGCCGCCAGGGCGTCCGTCCCCACCGCGTGCAGCTCCATCGTCGAGGCGTCGTAGACGCTGACGTGCTCCCAGTGGTCCGGGTTGTAGAGCCACAGGAGCCCACCGTCCTGCTCCGGGTCGGGAGGGCGGCCGCTCGGCCAGGCCGCGACGAGCGCGGCGCGCACCGCTTCGACTGCATCGTCGATGTGGGGTGCGAGCTGCTTGCCGACCGACCGAACCTGCGACGAGGACGGGAGGGCCCAGACGAGGTTCGCGTCCAGGGACGCCGTCACGTCGGTCGCGCCAAGGGCTGCGGGGAGGGGCAGGCCCAGCACGAGCCCCGACACGGCGAGGCTTTCGCGGGGGCGCAGCCGGAGGGTGACCAGCAGCTCGGAATCAGCGTTGTCGGACCAGAGATCCGCCAGCCGGGTATCCGGATGGACTACCTCGATCCGCATCGAGTCGAGCTCCAGTCGCAAGAACTCGTCCGGGGCCCGGTCCTGCTCGGCGACGACCAGGTCGATCGTCTCCCATCCGAGGATCTGCAGGCCGCGCAGCAACGGGGTCAGCTGGAGCAGGAGCAGACGCGCCGAGAGCTCGGTCACGTCGGCGTAGTCCCCGGTGTCGGACGCGAACCACGGCACGCTGATCCGGCCGTTGATGTCGGCCACGCCCGGGACAGGAAATAGGACCGATCCCATCCTCAGGCCTCGCCGCTCGCCGTGACGAGGCGGGGTGGTGCGGTCTGTCCGGTCTTGACCCACGAACATCCCGACACGAGCACCGATCGAACGTACGCCGGACGGGCGTCGGTCGAATCGGTACAACTACGCAAACAGAGGGGAGCAGAGCAGCGTCACCTGGATTCTGGCCGGGATTCCTGTAGGCATTCAGGGAGCTCAGCGAGGGCGTCGGTCACCGTGAGGTCCTGCGCAGCCGTGAGAACGTCGGTGGGGACCCACTGGGGGAAGGGTTGTTGCTCGACGCGATGGGCGCCCGAGTGGGTGTGGTGCTCGTGGAGCGCGGCCAGGCTATCGGGTGGGAATCGGTCGGCAACGCGCACCAAGGCGGGCCACAGTCGCCGATGGATCAGTGTCACCTTGCCGTTCACGAGCCGTGTACGGACGACGTCGGGTGAGTCAGCAAGGGTGTTGATGGCCGCGAAGATGGCGTGACCGGCCCGATGACCCCACCAGCTTCCTCGGATGGGCTCGCCGGCAACGATCTCCGCGACGCTCGGCAGCGGTCCTCGGGCCGATTCCAGGAGCATCCCGTGCTCGACGAGCGCCGCCATCGGATCCATCGACCCAAGCCTGCCTCACCGGCCGCGGCCTGCTCGACTGCGTGAGCTGGCCCTAGCTCGCTGCACACCCTGAGATGTCGCCATCGGCGTCCGGAGCGTCCGGCTCGGTGAACCGGTCGACCAGCGCCTCGGCGGCGCAGGCCAGCAGCGACCAGTCCGAGCCCACGCCCGGTGGGCTGTCTGAGCGCTCGATCCGGGGGTGGGGGTCGCCGGTCATCGCCTGTACGGCGAAGCCCTCGGTCAGCGCCAACAGCGCGACGGTCAGGTCGACCAAGGTGAACGGTGGCCGCAGCCGCAGGCGGTAGATCCTGAGCAGCAGCGCGTAGAGCGCCGCGAAGCTCTCGATGGTGGTCGTGAGGTGCTCGCGCGCCGCCTGGGCCACGGCGTCGTCTGTCGGGCCGCAGGTCCGCAAGGTGAGCGTGTTCAGCAGGGACGTGTCCTCGGGGTACTGGAACAGGTTGGCTTCGGCGGCGATTCGTATGATCTCGCCCAGCGGGGCGCGGGCGTCGACTAGCTGCTTGATCTGGGCCACGGTCTCGGCGATGGGCTCGACCTCACGCCAACCCACCGCGGCGATCGCGAGGTCGTGGTGGAAAGCCGCCTGGTTGTCCCAACAGCGGTAGCCGGCGCCGGTGGTGTAGCCCGCAGCGTGGGCGACCTCGCTCAGCCGGATGTGGGTGACGCCGACGTAGACGCCTTGCTCCTTGAGCATCCACAGGCCGGTCTCGAGCAGTAGCTGGCGGGTCTGATCGAGCGTGCGTCGGGTCATCCCCCTCCCCTTCGCGCCACGGAAGATAAGAAAGTTTCTCATCCCCCGAGATCGTTGGCGGCCGCCGGAACGGGCGCGACGGTCGCGATGGCGAAGGGGGGAGAGATGAAGATGATCCGACGAATCATGACCGTCCTGACGGTCGTGGTGTTGGTGCCAGGGGGGTTGGTCCTCGACGGCCGAGCTGCCGGAGCCGCACCGGCTCGACCGGCCGCACCGGCCGCACCCACGGTCGACCCCGCCTTCCCGTCGAGTTGGCCACAGTGGCGGCCGCGGGTGCAGAACCCGGCCAACCGGTCACGACTCGCCCTGGATGCCCAGTACTCGGGGGGCGACGGCAGCCCGGTGTGGCTGTGGGGAGCCAACGGTGGTGATGCCCAGCTGTGGGTCCAGGAGAATGCATCCGAGGGTGGGGCCTTCCTCCATCCGGGCTACAACCGCTGGCTCTGCCTGGGCGTGTACAGCACGGGGTGGGGAAGCCCGGTCTACGTCCAGAACTGCAATGGCAGCGCCAACCAGCGCTGGTGGATCGACTGGAACGCCGCCGAGATCCGCAACGTGCCCGAGAACCTGTGCATCGACGCCCCGGGCAGCAACTTCGCCGCCGGCCAGCAACTGCAGATCTGGGGCTGCAACCACTCTGCCGCCCAGCGCTGGATCCGCCACGCGCCCGGCCGCAGCAACAACGCCAGCCGGCCGGTGTACTTCGTGCCGGGCTACACGTTCGCGGAGCGGCACGACTGCAACGAGGTGTGGGGCGGGGCGATCAGCGCGATGCGGTCCTGGGGCTGGACCGGGACCGCTCACACGACTGGCCACTACACCGGCGACGTGAACTGCAACACCCAGCTGACCCGCGGCACCGTCCGCACACCGATCGAGGAGCTTGGCCGGCTGCTGGCCTGGAACATCTACAACAGCTACTCCAGGTACCGGATCCCGGTGGACATCGTCACGCACTCGATGGGCGGACTGGTTGCCCGCGCGGCGATCGCCGGCGTGCGGACGGGGCAGCCTGAATCCAACAACTGGCCGCCCTACCTCTACGTCGAGGACGTCGCGACGCTCAGCACACCGCACTCGGGCACGCCGCGGGCAGGCATCCTCACCTGCTACGACTGGGATACGCAGTGCATGGAGATGCGAGAGGACTCGGGCTTCATCGGTGGCTTGGCGCAGAACCCGCAGTCCACGCAGGGGACGGACTGGACGTTGATCGGGACCGAAGACGACGACCTCGTGCCCGTCGACCACGCGGTCGGGATGAGCGCCGGGCACAAGGTGAAGTTCCTGTGCTGTCACGGTGGCCTGGAGCACAACGATCTCCCGCACACGACCAGTGGGAGCTACCCCATCGTGTACTGGAACTACTACGACCCCAGCTACTGGTACTCCCTCGCCAGCGGAGCGCCACCGGTGCGCACCGCCTGGAACGCCATCTACTACTGGTCCGACTGGTAGCTGCGCTGCCATGAAACCGAGTCGGACGTGGCCCCGATCCGGCCACGTCCGACTCGGTTTCGGGCTTTGTACTGGTATGGCACACGATCGGCGGTCGCCACCTGACAGGTCGGGCACCGTTCGCGACCGTTCGCCCCCGCAGACTGACTGCTTGACTACCAGGCATGGGACTGAGCTATGACGTCGTCAGCGGACCGACCGGGCGGCTCGAGCGGGTCTGGGCTGCAGCGTGCGACAGTCCGACCGACTTCAGCTCGCTTGCGAAGGTGACCCCGATGATCGCGTTCGCTCGGATCGCCGGCACTACGACGGTGCATCTCCGCGGCCCGGAGACGAAGGCGACGACGATGTCGTGCCCGTCTGACACGGAGTACTTCGGAGCCGAACTCCGCGTTGGGGTGTATCTGCGGCCGTTTCCCCCGGCACGGCTGGCAAACCTTCAGGACGCCGTGCTGCCTACCCTGCCGGACGGCCGGATCCTGCTGGACAACCAGGCATGGGAGATGCCGACGCCGCTGAACCTCGACGTCTTCGTCGAGCGTCTCGAGCGCGCGGGCCTGCTCGTCTTCGACCCGCTGGTCGAGGAGCTCCGGTACGGCGGCTCCGTAGGCAAGGTGCCGGAGCGGACTGCGCAGAGCCGGTTCGTTCGGGCCGTCGGGCTGTCGAGACGCAATCTGCGGGTCATCGAGCGGGCGCGGCATGCGGCCCGACTGTTACGGGCGGGTACGTCGATCGCGGACGTGGTCCGGGAAGCCGGCTACTACGACCAGCCGCACCTGACCCGGGCGCTTCGGCAACTGATCGGCCACACACCCGCCGTTCTGGCGGGAGGCGAACAGTTCCTCGCCCTATGACTTGCGGTTCGGTACAAGACAAGCCCGCTACCAGTCGGTTGAATCCTCGCCATGAGGAAGCTGGTCGAATCGACATACATCTCGCTCGACGGGATGGTCTCGGGTGGCGACTTTTGGGCCGCTCAGGGGCAGTACAGGGGTGATGACGAGCACGCTGCCCACGCAGCGAAGCTGCTGGAGCCCGCCGAGGGCCTCGTGCTCGGACGGGCGACCTACGAGGTGTTCGCGGAGACGTGGCCCGGGCAGAGTGGCGACATCGCCGACAGGATCAACTCGCTACCGAAGTACGTCGCGTCCCGCACGCTGACCGACGCGCGCTGGAACGCTGAGATCCTGCCGGGTGATGCCGTCGAGGAGGTCGCCAAGCTCAAGAGGTCCGGCGACGGCACGCTGCTGAAGTACGGCACCGGCTCGTTCAGCCAGGCCCTGCTGGAAGCCGGGGAGCTGGACGAACTGCACCTGTGGGTGTTCCCATACATCGCGGGGTCCGGGGAGACGCTCCTGCCAGGGCTCACAACCACCCACCTGGACCTGGCCGAGGTGACCGAGCTCGCCAACGGCTGCGTGGTGCTGACCTACACCCCCAAGCGGTAGGTCGGGTTCACTTCCCCGCCGCGCTGACCTGGCTCCCGCATCCCCATGGTGTGGGCGCGGGGGCACGACGGGGCCCGGCCCTGACGCCGTCACCTATCGTTCTGGCACAGCCGGTCGAGAGGGGCGTTCCATGGCGCACGAGGTACGGGGAGTCGTCGCTCGGGCGAAGGGTGGGCCGGTGACGGTCGAGAGGATCCTCGTGCCCGACCCCGGGCCGGGTGAAGCACTGGTCGACGTGGCCGCGTGCGGCGTGTGCCACACCGACCTGCACTACCGCGAGGGGGGCATCAACGACGACTTCCCGTTCCTGCTGGGACACGAGGCGTCCGGTGTGGTGGCCGCGGTGGGCGATGGAGTGACGGACGTCGAGCCCGGCGACTTCGTCGTCCTCAACTGGCGTGCGGTATGTGGCCAATGTCGGGCCTGCCGCAAGGGCCGCCCAGCCCTGTGCTTCGCGACCCACAACGCGACCCAACCGATGACACTTGCCGACGGCACCCCGCTGTCGCCCGCTCTCGGCATCGGGGCGTTCGCCGACAAGACGCTGGTGGCCGCCGGCCAGTGCACGAAGGTCGACCCGGCGGTCGCCCCCGAGGTGGCAGGACTACTGGGCTGCGGTGTGATGGCGGGGCTCGGCGCCGCCATGCTGACCGGCGGGGTGCAGCGCGGCGACAGCGTGGCTGTCTTCGGTTGCGGTGGGGTCGGCGACGCCGCCATCGCCGGGGCCAAGCTGTCCGGCGCCACCACCATCGTCGCCATCGACCTCGACCCGCGGAAGCTCAGCTGGGCCCGTGAGTTCGGCGCGACCCACACCGTCGACGCCAGCGTCGAGGATCCGGTCGAAGCAGTGCGGGCCGCCACGGGTGGGTTCGGCGCCGACGTCTGCATCGAGGCCGTCGGGCACCCCCGCGTGCTCGAACAGGCCTTCTACGCCCGTGACCTGGCAGGCATCGTGGTCCAGGTCGGCGTGCCGACGCCCGACATGCGCTTCCCCGACATCCCCATGATCGACTTCTTCGGCCGAGGCGGGGCCCTCAAGCCCAGCTGGTACGGCGATTGCCTGCCCAGCCGTGACTTCCCGTTGCTCGTCGACCTGCACCTCCAGGGACGCCTCCCACTCGACGCGTTCGTCAGCGAGACGCTGACCTTGGAGGCCGTGGAAGGAGCCTTCGCCAAGATGGAGCGGGGCGAGGTGCTGCGCAGCGTCGTGGTGATCGGGAAACCCGACAGGTGATGATCGAGCTGGTCACCACCGACGGCCTCTTCGCTCTCGATGGCGGCGAGTGGGAGGTGACCAACAACATCTGGCTCGTCGGCGACGAGCACGAGGTGGTCGTGATCGACGCCGCTCACGACCACCGACCGATCGTGGAGGCCCTGGCGGGTCGACGTGTGTCGGCGATCGCCCTCACCCATGGGCACAACGACCACATCAACGCCGCGGTCGACCTGGCGGAGGCGGTCGACGCTCCCGTCTGGCTGCACCCCGACGACCGCATGCTCTGGGACGTCGTCCATCCTTCCCGACCCCCTGACCGTGAGCTGGCGGGCGGCCTGGTCCTCCGGGCCGGCGCCGGCGAGCTGGCAGTGCTGCACACACCGGGACACTCGCCGGGCTGCTGCTGCTTCCACCTGACCAGCGGCCGCGGCGACGTGGTGTTCAGCGGCGACACACTGTTCTGCGGCGGACCGGGGGCAACCGGCCGCAGCTTCAGTGACTTCCCGACGATCATCGACTCGATCCGGCGGACCTTGCTTCGCCTCCCACCCGAGACCGTGGTCCACACCGGCCATGGAGAGTCGACCACGATCGGCGCCGAGGCGCCGCACCTCCAGGACTGGATCGACCGCGGCCACTAGCCGTGGGGTGGCGGGTAGCTACAGCACGTCCAGGCGGTTGTGTGGTTCGGGTGGCGCTCGGGTGGGGATGCAACGTCAGGGAGCCGGCCTGCCGGGCCGGTACGACAGAGAAGGGGGGCCACGACTGTGGTTCTGAGGAAGGCACGCGCCCGCAGGCGGGTCCGTCGAGCTGCGTTCGAGGCGTTCGAGTTCGCCCGTCTCCGGCCGGGGCAGGAGGAGGCCCTCACCGCGCTGCTGGAGGGCCGTGATGTCCTCGCGGTCATGCCGACCGGCTCCGGCAAGTCGGCGATCTACCAGCTGGCGGGGTCGATCCTGGAAGGGCCGACGGTGGTTGTGAGCCCGCTCATCGCGCTGCAGAAGGATCAGGTCGACGGCCTCCGAGCGCATCTCGGCCGCTCCCAGCCGATCAACTCGACCCTCGGCGACGCGGCCAGGCGGCGCGCTCTGCAGGACGTGCAGCGTGGTGACGTCGAGTTCGTCTTCGTCGCCCCCGAACAGCTCGTCAACGACGAGACCTTGAGCGCCCTGCATGCGTCGAGGCCGGGGCTCTTCGTCGTCGACGAGGCCCACTGCATCAGCCAGTGGGGCCACGACTTCCGCCCCGACTACCTGCGACTCGGTCAGCTGGCCGAGGACCTCGACTGCGCCCAGGTGCTGGCCCTGACCGCCACTGCCGCGCCGCCGGTACGGCGGGAGATCGTCCAACAGTTGCGCATGGACGACCCCGCGGTCGTCGTGGCCGGTTTCGACCGTCCGAACATCAACCTCGGGGTGCACGTCGCGGTCGAGCGGGACCAGGCCCGCGCCGCGCTCGTCGAGAGGACCCATGACCTTGCGGGGCGCGGCATCGTCTACGTGGCGACGCGGAAGAACGCCGACGACTTGGTCCACGATCTCGGGTCCCGCTCCCGCCCTGCGATCGCCTATCACGCTGGACTTCGGCCGCGTCGCCGCCATCAGGCTCACGAGCGCTTCGTCGCTGCCGAACCGGTCGTCGTGGTGGCCACCACGGCGTTCGGGATGGGGATCGACGTCCCCGACGTGCGCTTCGTCCTGCATGCCGAAGCCCCCGAGTCGCTCGACACGTACTACCAGGAGTTCGGGCGGGCGGGACGGGACGGCGAGCCCGCGACAGCCGTCCTCTTCCATTCCCGTCGCAACGGCGGGGCGCGACGCTTCCAAGCCGGCACGACCGACACGACCCGCGCCGCCATGATGGAGCGCTACATCGACAACGACGAGTGCCGCTGGCGGTCGATCCTGTCGTACTTCGGCCAGGGCGCCGACAAGCCCTGCGGGCACTGCGACAACTGCGCAGGCAGTGCCGGCAGCTCGACGTCGCGATCGGCGATGCGTGGTCCCTTTCCCGTCGAGTCCCACGTCGAGCACGACAGCTGGGGCACCGGGCGGATCCTCGGCTACGACGGCGACACCGTCACCGTGCTGTTCGACGAGGGCGGCTATCGCACCTTCAGCGTGGATCTGGTCGTCGCCCGCGACCTGCTCCGTCCGCTGCCGAACCGGATCGGCTAGCGGCCGCATCACCGACTACAACTCGCTCGTCGGCATCGCCACCTACTCGGTCCGGCCCAGCCACGGGCGTCAGCGCCCTCCTCACGGCTGCGAGCATCGGGACAATGCCCCCTTCCCCCTCCAACACCTCTCACCAGCCCTGAGGGGGCTGTTCTCTGACCGGCGCCGCATCCGGCGTCGAGGACCCGGCACCCGCGCACGAGCCCGAGCATCTCCGCGGCTCGGTCGCTGTCGTCGTCCCCGACGACCTGATCCGAACGCCACCATCGTTGAGCGCCGAGGTCCCACGAGCTGGCGGTGTTGGCTCGGCCGGCCAGGTCTCCGGGGAGCACGGGTCAGCTCGACGTGATGGATGTCGCCCGCTGCCAGGTCGGACCGTCGGGCGTGTCAGTCACGACTGCTTCGTGCCGAGTGAGGAGCTCAGCTCGGTCAGGTCCCAGACGCTGCGCCGCTCGCTGCGAGCAGCCAACTCGACTTTGTCCTCACCCATGTCGGCATCCGCGAGAAGATGGCCGACATCCGTGATGTTGAGGACGTGGCGGACGTCGTAGCCCTTCCAGAGCAGCGCCCGCCGCACCGTATCGGCGAACACGTAGGCCCGCATGTTGCCGAGATGTGCCCGGCTGTAGACGGTCGGCCCACAGCTGTACATCCGCACCTGGCCCGGAATGATGGGATCGAACGGCCGGACGGTCCGGCTGAGCGTGTCGTAGAGGCGCAGCGGGTTCTCGGTCATCGGATCCACCGATCAGCCGGATGGGTGGGGAAGATCATGGTCTGACGAGCTTGACACGACGCCGCGTGCCCTTGGGACACCGGAACGAAGCTCGTGGCGCCACTCCTTCCTCATGGCACCAGGCCCGGCGAAGTCGACCTCTACGGCAACCCCGTCTGGGGCGACGTCAACCGCGTCGACGAACTCGCGGGTGCCGCTACCGCTCTCATGGGCAAAGCCGACGAATCCCGCCCCGTCATCATCATCCGGGGTGCCCCCTACACCCCCACCGAGGACGCCCACCTCAGCGATCTGCTGGTCAAGGTCCCCGTCCCCGAGGTCGAGGCTGACGTGGCCGATGCAGTATGAGGTCAGACGCCGTCGAGGCCGCATCTCCCCTCGGGCGAGGCGTCTTCGGAATGGGCTGAAGGACCTCGCGCTTCGGCGCCTGGACCGCGGGCACCTACCGGATCAGGTCGTGGCGCCGACGTTCACATCGGGATCGGCCAGCCCGGTGGCTGCGGCGAAGGTCCGCAGGTCGCGGGGGACGTCGTGGGCCGCGGGCTGGTAGGCGAGCTCGCTCACCCCGAGCGCCTCGAAGCCGGCCAGCTTCTCGCGCACTGACGACGGCGAGCCGGTCAGGCCCACGGCCGGGATCAGCTCGTTCAGGCCAGCGGCCATGGCCGCCCGGTCGTTGTCGCTGAGGCGGACAAGGTGGCCGTCGTGGACGGCGAGGTGCCGCGTGCGCTCGTCGAGGGCCTCGATCTGCGCCCGCCACTCCCGCCCGCCCGGCAGGTTGTCGACCGCGGTGGCCCCGCCCCGCTCGTAGAAGCCATGGACAGCGACCGCGGCGCCCGGTCCCGCGGCCTCGATCACCCGCGGGGTCGACGGCCCTTCGCCGTCGTCGAGCACCGTGCCGAACTGGAGCAGCGCCCGCCATGCGCTGGTCCCGCTCGTGTTCGGCAGCCCGGCGGCGAACGTCCCGTCGCCCACCTCGTCGGCGACAGCGGTGCCTTTGGGACCATCGGCCGCCACCAGTACCGGCACCTCGATCGGCCGGGCCGGACCGAAGCCGGGCGGGTGGATCATCCGGATGGGTCGGCCCTCCCACTCGACCTCCTCGCCTCGGAGCAGCGCCCGTAGCACCAGGGCGTAGGCGCGCACATCTGACCACCGCATGGCCCGGTGGCCGAGGACGTGGCGGCCGGTGAACCCGGCGCCGATGGCGACCGCGACCCGTCCCGGCGCCAGGTCGGCGAGCGTGGCCACCGCGGCCGCGTTGGTCATCGGATGGCGCAGGCTGGGCACCAGCACCGCGGGGCCGAGACCGATCCGCTCGGTGCGCTCGGCCGCTCGGGCCAGCGTCATCCAGACGTCGTGGTAGAGCGCCGGCGAGTCGTAGAGCCAGGCCCGGCGGTACCCCAGCTCTTCGGCCAAGGCGACGTGGTCGGGGGTGTCGAGGCCGGGTGGGAAGGCGGCCGAGATCTCCAGCGTCATGGCCGGCACGCTACCGGTGGGGCCTGCAAGGGCAGGGTCGACGGAGATCCATGGAGACTCCACGGCCAGCCGATGCATCGGGTCGGCGGCGTAGCTCCGTTGGCGGGGGTGTGGGAGAAGCGTCCGGGCAAGCGGACGGCCTCGGACCTTCCCTGGCATCATCGGGTGGTGCCCGAGCAGGAGTGGCCGGATGACTGGTCGGACCGCAAGGCCGGCAAGGACTGTGCGATCTGTCGAGCGCTCGCCCAGGTCGACGGCAAGGACAGCGGGGACAACTGGGTATGGATCCACGACGGAGGATTCACCCGGACCTATCTCGAACGCCATAGCCGGCTGCCGGGCTACTGCGTCGTCGTCTGGAAGAACGGGCACGTGGTCGAGCCTCATGACCTGGATCCGGATGCAGCCGCGGGGTACTGGCGTGAGCTGCTGGAGGTCGGCCGGGCCGTCGAGGCCCGGTTCCAGCCGGTGAAGCTCAACTACCAGATGCTGGGCAACTGGGTGCCGCATCTCCACACCCACGTACTGCCCCGGTACCTGGATGACCCGGCGCCCGGCGGCCCGCTGCCGTGGGGCAGCCACCTCTCGACCGAGCTCCTTCCCGAGATCGAGGCCCGCGCCCAGGCACAGGATCTCCGCCGGCTCCTCGACTCGTGAGAGCGGGCGATCCGGATCCGGGGGTCCGGATATCCGTTGGCCCAGGTGCTGGCGAGCTGTCCACGCTGGCAGTGTGCAAGTCGATCCCCGGGTGCTGCGCCGCTACGAGTTCGAGGATGAAGACGCGCGGCTCTGGCAGCCCGGCATGGGTGAGCTCACCCGGCTCCGCACTTGGGACATCTTCGGTCGGGTCCTGCCACCGTCGGGCCGGGTGCTCGATGTCGGCGGCGGCCCCGGTGCCCACG
>Ga0075418_10005735_pt1 | contig 14053 bp, 6 predicted proteins | sample SoiMetdeltSBSDD2_FD_81776 | JGI IMG/M metagenome (GOLD analysis project Ga0075418, IMG submission 81776) | Bulk soil microbial communities from a Populus tree surrounding site in Tennessee, USA - Soil MetaG P. deltoides SBSDD2 | ecosystem: Environmental > Terrestrial > Soil > Tree plantation...
TGGCAGCCGAAAGGAACCGACGAACCGTGCACCCGCTTGAAGTACGAGCTCGTCGCCAGGCTGCGCGGCATCCAAAGCAGCCTGCAGGTCGGCACCGGCAGGGACAATCGTGGTTGCGGCATGAGCATCCACCGCGAACGATGTGGCGATCATCAGTGGAATTGAGAACGCCCTGAGTACACGCAGACGTGTTCGACGAGAGAGCGGGCGCATTAGTGTCCTGTGAGGCGGCGCGGGGTAACGCCGAGCTAAAGCTCAGCAAGAACAATGCCCTCAACACAATGCGCGCAGGGTGTGGGAATGCGTCGTGCGAAGCGAGCGATCAAGCCACGGACTTAGTGTGGGAATTACAATCCTGAATCAGCCATATTGATGAGCTCGCGAGCGCGCTGCCATAGGATAGCGTCAGTCTCCCTTCGTGACTCGAAGGCCCGTGGGTGATGGCGGGCGGGGCGTCGTCGGCCAGAGTGGCATGGGCTTTGTCCAGTCAACACCGACGTCACGCCCGTCTGTCGCCGCACCACAATAAGAACTCTGCGGGATGAGGCGATAGTCCAGAGCCAACTGCCTGTCGTAATCGACAACCGATGGTAACCACGTGATCGGCGCGTACGGTTGTCCGGCTCCTCCAGCGAGAACATTGTTCGTCCACACATTGCTCACTGTGTAAGCAGTGAGACTCGGCGTGCCGACCGCTGTCCCTTGTCCCTTCACGCCGTACACGTTGTGCCGCGCGAGGTTGTTGGTGTAAGTCAGACGCTCTACGGCGTAGGTGCCCGGTCGTGCGGCCGCGGCGCCGGTGAGCCAGACCGTGCCCTTATATAGCGACATCAGCGTGGCGCCTTGATCGATAGTGTTGTGATCGATTGCGAGTTCGCCGATCTCGCCGCCGAGCTGAAACGCCACTCCCGGCGTCAATAACACGTTGTTTCTAACCGTGATGCGGGTCGCGCGGCCCGACGGATGCGCGTAATCGTAGCCGAGGAGGTTGAATCCGTTTTCGGTGTTGCGGATAAGATTTTGCTCGAACAGTACATCTTCGAGAACTGACCAGGGGGCAGTTCCATCCTGGTTGACGGCCTTCATCAGGATGGCAAACCCCGTCTGGCCGTCGGTCCAGTTGTATTCGAACACATTGCCGCGAATCGTGATCCGGCGCGCCGATTTCAGCTCGAACAGATTCTTCACGGCCACGCCGGCGCCCTTCCACTCCAAGCGTTTCGTGAAGTGGTTCCCTTCAATAAGGATATCTGAGGGCACGCGATCTGGCGACTTGCTGTCGGCGCCGCCGAACATCACATTTTCGCTGGCGGCTTCCAGGTAGTTATTGACGATGGTGTAAGGACCCGCGCCATCCCACGCGCAGAAGGCCTGGCTATCTTGCCCGCTGCGCCAAATGTTCGCGATATACGAGCGCGTCAACGTGATTTGCGTGCCGTTGCCGCGAATACCCCGCTTTTGCCCGTAGGCTCCGCCGACAATCAGAATGCGATCAAGGTAGATGTTGGTCGAATCCTGCAACAAAATGACGTCGCCTTGACCACTCGACACGGGCTCAAACCTGACCCCATCGACTTTCCAGTTCGCCGCCCCGGTGCCGTCGAGCACGGCAGAAACAACGGGGGACGCAAGTGTAGCCAAGAGACTGGCGTCCTGCGGCGTAATCCGGCGATCGGGAAGCGTGGCCGACGAACGGATCGTAATGACGGGTCCCGCCGCCTTGGCTGGCAGCCGAAAGGAACCGACGAATCGTGCTCCCGCTTGAAGCACGAGTTCGTCGCCAGGCTGCGCGGCGTTCAGAGCAGCCTGCAGGTTGGCACCGGCGGCGACAATCGTGGTCGCGGCAAGAGCATCCGCCGCGAACCATGTGCCGATCATCACTGGAACTGAGAGCGTTCTGAGTACAAGCAGACGCGTTCGACGAGAGAAAGGACGCATGTGTGGTTGTCCTGTTGAACGGCGTGGGGTACCGCCGAGCTACAGCTCAGCAAAAACAATGCCTCACACAGTGCTCCCGTCTGTTGCGAGTTGCGTCGGTGTGGAGCGAGCGATCAAGCCACGGCTTAGCGTCGGAAATCACGATCCTGCGTGGCTTGATCAGTCGGACATTATGGATGAGCTCATCCCACTCCAATCAACAAACACCGTCGTCCCGATCGCCTTTTCACTTCGGTCCGCTGACCGCGACGTAGTTGAAATTGCCGACGGCCTTCGTGGTGGACCCGCTCGTGTCCATCACGACGCGCCATACTTGCGGTCCTGCCGACAACGCGACGGCCGGGCACCGGATTGTGGTCCACGTCTGCCATCCACCGGTATTGGGAACGGTCATGGGACCGGTTTTGTCGACACCATTGACCTCGATGTGGAAGGTTCCTCCAGCTCCGGCGGATGCGACGCGAACCTCGAGGTCGTAGTTTCCGGCGGACGCCACGTCGACCGAGTAGTTCAACCACTCGCCAGCAGAGATCCACCCGACGTCGTAACCGGACCCGCCATCATTTGTCCATTCGATGTCGACGTCTGTCGTCCGATATCTGCCGCCCGCGTTGCCGGAAGTCGCGTCCGCATACGCGCGACCGGCGCCGCCATCGTCGAAGTTTTCCGCTTGAATGGTTCCGGGCAGCACTGTGGCTGTGCCACCGTACGGTGTGCTGGGCACAGACGCAGTGATCTTGAAGTTGTTGAAGTTCCCGACGGAGCCCGTCGTGCCATTCGTATCCATGACGACTCGCCATACCTGGGACCCGGCAGTGAGCGTGACGCCGCTCTTTCTGATCGTCATCCACGTCTGCCAGCCGCGCGTGTTGGGAACGGTCAACCTGCCCGTCTTGTCAATACCGTCAACTTCGATGTGGAATGTCCCGCCGGTTCCATTAGATGCGACACGAACCTCCAAGTCGTACGTCCCGGCCGCGGCGACGCTCACGGTGTAGTTGAGCCACTCTCCAGCGGAAGTCCAGCCGACGTTGTAGCCAGCTCCCGTATCAGTGGTCGGTTGGATGTCAACGTCTGTCGTGCGGTAGGCGCCACCGGTGTTCCCGGAGGACGCGTCGCCGTATGCGACGCCGGCAGCGCCGGCATCGAAATCCTCGAACTGGACCGTCTCTGAAGGCAGGACCGGTGGCGTTCCTTTAAAAGAATTGCCGCCAGTTTGCTGTGTTGGCTCTCCCCAGTCTACGCCTGCGTCCTTCCCGTCTGTCGCGGCCCCGATATACGGAGAGCCCGTGACGAGGTGGTAGTTGCTGTCGAACGACTGTGTGTAAACAGCGACAGTTGGAAACCAGGTGATTGATGGATACGGATAGCCGGCGCCTCCCGCCAGTGCGTTATTCGTCCACACGAATCCGGGAGTGAACGTAGTAAGACTTGGGGTACCGACCGCTGTCCCTTGTCCTTTCACTCCGTACGCGTTGTGCCGCGCGAGGTTGTTGGTGTATGTCAGGTGTTCCACTGCGTAGGTGCCGGGTCGAGCCGCTGCGGCGCCGGCGCTCCACACGGTGCCCTTATAGAGCGACATGAGCGTGGAACCTTGATCGATCGTGTTGTGATCGATTGCGAGATCCCCGATCTCTCCGCCAGCCTGAAACGCCATGCCCGGCGTCAGCAGCAGGTTGTTCCGGATAGTGATGCGGGTCGCGCGTCCGGACGGCTTCGCGTAATCGTTGCCAAGAATGTTGAATCCGTTTTCGGTGTCCCGGACAGTGTTTTGCTCGAAGATTACATCTTCGAGAACTGACCAGGGAGCCGTGCCACCCTGGTTGACGACCTTCAGCAGAATCGCGAAACCGGTCTGACCATCGGTCCAGTTTCGTTCGAACAGATTGCCTCGAATCGTGATCCGGCGCCCCACCTTCAGCTCGAACAGGTTCTTGACGACGAGGCCGGCGCCCTTCCATTCCAAGCGCTTGGTGAAGTAGTTCCCTTCAACGAAGATATCTGAGGGAATGCGATCGGGCGCCTTGCTGTCTGCGCCGCCAAACATGATGTTCTCGCTGGCGGCCTCGAGGAAGTTGTTGGTGATCGTGTAGGGGCCGGCGCCATCCCATGCACAGAAGGCTTGCGAGTCCTGGCTCGCCCTGGCGATGTTGGCGATGTACGAGCGCGTCAACGTGATTTGCTGCCCGTTGCCGCGGATTCCTCGCTTCTGTCCGTTGACGCCGCCAACGATCAGCAGGCGGTCCATATAGATGTTCGTCGAATCCTGCAGGAGGATGACCTCTCCAGAACCGTCCACCACCGGTTCGAACGCTATGCCGTCGAGCCGCCAGTTCGAGGCGCCGGTGCCATCGATTATGGCCCACACCACCGGCGAGGCGAGCGTCGGAAGCAGCGCCGCGTCTTGTGGCCCGATGCGACGCTGAGGAAGAATCGCCGACGACCGAATGGTGATCGCCGGCCCGGTCGGATTCGGCGGCAGAGTGAATGGGCCGACGTAGCGCGCGCCGGCCTGTAAGACGAGAACGTCTCCTGGGCGCGCAGCGTTCAGGGCCGCCTGCAGATCGGCTCCCGCCGCAACGATCGTAGTCGCAGCCAAAGCATCCGCTGACAGCCACGTCGCGATCAGCACTGGAATTGAAAGCACTCTCAGTACAAGCAGACCTGTCCGACCAGCAGTGCGAAGGCCCATTTTGTTTTTCCTGTTGAGAAGAGGGGCGCGGCTAACGCCGAGCTGAAAGCTCGGCAAGAACGGTACCTTCAGGCAGAGCTAGGGTTTGGGACGAATTTGTGCGCGCGACACAAATTACGTCACATTACGTCACAGTTTTGTGCGGTGGATTACAGATTTGTTGCTGAGCTGTCAAAAGGTAGAGCTCGGCAAGTCGGGAGGATGACGGAATTCGTGAATCGTGGGGGGTGAGACTACCTTCTTGTACGTGGCGAGCGCGGTTCGCGCTCAGGCGGCTGTCGACGTCGGAGCTCCTCAAGATTCGCCCCGAGCATTGACCCGTCCGTCGCAGCGGCGCTGAAGCGGCTCGTGGCGCGCAACCGGTAATCGTCGTGGGCGCTGTCGACGAAATCGGCCATGAGCTCTGCGACGCTGGGAAACAGATTATCTGGCGGGTATCGCGACGGATCTCCCCCCGCGAGGACGTTCCGGCGAAATTCGTTGTTATTCACATAGGCCGCAATCGCGGATCTACCAATCCCAGCGGACTCGCCGATGACCCCGAACTGGTTGTGGCGGGTAAGATTATTCGTGAAGCGAAGGTCTTGAATGACCCACGGGCGTCCATTCTGGGTCCCATAAAACTGCACAACGCTGCCGCTCTGGATCACCGTGTTGTGGTCGATGACGATCTCTGCGGGTCCGCCGCCGATCAAGAGGAAGCGGCCGTCTCCTCCCCACCGCCCCGCATCCACGTCGTAAAACAGGTTATTGCGGATTTGCAGACCACGCATGTGCGCGCTCGGATGCTCGTAGTCGGTTCCGAGAATATTGATCGCGGAAGATACGTGGCGAACGATGTTGTATTGAAGTGTGATATCGGACACGTCCGACCAGGGGGCCTTCCCGTCCTGGTTTACCGGCTTGAAGAGGAGGGCATAACCGGTCTGCGCCGCGACCCAGTTATTCTCGAACACGTTCGACTCGATTACGACGCGTCGCGCATTCTTCAGCTCGAGCAGATTCTTGACCGTCCAGCGTGAACCCCGCCAGGCGAGGGGCTTCGTCACGTAGTTGCGCCTGATTCTGATGTCAGTCGGGACGAGGTCGCGAATTGCCGGATCCGACCCTCCAAACATCACGTTCTCGGCGGCCGCTTCGAGATAATTGTTGTCGATCACAAACGGGCCCGGCCCGTTCCAGCCACATATCGCCTGACTGTCCTGCCCGTCGGCTTTGATTTCACGAATATCCGAGTTCCGAATCACGGTGTCCGCGCTATTGAGCGCTATTCCCCGTTTCTGACCCTGCGCCGCATCTCCGCGAATGATCAAACCGTCGAGTTCAAGATGGTGTGGTACGTCGGCACGATCACGCTGCGCGGTGCTCCCATCACCGAGACTGATGATGTTGCCCGCACCGCCGGAATTTGCCCCGAAGGCCAGCCACTGAAGTCGCCAATGGTGTGCGCCCGGCTTGGTCGCCAGTGCCGAGTTACCATTTGGCGAGCGTAACGTCGGCATCCATTGCGCGTGTGCAGGCGTGACCCGGTCTGCTGTCGGAAAGTGCGAGTTGTCGGCTGCCGATCGAATCGTGATGTACTGCGCGGCGATTGCGCTCGACTCTTCGGGCAGCGCGGGTAGTGTGAAGTTCCCGATAAAGGTGGCACCCGGCTCGAGCAGCAGCACGTCGCCGGGTCTCGCGCGGTTGATGTAGTTCTGCAGATCGGCCCCGGCGGGCACAACCGTCTGCACGGGCGACAGAGGTGAGCCCCGCCGGCTCGCTTCCGGTGCCACCGTTTCTGGGCGCGCCGCAGGCTGTGCAACCGCGACGAGCGCCAGCACAAGCATGAATCTCAAACCACTGGACATTGCTCGTGAGTTATCCAAAGCATATGCCGAGCCAGCATCGCGCCACTGATGAGCCGCTTAATTCGGCCCGCTAACGCTGATGTAGTTGAAGTTCGCAACCGCCCCGTTGCTTCCGTTCGAATCCATTACCAGGCGCCACGTCTGCGGCCCTGGTGCCAATGAAATGTTGGCTTTTTGAACGGTTGTCCAGGTCTGCCAACTGCCGGTGTTCGGCACGGTGAGTCGTCCCGTTTTATCGATGCCGTTCACCTCGATGTGAAATGTCCCCCCGGTGGACGGCGACGCGACGCGTACATTTATGTTGTAGATCCCAGCAGTCGCGACGTTGACCGTGTAATTGAGCCACTCGCCGGCAGAAACCCAGGCAAGGTTGTAGCCGCCGCCCGAGTCAGACGTCCGTTCGATATCAACATCGGTCGTCCGATATTGACCTCCGGAGTTACCTGCGCTCGCGTCCACGTACGCGCGGCCCGCGCCACCGTCGTCGAAGTTCTCCGCCTGAATGACTCCAGGCAGCGCGGTAGCCGTTCCACCAAATGGCGCGCTGGCTGCCTGGGCGGTCACGCGGATGTAGTTGAAATTACCTACGGCTCCCGTCGTCGCGCCATTCGTGTCCATGACGAGCCGCCAAACTTGCGGTCCCCCACTCAGGCTCACCGCGCTCTTTCGAACGGTCGTCCAGGTCTGCCACCCGCCAGTGTTCGGCACGGTCAGTCGTCCTGTCTTGTCGACGCCGTTTACCTCGATATGAAACGTGCCCCCGGCACCCGCTGACGCAACGCGCACATCGACATCGTAGGTGCCCGCCGTCGACACGTTCACGGAGTAGTTCAGTCGCTCTCCAGCGGAGACCCACCCGACGTCGTAGCCGCCACCCGAGTCGGCCGACGACTCGATGTCTACGTCCGTCCCACGATACTCACCGCCAAAGTTCCCTGCCGTCGTATCCAGATACGCAACCCCCGCTGCGCCTGCGTCGAAGTTCTCGGCTTGTATCGTGCCAGGCAAGGAGACGGCGGTGCCGCCGTAAGGAGCGCCGGCTGTACTGCCCGTGACTCGGATATAGTTAAAATTTCCCACCGCGTCAGTCGGCCCGTTTGTGTCCATGACGAGCCGCCACACCTGTTGCCCGGCATTGAGACTGACACCACTCTTTCGAAGAGTCGTCCATTTTTGCCAGCTGCCGGTATTCGCAACAGTCAATCGCCCGGTGATGTCGGTGCCGTTGACCTCGATATGGAACGTGCCGCCGGTCCCAGCGGACGCCACTCGAACATCGATGTCATAGGCTCCTGCGGCGGAAACATTAACCGTGTACTTCAGCCACTCGCCAGCGGCGACCCAACCGACATCGTGCCCGCCACCCGAATCCGACGAGTCTTCAATGTCGACATCCGTGCTGCGATACTGTCCGCCTGCGTTGCCCGATGTTGTGTCGTGATAAGCAACGCCGCTCCCACCATCGTCGAAATTCTCTGCCTGGATTGTCGCGGGCAGCGTTGTCGGCGTCCCGCCGAACGGAACCGAGTTCCCTGGGGGAGCCGCACCGCCACCGCCACCGCTGGGAGGGGCCGCACCCTTCATGGCCGCGTCAAGCGCGGCGAAGTCCACACCCAGGTTCCGGCCGTCAGTCCCGGCGCCGTTGAAGATACTTCCGGCAACCAGCCGGAAGTCGTTGGCGTCAACATCCACGAACTGGGCATTGAACGTCGCCATGTCCGGATAGAAATTGTCTGGCGGGTACAGCGAGGGGTTGGCCCCTCCGATGGCGTTCCGACGAACGATCGCGTTCGGGAAGTACGCCGCAAGAGCGTTGTTGCCGAAGCCCGCACCGCTGCCGAAAATGCCGTACTGATTATGAGGCGCGATGTTGTTCGTCAACACGAAGCTGGGAATAGGGTCGCCATCGGCAAGCACGATCAGCTTCTCCTGATGGATGGTGTTGTGATCGACCGTGACGCCGAGCGGCGCACCGGTCATTAGCAGAAAATGCTCGCTGCCCCAGGTGCTTGACACGTCGTACACCAGATTGTTCCGAATCAAGATGGAGGTCGTGCGCTGGCTCGGATACTCGTAATCGGTCCCGAGAATATCAATGCCTCCCGCTACCTGCCGGATCACGTTGTTGCTAAGCGTGACGTCGCGAACAACCGACCACGGCGCGTTGCCACCCTGATTGCGCGGGGTCAGCAGGATTGCGTACCCTTTCTGCGAAGCGGCCCAGGAATGCTCGAAGACGTTTCCGTCAACGAGGACTCGCCGTGCGTTTTTCAACTCGAGCAGGTTCTTGACATTCCAGCGCTTGCCTTGTGTCGGCGGCGTCCCGGCGGTCTCGCCTGTTGCCGTGTAGACGATCGACGCGGTGCCCGGAGCGCTCTGCATGTACCGGTTTTCCCCGCCCGCGGTCGTGCCGCGGTAAACACGATAAAAGTCGGCGCCGGGAACCGCGCTCCAGGTCAGCGTCACCTTGCTGCCGCTGGTTCCGACGAGAACGGACGCTTCGGCAGATCGAGCAGAAACCGCTTCATCTCCTTCGGTCTTCATCACCGCCACGACGTTGAAGTAGTGCCTCGCGGCGGACAGCGATCCCCCGCCGGCAATCGCCGTGACCGCGGGAGCCGACGGTGGCACCAGAACCGGATTGCGCCAGCTCACGGGCTTGGTGAAAAAATTGCGTGTGATTTGGATATCGCTGGGGACGAGATTGGGAATCTTCGGGTCCGCGCCGCCGAAGAGAATGTTCTCGGTGCTACCTTCGAGGTAGTTGTTGGAAATCTTGAAGGGACCTGGCCCGTTGAATCCGGCAATGGCCTGCGCGTCGATCTCGACCGCGGCACACGCGGTCACAAAACTATTGAGAACGTCAAGCGATGCGCCGTTGAGTGCGATGCACCGTTTCTGTCCCTTCATCGCGTGCCCGTGGACGTAGACGCGATCGAGCACGATTCCGTACGGAACGACATCGAGCGTTGTCTGCGCGTCCGAGTTGTTGCCCCACTCGACGATGGTTCCCCATCCATCCTGGGCAACGCCATCGATGTCGAGGAACTGTAACCGATAATTGTGCGCTGCCTTGGCGGTCTTTAGCACTGGCGTGGTCCGGTAAGCACCGCCCCGCCCCTTCAGACGTGCCAGTCGGTTCAAGGCCACGTTGGACCCGGCATAACCAGGCGGCACAAGCCGAATACCAGCTGCCGGGAGTGCGCTGTCCGGCGCGTCCGATCGAATGAGAATCGGACTGGTGTTGGAACCGCTCTTCGCAGGAAGTACGAAGTTGCCGATGAATGTTTCGCCGGCGCGAAGAAGAATCGTGTCACCAGGCTGCGAGTCGTTCAGCGCCTGCTGAAAGTCAGAGTACGCGCAGCCGGTCGCGCACACGGTCAGCGTAGCGGCCGCGGCCTGTTGAGAGAAGGCAAGAACGAATGAGCACGCAGCGAGAATGGAAACAACGGCCGGTAGCCCGGGCCGACACACGGACGGCACACGCATCAGTACGCACCTATTTGGAGTTTGAGATGACCGTCAGCAATGGCGCAGCGGTAGCGAGGTCGCGTGGCAATTGATCGGCCAACGAGCAAAGTGCCTATAGTTCAAGCATTTGCGCGTATACCGGTCACACAGAGGTTGGATGTGGCATGAATCGCAACTGAGCAGTTTGTAAGGATTACACCTTCACCCGAAGAGGTCGCGGTTTTCTCATAGTCGCGATTCCATTTCCCACTTCAATCTAAAGCGGGCGTAGACGAGTGGCGCGAACGCAGCGAAGGTCTACGTTTTTCACAAAACTCTCGCGTGGCACCTCACTTGCTGCCCCATGCGTTCGACGAGAGGGTAGAACGCAAGTACGCGCGCGCAAGTTGTGCTAACGCGAGGACTCTGAAATGCGACGTCTTGTAAAGCTTTTTGCGGCGGCAGTGGTCGGCTTCGCTCTTCTGGCGCCGCCGGTTATTCGCGCGCAAAGCCCCGCGATGCCGGCTCAGCAGCCGGTCCCCGGCTGGATCTTCACACCGTCGGTCTCCTTCGGCGGCACTTGGGACGACAACGTACTGCTCGTCAATCCGGGGACAAATCCGCCGTCCGACTACGGGTCGCCGATCACGCCCGCGGCCGGGCTGACCTACACGGGGAAGTTTACGCGCTTCTCCACTGGCTATTCAGGATCCTTCGTCCGTTACATGACGCTGACGGAGTTGAATGGCCTTCACCAAACGTTGCACGCAACTCTTGACCAACGCGTGAACGAGCGGGTGACTTTCTTCGGACAAGAGTCGTTTACGGCGGCCCAGACGACCGACGTTCTTCAATTGGCCGGCGTTCCTTTCTATCGCATCGGATCACGCTCGAACGCTGCAACCGGTGGCATTCAGGCGGCGCTCACCAAACGCACCACGCTCCGAAGCAGCTACACCTTGCGGACAGTTGATTTCGACAAGAATCTGTTTTCGTCGACTTCCCTCCAGGGAGGACACGCGCACGACATCACGACCACAGTTGATTACGCGCTTACGCGACGGCTCGCGATCGGAGGCGAGTACGAATTCAGCCGCGCGATCGTGAACGGCGAGACATTCGCCGGTGTACCTGGTCCCGAAGACCGCTTCAATATGCAGACGGCGACAGCGACGGCTCAGTACCAAGTCGCCGCCGGCACCTCGATCAGCGGGGGCTTCGGTGTCGCCATGCTCGGTGCCGGCCTGCACCACGACGCTCGCACCGGACCCGAATGGCGCGCGGGCTTTTCTCAAAAAACCGGCCGCGGCGTGGTCGCGGCCAGCTACATGCGATCCTACATTCCGTCGTTCGGATTCGGCGGAACGTTTCAGAACCAGCAGTGGACGGCGAACATCCGCATGCCCGTCGCTCGGCGAGCCTATGTCGATGGCAGCTTTTCGTGGCTGCAGAACGATCCGCTCGATACCAGTCAACCAAGCCTGCAAACCAAATGGCTGTCGGCGACTGGCGGTTACTACCTGACACGATGGCTGTCGGCGGAAGGCTTCTTTGGACGCACCCAGCAAGACTCGCAGCGCGTCGGCGGCCAATTGGAACGCAACCAGGTCGGGTTCCGCGTCGTCGCCGTCAAGCCGGTCAAGCTCCGCTGAATCTCGATATCCGGCTTCGTATGCCACGTGTCAGCGTCGTCATACCAGTGTTCAACGCGGCACCGCTCGTCGCTTCGGCGCTGCGATCGGTCTTCGCTCAGACGTTCACCGACTTCGAGGTCATTGTCGTTGATGATGGATCGGAGGATCACGAGGCGCTGACCGCCGCGATCGCGGAATTTTCTGGTCGCGTGCGATGCATCCGACAGGCGAACGGCGGCCCGGCCATGGCGCGTAACACAGGCATCGCCGCCTCAACCGGCGAGCTCGTGGCATTCCTCGACGCCGACGACGAGTGGTTGCCGGAAAAGCTCGCGCGGCAGGTTGCCTATTTCGACCGGTATCCCGAGACAGGATTGCTTCACACCGCGGTCGTCCACGGTACCCGTCATGGAGGCGCCTCCGAAGGTCCTCCCAGATCAGCATTCTGCCCGCTCTATCACACGGACTTCTTCATCAACACCCTGACGGTGATGATGCCGCGGCGAGTGCTCGAACAGGTTGGGGGGTTCGACGAGCGCCGCGAGATTCACGTCGAGGACTGGGATCTCTGGCTGCGCACGGCCGCGCGTCATCCGATTGGATACATCAGTACGCCACTCGCGCATCATCGTCGCGGTGGCCTGATGAGCCGCCAGATCGATCGCACATACGAAGCTCAGATGCTGGTGATGGCCAAGAGCCAGACGCTCTGCCATGAAGCCTGCGCCCGTCACCGGTCGGATCCAATGCGATGCGAGCGGATGCGGCGGCACGTCCTCCACCGCGACTGGGGACACAATCGCCTCGAAGTCGGCGACGGCCGGGGCGCGCGCGCGCAGTTCCGGCTGGCGCTCGCGCAGGCGCCGTTCGATTCAGCGACCCTGCGCATGTATCTGTCCACCTTGGCGAACGAGCGCTGGCGCAGTCGCGTGCGCCGACTCTTCCGGAGATCGCACCGCCGCAGCGCTTCCACGACGAACCCTGAAACAGCCCGAGTGACGCGTCCGCCGGCGGCGCCGGTGTCGCTCGTCCAGGACACGATGTACCGTCGCCTCCGGCAGCGCGCCATCCGCCCCGTTCACGCGCTCGAGGATACCGTCGCTCGGATGCACTCCCGGAAGCGGATTCTTTTCGAAGCCGCCTCACCGATGAGCCTGACGATCTTCATGCCGCTCTACGAACGGCTGAAGCGAGACCCGCGAGTCGACCTCTGGTTCACCTCGTGTGCAACCGCGTGGGACCCACACCAGATCTTCGCGGCATTCGGCATCACCGATAACATCCTCAGCCGCGCGGCAGCCAGTTGGTTCAAGACCGACGCGTACATCAACTCGGACTTCTGGGATATGACGTGGCTGCACAGGCATACCCGGCGCATCCACCTTTTTCACGGCGTCGCCGGCAAGTACAACCTCGACGCTCCCGTCGATCTCGCACCGACGATCGCCGCCTTCGATTGCCTCATGTTCGTAAACGCCGATCGCCGGCAGCGCTACATCGAGGCGGGTCTCGTGGCCGACGACGAGCGCCGCGCACCCATTGTCGGCTATCCCAAGGTGGATTGCCTCGTCAATGGCTCTCTCGATCGCCAGACAATCGCGCGTTTCCTTCAACTCGATGCGTCGGTGCCGACAGTTATTTATGCGCCAACCTGGTCGCCGGAGTCGTCGCTGAACACAGTCGGCCTCGATGTCGTTGAACGCCTGACCGCGGCGGGTCTTCAGGTCATCATGAAGCTGCACGACCGCTCGTACGATCGGCAGGAACGCGGTTCGGGCGGCATCGACTGGGCCGCACAGCTGCGCCATTATGACGGCCACCCGCTCGTGCGCATCCCGCGCGAGTCAAACGGCTGTCCGTTCATGGTGGTCTCCGACGCAATGGTGAGCGACCACAGCTCCATCGCGTTCGAATACATGCTCCTCGATCGGCCACTCGTCGTCCTCGATCGCCCCGCGCTCATTCACAAGGCGGGGATCAGCCGGGAGAAGGTCGAGCGTCTTCGCGCCGCTGCCGATGTCGTGACCGATCCACGGACGGTCACGAACACGGTGCTCGCCGCTCTGCAGCAACCTCAACGCCTCTCGGCCGAGCGGCGCCGAACAGCCGCGGACCTTTTCTTCGACCCGGGGAACGCAACCGACCGTGCGCTTGCCCTGATATACCAGCTGATTGATCTTCCAATGCCCGCTGCGACGGTCGCCGCGGCCGAATCGAGCCGGCAGCTCGCCACGGCGGGATGACGCGATGGCAAACATCAATTCTGTTTCAGTCCTGATTTGCACTTACAACCGCGCCGAGTTACTCGGAGAGACACTCGAGGCGCTGTCCCGAGCCACTGCTCCGGACGCATGCGCCGTAGAGATCGTCGTAGTCGATAACAACTCCACCGACGATACCGCCGCCGTCGTCCGTCGTGCCGCCGCGCTGGGTCCCTGGCCGGTGCAGTACGTGCACGAACGGCAGCAGGGCAAGAGTTTCGCACTCAA
>Ga0075418_10005736_pt1 | contig 14050 bp, 10 predicted proteins | sample SoiMetdeltSBSDD2_FD_81776 | JGI IMG/M metagenome (GOLD analysis project Ga0075418, IMG submission 81776) | Bulk soil microbial communities from a Populus tree surrounding site in Tennessee, USA - Soil MetaG P. deltoides SBSDD2 | ecosystem: Environmental > Terrestrial > Soil > Tree plantation...
AGTAGGATCAGACATTGAAGCAGGTAACTTCAAATATGATGCTTCCATTCATCATACCCATGAAGGATCGATCGGGAATCTTTGCACAGAAGAAATAAAAAACCAGATGCAGCAGGTTGTTACTTCTTTTCCGTTTGCATCCGTCAATGCTGCAGTCAAAAAACTTCTCGAGTGATTATTAATTATTGATTACTGACTATTCACCCCTCAATAATCACAATAATCCCTATAAGCCATACTTATCTATCAAATAGATCAATGCTGCCATATTTACTGCCCCTAACTCCAACTCCCTTTTATTTACATTTTCAAATACATCATTTCTTGCATGATGAATGTCGAAGTAACGTTGAGAATCCGGGGATAACCCCGCTAACGCCGTGGTTGGAAATGCTCTTCTGAGAGGACCAATGTCTGCGCCACCACCGCCGCGGTTGAACTCACTGCAACCATAGGGAGCTATCAATGACTTCCATTGTAAGACTTTTTGAAACTGTTCTTCACTCATGGTAAATCCAAATGCCCTTGGTGTAAAACCACCTGCATCACTTTCTAATGCGAAAATGTGTTTTTCATTTTTTGCCTTGGCTTCTTCAGCATATTCATTGCCGCCGCGCAAACCATTCTCTTCATTTGCAAATAAAACAAAACGGATGGTACGCTTTGGTTTATAGCCAAGCGCTTTAAATGCTCTGAGTATTTCAACTGTTTGTACACAACCTGCACCATCATCGTGAGCGCCTTCGCAATTATCCCAGCTATCGAGGTGACCACCAACAGTGATGATCTCATTTGGAAACTCGGAACCAGTTAACTCACCAATTACGTTATGTCCAACGGCGCTGTCAAGAAAATGGCCATTTGTTTTTAATTCAACTGTTAAAGATGAACGCTGTAATTCATTTGCCAACCAATCGGCATCTCGTAAACCAATTGCCACGGCAGGAATTTTAGGAAATGAATCAACATATCTTGTAGCACCCGTATGCGGATTGTTGTCCACGCTATGACTCATGCTTCGTACAATCACAGCGACCGCACCATATTTTGAAGCACGACTGGGACCATTTCCGCGATACTGCGATGCGTCACCATAAGAGCGAAACGTTTGAACAAAAGTGGGATTGAACTTATAATTATAAAAAACAATCTTTCCTTTTACTTCATCTTTCTTTTTTTCAAGTTCATCAAAGGAATTAACAAGCAATACAGGTGCAGCTACTCCTTTTTTTCCTGAACCCATTGAATTACCCAGCGCAACCACGTCCAGGTTTTTACCACCTGACACTTTTGCTTTATCCTGACCGCCTCTTACCCAATGAGGCACTGTACACTCCTGCATGATCACTTTGTCTGCGCCACTTTCTTTCATCAGCTTTTCACCCCATTGCTCAGCGAGCACCATTTGCGGTGAACCAGCCAGCCTACCGCCAATCTGCTTTGTAAGATGACGAAGATTATCATATGCTTTCCCATTCGTGAGGATCTCATCGGAGATCCTTTTGATCATTGATGAATCTTCCTTTTGGGAAAAACTCGTTAATGCAAACAATAAATTGGCAGCAACAAATACGAAATTTTTCATGTGTAGTGTTTAAAAGCTGAAAATAAAGAATGACTGGTTTTGTAACAAATTATTGATATAAGCGGCAACTCCTGATATTATTTAAGTAACTACCTTCGGGCACTTATGACGATTACCAAAACCATGCGAATAGGAATTGTTTGTTATCCCACATTCGGCGGTTCAGGAGTTTTAGCAACAGAGTTAGGAAAGGCGCTGGCACAAAAGGGTCACCAGGTGCATTTTATTACTTATCAGCAGCCGGTTCGCCTGGGTGCCTTTACTCCAAATATCTTTTATCACGAGGTACAGGTGCCTACGTATCCCTTGTTTGATTACCCGCCGTATGAAACGGCTTTGGCCAGCACCATGGTTGACGTGATCAAGAATAATAATCTCGATCTGCTTCATGTGCATTATGCTATTCCACATGCTTCCGCCGCGTATATGGCCAAACAAATTCTAAAGAAAGAAGGAAAAAATATCCCGGTTATTACAACATTGCATGGAACAGACATCACACTTGTAGGAAGAGACAAGACCTACGCTCCTGTTGTTACATTTTCCATTAATGAAAGCGATGCGATCACTGCTGTTTCGGAAAATCTTCGTAATGAAACATACAAGCATTTCAAAATAACAAAAGATATTGAGGTAATTAAAAACTTCGTTGATGTAAGTCGTTTCAATCGCAAACCAATTGATGCTTTCAAAAAGATGATCGCTCCCAATGGCGAAAGAGTGGTGATGCATGCATCCAACTTTAGAAAGTTAAAACGTATTCCCGATGTGATCAGGATCTTTAAAGAATTAAATGATAAAATCCCGAGTCGCTTAATGCTTGTTGGTGATGGACCGGAAAGACCTGCAGCAGAGGATCTTTGCCGCGAATTGAATCTTATTGATGAAGTACGGTTTGTGGGTAAGCAGGAACAGATGGAAGATATTTTAGCCATCGCTGATCTTTTCCTGTTGCCATCAGAATATGAGAGTTTTGGCTTGGCTGCGTTGGAAGCAATGGCGGCTGGTGTGCCAGTTGTTACCACCAATGCAGGCGGTTTAAAAGAAATAAATATCCCGGGAGAAACAGGTTATATGGGTGATATTGGAGATGTAAAAGCAATGGGGCAACAGGCGATAAAAATTCTACGGGACAATGAAGTATTGAAGCAATTCCGGGAAAGAGCTGCAGCGCATGCAAAGAAATTCGACATTGGCAATATCATTCCTCTTTACGAAAATCTCTACGAGAAGTTCTTATAAACAAAAAGTCATCCGCCAGTGACGGATGACTTTTATTTTCCAACAGTTGTAGAAATTATTTACGCAACCACTGTTCAGGGTTCACGTTTTTATTTTCGATCATTAAAAGGAAATCAAGTTTACCGCCATCACCATCTGATTCATCTTCTCCCACCTTCCCAATCATCTGGCCTCTTTTTACTTCAGCTCCTTTTGATACACTTACTGATCCAAGATTACTGTACACAGTAAAATACTTACCGTGCTGGATCATCACAGACTTGGTATCACCGATATTAAATACAGCCTTTACCTCACCATCAAAAACTGCCTTCACACCCAGTCCGGCCTGTGGCGTGCAAATTGAAATACCCGGGCTGTTATCTTTTAATTTAGTGCCTTCGATCTGGTAATATCCAAAATGAGTACATACATAACCCTGGTCAACAGGCCATGGCAGTTTGGCTTTGTTGCTTTCAAAACTTGCCCCCAATGCTTTATCCTCTGCATTAAATTCAAGATAACTTTCTGTTTTCGTTGCAGGCTTTTTGGTAACGCCAGGTGTTACGGATGTTGTTGGGTTGGTGGTAACCGGTTTGTTCTTTGCGGCCTCATCGGCTGCTTTCTTTTTTGCAGCCTCTATCTCTCTTCTAACAAGACCGGCAATCGCATTTTGAAGTTCTCTGTCTTTTTTCTTTTTAGTCGCTATTTGTTTTTGCAGGTCTTTTTCCTGTGATTTTAGTTGTGATAACACGTCGTTCTTCTCTTTTTTCTGTCCTTCCAGCGCCCTGGCTTGTTCGGTTTGATTTTTGAGTGCATCATCTTTTTGTCTTTTTTTGGCAAGCTGATCCTCTTTTCTTTTTGCGATCAATGTCTGTGTTTCTCTGATGGTAGTCACCTGCTGCTCACGGTATGCCCGGTAGCTTTTCAAATAAGCAACGCGTTTGATGGCATCATTAAAACTATTAGCGGAGAAGATAAAGTTCAGAAAATCGTAATTGCTCCTGTTTTTATACGCATAGACAACGCTGCGTGAATATTGTGCTTTTAATGTATCAAGAAGTTTGGAAAGACGATAGATCTCAACATTGCTCAGGTAAATATCATCATCGATCATCCTCATTTCTTTACTGATATTGCTGATGTATCTGTTCTGCAACTTTATCTTCCTGTCGATAAGATTGTATTGACCAACGATCTGTTTTTTGTTACGCTTAAGAGCGTCGTAATCGCCCTGTATCTGCTTCAACTCTCTTTGGATATCTTGTCTTTCTTTTTCTAATTGGGATTTATCCTCCGTTTGCGCTAAGAGCGCAGCAGAACAAAATACAAGTGCTGCTATCAGGCTGAATGTTCTTTTCATGGTTACCAGGTGTTTTTAATTCCTTTTTGCCGAAATGGTAAATCAATAAAGGGTTGGGATCGGTCTATTAAAACGAGAAGGCGCAAATTAAATTTTATTTGCTACTTTCTTTTATAGTTTTTTGGTACCGAAAACGGGTAACTTAACGTTTCATTAAAAGCATATTGCTTGAAATTCAGCTTTACATCAAGTCTCGTCTTCTCAGTAACAGAAATGGTGCGGTTGGTGGCGAATTTGACCCCTTTATCAGTTTCATAATCTGAATAAGTAAGAAAGCAAGTCCTGCTGCGCAATTCATTTACATCATCCAGCTTGCTATGCACCACCACATGATCATTATTATTTATTGCGATCAGGTGCCTGAACCACTGACCTTCGTTTAATAAGGATATCTCGGAGCCGCTGGCAGCGTACGACACTATATTGCTGTCAAGAAAAACCGGGTTGCCGATAATGAGTTGCTGTACTGTATGCAGGTCAAGTGGAAGTGCAGCTATTTCCTGCAAATAATTTATCGAACGGACCTGGTATTCTTTATCAAGTTTATTCAGAATATATACCGAGTCTTTATTTATCAATAGCCTCATCCCTTCAATTCCCAATGCACCATTAACGGATACCCAGATCAGGCTGTCCTTTTTCATCCTTACAAAAACATTCACATCATATTTTTTTCCATCGCCACCCTGGTAATCTGTATTGATCTTTGCCGAAAAAGTTTCAAAAGCAATATTATTCGCCATCAACTGCCTGTAAGTTTCTTTGATGAGCCGGATCGAATCTTCTCTTGGATTTGCATTTTGCACCGTTTCAACTGTATCTTTTTTTGTGGAAATTGCCGATTGGATCTTTCTTGTAGAGCGGCACGATGATACCAGCATCGCACCCGTAATTAATATGATCAATAACCTCATCATCATTTATTGCTTTCCTGTGTGACCAAAGCCTCCTGCTGCCCTTGCTGTTTCATTTAAGATCTCTACCTGTTCGAGTTCGCCTTTTTCTACTTTGTGGATCACCATTTGTGCAATGCGGTCACCATGATTAATGACTTGTTGTTCTGAAGAAAGGTTGATCAAAATTATCTTAATTTCTCCCCTGTAATCAGAATCGATAGTACCCGGACTATTTAAACAAGTAATGCCATGCTTTATTGCCAACCCGCTTCTTGGTCTCACCTGTATCTCATACCCATTTGGTATTTCCACAAACAGGCCGGTCGGCACCAGGGTTCTGTCTAATGGTTGTAGTACTACCGGGATGTTCAATGCCGCACGGATATCCATACCGGAGGCGCCGGTTGTTGCATATTCAGGCAAGGGATTGGATGACGTGTTAACGATCTTTATTTTTACAGGCTGCATTTGTGCAAAGATAGAAGTTCAACGTTATTGGATCAGCGAGTGGTATAACATAAGAAGTTAATCTTTCTTCAGTAAAACAGTTGCATAAGCCATAATGCCTTTGCCTTTGCCGATGAAGCCCATTTTTTCGGTTGTTGTAGCTTTAATTGAGATATCATTTTCTTTAACACCGGTTATTTCAGCAATAATATTTCTCATGGCAGGAGTGTGTTCTTTCAATTTTGGTTGTTCCAGGCAAATAGTGCTGTCAATATTTACTATGGCATACCCACGCTGCCTGATCAGCTCCATTGTGCGTTGTAGTAAAAGGGTGCTCTTAATATTTTTAAATTCAACCGAGGTATTAGGGAAATGAATTCCTATATCTCCTAAAGCAAGAGCGCCAAGCAACGCATCGCAAATAGCGTGAAGTAATACATCTGCATCGCTATGACCATCCGCACCTTTTTCGAAAGGGATCTGAACGCCCCCGATCCAAAACTCTCTTCCTTTTTTTAATTGATGAAAGTCGACTCCACTACCGATCCGATAAGACATTTGATGTTATTTATTCAAAAATAAAAAAGACGTCCCGATAAATCGGGACGTCATATAATTACTTATCACATTATTTTTAGTTAGTAGTAGCTCCACCTGCGAAATCAAACAACACTGAGAAACGTAATGTGTTTGACAATGGATTACGGTCAACACCATTTCCTGAAGGAAGCAGGTAAGAGAAATTAAGACCAAAGCTTTGATATTTTACACCAACTCCCATAGTGAAATACCTGCGGTTACCCTTTGTTTTATCTTCATGGAAATAACCTGCACGCAAGGAGAACTGGTTGTTATAAGTGTATTCAGCGCCCAGTGATACCTGGAATTCCTTTATTTCTTCGCTGAAACCATCAGGTGCATCACCAAAAGAACTAAACCAGCTTCCAATCACACTCTTGTTGCGATATTCCTGGAGATCTGCTGCTGTTGGATTCAATGGAGGTGTCGGAACCAATAACTTATTTATGTCAACCCCAAAAGCGAGTTTATTTTGCTCATTAAATATTCTTGTATACGTAGTACCTAAACCAAGATTAGCCGGGATATAATCTTTTTGATCCGCGTTGTCTGTATAAGAAATTTTAGAACCAAGATTGCTTAATACTGCACCAAATGCCCAGCCTTGTCCCTGTTCATTTTGGCCATTATAGAAATAAGCCAGGTCACCAGCAACAGCGCTTGCCGCTTTATAATTATTACCCGCAACAGGACCTTCAGCAAGGTTTGAATAAATATATTTTAAACCAACACCGATACCTGATTTTTCTGAAAGCTTTCTTGAATAACCGACATCAACCCCAAATTCGCGGGGGCGATATTCGTTTAATGGATTGCCGAGACCATCTGTAAATTGGATCTGTCCCAAACTAAAATACCGTAGTGAGCCAGATAGAGCCTGCTGATCATCAAATTTATAATAACCCGCCACTGCAGCCAGGTATACATCATTAAGAATTTCTTTTAACCAGGGAGTATAAGATGCAGAAATACCACCTTTACTCGTATTGAAAGGAACTTTTGCAAGGTTCCAGAAAGATGAATTGGCATCTGGTGATGTAGCGATTGCCAGGTCACCCATACCGGCGGCACGGGCATCAGGTGAAATACGTAAAAAAGGAACCGCGGTCGTCACAACATTAATCGGATCTACTGCCTGGCCTTTGGTGGTTTGGGCAATTCCGACAAGTATAAGGATTGCAGCAGTTAGTTTAAACGCAGTTGGTCTCATTAGTAAGAGTTTATGTGATTTTGTAAATATATACGAATTTTAAAAAACACGGCTCGAAAATAGATATTTTTTATTTATTGTTGATCAGTGTAAAAGGTTATAAGATCACCAACTTTTCAATTACACTTTGGGGCTTCGAACCGCTACAAAAGACTTTAATACGATAGATATAAACTCCCCGACCGATCTTATCACCGAAATCATCTCGACCATCCCATTCAACTTCACAAGAACGATTTCCAGGGGTGTTTATTGCTTTTTCCAGCTTTTTCACCACCTTACCAGACAAGGAAAAAATATGTACCTGTACCAGCAAATCCTGGCCGGGTTTGTTGTGCTCAAACCAGAATTGTGTTTTGGTTGTAAAGGGATTAGGATAATTGAGCACATGATCAATCACCAGGTCTCCATCATTCATTACTGAGAAATCAAGTATGATCTCTGATGAGTTATTAAGGACATCCCATGCCTTGAGACGCAAGGAATGAATGCCCGGTTCCATTTGCGGTAACTGAAACCGAACATAACCCTGTCCGTAAGTGTCAAGATCGCTTTCATAAAAATTATTCAGATTGAATATCTCGTCGATATTATTATCCAATACCGCTGTTATGTCATGACCAATACCTGTACCCGATGTATTGATGCCCGACGAATCGGTTAGTTTCAGGATCAGTATGGGTTGCTGATTAACAATACTGCCATTAACGAATTTCTCATCATTAAGCCATGCTTTTATTATCGGTCCTTCTTTGTCATTGTCAACCGTTGAAGATGAGCCGCCAACAAGAAAGCTATTGAAGTAATCGCTGCCATCAAAATTTCCATCCTCAGCATAATAACTGATCTTTCCGGGAGCAAGTTGATAATTTATATCCCTGGGTACTTTAAATGCAAATTTGAATTGTCCATTTGTCACCGTTGCTTTTCCTTTGAATAACACATTCGATTGTTGCTGAAAAGAGGCTTGCTGACTTCCGGGATCATTCGCCTTCGTAGTAATGGTTTGCGGTTTATCAAAAACCACCGGGTAAACTGTTCCGTTAAAATTAGAAAGGGTTGCTCCATTATTATCCGTAATGGCTCCTTCTACCTCTACCCTTTCTCCGGCTGAAAGCGTATCTGTTTGCACGAAAGGGTCGATCGAATTTAATTTGGTGGTTTTTATTTTGAACTGTGGAAAAGCCAGGGTCAGAGCCGGGTCGCCGAGTAAGGTAAATTTTCTGTTGTTGATGATATCACCGGATGTTTGATACGTATAATTTTTTGCGGCCATCACTGCTTCACCAAGACTTTTGTATTTACCATTTGCATCAGGTTGCATCGCAAATTGCATGTAATTGTTATTCATCAAACGATTGCTGAAAGAGAAAACAGGACGTGTTGTTGTCATCATCGCAATGCCACCGGTTTTTGGCCGCAACAAAATATTTTCTCCAATAGAATTCATAAACGGATTATCATAAGGAGCAAAATCACATGTAGCCGTTATAAATAATGGCAATCGGTTCACATTGTTCCAACTGTTGATCATTGATTGATCAAGTATTACTTCTTCGGCAAGTCTTGCTGCGCCGCCGTGCCCGATAAAATTAAAAATCAACGTACCTGCAGCAATACGATTGTTAATAGCCTCATTCACTGTTGGGTACCTGCTGCCGGCCGGTCCGCTTTGTTGTAAAAAGGCATCGAGATAAATTTTTTGAATATTAAAAACAGGATTTACCGCTACCGTATTTGTTATTAATTCCGCATCCTGGAAATGCAGGTTATTGTCCTCGTCATCTGCAACGAACGAAACAATATTTCTCCAGGAACCAAAACTTTCTTTACTGTAATAAGCAATTAATTTGTCAACATAATTTTTTGCTTCATCGGCATTTTTTGCCGGAACTCTTCCAATGCCAATATCAAGCAAGTTGGTAACCAGTCCTGAATTAATATCTTCATTGTCATCTAAGAATCCAAAAAAATCATCGCTTGTATAAGTGCTTAGCGGATCGAGAAATATGTTGCTCTGATATGCCGGAACTAAATTAGTATTATTAGCGATCCTGTTCTTATAATCAAAAGATGCGTCACCAAAAAGCAAAAGATATTTAGGGCGGGTTCCCGGATTACTTGCTGATTTATCAAAATACATTTTAACAAAGTCGCGGAGGGCAGCCGGATCAACGGCGCCTGATGAAAATTCATTGAAAACCTGTTCAACAGTTACCACCGTAACCTTTAAATTATTTTTTTGTTTGTGAAACGCTGCTAATCTTTCTGCATGTGACAGCAATGTTTTATCAGTGATGATCAAATAATCTGTAGGTTGATAATTATGCAGGTCCTGGTTTTGTATGCGTCCTGCATTTGCTGGTATCAAAGCATTGGCCGGATGGAACGCAATGTATTCGCGAAGCCTTGGTGCTGTATTTACAAAACGAAATTCATTGGTTGTAAAATTGCCTTGCATGTTCACCGGTGAAAGGAGTTCTGTAACATCCCATACAAGTGTGCCGGTTGTTGCATTGGCGATTACAAATTGGCAAATATTATTTCCTACACTATTCCAATCGCGAAAAGCCAATTGACTATTGCTTCCCAAAACAAGATTTCTTCTTGCATGAAGCTCAAAAAAATTCAACCAACCCTGGGCATTGAAACTTCCTGGAAAAAAAGAGTAATTAAGTTGCAATGACTCCGGTATTGATGGTATATCCGTTTGCTGTTGCGCTTGCTGAGCAAACAGATCGTAAAGCCCTGGACCGGTTGATAAGATATTGATCTGTTGGACCGGCTGATTATTTATTCTCACATCAAACCGGCTTGTATTACCAATCGATCTTGCTATACAATTTGAGATCAATGTTGCGGTGGCACCGGTAACTGCGTTCGGTATCGTTACCGAAAAGGATCTTGACAGTGTTTTCCCAGGCGCATCCGCAAATTCTTCGCCCACCCATTCTTTTCCGCTTGATAAAAGATTTACTGTATCAAGCTCGTGAAATATCCTTTCATTAAAGGAATTAACTGTTGCATTTGGTGGGGTATTTATTTGTAAAGAGCTTACCCTTTTTCCTACGCCGCCGATGGTGATAAAATAATATGCAGAGTCGGCATAGATATTTTTTTGATGGATGAATTTTTTATTCACTGAATCCTTTACCCATCGATCTGGGCCGGGGGCGTAGAAAAGGAAATAATCTGTTCCATTAAAAAGTCCGTCACCGCCATCTGCTACCATAATTGCATTTTCGGCAAGATCATCTGGTGGAAGTTGAGCATTGGATTCGTTAAGCATTGCACCGCCATTACCATATAGCCTTATGGCACCCGATGAAATGTTTGAAGTACTAAATCCAAGGTTTGACAAGAACGCAACATCAATTTTATAAACACCGGTTTGTTTAACCGCTATCTTACTCCATTGGCCGGAAGCAAGCGCCGAATTGGATCGATAAACCCTTTGAGCCTTGATGCTACCAACTACAAAAAATAAAAGAAACCACAATGGTATAACTGTAAATCTCCTCATAAATTCTCTTCTGAAACTTCGTGATTTACCTAGTCTAAAAAAAGTATTTCTGCTTAATAAAATCATTATAATCTGCCTATATTCGCAGATTGCGGCAGATAAAATCTTTCTAAGGTGCAATATTTTATCCCGGCCGGCGTTAAAATTATTCCAATTCAAAGGTTTATACAAAAAACTATGAAAGTGAAAAACTTAATTATCCTTTTATCCTGCGCCGTTTTAATTGCTTCGTGTAAAGGCAAGGGTCTTTTTGGAAAAAAGAAACACGACCAGTCTGAAGTAACAGGCTGGAATTACAATGATAAAAACATGGGTGGATACCAGGTATCCAAAGAACAAGAACAGGCTACTGGCCCGGGTCTTGTATTTGTGCCTGGCGGTACCTTCACCATGGGTCAGACTGATGAAGATGTGATGGGAGATTTTAACAATATCCCCCGTCGTGTAACCGTACCTGCCTTTTACATCGACCGGACAGAGGTAGCAAACGTACATTACCGCGAATATCTTTATTGGCTTGGCCGGGTTTTCGACCCTGCTAATGATCCAAACTATCAAAGAATCATTGATGCCGCATTGCCCGATACATTGGTATGGCGTAGTGAGCTGGCATACAACGAGCCTTTGGTTGAGTATTATTTGCGTCACCCAAGCTTTAACACTTATCCTGTTGTTGGTGTTAGCTGGAAACAAGCATATGATTTCTGCTTGTGGAGAAGTGACCGTGTAAACGAAGGAGCATTGATCAATCGTGGTCTTGCTTCGAGCCAGGGTCTTCAAGCACAACAAGGTGAAGATAACTTTACCACTAAATCCTATTTGCTCGGTTTTTATACTCCTACTCCGGGTAAATCATCCGGCAAAAAGAGTACGTTAAAAACTGCGCAGGGTACGCCACGTACACAGGTAACAATGGAAGATGGTATTCTTCAACCTGATTATCGCCTGCCAACAGAAGCAGAGTGGGAATATGCAGCGTTGGGATATATTGGTCAAAATCCAAGACCAAGTGCTAACGATAAGAAACGCGGAGAAGAGTTAACGATGAACAAACAAATTTATCCATGGGCACACAACCCTAATGGAATGCGTGATACGCGTCATGGAAGCTGGCAGGGTCAGTTCCTCGCGAACTTTAAGAGAGGTAATGGTGACTACGCAGGTGTTGCCGGTGGTACAAATGACGATGCGATCTATACAGCGGACGTAAAATCATTCTTCCCTAATGCATTTGGTTTATACAACATGGCGGGTAATGTAAGCGAATGGGTAGCTGACGTGTACAGGCCGCTTACATTGATCGATGCTGATGATGTAGCAACTTACCGTGGTAACAAATATCAAAAAATGCTTGTCGCCGATTCTGCTTCAGCAGATCCTACTACACGTTTCGCAAGAGACAGTATGGGTAGAATTAAATACACTGATGTAACAGACAGAGAAAGCATGATGCGCAGAAATTATCAGCGCGGTAATGTGATCGACTTTATCGATGGTGACTCTTTATCTCAATCAAATTATGGATATGGAAGCACCACACTGATCAGTGATAAATCAAGAGTGTACAAAGGTGGTAGCTGGGCAGACTATGCCTATTGGCTTAGCCCTGGTGCACGCAGATTTATGGAAGAAGACCAGGCGAGTGCTACGGTAGGTTTCCGTTGCGCTATGCACCGCATGGGTAGCAATGAAGGAAACAAAAGGAAAACCGGTAACTGGTGGAAGAACCGCCGTCAAAAACGTTAAGTTTTACATTTTCATAAACAATGGAAAGCCCCGTCAGTAATGCCGGGGTTTTTTAATTTATGCCTTTACATTTGCTTATGATGATTGAAGAACTCTATAAGATTTATTTGCAGCATTCTTCCATACAACCTGATACAAGAAAATTAAAACCAGGTGATATCTTCTTTGCATTAAAAGGTCCAAATTTCAACGGGAACTCTTTTGCCCGGCAAGCCATCGACAACGGAGCGGCTTATGCAGTGATTGATGAAAAAGAATTTGAGATCCCCGGCAAAACTTTTTTAGTACCTGATGTGTTAACTTCTTTGCAGGAACTTGCCCTTTACCATCGCAAACAATTTACTATTCCTTTTATCGCCATTACAGGCAGCAATGGTAAAACAACAACTAAAGAATTGATCCACGCTGTTCTTTCATCAACATTTAAAACTTATACAACAGAGGGGAATCTTAATAATCACATCGGAGTGCCGCTAACAATTTTAAAAATAAGCCCCGATGCTGAAATGGCTGTGATTGAAATGGGAGCCAATCATATTGGAGAAATTGCCAGCTATTGCAAGGTGGCATTACCTACACATGGCCTAATTACAAACTGCGGTAAAGCACATCTTGAAGGATTTGGGGGCGTAGAAGGTGTAAGAAAAGGTAAAGGAGAATTATTTGATCATTTAAGAACACTTACACATGGTTATGCTTTCGTGATGTGGGATTATGACTATCTCCGTGAAATGAGCAAAGGTATCAGTGGCATTATTAAATACGGGACAGAGCCAAATGATCATATTATTGGCCGAATGTTAAACAATGATCCCTTTTTGCAAGTTGAAATAACACAAGGCTTAGGTAATGGAAAAATAAAGACGCGGCTTGTAGGTGAATACAATTTGCCGAATGTACTAGCAGCGGTAACTATAGGTAAATTTTTTGAAGTGGCGGAAAAAAAGATAATAGCTGCCATTGAAAACTACATTCCTTCCAACAGCCGCTCACAATTAATTGAAAAGGGTACGAACAAGATCATTCTTGATGCATACAATGCAAATCCGAGCAGCATGAAAGTCGCTATTGAAAATTTTGCAAAAAATAATGCTGAAAATAAAATTTTGATGCTGGGTGCAATGGCTGAACTGGGAAAAGAAAGTTTGCAGGAACATGAGCAGGTCATCGAACTGATAAAAAAATATTCATGGAAAGAAGTGGCGCTTGTTGGCGGGGATTTTTTAAAACTCTCCCACCCTTTCCTTTCTTTTGAAAATTCTTTAATGGCAAAGGAATGGTTTGTTAAGAAGGATCTTCATAACAGTTCCATCCTTGTAAAGGGGAGCCGCAGTATGCAAATGGAAAAAGTTTTAGAAGACTAAAAACACTACATGGAAATAGCCGGTTACATCGCAGCAGTTCTTATCGGTATTGTACTTGGCATGATGGGTGGTGGCGGCTCTATCTTAACTGTTCCTGTGCTGGTGTATTTATTTCA
>Ga0075418_10005737_pt1 | contig 14047 bp, 10 predicted proteins | sample SoiMetdeltSBSDD2_FD_81776 | JGI IMG/M metagenome (GOLD analysis project Ga0075418, IMG submission 81776) | Bulk soil microbial communities from a Populus tree surrounding site in Tennessee, USA - Soil MetaG P. deltoides SBSDD2 | ecosystem: Environmental > Terrestrial > Soil > Tree plantation...
CGCGTGAGGTCGATCAGGTGCGCGTTGAGGTCGCCGTGCGCGCCGCTGCCGCAGAGCTTCCTGTTCGTGCGCCAGCTCGCGGGCACCTTCGGATCGCTGAGCCAGTCCTGCAGGTAGACCGCGCGCACCTGCCGCACGTCGCCGAGGTCGCCGCGCGCGATCATGCTCGCCGCGAGCCGCGTGGCCGGCGCGCGGCGGTAGTTGTGCCAGAGGCCCGTGCGCACCTTCTGCCTGGTTGCGAGCGCCGCCATCTCCTTGGCCTGTGCCGTGGTCATCGCGAGAGGCTTCTCGCAGAGCACGTGTTTCTTCGCCGCGAGGGCCGCCATGACGATTGCGTGGTGGCTGTCGTTCGGCGTCGCCACGTCGACGAGATGGATGTCGGGATCGGCGAGCACGGCCGCGAGGTCGGCGCTGTGGGCATGGAAGCCGAGCTTCTGCGCGGCTGCCTTGGACCGCGCGGCGTCGCGACCGACGACGACGGCAGGCACGACGCGGAACGGCAGGTCGAAGAAGTGGTTGGCCTGGCGATATGCGTTGCCGTGCGCACGCCCCATGAAGGCATGGCCGACCATCGCGACGTTGAGGACGGGCTTGTCACCGGTACGAGCCGGTTGCGGGCGTGGCGAGAGGCTCATGCGCGGCACCATAGACGCCCGCGGATCCGCCGCCAGAGGTGGGTGCCGCGTACCTAGCGGGTTCCGCCGAACATGACGCGCAGGTTGATGTCGTTCGTGACCGTCGACGTGTTCCAGCCGAGCAGCAGATCGGGCAGGTCATCGCGGTTCCAGTCGCCGAGATCGCCGGACAAGACCGCGTCGCGGTTGCCGATGCGCGTCGGCGAAGCGAACCGCGGTCCGACGAACTCACCGGCTCCCGAGCTCAGATACGAGGCCACCGTCGTACTGCGCACGGAGCCCGACGTGGATTCGACCCACACGACACAATCGACGCTGCCGTCGCCATTGACGTCGCTGAGGCGCAGCACGGTCGGCGCGCCCGGTGCGAGCGGGCGTGGCGACGTCAACCCTTCGTGGAACGCGCCGACAGCCACGTGGCCCGGGGAGCTCGTCACGGCTGCCGTGTTGCGGAACAGACGCAGCGTGCTGTCGTCCTTGCACGCCACGAGCAGGTCGACCAGGCCATCGCGATCGAAGTCGCCGGCGACGACCTGGGTCGGAGCGCTGCCGGCCAGCAACACCTGTGGGCCATCGGGCCGAGCGCTCGCTTCGAACCGATCGCCGGCCGGCATCGCGCCTGCCACGTAGCGGTAGAAGCGGATGTGATCTCCATCGGGCGCGCCCGGCGAAGTGCCGACGGGCACCGCAACCGCGAGCTCGAGCCGTTTCGGTTGACCCAGCCCTGCGTTCGTGAAGTCGCCGAGTGTGATCGACGACGCGTTGCTGTGCACGGGCGTCAGCGTGGTCGGCAGTAGGAACGGGAACTCGCCCGGCGCATACCCGGGCTTGCCGCGCAGCAACGCCAACCGCGCAGTCTCGCCCGACGTCGGCTGTGCAAACGACAACAGAACGACGAGATCCGGAATGCCGTCGCCGTCGACATCGCCGACCTGCATGCGGGTGCCGTCCGACAGGGGCGTACCCGTCACCAACGGTTCCGAAAGCGCATCGACCTGCTGGTACATCGTAGGGATCGCTTCGTTCCGAAGCGCCACGTCGTCGCGCTGCCACACACCGAGGCGCGAGTCGGAGCCGCAGAACAAGAGGCGATCGACCTGCGGCGACGGGGATGGCAAGAGGGTCAACGAATGGGGCAGCAGCCCCGGGAACGCGAGGCGGTTGCTGAGCTCCGGGAAGCCGCCGAAGCCGTCGTTCTTGACGAGCACGATCTCGTCCGGCTCCTGTTGCACGAGCGCGAGGTCGCGCACCGCGCCACCGCCGGCCACGCTGACATCATGGAAGTTGCCGCCGACGAGGTTCTGGATGCCGAAGCCAACGGAATTGCCGGCGTCCGGCGGCAGGAGCCGTGGTTGTTGCAGCTCCGGCACGCGCTGGACGAGAAGCGTCGAGAGACGCCGTTCCGTCGAAGCATCGATCTCGGTCTCGTGAACGATGAACACGGCCTTCTTCTCGGGGGAGAGCTGCGTCGCAGGGAAGGCGCGATCGAAGACCAGGGCCCGGATCTTGCGCGGCGACTCGGCACCGATCGCGACGATGCTGATCGGGGTGAAGCCACCGTTGCGGAACTGCAGCAGCCCCAGCGAAACGAGCAACGGGTCGTCGCGCATCGCCACGACCATCTCGACCTTGCCGTCCACGTCGAGATCGGCGACGAGACTCAGGCCGATCGGCTCGATGAGCAACGATGTGGTCTCCGACGCGAGCGGACTGACGAACGTGTGCTCCGTCGGCTGGCGGAACACCGTGACCGTCGGACGGGTTTCGAGGGAAACCGACGGTGCCACGCCCGACAGCACGAGCCCGAGCGATTGCAGCGGGCCGTCGCGGCACGCGTGCAGGCCGACGGCAACCGAATCGGGATGCGGCAGGTAGGTGCCTCCGATCAGGAAAGGGGTCACTTCGAGAGCATGCGCGGTTGCTGCCGGCGGTGCGCCGAATGCAAGAGCCTGTCCGAAGACGTCGAAGGTTCCGTCGCCACGCCCCCAGGCAACCTGGAGCACGAGCTCGGTGCCGCCGCTCACCACCGCAATGTCGACCTTGCCGTCGTCATTGAGGTCGGCGACCTCGACCGCCTCGTAGCGAAAGCGCTGCAGTGGCACGACGATCGAAGACGTGAAGGCCGGATGGCCGATGTCGACCGGCCGTGCGAGCCGCACTTGCGGCTGCAGCCCGGGCGGCGCATTCGGTCCCGGCACGAGCAGCACGTCGGGAAACGAGTCGCCGTCGAAGAACGCGGTCCGGCACTTCCAAGTCCCGGGGTCGGCGTCGATCGGCCACACAGCACCGAGCGGCGGCTTGGGCCGGCGCTGCCCGAGCACGACGTGATGCACCGCCGTCGCGGCTCCTTCGTTCGCGATGTAGACATCGGGGATCAGATCGCCATCGAAGTCGCCGATGCAGAGATCGCGCGGCAGACGTTCGGCAGGGACTTCGTGGTCGCCGATCTGGCGCGGCGCCGCGAAGCGCTGGAACATGCCGTTCTCCTGCGCGAGCAGCAGCTGCAGGAACCCGACGCCGCCTGGATCCGTCAGGGCCACGAAGTCCGGCGCATCGCCGGTGCTCGGCGCGCCGTCGAGCGCGATCGGCGCCACGGTGACCGGCAGCCGTTCGAGCACGGTGCCGCGCGGGCCGAAGAACGGATCGGGATTCGAGAACAGGAAATACCCGCTCGCCGTCACTTCCGCCACGACGCTGCCGAGCGTCACGCGCAGCACGATGTCGACCTGGCCAGGACGACCGTCGGGCGACGGCGGCATCGTGAAGACGAGGCGGTCGCTGCCCGACTCCGCGGTCCGGAAATCCTGCGGTGCGAGCGTCGTGATGCGCCCCCGAAGTGGTCCGGCCTGGTCAGGATCGCCTTTCTCGAACGACAGCTCGACATCGTCCCACGCGGGCGTCGGCGTTCCCTGCGAGAAGTCGAGCGGCACGAGCGCCGTGCCGATGAGCGTCACGAGACTGCCGCCCGTCGTCGGCCCCTGGCGCGGCAGCGCAATTGCGATGTTCGGCTCGTAGTAGGCGTTCTCGACCGGCGTCGACTGCCCCGCCTCCACGTCGCGCACGACCAGCACCGCGCGCACGGGGAACGAATTGCCCGGCACGAACGCCGAGATCACGGGGGCGCCGCCACCCGCGGGCTCGAACCGCACATCCGACGCGAGCCGCGTGATCGTCGGCTGCGGCGGCCCGGTCGTGCTCGGATCGGGTGTGGTCACGAGAACCTCGAGGCCTGCGACCTGGGTGCTGAGCAAGCCGTGGACCCGTATCAGCACGCGCTCACCGAGCGGCGACAAGAACAGCTCCTGCTTGGCCGGCTCGAGCACGAGCTCCGCGCGCGGCTGGCGCGCCAGCGTGACCGGCACCGCAGGTGCGACCGCCTGGTCGTCGACGAACACGGAGAGCTGCGCGTTGACATTCGCCGCCGTCGGATCGCCCGCCGCGGCCGCAATCGCTGCCGTGTCGAGCGTGAACGTGATCAGCGTCGATCCACCCTGGCTCGAAGGCATCGGGCTCAGCTGGTCCTGGCCGACTCCGGCCCCCTCGAGCCGCACCCGCAACCTGGGGGGCGTCGCAGTGATCTGCGCGTTGGCGACAACGACGGTGCGTACGGTGCCCGCCGGCGGAACCAGCGGCAGCACCGGACTCACGCTGAGCTCGGGCACGCGCGCGACTGGATCGTCAGAGTTGCTGACGGCCACACCGGTGATCAGGCCTGCGCCGCAACCGGAAAGCGGCAGCAGCCCGATCAGCAGCAGACGGGAAATGGCAGTTCTGGTCGGTCGCATGACGCCCCCAAGTCTACCCGATGCCAGTGGCACGGGTCGGTCGTCGGAAGTGATGGGTTGCGTGGGCCGCGATCCACTACAGAGGGCATCCGCTGGATGCCCACTGAAACCATCAGTTCAGTTCTCCGGTCGATCCCGCGCTGGCACGGCGTGATCACTGCGGCGGGTGGTAGAACCCACCCATGGCCACAGTTCGTTCCGACTTCGAGCCCCCACCCGAGCGGCGCGTCTTCTGCAACCGCACGCTCAACATGCGTTCGATCCGGGCACTCGGGTTCGACATGGACTACACGCTCGTGCACTACGACGTGCACTCCTGGGAGGCCCGGGCCTACGCCCACGTGCAACAGCGCCTGCTCGAACGCGGGCTGCCCGTGGGCAACCTGCATTTTCAGGCCGACCTGTTCGCGCGCGGTCTGATCGTCGACCTGGCGCTCGGCAACATCGTGAAGGCCAACCGCTTCGGCTACGTGACGCAGGCGGCCCACGGCACGCAGTACCTGCCCCACGAGGCGCAGCGCAAGACCTACAACCAGGTCTGGGTCGACCTCAGTGAACCGCGCTGGGTGTTCCTCAACACGCTGTTCTCGCTGTCCGAGTCGTGCATCTACGGCCAGCTCGTCGAGTTGCTCGACCGCGGCGCCCTCGGCACCGCACTCGACTACCGGAGCCTCTACGACCTGGTCGGCACGACGATGGACGCAGCGCACCTCGAGGGCCAGCTCAAGGCCGAGATCATCGCCGATCCGCAGCGCTTCGTGGACCTCGACCCGCAGCTGCCGCAGACGCTTCTCGACCTCAAGCAGGCCGGCAAGAAGCTGTTCCTCGCGACGAATTCCGAGTGGCACTACGCGCGCCCGATGATGAGCTACGCGTTCGACCGCTTCCTCGGCACCACCGAGGGCAGTCCCAAGCACTGGCGCGACCTGTTCGACCTCGTCATCGTGCAGACGAAGAAGCCGGCGTTCTTCGAGAAGGAGGCGCCGTTCCTCGAGGTGATCGACGACTCCGGCGCGACGCGCCCGCTGCAGGGTCCTCTCGTCGCCGGCGCCGTCTATCGCGGCGGCAATGCCGCCGCGGTGCAAGCCCACTTCGACGTCGACGGCTCGGAGATCCTCTACGTCGGCGACCACGTCTACGCCGACGTGCACGTGTCGAGCCAGCTGCGCCGCTGGCGCACGGCCCTCGTGCTGCGCGAGCTCGAGGACGAGGTGCGGCAGGAGCAGGCGTTCGCTGCCGGGCAGGCCGAGTTGGAGGGCCTCATGCGCGAGAAGGAACGCCTCGAACACGAACAGGCGACGCTGCGGCTCGCACTGCAGCGGCTCGAACACAAGTCGCGGCCGCCCGCAACGGTCGCGATGTCCGCTGCGGCGATCCAGGAACGGCTGCGCGCGCTGCGCGCCGAGTCCGAGGCGTTGGATCTGCGCATCGTGCCGCTCGCGCGGCAGAGCGGACAGCTCGGCCACCCGCACTGGGGCCCGTCGATGCGCGCCGGCAACGACAAGAGCCGTCTCGCGCGCCAGATCGAGCGGCATGCCGACGTCTACACGTCGCGCGTCTCGAACCTGCAGAGCCTGACGCCGTTCGGCTACCTGCGCGCCGCGCACGGGAGTCTGCCGCACGACGACGCGGGGCGGTGAGGGTCCGAATTCAGTCGGCCCGGAAGAGTTCGCGCAGCGCCACGCGTAACCCTGGCACGACGTCCTCACCCAGGAGATCTCCGTCTGCGCCAACATCGCGCACGTCGTCCTTGCTGCGGTAGACGGTGGCGTCGGCCGCCATCGGATCGATGACCCAGACCATGCGTGCACCGTGGCGGAGCCACGAGAGAGCTTTCCGGTGCAGACTCCTGCGCATGTCATCGGGAGATCGGATCTCGACGGCGAGGTCCGGCGGACCCGGGAAGTAACCCCGGCTGCGCGGGGGCGGCATCCGTTCGTTGGTCACGAACGCCGCGTCCGGACTGAGCACGGTGTCGGGGTTGCGAGCCATGAGAAAGCCCGTATCGCCCGAGTAGGCCCTGCCCAACTTGTTCACGCGGACGTGGTGCGAGAGCAGCTCGCAGAGCACCATCTCGACACCGCCATGCCAATGGCCGGCGGGGCTCGTCCTTCGCAGCTGCCCGCGAACGAGCTCGTGACAGATTCCCGGTTCGTCCAGTGACAACAGTTCTTCGGCAGTCGTGATTCTGGGAACCGGCATGGAAGACATGGTAACACCCGACCCTCCTGAAGGGCGCGACACGCGCCCACGCTCTGTGCACCGGATTCGCCAGCGGTTGCACGAAGCCGCAGGGAATCACGCGGGATTCGTCAACGCGTTCAACAGGCGGCGCAGCTCCGCGGGCGACGCGACCACGTAGGGTCCGTTCACGAGGGCCGGGCCGACGTTGACGACGATCGCATCTCTTGGCATGCGCGCATACATGTCCTGGTCCGTCCGATCGTCACCGGCACAGAGCACGAAGTCGGCCGGTGGGGACGCGGCGAGCATCGACGCGACATAGGCGCCTTTGTCCGCCCCCTTGGCGCGAACCTCCACGACCATGTTCCCGTGCAGGTGCTCGGCGGCCTCCTGGCTGAACAGCTGGTCGAGCGTCTGCAGCAGCTCGCCGGCTCGCCACGCACCGTACTCGGGGTCCGCGAGCCGATAGTGCCAGCAGAGCCCGCTCGACTTCCGTTCGAGGAACGACCCGGGAACCTCTTCCGCGACCTGCTTGAGCAGCTCGGTCACGCGCGGCAGCCAGGACACGTCGATGTTGGCTTGTCGCTGCCATTCGCCACCGGGGGCGCGGCGGAAGTAGCCGTGTTCGGCGGCCAGATGGATCGGCAGGTGCCCGAGCCATGCGTCGAGCGTACCGCGCCGCCGGCCGCTGACCACATGCACCTCGGTACCAGAGGTGGTCGCGAGCCGCTGCAGCAGGTCGAGGACCGGTGGCGTCGGGGCTGCGAGCTCCGGACGACGCGCGAGGTCCTGCAGCGTGCCATCGTAGTCGAGGAACAGTTGGCGACGCGATGCCCGGCGGAAACGACCCGCGACCTCGTCGCGCAAGCGACCGTCGAGAGGCGCGCTGTGCGCGCGGTCGTTCCTGGCCGCCGCGCTGCGCAGGCGGCCGAGGAACCGGCCTGCCCAACGACTGCTGTCGAGATCGAGCACGCGCTCGAGCATCTCGCCGATCCGGTCGTGTCGCTCGGCGAGCGGAAGACCGAGCCCCGTCGGAATGGACGCCGTCAGGGCATCGATGTCCCACGGGTTCACCATGATCGCCCGCGCGAGCGAGAACGCGGAGCCCGCGAACTCGCTCAGCACGAGCACGCCGCAGGTGCGGTCGGCCCGGTCCATGGTCAGGCCCTGGCAGAGCACGAACTCCTGCGCCACGAGGTTCATGCCATCCCGGACCGGGGCCACCATGCAGAGGTCCGCGTGGCAGTAGAGGGCCGAGAGTTCGACCTCGTCGAGGTTGCGGTGCACGTACTCGAGGGGCATCAACCCCGGTCGACCGTAGCGGCCATTGATGCGGCCGACCTCGCGTTCGATCTCGCGCAGCAGCTGTCGGTAGCCTTCGTTGTCCTCGCGCGACGGTACGAGGACCTGCAGCATGACGGTGTCTTCGATCCGTTCCGGTTCCTGCTGCAGCAGGCGCTCGAAGGCGCGCAACTTCAGCATGACACCCTTGCTGTAGTCGAGGCGTTCGACGCCGAGGACGAGCCTTCGATGGCGCCATCGCGCGGCGAACTCGGCCTCGTAGCGCGCCTGCTCGGGTGATGCCAATGCGGCGCGGAAGCGCTCGACGTCCGGACCGAGCGGATGCACGCCGAGTCCGATCCGACGGTCGCCGATCTTCACGGCATCGGGCGCAAAGTCGATCCCGAGCACGCGCAGGCACGCGTTGCGGAAGTGGCTCAGGTAATCGGCCGTGTGGAACGCGATGTAGTCGGCGCCGAGCAGGCCGCGCAGCAGGACCTCGCGCTGCGGCAACAGCCGCCAGAGCTCCGACGACGGGAACGGCACGTGCAGGAAGAAGCCGATCACGAGATCGGGACCGTGTTCGCGCAACAGCGCGGGCAGCAGCATGAGCTCGAAGTCGTGCACCCAGACGGTGTCGCCAGGCTTGCTGATCTCGATCACCTGTTCCGCGAAGCGACGGTTGACGGCGACGTAGCTGTCCCAGGCAGCGGCGTCGAACTCGATCTTGTCCGGAAAGTAGTGCAGCAGCGGCCAGAGCACGCCATTGCACATTCCGCCGTAGTGGTGCCGCTCTTCCTCGGCCGACAGGTACACGGGTCGCAATCCGTCGCGAGCGAGCGTCGCAGCGACGCGCGCGCGGAGCGTGTCGGAGACTGGTGCACCGGGCCAGCCGACCCAGGCACGGATGCCTTGAACCCCGAGCAACGCCGAAGCGAGACCGCCAGCGCTCGGCGTCGTCGACACCTTCGCCCGCGTCGCGGTCACTCGCACCGGCAGCCGGTTGCTCACGACGATGATGCCCGGGTTGCCGTTGCTGCTCTCGGCTCCCACGCCCTGCCCAGCGGCGGAGGGAGCGATGACGCCTTGGCTCAGCGGTGGGATGGTGTGTGTCATGGAGAAGATGGTGCGCGATCATGCGGGCGACGACGCGCGAGCAGATCCCGGCAGCCAGCCATCGCGCCCGCTCAATCCGCCGCGCAACCGGCGCAGTCCACGGCACAGGCAGACGCGAACCGAACCCGGTGTCATGCCGAGACGCGAGTCGATCTCCGGCCCCGAGAAGCCCCGCAGGAAGCGCAGCCGCAACGGCAGGCGGTAGCAGCGCGGCAGACGCCGCAGGGCCGCATGCAGTTCGCCGCGTTGCAACGCATCGAGGCCGTCGGCCTCACGCGCAACGGCTGTTTCGACGCGAGGCTCGCTGCCCTCCACCTCGCGATGCTGGCGCCGCAGCGTCAGCGCGCTGCAAGCCCGGTTGTGAGCGATCGCTCGCAGCCACGCATCGAAGCGTCCCCCCTCCGTGTCTCGCAGCGAGCGGATGCCGGCGAGCGCTGCGACGGCCACGTCCTGCACCACGTCTTCGGCGAGCTGCTCGGGCAGCAGGCGGAAGACGACGGCGCGCACGCAGCCACAGTGTTCGTTCCACAGCCGTGCGAACGAACGCCGGCAACCGGCGCGCGCCTTCTGGATCAGCTTCGTCTCAGGGATCGGCATCATGAGGGGCCAGTGCCTACGCGCGTGGCCGAACGAGCCGGCCGTCGATTCCCTTCCATTCCCTTTCCTCAGCTGCCACGACGTGGCCCCGGGACTGCTGCAAGGCATGCCCCGTGCAAGTCCTGCGTCTGCGGCTGCCTGCCACCGAAAACTTCGTGAAAAGCGCTGCTAACAGCTGCCCCGGGGCAAAGGACTCTGATCCGACACCAACCATTGGAGGTCATGTATGTCGATGGATCTTCTTTCGCGCTTCTTTCCCACAGCGCTCGTGCTCGCCAGTGTCGCAGCCCAGACACCGGGTGGCGCGGGCGAACCCGCGCCGCGAGCCGAGATCGCGCTGCAGTCGCTGCAGTCGCTGACGATCGAGACGGTGTTCCAGCGCCAGCCGCTGGCCGCCACGCCGGAGTCCCAGAAGGACGGCGGCGGCACCGCGGCCTACCAGCCGTTCGCGCGCATTCGCGATGCACAATTCACTCGCGACGGGCGTCTCGTCGAGCTTCACGTCGAGAATGCGGGCGCGGCCGACGGCCAGCCACCGCTGTGCCGCGTCCTGCCTGCGAAGGCCGTTCGCTGGGACGAAGCCAGCAAGCGCTGGCTCACGGTCGAGCCAAACCTCGCGTTCGCCGGGCTCGATGAAGTCGGCAAGCCGTCCAAGGAACCGGCCGTCCGCAAGGAGAACCAGCTGCTCGCGTCGGAGCTGATGCTCGCGACGGCAGGCGGCCCGGCCTCGGGCCGCGCGAGCGAGCCGGCAGCGGCCGATGCCAGCGAGGCAAAGACCAAGAAGGCGGCGCCCGTGCTGTGGTTCGTGCCTGCCGAGCAGGCCATCGCGTTCGCCGTGATGCCACACGGAAGCAAGCTCGTGCCGCTGCCCTGGTCGCTGGTGCAGATCAAGGAGCACGGCGGGAGCCTGCAGCTTCTGACCGAGACGGACCCGGCCCGACTCGAAGACGCGCCGACTTGCAAGGACGCCTCGCAGCAACCGTCGGCCGAATTGCGCCAGCGCTGCTACCAGCACTACGGTGTCCCTGCCCCGAAGTGGGAGCGCAAGCTCGATAGCGAGAAGGATCGCAAGGATCTGCCCAAGAAGAGCGGTGGCAAACCGGACGATCGTTGATCCGATGACGTTGTAGCTCGGCCATCGAGTTCCTCGCCGCCGTCTGCTCGCCGCGGCGGTGGAGCACTGATCGAAGGCGGGCCTGGGCGCCGGTCCTCTTGGAGGGATCGGCGCCCGTTCTACCCGTGCACGCGGTGTCTCAATGCACTGGGGGCCAGCTCGACGCGTGCCTCGTGCGTCCGGCAAGACACCGGCGCCGCGGACCCGGTCAAGAGCGGGGTGACAACGGCGGCGGTTCGTCCTCGCGAACGCCTGGTGGCCACGCGACGGGCTCGAGAGTCGTGGGGTCGACAAGCTGCATTCGCCCGTCTCGCCACAAAGCTAGCGGCACCCCAAGCAACCGGTTGCGGCGACGCAGTTCCTCGCCAGCACGGGTCACGGCTGCGGCAATGGCGGCCGGGTCTTCGCGGGGGTCGGGTGGTGGCATCATGGCAGTATCCGTCGAACGACGTCATGGTCCAACTCGGTCAGAGCTGCGGGCGGTCCCGAGGCAACGAGACGCGCCGGCATTCGACTGCTGTCGAACAACCATACCGCGTCGGCCATCGGCAGGAAGGTGCTGCGCAGGTTGGCAAGACCACGTTCGTACCGACGTCGCACGATCTCGTCGGGCACATGGTGGCCGCCCTCACGGACGCGGCAGCGCACGCGTGTGATCGCTGCTTCGGCACTGGGCAGCCACAGGAACACCAGCAACAGGCGGTAACCAGAAGCACGCAGGCTCGTCAGCCAGGGCGCCAACGTGCGCGACGCCAGGTTGGTCTCGAAGGCGAAGTCGGCTCGCGCGGCTGCCAGTTCACGCAAGCGATGCAGCATGATGCGGCCTGCGGCCGCGGCCACTCTCTCCGGCTCGAACGCAGCGAGACCGCGTGCAATGGTGTCGGCATTGACGAAGTTCGCGATGCCGAGCTGGTCGTGCACGAGCTGCTGCGACGTCGTAGACTTGCCCGCGCCATTCGGGCCGGCCAGCACGAGAACGCGCGGTTGCGGGATGCTCGTCATCGGCTGTCACCGTGCCGCGGCGAGCGCCTCTTCGATCGCCCCTCGCGTCTGCGCGCCGCGGAGCCCGAACCGGATCACGCCGGCCGCATCGACGACGTAGGTGATCGGCGTCACGTTCGACCACTTCACCTGGTGGAACGCGTCGACGAACTTCGCGTCGGCCAGGAGCACCGGCCGCTGGAAGTTCTTCTTTGCGATCGTCTCCGTCGTCAGCTCGGCCGGGAAGTCGAGCACCGCGTCGGTCATCACGTGCAACAGCACGGTGTCTTCCGACAGCTTGCCTTCGAGCTCGAGCATCGCGGGCGCCTCGACGTCGCACGAATGGCAGCGCGAACGGAAGAAGTGCAGCACGGCGCGTTTGCCCTTCAGGTCGGCCGCGGTCCAGACCCTGCCCGAGTGGTCCGCCAGCGAGAAGTCCGGCATGTGCTTGCCGACGGATTCCTGGATCAGGTCGTTGACGTGCGCGCGGACCAGGCCCGTGACGAGGAACCAGGCCGCGACGAGCAGCAGCAGAACCAGGGAGAACACGGTGCGGCGGCTCATGCGAGGGAGGGACGGCGATCGAAGGCCACCGTCAGCGAGCACCCAGCATCGTGGCAGCTGGCAAGACAAGCAACGTCGTACACCTTTGTGCTTCCGGCGCCGCCCGCGCGCGGTATGTTCCGCATCGGGCTGGTCAGAGCCCATCAGCATCGTGATGCGTATTGGCGGAGTACCGTACGGCGTCGGCGCGCCCCTGCTCGCAGGCCTGGATTCCGATCCGCACGTCGTGTTCGTGAAGGCGCCCCCGACCGAGCTGATCCGTGCGCTGCAAGCCGACCAGCTCGACTGTGCGCTCGTGTCGTCCGTCGAGGCCGTACAGCAGCCCGGGTATTCCGTCGTGCCGGGCCTCGGCATCGCGTGCAAGCGCGAGATCCGCTCGGTGCGCGCGTTCCGCCGGCGCGGTGTCCCGATCCGTTCCGTCGGTCTCGACCAGAGCTCGGCCACGTCGAGTGCCTTGCTGCGGCTGCTGCTCGCGCGCGTGCACGCCGCCGAGGTGGCACCGGACGTGCACTTCGAGGCGATCAGGCCCACGCTGAGCCCGGCCACGCTGCCCCACGACCTCGTGCTGCTGATCGGCGACTGCGGGCTGCAGGCCGCCGCCGGCGATCGCGAGGTCTGGGACCTCGGCCAGATGTGGCAGCAGTGGACCAGGCTGCCGTTCGTGTTCGCGGTCTGGCTCGTGCGCGCGGGCGCCGACGCCGCTGCGATCATGAAGATTCTGATCGCTGCGCGCGCGCGCGGCCGCCAGCTCGGCGCGGTCGATGGCACGCACGGCGCGGCCCACTACGACCTCGACGACGAAGACGTGCGTGGCCTGCGCCATTTCTGGGCCGAGTGCCGCGCCCTCGGGCTGGCCTCAGCCAGCGACCCCCGTTTCGTTCCCCACTCGATTTCCGCATCGCGATGAGCAACCTGACGGTCCAGCAGACCCTGTTCGCCGATACCACCGAGACGACTATGGCCGCTCAAAAAGCACCGAAGCAGAAGCAGAGAGAGAAGGAGACGGAGCCCAGCGAGAGGGAGCCCAAGGCGAAGGGGCCCAAGGCGAAGGAGCCCGAAGACACGGAGCCCAGCGCAAAGGAACCCAAGGCGAAGTCGCCCAAGACGAAGTCCACGGAGGGCGCCGTGAACGCCGAGTCGATGGCGAAGAAGCAGCGCGAGATCTCCGTCAGCGAGTTCTTCACGAAGAACCGCCACCTGCTCGGCTTCGACAGTCCGCGCAAGGCGCTGCTGACGGCGGTCAAGGAGGCCATCGACAACAGCCTCGACGCGTGCGAAGAAGCGCGCATCCTGCCCGACCTCAAGGTCAAGATCTCGCGCATCGGTCAGAGCGAGAAGCAGTTCACGGTGACCGTCGAGGACAACGGTCCCGGCATCGTCAAGGCGCAGGTGCCGAACGTGTTCGGGCGGCTGCTCTACGGCAGCAAGTTCCACCGACTGCGCCAGAGCCGCGGCCAGCAGGGCATCGGCATCAGCGCGGCCGGCATGTACGGGCTGTTGACGACCGGCAACCCGGTGCGCGTGCGCACGAAGCCCGGCAAGAAGTCGGTGCCGCTCTACTTCGAGATCACGATCGACACCGCGAAGAACCGCCCCGACTTCACCGACAAGGCGATCGAGTGGGAGAAGGACCACGGCACCGAGGTGACGATCGACCTCGAGGGCGAGTACCGCCGCGGCCAGAAGAGCGTCGAGGAGTTCCTGAAGCTCATGGCGGTGGCCAACCCGCACGTCTACCTGCACTACACCGATCCCGACAACCAGGTCACCGAATACCAGCGCGCGACCAA
>Ga0075418_10005740_pt1 | contig 14042 bp, 11 predicted proteins | sample SoiMetdeltSBSDD2_FD_81776 | JGI IMG/M metagenome (GOLD analysis project Ga0075418, IMG submission 81776) | Bulk soil microbial communities from a Populus tree surrounding site in Tennessee, USA - Soil MetaG P. deltoides SBSDD2 | ecosystem: Environmental > Terrestrial > Soil > Tree plantation...
CGCCGTCCAGGGCGCCCGGGCGTCCATAGGCGGCGTCGAAGGGCCCGGCCTCGCCCGGCGCCTGCGGCAGCGCCAGCACGCGGCCGCCCGCGGGGAACAGCCTCCGCGCGCGCTCGTCGAGCGCGTGCCGATACAGGAGCCCGACGGCGTTGGGCCCGGGCGGCGCGTCTCCGGTCACGGGCGGCCCGGCGCCGCCTCCGAGGTCATCCCGGGAACGAGGCGCGGCGCCAGCCGCCGCGCGATCATCAGCGTCAGCCCGTACGTGACGACGCCCACCAGGACGGACGCGATCGTCCCGGCCCCCGCGAGGGCCACCGCCGCGGCCATCGGCACCGTCACGCCCAGGGCCGCGAGGAGCGGGCGCGCCACCGGCACCTCGAACCCCGCCCCTGCGCAAGCGCGCGTCGCGAGCGCGAGCAGCAGGAGCTCCGCGAGCAGGAAGCCGGCCGCGGCCCCCGCCGCGCCGAAGCGCGGGACGAGCACGAGGGCCAGGGCCGTGGCCGCCGCCACCCGCGCCGCGGTCAGGACCGGGACCCGCCGCGCGCGGCCGGCGGCGATGAGCGCATGGAGGAGGACCGTATTCATGAAGAGGGCCAGCAGCGCGGGGGCCAGGATGCGCAGCGGAACGGCCGCCGCGTCGTATCCCTCCCCGAGCAGCGCCACGACGCCGGGCGCCACCAGCACGAGGCCGGCGGCGGCCGGCGCGGCCAGGAGGGCGACCGTGGCCGCGGTCCGGCGGCGCACTGGGTCCGCCCCGCTCGCGGCCTCCCTCGTCAGGGCCGGCATCGCTCCCGCCGCGATCGCGGCCGGGAGGACGTTCATGAGCTCGATCACCTTGAGGGCCGCCGCGAAGAGGCCGGCCTCGAGCGATCCGCGGAAGAGCGCCAGCGTCAGCAGCTCGATGCGGAGGCTGAGGATGGCGAGGACGCCGTTGACGGCCAGGGGGGCGGAGGCCTTCAGGGTCCGTCCCACGCCGATCTCCATCCGCGGGGGGCGTGATTCGCTCGTGGCGTTGGCGCGGAGGAAGACGACGCCGAGGGCCAGCGGAGGCAGCGCCGAGACGGCCAGGGCCCAGACCAGGCCGCGAAGCCCGGTCCCCGACCAGAGGGCCGCGGCCACGAGCACGAGGCCCACGGCCCTGAAGGTGACGATGATCGCCGCCTCGAGCCCGCGGCGCCCGCGTACGCGCAGCGCGATGCCCAGGAGCTCCGTCCAGTTCGACGTGGCGGAGTAGACGACGAGCGGGAAGAGCAGCGGTCCATGGCCGAGCGCGGCCTCCCACGACGGCCGCCAGGCCGCGGGAACCAGGGCCGCCGACCAGGACAGGGCCTGGGGGAAGGCCACCACGGAGGCGATGGCGAGCAGGCCCGCGGTCAGCCGGGCCTTGGCTCGAACCAGCGCGGACAGGGGCAGGGCCCCAGAAACCAGCGACTGGACGGCGATGCCCTGGAGCCCCAGGTCGGACAGCTCGGCCACCAGGACGGCGATGCCCGAGAGGACGGCGAAGAGCCCGAAATCGGCCACGCCCAGCACGCGCGCCACGAGGAGCGTGGTGGCGAGGGCCAGCAGCCGGCCCAGGAGCTCGGCGCCCAGCTTGATCGCGCTGCCGCGGCTGGCGTCGTCGGCCGCGGAGCGGGGAACGGACCGGTCAGCGGGTGAGCCCAAGGTGTCTCGACTCTACCGGACCGCGGCACGGAGTCAATGGCGACGGAAATCGCGCGAGTTGTATACTCCGCGAATGCCCGAAACGTTCCTGGGGCGCGCGGGCGTGGCTCTGGCGACTTGCACCGCGGGGACGGTGCTTCTCTGCTGGCCGCGCCTGTCCGGGCCCTGGCGCCGCACGCTGGCCCTTTGCACCAGCGCCGCGGGCCTCGTCTTCCTCATCCTCGCCCTCAATACGCAGGGCCTGCGCGAGTCCGCGAGCACGGCCGTCTTCCTCGTGGGGCGGCCCTACGTCACCGAACACGTCTCGGCCTCCGCCAGCCTGCCTTATTACGTGGCCACCGCGTTGTGCCTGCTCCTGGGCACCGCGGGCCTGGCATTGAGCGAGGACGTCGTGCGCGTCTTGCGGGACCGGTGGCTGGCGACCGCCATCGTGCTGAGCCTGGCCGTGACCGCCACCCGCTTCTGGCTGGAAAAGGTGGCAGCGCCGCCGGCCTTGTGCTGGGCGGTGGGCGTGACGTGGCTGGCTCCGGTGGTCGGTGCCGTTTTCGCGTTCAACCTGCGCCGCGAGGGCAAGGGCGGCCTGGCCGCGCTGGCCTTGGCCCTCCTGTCCTACGGATTCGCCGTCCGCGCGGCGGTGGCGGCGCTCATGGTGGCGGCCTCGACGCAGCGGCTGGGGTCGCACTACGACGTATCGGCGCTGGTGAGGGTCCGGAACCCCTTCACGGGGAGCCTGTACACTTTCGTGCCCGGCAGCTTCCACCAGGTCTGGACCGTCGGCGTGATCCCGCAGCTCGCCGTGTGGCCCGTCTACACAGTGCTGGCGGGACTAATGGGGGCTGCGCTGGCCGTAGGACTGGCGGGGGCGGCGGGCGCCTCCCCGCGGGTGCCGGGCCTGCGCAGCCAGGTGGGCCTGTCCCCGGCGCGCGGGGATCAGTGAGGCGAGCGGGCTAGCGCACGCGGCAGGTGGTGGCCCCGACCCCGGAGCCACAGCGCTTGCCGACGATGTTCCCGTTCTCGTCCAGGAAGTTCACGCACACGAGCCCGCCCTTGCAGTCCGAATCCTGGTTGCAGGTGTCGCACTCGTTGCCCTTGGTGCACCCGAAGAGCGGCAGGGCGGCCAGGAGCAGGCACGGCAGCCATCGGGATCGGCGCATCACACCTCCGCAGGGTCAGCCAACACCGCGATTTTAACCGAAGGCCCGGTCGAGACGGGTCAGAAACTCCGGGGCCTCTTTCATTTGCCCGTTCGGCGCCCGCATGCTAGCCTCGATTTCTTTGACGCGCGCTCGCTCGAGATGACCACGGTCGACGACCTCAAGTCCACGCTCAACCTCCCGCAGACGGCCTTCCCGATGAAGGCCAACCTGCCGCAGGCGGAGCCCCGCCGCATCGAACAGTGGCAGTCGGGACGGCTCTACGAGAAGGTGCGCGCGGCGCGGAAGGGCGCGCCGCTCTTCGTCCTCCACGACGGCCCGCCCTACGCCAACGGCCACATCCACCTGGGCACCGCGCTGAACAAGGTGCTGAAGGACCTGGTCGTCCGCAGCCGCACGATGGCCGGAAGCGACGGGCCGTACGTGCCGGGCTGGGACTGCCACGGCCTCCCCATCGAGCTCCAGGTGGACAGGGACCTGGGCGCGAAGAAGCGGGAGATGACGCCGCTCGCGTTCCGCAAGGCCTGCCGAGCGTACGCGGAGAAGTTCGTGGCCATCCAACGCGCCGAGTTCGAGCGGCTGGGCATCCTCGGGGAGTGGGACGCGCCCTACCTCACGATGGCCCCCGTCTACCAGGCCACGATCGTCCGCGAGCTGGCCACCTTCGTGGAGAAGGGCCTCGTCTACAAGGCCAAGAAGTCCGTCCACTGGTGCATCTCCTGCCGCACCGCCCTGGCCGAGGCGGAGGTGGAGTACGACGAGGCGCACGTCAGCCCGTCCATCGACGTGCGCTTCGCCTTGCCCGAGGCGGAGCGCCGCCGGCTGGAGCCGCGCCATCCCGGCCTGGCGGGCCGCCGCGTGGCCGCCGTCATCTGGACCACCACGCCCTGGACGCTGCCCGCCAACCTGGCCCTGGCCTTCCATCCCGACGCGGATTACGGGTTCTACCCCATGGCCGGATCCGCCGACGTCCTGCTCGTGGCGCGGACCACGCGCGAGGGCGCGCAGGGCCGGTGGAACGGTCCCGTCCTGGGGGACCCGGTGGCGATGGTCAAGGGCGCGGAGCTGGAGGGCCTGAAGTTCCGCCATCCTTGGATCGACCGGGACTCGCCCGCCGTCATGGGCGATTACGTCACCCTGGACACCGGCACCGGCGTCGTGCACACCGCGCCCGGCCACGGCTGGGACGACTACCTCACCGGCGTCCGCTACGGGCTCGACATCTACTGCCCGGTGGACGAGGGAGGCCGCTTCCTCCCCGAGGTGGAGCGCTTCGCGGGGATGAAGGTCTTCGACGCCAACCCGAAGATCGTGGACCTGCTGCGCGAGCGGGACGCCCTCCTCTCCTCCGGGCAGGAGAAGCACTCCTACCCCATCTGCTGGCGTTGCAAGAACCCGATCATCTTCCGCGCCACCGAGCAGTGGTTCATCGCCCTCGACGCCGGCGGGTTCCGCGAGCGCGCCCTCGAGGCCATCGGCAAGGTGCGCTGGTACCCGTCGTGGGGCGAGGAGCGCATCCGGAACATGATCGCCACCCGCCCGGACTGGTGCATCTCGCGCCAGCGCCTGTGGGGCGTGCCCATCCCGGCCTTCTACTGCCGCGCCTGCGCGGAGCCGCTGCTGCGCGCGGACATCGCCCGCCGCGTGGCCGACTTCTTCGAGACGAAGAGCGCGGACGCCTGGTACGAGATGGACGCCGCCGCCCTGCTGCCCGAAGGGTTCACCTGCCCGAAGTGCGGCGGGGACGGCTTCGAGAAGGAGCGGGACATCCTCGACGTGTGGTTCGACTCCGGATCCTCGCACGCCGCGGTCCTGGAGCGGCGCGCCGATCTCACCTGGCCCGCCGACGTGTACCTCGAGGGCAGCGACCAGCACCGCGGCTGGTTCCACTCCTCGCTCCTCATCGGGGTAGGGACGCGGGGCGAAGCCCCGTACCGGCAGGTCATCACCCACGGGTTCACGGTGGACGCCCAGGGCCGGAAGATCTCCAAGAGCCTGGGCAACGACGTGGACACGCAGAAGCTGATCGCGGCCTACGGGGCTGAGATCCTGCGCCTGTGGGTGACCATGGTCGACTACCGCGACGACATGCCGTACTCGGACGAGATGATCAAGCGGGTCGCCGAGGCCTACCGCAAGATCCGGAACACCTGCCGCTACCTGCTGTCCAACCTCTACGATTTCGATCCGCGGCGCGACACGGTGGCGGAGGCGGACCTCCAGGAGATCGACCGCTACGCGCTGGCCCGGCACCGGCAGCTCGTGGGCCGGGTCCGCGAGGCGTACGCCGGTTACGAGTTCCACGTGGTCTACCACCAGCTCGTGCAGTACTGCGCCGTGGACCTCTCGTCGTTCTACCTCGACGTGCTCAAGGACCGTCTCTACTGCGACGCGGCCGGCGGTCCCCGCCGTCGATCCTCGCAGACCGTGCTGCACAGGGTCCTCGAGGACCTGGCGCGGCTCATGGCCCCCGTGCTGCCCTTCACCGCGGACGAGGTCTGGCCCCTCATCCCCGGGCCCCGAGCGGACTCCGTCCACGAGGCATTCTTCCCACCCGAGGAGGGCGCCGACGACCTGGTGATGGCGCGCTGGGCCGGCCTGCTCGACGTGAGGGCCGCGGTCACCAAGGCCCTCGAGGAGGCCCGCGCGGCCAAGCGCATCGCCTCCAGCCTGGAGGCCCGGGTCGAGATCAAGGGCCGGCCGGCCGTCCTCGCCCCGCTCAAGGCCCACGAGGAGAAGAGCTCGGTGTTCCCCGGGAACCTGGCCAACCTCTTCATCGTGAGCGCGGTGGTCCTGGCGGAGACCGACGCCGACCTGACGGTCGCGGTGGAGCGGGCTTCGGGCGCGAAGTGCGAGCGGTGCTGGACCTATTCGGCGAACGTGGGGCGCCTCGCGGCCCATCCCGGCGTCTGCGAGCGGTGCGCGGCCGTCCTGGAGGCGCGTTGAGCGCGCGCGGACGGCGTCCCTACCTGCTGCTCCTCCTGTCCATCGTGGGGCTGGACCAGGCCACGAAGTGGCTGGTGGACCGGAGCATGGACCTCCACGAGAGCCGCGTCGTGGTGGAGGGGATCGTGAGCCTCACCTACGTCCAGAACCGCGGCGCCGCCTTCGGCGTCCTCTCCGACGCGCAGCTCCCCTACCAGTCGATCCTGTTCTCGCTGATCAGCATCGCCGCGCTCGGCGGCATCGCGGCCTACGCCTGGCGCCTGCCCGCCGCCAGCCGGCTGCCCCAGAGCGCGCTCGCCCTCATCATGGGCGGCGCCGTGGGCAACCTCCTCGACCGCGCGCGGCTGGGGCACGTGGTGGACTTCGTGGACGTCTTCTGGGGCCCGTACCACTGGCCGGCCTTCAACGTGGCCGACTCTGCGATCACGGTGGGCGTGGCCCTGCTGATCCTGGACATGGTGCTCTCGCCGGGGCCGGGCGAGGTCGGCGCCGGGGTCGGCGCGCCGCCGCTGGCGCGGAGCGAGTAGATGCACCCGCGTCTGTTCACGGTCCCGCCGTTCGAGCTCTTCGGCCGCATGGTGGGTCCGCTGGCCATGCCCACCTACGGGATCCTGCTCGTCCTGGGCATGCTGGCCGGCCTGTGGATCGTCACCCGGCAGGCCAGGAAGGCCGGCCTGGTGCCCGAAACGATCACCGACATGGCCGTCTACGCCATCATCGCCGGCCTGATCGGGGCCAAGGCGCTGCTGCTGATCGTGGAATGGCCGTACTACAGCCGCAACCCGCGCGAGCTCCTCTCCCTGTTCCAGAGCGGCGGGGTCTTCTACGGCGGCCTGCTGGGGGCGATCCCGGTGGCCTTCTGGTACGCCCGCCGCCACCAGCTCGACGGGTGGAAGACGGCGGACGTGCTGGCGCCGGGCGTGGCGGTCGGCCAGGCCATCGGTCGCATCGGGTGCTTCATGGCCGGCTGTTGTTACGGCAGGCCCGCCGACGTGCCCTGGGCGGTGACGTTCACCGACGTCTACGCGAACCGGAACGTAGGCACGCCCCTGGACACCCCGCTCCATCCCACCCAGATCTACGAGTCGCTGGCCTGCTTCCTCATCCTGGGCGTCCTGCTGTGGATGGCGCCGCGCAAGCGGTTCCACGGCCAGGTCGTCCTGGCCTACGTCGTCCTGTACGCCGTGGCGCGCTTCGCGGTCGAGATGTTCCGCGGCGACGCCATCCGCGGCTTCGTGGTCGGGGGCCGGCTGTCGACCTCGCAGTTCATCGCCGTGCTGATGGTGGTGGCCGCGGCCCTCGTGCTTCCCTACCTCTGGCGGCGCAAGCGGGTGGCTCCGGCTCCCGCCTGACGGCGGCGGCGCCTCGGTGGTGGAGGACCCGGGCCGCTCGCTGACGGTGGACGAGACGGCCGCCGGCTGGCGTCTCGACCGGTGGCTGGCACGGGAGGTGCCCGACCAGAGCCGGTCCCGGCTGCAGTCGTTGATCGAAGCGGGCGCGGTGCTCCTCGAGGGCAAACCGGCGCGCGCCTCGTCGCGCCTGCGCGCGGGACAGACTGTGGTGGTCCGCATCCCGGCGCCGCGCCCCGCGGCCCCGCGGCCGGAGGACATCCCGCTCAAGGTCGTCCACGAGGACGACCGCCTGCTGGTGATCGAGAAGCCCGCGGGGCTGGTCGTGCACCCCGGCGCGGGTGTCGCGCAGGGCACGCTGGTCAACGCGCTGCTCCACCACGTCCGCGACCTCTCCGGCATCGGCGGCGAGCTGCGGCCGGGCATCGTGCACCGGCTGGACAAGGGCACCTCGGGCCTCATGGTCGTGGCCAAGGACGACGCGACGCACCGCGACCTGGTCCGCCAGTTCGCCGGGCGCACGGTGGAGAAGGAGTACCTGGCGATCGTGCTCGGCGTGCCGAGGCCCGCGCGCGGCGTGGTGGACTCCCCCATCGGGCGCGATCCCGTCAACCGCAAGAAGATGTCCCTGCGGGCACGGCGGGCGCGCGCGGCCCGCTCGGACTACGAGGTGGCCGAGGTCCTGGACGGGGCCGCGCTCGTGCGCGTGCGCATCCATACCGGCCGCACCCACCAGGTGCGCGTGCACCTGGCCTCCCTCGGGCACCCCGTGGCCGGGGACGCGCTCTACGGCGGTCGCCGGGCCCCGGCCTCCGGGCGCGACACCGCGCGCGAGGCGCTGCGCGCGCTGTCCCGCCCCGCCCTGCACGCCGCGCGCCTGGCCTTCGACCACCCCGGCACCGGCGAGCGCCTGGCCTTCGAGAGCCCGCTGCCCCCCGACCTCGAGGAGCTGCGGCAGCGTCTGACCCTTGCCGCGGGGCGTGCGTTTCCCTAGTATCTCGGCATCGCTGGAGGTGTCCATGCGCCGTTCCTGGCCCGCCGCCCTGGCCCTGATCCTGGTGGCGGCCGTGCCCGCCTACGCCAAGTTCGGTATGAGCAAGACGAGGATCACGCTGCACCGCTCCCGCCCGCCGGAGGTCCCGCTCCTGGGCGAGACGGTGGCGGTGGAGGTGACCGCCGCCTCGCGCCGGATCAGCGATTCCCAGCTCGCGCGCATCCAGGACCGGGTGGAAGACGCCCTGCGGGCCTGGAAGCTCTTCTCGGTCATGGACACCCCGAAGGGCGCCGAGACCGTGGTCCGGGTCTCGGTGGAGGACCTGGAGGCGCGCATCCGCGAGACCGTGGAGTACGAGGAGAAGTACGTCAAGATCGGCGAGCACCAGGAGTGGAACGACAAGAAGAAGAAGTACGAGACCAAGAGCGACTACGGCAACCGGAGGGAGCCGGTGGACGTCACGGTCGCCACCGGCAGCATCTCCGCGCGGGTCAAGGTGGACACCCCACTGGGCTCACACACCGCCGACGCCGGCACCTCGTATAACGAGCAGTTCAAGGGGTCGAGCAAGGTGCCCGCGGAGGCGCGGTCCGAGGAGGCGCTCGAGCAGTACCTCGTCGAGGAGGCGGGCGCGCGCGCGGCGGCGGTGGTCAGCTTCTCGCCCGACCCCGTGGACGCGTTGCTGGCGGTGGACGGGGAGCTGAAGGCGGGCAACCGCCTGGCCGAAGCCGGCTTGTTCCAGCAGGCCTTGACGGAATGGAGCCGTCGCACGCTCAAGGGCGACAAGGAGGCGGCGCGCCTCCACAACGTCGGCGTGGCGCACGAGGGCCTGGCCTACGCGCTGCCGCCGGACGCTCCCGAGCACCGGGCCGAGCTGGAGCAGGCCAGCGAGAACTTCAGGAAGTCACTGGCCCTGGACCCCGGCGAGAAGTACTTCACGGATCCGATCCACCGCATCGAGACCAGCCTGGCCTACGCCGCCAGGGCCACCTCCTTCCAGGAAGATCGCGCGCGATACTTCGCCGAAGCGAAGGGCCGCTCTCGGCATGAGGCGCGGCGGCCTTCGACGGGCGCGCCCCCCAAGGTCCCGGCGGTGACCACCACCGGCTCGCCGCTGCGGAACGGCTCCTTCGAGTCGGACCTCTCCTCGTGGAGCCTGACCGGGAAGGGATCCGTGGTGCGGGAGACGGGAAGGGGAATGGTGCTGGAGGTGTCTCCCGACCGGACCGGCGCCGTCGTGGAACAGAAGGTGGACGTGGACGTCGCGGGCGCCCACGCCAGCCTGAGCCTCGCCTACCGCGTGGCCGGCGGAGAGGGCCGCATGCGTGTCCACGTCGTGTACGGGGACGCCGGCGGGCGGGAGCGCACCTCCACGCTCGAGGTGACCGGCGGCGAGGGGCCGGGCGAGTGGTCCGAGTGGACGAGCGACCTGGGGGCGCTGCGGCCGCGGCCCGCGCGCGTTCGAGAGATCCGGGTGGCCGTGGACGGCGGCGTCGTCCGGCTCGACAACGTGGCCCTGACGGTCCGGTAGTGCGGGTCCTGGCCACGCGCCGCGTGTACGAGGGCAAGGTCCTGTCCCTCGACGTGGACGAGGTCGAGGAGCCCGGAGGCGTCCGCGCCACGCGCGAGGTCGTGCGCCACCTCGGGTCGGTGGCGGCCCTGCCGGTGCACGAGGACGGGCGCCTGGTCCTCGTACGCCAGTACCGCTACGCGGTCGACGCCCTGGTCTGGGAGCTGCCCGCCGGAAGGCTGGACCCCGGCGAGTCGGTCGAGGACGCCGCCCGCCGCGAGATGGAAGAGGAGGTGGGTCTGCGGCCCCGGCGGCTGGAACCGCTGGCCACCTTCTACACGACGCCCGGTTTCTGCGACGAGCGCATGCACCTCTTCCGGGCCACCGGCCTTACGGCCGTGACGGCCCGCCCCGAGGCCGACGAGCGGATCGAGTCCCGCGCCTTCACACGGGCGGAGGTGGAGGAGATGATCCGCCGCGGCGAGATCCGCGAAGGGAAGACGCTGGTGGCCCTGCTGATGGAGATCGCGCGGACGAAGGGCTAGCGGGCCCCGCCCATCAGGGTCTTGCCTTGCCGGTGGGCGTCCCTCTGCGCCAGGTCCACCGCCGGCGCATCCGCCGACGCATCGAACTGCTCCTTGAGCCGCGCGTACAGCTCCAGGACCCGCGGCACGTAGGTGCGGGTCTCCGCGGCCAGCGACCCCACGCCCGCGCGGAAGTAGCCGGCGTTCAGCGGCCCGCCGTTGTACTCGGCCAGGACCAGCTGGGGATCGCTGTACGTGGAGAAGAGGATGTCCAGGTAGAGCGCGGCCGCCATGGTGTTCTTCTCGGGGTCGTAGAGGGAGGCCTCGTCGTACTCCCAGCCCAGCGCGCGCAGGAGCAGCCGGCCGGTCGAGGGCCAGATCTGGTAGAGGCCGCGCGCGTCGGCGCGGCTCAGCGCCTGCGTGTCGTAGCGGCTCTCCACGCTGCCGATGGCGAGGAGCAGGAGCGGGTCCACCGCGGGGTACTTCTCGCTCGCGCCCAGGGCCAGGTCCGCGTAGCGGAAGGCGTCCGTCAGGCTCACGCGCGGATTCACCTTCAGGATGTGGTCGCGCATGGCCAGGAGCAGGCGGCGCCGGCGGGAATCGAACGGGATGCCCGACTCGAGCTGCTGGATGCGGCGCTCCACGCGCACCAGGCTGAGCGAGGCCTCCTTGTTCTGGCGGTCGATCCCTTGCAGGACCTCGTGGCCCAGCATGACGATGCCCAGCAGCAGCAGGCAGAGGCACAGGAAGGCGAGTGACTGCCAGCCGCTGCCGTGGCGGATCACGATCGTGCGGGGCCGCGACGTCTCGCGGACGTGGGCCATGAGCGGACGCGGGCGCTCCAGAGGACGCTCGTCCACATCCCGGGACAGTCCGAGTCCGAGGGGCTCTTTTCCGATCATGGAACCTCTTCCTGGCCGAGGCGCTTGCGGCCTCGGAGACCCGGAAGGCATTCCGGGCGCGCTATCGGGACGGCCCCTCGAAGGCCGGGAGGGACGGCAGCGGAGGAAGCGACGGCAGGGACGGCTCCTCGGGCGCGGGCTTCGACGGGAGGCCCAGCGTGATGGCCTGCGCTTGCAGCTGCTGCACGCGGGCCAGGCGCTCCGGCGGGAGCCGCCGAGCGCCGCGCGCGGTCAGCCACATCGCCTCGTTGTCCTCGTAGGGAAGCATCGCCTCTCCGGCGGCGACGCGCTCCATGTAGCGGCGCAGGCTCGCCGCCTCGGACTCGTTCAGCTCCCCGAGCAGTGCGGTCATGTGGGAGTCCAGCTCGCCCGACGCGGTGGGGGCGAGCGCGGCCTTGCCCCTGGCCGCGGCCTCGGAGGCGCGGCGGAAGACCTCCGTGGGAGCCAGCGCCACCGACCCGGTGCGCGTCATGATCGTCTCGATGGTCGCCGGTGCGAGCTGGGGGAGCTGCTGCGTCGCCGCTTCCAGCGCCTCGCGCGAGGCCTCCGGCGGCGCGTATTTCGCCTTGAGGTCATCCATCCCGGAGAAGAGCCGCAGGGTGGCGCCCATGGCCCGCGGGAACCATGTCTTGTAGTTCTGGACCAGCACGACGATCACGACCAGCAGGATGGCGGTGACGGTCAGGCTCTTGACCCATGCCCATCCGGTGGCGAGGCCCTCGCTCACCCTGCTCATCGGCCCGTCGTCGAACTCGTCCTCCTCCGGCTCCGGCTCGTTTATCTCCGCCAGCTTGATCACGGGGAGGTCGTTGAACGGAGTCGGGGGCCTGGAGGATGGCGACGAGGCGCGCGGGATTTCCGCCGGCCGGATCGGCTCCGCCGCGGCCAGGACACGAAGGGGCTCCGCGGGCCGGATGGGCTCCACCGCCTTCTCCGGCGCGGGCGCGAGAGGAGGCTCCGCGATGTCGATGATCTCGGGCCGCGGCGCGGGGGCGGCCGGCTCCGCGGCGTTGGCCGTCGGCGTCGCGCCGGAGGATGCCGCCGCGCGCGGCCACTTCAAGCGGGGCAGCTGCGACAGCGAGTGCCGCGCGGTCGCCATCAGGGGCGCCACCGCGGCGGCCGCGCGCGCGGCCCAGGCCTTGGGGAGGGTCATCCACTGCTTCGCGGCGGTGCCGCTGGCGGCGGGCGAGGCCGAGGCCACGGCGGCGGGCCAGGGCGTGCCGCCCACCGCCGCGCGTCGCGCGCGCATCCGGGAAACTACCCAGCGCTCGCACCAGAGGACGAACGGGCTGATCCGGTCGAAGATCGCGGCGATCCCTGACTCGAACTGCGACACCGCCGCCGGGCCGCTCCAACCCGCGCCGTCGCGATCCGCCTCGCTGGCGGGCACCATGGGGATCCGCTTGAGCTGGGAGTCCACCTCGTAGAGCGGGGATGAGTCGTCCATGCCCATGGCGACCGGGCCGAGGGCGATCTCCGGACCACCGGGGGCGATCGGGATCTCAGGGCCACCCGGCTCCTCGAGGTCGTCGAACGCCGCCAGGGAGCGGCTCCGATCGGCCTCCGCAGCGAGCCGCTCGCGCTCGGCCCGCGCCTCGGCGGCCTGGCGCTCCAACGCCCGCTCCTGCTCCTGGGTCTCGCGCTCGCGGGCCGCCCGCGCCTCCGCGAGACGGCGCTCTTCCTCGGCCCGGCGCTCGTCGGCCGCCTTCCGCTCCGCGGCCGCCTTCTTCTCCGCCGCGGCCTTGCGCTCGACCTCGGCCCGGGCCTCGGCGGCCCGGCGCTCCTCCTCTGCCTCCCGCTCCGCCGCCTCTCGCTCGCGCGCCGCCTGTTCTTCTGCCGCCTCTCGCTCGCGCGCCGCCTTCTCTTCCGCCGCCTGGCGCTCGGCCGCCGCTTTCCTGTCGGCCGCCGCTTTCTCCGCCGCGGCCTTCTCCGCTGCCGCCTTCTCCGCCGCGGCCCTGCGCTCGGCCGCCGCTTTCTCCGCCGCGGCCTTCCGCTCCGCCTCGGCCCGGGCCTCCGCCGCCTTCCGCTCTTCCTCGGCCTTGCGCTCCTCGGCTGCCTGGCGCTCCGCCGCCGCTTTCTTCTCGGCCGCGGTCTTCTTCTTCGCCAGCGCCTTCTTGTCGGCCGCTTTCTTATCCGCGGCCGCCTTGTTCTCCGCGGCCGCCTTCTTCTCCGCCGTCGCGACCCGGCGCGCCGCCTCCGCCTGCTCCTCGGCCGCGCGGCTCTCCTCCGCGGCCTTGCGCGCGGCCTCCGCCTGCTGTTCCGCCGCGAGGCGCTCCTGCTCGGCCAGACGCTCGCGAGCCGCGGCCTCGTCGGCCGCCTTGCGCTCCTCCTCGACCTTCTGCTCCTCGGCGGCCTTGCGCGCGGCCTCGGCCTGTCTCTCCGCGACGCGGCGGCTCATGGCCTCGCGCTCCGCGGCGTCGCGCTCGAAGGCCTGGAGCTGGCGGACGGTCAGCCACTGTGTGGTGCCTTGGGGCTGGATGCGGGCGCTCTCGTCCATGAGCCTGCCTTCCAGCCACGTGTGCAGGCCCTTCTCGTCGACGGCAAAGGTCGTCCCGTCGCCGAGCCGGAGCTTATAGCCCTGAGCCATCATCGCTTCCGCCCCACGTCATCCGGGCGACTCCGGACAGGATAGTAACGCAAACGGCCCTAGCGCGCGATGCTCGGCCCAGTGCCGCCGGCACCCTAACAGCCGCCGCTTCGAGGGCGCGTGACCTGGCTCACACGCAGCGGATCAGAAGGGCTTCGCCACCGAGAGCCAGAGGATCACGGGGATACCGAGGCCCAGGAGCGGCGCCGCGATGGCGCGGATCATCTCGTCGACGCCGATGCCGCGCTCGAGGTCCCTCGCGAAGGGTGGCGCGCTCGTCCGGCGCAGCGCGCGGGCGAGCCACACGTGGCAGACGTAGGCGTGGAACCCCTCGAGGGGAACGACCAGGAACGCCACCAGGCCGAGCTTGAGCGCGAGCCACCGCGCATGGCCGAGCCCCCACCCGTGGAG
>Ga0075418_10005741_pt1 | contig 14040 bp, 11 predicted proteins | sample SoiMetdeltSBSDD2_FD_81776 | JGI IMG/M metagenome (GOLD analysis project Ga0075418, IMG submission 81776) | Bulk soil microbial communities from a Populus tree surrounding site in Tennessee, USA - Soil MetaG P. deltoides SBSDD2 | ecosystem: Environmental > Terrestrial > Soil > Tree plantation...
ATGCAACACCAAAATCAGCTTCTCGCGGTTCTCACACTTGACGGCTACGCGCGCCCGCGTTGTCGTGCTTAATGCCCGCGTCGCTACCGATATGGAGCGGGTCGCGGCTGATGATCGTCGGATGATGCGCCTGATTGACGCACGGGTCCCACATTTCGCCGGTAATGAAGATTTCTTCAGCCGTAGCCCACTGGTTACGGTGCAAGCGAAGATAGGTGCCCGGCCTTCGCGCTGCAGCTCGGGGTTGTGCTGGATAATGCCTTCCATGGTGCGAAATACCCGGGCAAGGGTTTGCTCGAGATCGTTGGCAAGGATCAAAATTTCGTTGGGTGCTTCCTGAGTGAATCCCCACGCCAGGGTCAAGGCGCCGTTGAGAGTGTCTTGCCTGATTTCTTGATGCAGCTGTAGACGATCGTGTCATAGGGCAAGCGGCCATCCTGATCGAAGGCAAAGGCGAGTCTCAACACTTCACGTTGATGGTCACTGAGCCTGAAGGGGTGGCCCAGCTCGTTTTTCTTGACCAGCTTGTCGATGAAAGTCATCGGCGAAACGGTGTTCATGTCTTCACCTGATCCAATAGCGTGTGAAATCGTACGATACCCACTTTCGGCTCATCACCCAGGATTGTGGAAATTTTTAGCAGCAGGCTGATCGAGGAAGGAGGCTGCCGCTTTTGCCAATAAACGGGCGGCGACACTTACACCGGTCATGGCATTGGCATTGCTCAATTAGGATGGGCGAAACGATTATGCAGTTAAAGACATTTTACTGGGCAACTCTCACGAGCGCAGTACTCGCCTCTGGGCTATTCTTATTGGTTGTCAGTGGCCTCATGCTTTTCCGGGCCTTGTACTGATGAAAAAATGGCATCACGTGTCGGCGACACCAAACAGCCACACAATCCCGCCATATATCACAGCTATTTAGCGAAACGAGTACCTACACTGTCGTTCTTGTGCCTGGTCCAGTAGCTCGTGAAATCGGATAATACCCACTTTGTTGAGCAGCGCCTTTGCTCGCCTGAGCGCGTAGCCGTCCGTCCGGCATTGATCAGAGCAATAGCGGCCATGCTGACCCCTCGGCTTTATTTCTCTTTGTTTGTCACAGAAGGGATTCGCACATCGTTCAAAATCGTTTTGGACATGCGTTAACGCAGTCCTGGCGTACGTTCTCGACTCTGTGCTGCTCATTTTGCATGCCCTCAGCGTTCTGGGTTGCTGCTGCTTCGTCCTGGCCGTTGAGCACTCGGTAACGGTGAGGGTCTTGCTTACGCGCTTGATGCCGAGAAGTTTTAGGGTTTCACGCCGCTGGGCTACAAGCTGGGCGCGGAGCTGGTAAACCGGATGCGCCTTTAGCCCGTCCTTGCCTTCGATAATCGGCGATGAGTCCGCAACCTCGTTGTTTAGGGCTTGAAGCAGCAAGGTGTCCAAAGCGACATTGGCGACTAACACGCGCTCTGCTGTGGAAAGATCGCCGCCGAGGTCGGTCTCCAGCTGGCGGACTGTTTCCAGTACCATTTTGCCGAGTATCGTCTGCCTATCCAGGGCGTCGCGGCGGTTGCGGACCATCTTAACGAGCGAATAATAACCGTGCTTGAGATTGTTCTTGTTGCCGGGTGGGCCACTCTTTCCGGCTACGCCGTGACCACCGTTAACGGTTTTGCTTGGCGCTGTTCGTGAGATTTTCAGAATCTTTCATAGTTCCGCCAACCAGCACAATTCCCATACAGCGCCCAAAAAACGCAATTTTAACAGCCGGTTGAACCGGGCCTCTAGACTAGATATCCAGAGCGCCGGGCCGTCTTTGACGAGAGAAAACCGGCTTCGACGATGACGATCTCGATCAGTTTCAAAACGGGGACGGTCGAAGACTCGTTCGTATCCTGTGTGGGAACTGTGCGGGAACAGAAACACACGATGCCCAACTCCCATGTTGGGAAGGATGGACAAAACGCGCAAATAATCGTTCAGTAACTTGGGCTTTGATGGTGACGGCTGGTTTTTGTTGTATGGCTGGTTTCGCCCTAGAACGGAATCGCACTCTAGAGGCCGTGGGTTCGACCCCCATCGGCTCCACCATTTGATACAGTGTAAAGAACTCCCCTTTCCGAGGGTTTATGCTTTCGGATGGTGGAGTTCTCACTGTCATCGGCCCCTTGTAAGTTAGTCGAACCGCATGACTCTCACTTCGTTTGAAATTTCTCTGAGAAATTCTCTTTTGTAGCCGATTTTTCTGTCGTAGCCGCATCTGGCATCTGACGGACATACTCGTCCAGCAGGCGAGTCGGGATTGATTTTCCCGCTCGACGAATACCTGTCGCCTTCCAGCCGTCAATCTTGCTCTTCTCTACTACCTCTACCGGGGATTGAATTGATTTTCTCCATCGATCAATCTGTGGTGGGCAGTAGCATGACTGCGCTCGATTTTAGCAAACCACAGTTCGACTTGGTTCAGCCAAGAGGAATAAGTGGGCGTGTAATGGAGAGAAACTTTGGGGGTGATCAGCGAGAAACTGTTCGACTCTTGGAGTCTTTGTGTGCTGAGAGATTGTTACAAATGACGTGGACCTCCTTGCCTTTGGATTGATTCGCTACGATGTCCGTAAGAAATGCAACAAACTCGGCAAACGATACCGGGAACTGACCTTCTAGGCGCGAGATGCTCTACGAACAGCCATGGAGGAACCCGTCAAAACAAAACTAATAGAGGATTTTTTCAGTGAGAATCAGTTGGCTACACCCGCCGGAATCTCGAATACAAAGCGAGTTTATAAAGTCGCTCGACGGTAAAATCTTTGCGCTCCGAGATGCCGGCCGGGATTTGATAGTCAACCGACATCGAATCAGGAGCACACGAGATGTGAAAAGTGGTCGCCTCCTTTGCATCCAGGTACTCGCCTAGAGTACGTAAAAGCTGAGCTAGCGTCTTCTGAGGCATTTGTGTGATACCCTGATTTTGTCTTTTTCTCCGTTCCTGGGCGTCAAGCCTTGCAATATCAGGAGGACGGTAACAGAACGATCCCTCACCTGTAGTGAGCTGGGTGGTTTTCGGGTCAAGTGGCGGAGAATCCCTAACGTCTTCGACGAGACTATTGGTCAAGATCCATAGCCGGGTCGGCGTTAGAGACTCGCTTCGTACTACATAAGAATCGCCCTCTTTTTCCAGCCTAAAGTTTTCAACATGCACCATTTCCAGAGACTGACCGATTGTTCTCAAAGATTCGGCGTAAGCCATTTGGGTCTCCTTGGCTAATCTCACGTAAAGGTTGTGGAGAATCTCTGTTGCGGTGAATGCGCAGGTATAGCCCCTCTTATGTTAAGCTGTCAAATGTGGCGGCAAAAGGCCCGTCGAAGATCAGATTCAGCCTAAGACTGAGCTGATCGACACGTCAATTCTATCGCGCAAGATTGAGTCGATAGAGAATACAATTCAATCCGGTGAGTTCGCGGTTACCTGATTACCTTATCCGCTCTCGTTAGCACGCCGGCGCGCTTCCCCGGGACGAACAGCGCCGTGTGGCAGACGTCCCGGGAAATGACGGACAGCTCAAGTGAAGCATTTGGTTTAGGGACCGTTTAGGTGGCAGAAGAAATCTCGAAAGTAAAGAATGCAACCCCGCTCGCCCGACCCGAAGCTAAACGACGGGGTCAACCTGAGCTAGCGCCGGTTTTTCTGACCCCGCTTTCCTCTAGGTGGACAAGCCCTTCATCGACCAAGTAATGTTTGATCGCCTGAGCGACGGTAAGATGACCCGCCGGTTCCCAGTGGCCTTTCGATTTGAACGTTTCTCCTTTGGCTATTTTCTCAGCAAAATAGGGCCGGGTAGAGAAGCACTTAGCTTTTTGATTTAACTGACACAGCGAGAACATGTACGCCTCATCTTGCGTCACAGCGGTGTTCTTGGCGATTTCTTTTCCTCGTGGGAGATATGCGAGGATTGGAATTGCATGGATACTCTCGGTCACCGTTATCATGTCAGTTAATATGGCGGTCGTAATATGCTCCATCTCTTTCTTTTGAAGCCCTGAGACTTTCGTGACTTTATGGTGCATGAGCGAAACTATGTCGAAAGTTCTGGGTATGGCCCAATCCCATTGAAGGATGTTCTCAGGACGTGGAACGGGGGTGCCTGTGAGTTTGAGCTCACCCCTTTCCAGCACAAAACGTGGTTTCGCGAAGTCTCTGAATTCGAGTAGATTTCTGGGCATATCCAAAGGAAGAAAACCTAAGATAACGATGTCTGGATGGTATTTGATTCCTTCTTCCTTAAGAAGGATCAGCATTTGATCATGACCATAACCGTGTACACCCATATTGATGACTTCGGTATGCGGTAGCATTTCTTGAAGATAGTGGGAGTATGTTTCGTCATCGCTTACTTCATCTCCGAAAGTAAACGAGTCTCCTAGTATCAAGATTCGTAACGTTTCTTTCTGCTTAATATATGGGAAATCCCTCTTACCTCTAAGACCTTTGGAGTTCGTATTTAAGATCTTTTGGTTGAATACTTTTACGTCTTTGAGATTTGCCTTTGGCATCCATCCTTTGGAAGGATCGTACCGGTCAAACGTGTAATACACTTCTACCCCGGACTCTTGATGTTGCTGAACCCAATTGCGACGGTACGTATAATAATGATTTGCCTGCAGGCGTCTGGCAAATTGAGGTATCGAAAACGCTAACCTTACAGAGCCCTCAAAGAGAACGACTAAGAAACCGAGATAGGCAAAAACCAAAATAAACTTGTTTTTCCTACTCATGCTGCACCAACTGATTCATAAAGCTTAAACATTTGAATACGTGGTCAATGTATGACGGTTATTACATTTCTCCCGGCCGACGAATTCTCCACAGTTTCTACCGACTTGTCGCCTTTAGGGCAAGTCATCGAGGCCTGGCGTGAGTATTGACAAGCCTCAGTACGAACAGATGCAGGGATACAAATCCCAAAGAGAAGTCGCCGTGCGGCGCAAGTACCGGGAAATGGGCGCGATTAGGTGAAATCATTCGGTTGTTTTAGGGAGCATCTAGGTCGCCTAAAAATGTCAAAATCCACCCTGGTAAAACTACCGTTGCGATTACTGGCTGGCCTCGCCTTAAATATTCGGTGCTGGTGAAAAACTTGACGGGTACGGCCTAGCGTGAGTTACTGCTCATAAAGTCAGTCTTACCGGCCCAGTCCTCGCTTCAGATCCTCCAGAAGATCCTGTGGGTGCTCAATCCCCACTGATAAACGGATCAGTCCATCATCGAGTCCTGCCTTCTTGCGCTCTTGTTTGGGGATTGATGCGTGGGTCATGACCGCCGGCAGCTCGACGAGCGACTCGACGCCGCCGAGACTCTCGGCGATCTTGAAGAGGCGCAAGCGCGCCAGAACGCGGCGCGCTTGCGCGAGCCCCCCCTTCACCTCGAACGAGACGATTCCGCTGAAGCCGTCCATTTGCGCAGCCGCGACATCATGGCCGGGGTGATTGTCGAGCCCGGGATAATAGACTCGCCGTACACGCGCGCGGTCTTGCAGGAACCGCGCGATCTGGATCGCGTTTTTTTCATGCTCCCGCATGCGCAGCGCGAGAGTCTTTATCCCTCGAAGCGTGAGAAAACAGTCGAAGGGAGAGGGCGTCGCGCCCGCGGCGTTTTGCCGGAACTTCAGTCGCTCGTGGAGGGCGGATTCATTCAGACAGATTGCGCCTCCGACGACGTCCGCGTGCCCGGCCAGGTATTTTGTCGTCGAGTGAAGGACGAGATCGGCGCCGAGCTCAAGCGGCCGCTGGAAAACCGGCGATGCGAAGGTGTTGTCGACCAGACAGAGAGCGCCGTGGCGGTGGGCGATTTTTGCCGCCGCCCTGATGTCGGTGATCCGCAGAAGCGGATTGGTCGGCGACTCGATCCAGACAAGCCGGGTGCGCCGAGTCATGGCGCGCTCGATCTCTCTGACCTTGGAAGTTTCGACGAAGGAAAATGTGAGCCCGAAGTTTTCCAGCACTGCCCTGAAGAGTCGGTAGGTGCCGCCGTAAACGTCGCGCGAGGAGACCACATGATCGCCCTTTTTGAACAGGAGCATCGCAGTGGTCGCCGCGCCCATACCGGAGGAGAAGGCGAGGCAGTATTCGGCCGATTCCAAAGTGGCAAGCGCCGTCTGGAGCGCGGTGCGCGTCGGATTGTCGGTCCTCGAATAGTCGTAGCCCTTGTGGATGCCAGGTGCGCTCTGAGCGAAAGTGCTGGTCTGATAGATCGGAACAGTGATCGCCCCGGTCGCAGATTCGGGTTCTTGTCCGGCGTGAATGGCGCGCGTCGCAAATTGCATGAGCTGCGCGCCGCCCTTTTTTCGTGCCATCAGGGCTGCCCGCCGATGTGACCCATGACATCGAATCGGGTCACAATTCCCTGATACTTGTCCGCGTCGCGGACGAGAACGGCCGGGGAAGATTTGAGGAGCTGCACGACCTCGTAGACATCTTCGTCTGCGCCGACCGTGGGAAGCGGCGGCTCGAGCAGAGCCCCGACGGTAAGCTCCATGACCTCGGGGCTTTCCATCGATCTTTGGAAAAGCGCGCTTTCGCACAGCGACCCGACGAGGTTCCCCTTGTCGAACACGGGAAGTTGCGAGACGCCGAATCGGTTCATCGTGGTGATCGCATCGCGCACGGTGGATGTCATTTCGACCGACAGTAGCTCGGGGAGCTTGCGCCGTTTGGATTGGAGAATATCGCCCACACGGGCGCTCTTGCCAAGAAACTGGTTTTGCCTCATCCATTCATCGGAGTACATCTTCGAGAGATAAATTTCTCCCGCGTCGGGGAGCAAGACCACGACAAGGTTTTCCTTGCCGAGTTGCCGTTCGCGAGTATATTCAAGCGCGCCCGCAACCGCTGAACCAGAAGATCCTCCACAGAAGAGACCTTCTTCCCGTGTAAGGCGTCGACCCATCAGAAACGAGTCGCGGTCGGAAACAGTTACGACGTCGTCGATGTATTGGGCGAGCAGGTTCTTCGGCACAAAGTCCTCGCCGATCCCTTCGACCTTGTACGGGTGTGAGTCGCTCCATGACCACTTCTCGCGCTTGAAAGCTTTGGCGAGGATCGATCCTTCGGGATCGACGCCGACGACCGTGCACTGGGGATTTTTTTCTTTCAGGTATTTGGCGGTTCCCGAGATGGTTCCCGCGGTTCCAATCCCAGCGACAAAGTGAGTGATCTTGCCGTCGGTCTGATTCCATATCTCTGGACCCGTGGAGGCGTAATGAGCTTCCCGGTTCGCGAGGTTATCGTACTGCATGGGCATATAGGCGCCCGGGATCTCGTCGGCAAGTCGTCTGGCAACCGAGTAGTAGGACTGGGACGATTCCGGCGGCACCGCCGTAGGAGTTACGACGACCTCCGCGCCAAAAGCGCGCAGGCGGCGAATCTTTTCGATGCTCATTTTGTCCGGGATCGTAAAGATACATTTGTAACCCTTGACCGCGGCGACAATCGCCAGCGCCACTCCCATGTTCCCCGAAGTGGGCTCAACGATCGTGCCTCCCGGCTTGAGCAACCCCTTCCTCTCCGCGTCCTCGACGACCGCGAGCGCGATTCTGTCCTTGACACTCCGTCCCGGATTGGACGCCTCGAGTTTCACACAGACCGTTGCAGAAATTCCTGCGGTAATATGGTTGAGGCGGACGACCGGGGTGTTACCGACGGCTTCGAGAACGTTAGCGGAGATCTTCATCATTTTGATTCTCCCCGAATATCAAGAAGTGAATTGGAACTTTTCTTTGCCTGTAACAGCGGCAACGCTAACCTTTCCGATCCAACTGGTTTGAGTATACTACAAGGTTTTCCGCATTTCTTTCACGGGCTGGGTATTTTGCAAAATCTACGGCGACGGCAGCCCCTTAGCGTTCAAATAGTCCAACCGTTCAAGCCAGTAGCCGGACAGCCGCAGTTCAAGAGTTTAATGTTCAAAGCTCAGGGTAAATGATCGCTAATAATATTCGGGCAGTTCCTGTTTCCAAATGTTCAAGGCGTTCCGGTGGTTCAACATTCGGACCAGCCGAGAGATCCTCGGCGAGTCGTCTTCCGGGACCTATGTCTGGACTTGCCTCACTCTAATAGTTTTCATTCTCAGGATGTTTTTGCTTTCGTGGACACGTGTAAACCGTAGGATGCTTGTGTCAACTAAAGTTGCTCCATATGTATTCAGTAAGCCCCTGAAATCTGCACTCCGCGGTAATTAAAGCGAAGATTTTGACGTGCTTCCGCTCTTCGCTTGCGTGGTGCATCGATTGCTTTCCAGCTTCTACACCGACATCCAAGATTTAATTTTTTAGCGCTTAGTTGATTGAAATTCTTGTGGCCATCGCGGGCTGTACTGCAAGACTTGATGCGGACATTCTCCCTTAGGAGATTCAAATTATGAGCGCGGTTTTACGCTCAAAGCTTTGGCGTTTTTCGATCCGTTTAGCTGTATGTTTGTTGGTTGTCACGGCTCAGCAAACGCTCTGGGCCGCGGAGCTGCCGCTGTTGCGTGTAGCGCACGGAGCTTTAAATGAAAAAGTTCTGGCGCTTTGGATCGGCGTGGAACGCGGGTTATTTCACAAACAAGGTTTGGATGTCGAAGTTGTCGATGTCCACAGTGGCCCAGCGACCATCCAAGCACTCGCATCGATGAGGTTCAGGTGGCTTACACCGTTCCCAGTTCCGTCCTCAGCGCCGCCGCCGGTGGGTTGGACATCGCGTTCTTCGCCGGTTTGGTCAATAGGCCCGACGGTGATCTCATCGTGGCGCCGGAGATCCGAACTCCAAACGACCTGCGGGGTAAAAGACTCGGCATTCAAAGTATAGGCGGCGGAGTCTGGTCGATGACGGTTCTAGCACTTGAATATCTCGGGATGGAACCGACTCGCGACAATATCGCCTTGATCACTCTTGGCGATGAGTCGGTTTTACCACGGTCGTTTATCGCCGGAAAGATCGACGGCGCCTATGTGAGTTATAGTTATGTGCCTCTTCTCAAGAAAATCAAACATCGATTGCTCTTAGATCTAGGAAGATCCACGATTGTCTATCAAGGGTTAGCGCTGGTCGCCCAGCGCCCCTATTTGCGTCGAAATCCCCGGTTGATTGACGCTTTATTGAATGGAGTCACTGAATCGGTCGCGTTCGTGAGAGATCCGGTGAACAAAGAGGAAGTGCTCAAGTCTCTGCGAAAAAATCTGCGGTTTCAGAATACGCAGCAAGCTGAGGATGCTTACGGCGCTCTCCAGTGGCTCTATGGATTCGAAATGAAACCCCACGTGCCAGGTATTCAAAACGTGGCGCGGCTGCTTTCTTTATCAAACCCGAGGATGACAAGACTAAGGCTGCAAGAGGTGATCGAAAACGAGCCGGTCCAGCGATTGGAGAGCAGCACCGTCTATCGGATGCTCCTTACGCGATCTGAAGGTTAGGATGCTCCTTTGCCCAACTCCCACATCGAAAACTTGTCATGGAACCGTATGGATTCGGAGGTTTCAATCGTTCAAGCCGTTCAGGACTTTTGGCATTCCAACCCACCCAGCATCGGGTTTTAGACTGGCTCCAGTCGTTCCAAACGTTCAAGAGGTTCCAGTTTTTCAACGTTCGTGACCAGCTGAGAGATCCTGGGGCGCCGCTGTTTTCTGCTTGACGCGCATCTTCCGTTTCTCCTATTTTACACACAACTAATTTCCGCCGATCGTTCTTGCGAGGAGGCGCGTACCGTTATGAAAATCATCGACGCTGACGGTCATATTCTAGATAAAGAAAAGGACATCCGAGCTCATTTGCCTGAGACACACCGACGGCGGGGCGGCTCTTTGGTGCCGTCTTTGGGAGTGGACGCGAGGTTGGGAGGACGCTTCAGCGATATCGAATGCCATGACGTGCCGAAGCGCCTTCGAGACATGGACCGCGAAGGCATCGATGTCTCGGTATTGTTTCCCACCACCAGCTTTGCCATGAGCAAGATCTTCGAGCGCGATTACGCGGTTGTTTATGCGCGTGCCTACAACGATTTCATCGCGGAGGTCTGTAAAGAGAGCCCGCGACTCAAAGCGGTGGCTCTGTTGCCGTTTCAGGACGTCGATGCGGCGGTCAAAGAGGTCCACCGCGCAGTGACCGAATTGGGATTGGTCGGCATCGCCGTGGCGCCCCAAGGAATGCGGGAGCATCTCGGAGCGCAAACGTTCTGGCCGATCTATGAAGAGATCCAACGGCTCAACGTGCCCTTTTGCGTGCACAGCCGGCGCGAAGGGCCGGCGGGGGAAACTCGCTTCGATAGCTTCATCTACATGCATACGATCGGCCGTCCGACGGAAACCATCATTCAGTGCGTCGGTTTGATGTATGCCGGCATCCCGGAAAAGTTTCCGAAGCTACGGATCGCCTTTCTCGAATGTGGCGCCGGCTGGGTTCCCTACTGGATGGAGCGCATGGACGAAGAGTGGGAGAAGCGCGGCGACGTGGAAGCGCCTTTGTGCAAGCAAAAGCCCAGCGAGTATATCATCCACGGCAATTGGTTTTTTGCCACCGAGCCGGAAGAAGGGATGCTTCCCTACGTCATCGAGAGGATCGGCGAAGACAGAATCGTTTTCGCCTCCGATTATCCTCATTGGGACGCGTTGTTTCCCAATGTGGTTTCGACGATTCGCGGCCGCAAGGACATTTCGGAGAGCGCCAAAGAAAAGATTCTGGGCAAAAATGCCAATGCGCTCTACGGCTGGAATGACTGAAGCCCGCCTGCGAAGGTAACGGGATCGGACCGAATCGGTTCTCTTCATCGAAAAAAACCGGCCCCGGACGAAGCGGAACCAACCCGTTCCACCGGCGGTTAGATGAATCAAAAGATGAGACGAACGAAGCTCTCGTTAGCTTTGGTGGGCTGGATATTTTTCATCGGCCTCGTCTGGGGACAAGAGGCGAAAAAGCCTCAGAAGCTGCGGATCGGTATACCGACTCGGAGCATGAGTTCGTTTCCGCAAATGGTGGCGTTGCGACAGGGCCTTTATCAACAAGCAGGCTTCGATCTCGAATTGATTGTGGTCTCGTCCGGCATTCCGGCGATTCAGGCCGTGATCGCCGGCGATCTCGATTACGCGACTACCGGTAATGTCGCGACGCTCGCCGCCCTGCGCGGCATGCCGGTCCGTAACGTGATGGTGAGCAGTATCGCAACTGATCAAGTCGTCGTCGTTCGCCCGGAAATTCGCCGGGTGGAGGATCTCAAAGGAAAAGTCCTGGGAGTGGCGGGCGTCAGGAGCGTCAGCGATGTGTCGCTCCGACTGCTTTTGACTAAACACGGGCTGTTACCAGACGTTGATGTGAAAATCGTCTCGCTAGGCGGCAGCGGCCTTCGGCTCGCATCCTTACAGGGAGGAAAGATCGACGGCACGCTGCTGTCGGCGCCTCATAACAAGGCGGCGGTCAAGCTGGGGTTTCGCGAGCTGTTCTCGATGAAAGATCTAAGAGGAGTGCCGAGCGGCGGTCTTGCGACCAGCCTGCGCAAGATTCAGAACGATGCCGATTCTATTACACGGACGATCAGGACAACTTTGCGGGCCATCCAGTTTATCAAGCGCAATAAGGAAGAAACCCTAAAGTTGATGAACAAGGAATTGGGAATCAAGGATAACGAAATCAGCAGCATGGTTTACGACGACGGCGTCAAGCTTTATTCCGACACCGGCACTCCCTCAGATAGCTCGATGATGGAAGAGATTAGTATCGCCAAAGAATTTCTCGGGATTTCGCGAGATGTGGCGATTGCCGAAGTAGCGGACTGGAGCTTTGCGCGAGCCGCGCTCAAGGGACTGAAGTAAGCGCGACCTGCCTACGGTCAGGTCCTTTTAGGTTGTTCGCCGGCGCGGATTCGACCCATGTACTCGATTTGGTTATCCGCAATACGGAACGGATGGTCGTGCTCTCTACCCCACCGCTCTATATGGAGTGCTCCGAGCGCGAACTGTCGTTTGCGATCCTCGATGTCGCAGCGTCGCTCTCGCGTCCCTTGATTTTTTGGTACGGCAAAAGACCTGCCACTGTTTTGGTTACCCCAATATCCGCAGCAAGCAATGGAAGCCAGGCAAAAACACCCATGCGGTTTCGAGCGCGATCATTAGAGAGCGTGTCGCAATTTCGACGTGCGCTCGACAGGTGTCGAAGCTTTTGATCCGTCGATTCATTCCCTCTTCGGTTGTGAGCCGGCAATGGCGCCAGTGAAGTTATTCCTAACCGAAATGCGCCACGTGCGTCACCGCTGCTGATTTCTAAGGGAGGCTGAGTCTGTTCTTACGGACACTGGCATGGTCGTTGCCTCTTTTTACGGTCTCAAGGAAAGGCGGAAAAACAAATGTACCGTGCAATATTAATCTGGACGGTTTCGTTTATGTTGAGCGGTCTGATCGCCGGCAAAACCTCTTTTGCCTCGGCGGTGATTTCCTCAGAGGGCACAACAACGAGCATTTCACCACCAAGCGAATCAGGGCAAGAACGTCGAGCGCTGGAGCAACTGGCGGTTAGGCTCGCAGCCGGGGGTGGGGCGTGGAGATCCTCTCGTGATTCAAAACCCGACGGCGACGAAACCAAGCACCCGCTCGATCCAACAATTCCGGACATGAATTGCAACATTGACGACATTGCAAATTATGTTTCTTGTTATGGCTCGTCGGTCCGTCAAAAAGCGGAAGCCGAACGTCGCTTCACTGGACTGATCAACGAACTCCAAGCCGTCTTGCCGCCGGAACGTTGGGCGGGAGGGGAGATTGAGCCTAGAATCGGTTCGATTCGCAGCTACACCTGGAGAGATCAAATTTCTGACGCTGGAATCGACATCGACATAGTTTCCCAGTGGTCGACGGACGAAGAGATTTCGTATGTCGTTACAATTTTCGGCTGGACCGCGATCTCACCCCAACTCTAATTATCCAGTCGCTCTTTCGATCCGTGACGCTGACATTTCGCCGTTCGTTGATATCTCGACACGTCGCGGCTCTTCCCAAATATCTCTTGGTCACTGCGGGTACTGAATTCATCCTGTATCAGGTAGTTATGGCAGGATGCTCCGGCTGGTACGGACGTTGCGATACCAGTTGTCAGGATGCAAAGAAAGGAGGTGAGAATATGAAAATCGCAACATCATTTTTGGCAGCCGTGCTTTTCACAGGCGCACTAGGATCCATTAACACCGCAATGAGTGCGGATGGTGTTCTCTCGAAAGACGAGCTCGCGACAGATAGTTACTGTCACGAGAAGTTTCACGCGATGACGAGACAGAGCCTTGATACCGATAACCCGGTCATCAATAACTCCGGCGCTGTCATCGACTTCTATGGGCCGTGCAACGAGAGTCCCGTTGGGAAAGATCAAATCCAAGATCAAGAGCTAGAAGCCCAGCATCGTTTTACGAACGATTACGAGGATTGATTGCTGGTGAGCGGCGTAATGTAAGAGGAGGGCGGAGGCCCTCCTCTACGCCATCGTCAAGTGAAGTCCAGCAAAAGACACTTTGTGATTCTTTTGGTTAAGGCTCTTCTGCAACCTATTCTGCGAAACGCGAAGTTCGCCGATAGGGACGCTTCATCCGCTTTCCTAAGGAACGGCGACTCCGTCGTTCTGCTCGCTTTTATCTTTGATCAATCCTCAATTCAGTAGGCGCGTTAGCATGTGCCGCAAACCCCGGCGCATTTTTCCCAGTCATTCGAGTGACTCGCAGGGTGCTTCGTGTCAAGGGGATTGGCGGAGCTATTCTTCGAGGATAGCCTGGGTAAGACGGAAAACATTCCGCGTTCGAAATTCTCTGCCATCGAACCTTCAATGATATGCTGTCGTAATCGCGTTCTTACCTTCCCTGTTGTTAAGCGGCGACATAAAACGGACCAATTTTAAGTTACTATCTTGGCGTTCGTCTGAATCTCGACACGTTTTTCTCTCCCTAAAACATCTCCTCTATGAGCGCGCAATGTTAACTCGGCAACTCACAAATCCTTTTTGATCGCAACACGCACTGGCACAGAGCTTGCCATGAGTCTTGGTAGAGCAA
>Ga0075418_10005743_pt1 | contig 14035 bp, 14 predicted proteins | sample SoiMetdeltSBSDD2_FD_81776 | JGI IMG/M metagenome (GOLD analysis project Ga0075418, IMG submission 81776) | Bulk soil microbial communities from a Populus tree surrounding site in Tennessee, USA - Soil MetaG P. deltoides SBSDD2 | ecosystem: Environmental > Terrestrial > Soil > Tree plantation...
GTGCTCGGAGAGTCGGCGGTGTTTCTAGGATTCGGTCTTTTCGCTATCTCGTCCATCTTCTTGGGCGCCAAGGTAGCCTGGGCCAAGTGCCCGCGCTGCGGCGATCACTTCTTCAGTGGCGCGCTTCGTTCGCCGAACCCGGTGCTAGGTGGGGCGATGTTGAGACAAACGAGCTGCGTCAACTGCAAGTTACCGCTTGCGAGGGAGTAGGCGTGCCGTCCAACAATCGGATGCAGCTGACGAAACGCCCTCGCGGCGCCTTCGGCGCCGCGTGCGCATCCGCGCACCGGGCGTTTCGCAGCTGATCCGTGGGTGGTTTCAAGTGAAGGACGCAACATTTCGGCGATGATCCGGGCTGTGCGCTCGGGGAGGCCGAGATGGAGCGTGAGTGGTCGGGCAACGCGCGGCGACTGAGCCAGGTCGACCGGGCGAAGATTGAGAGTCTGATCTGGGGCGGCGCGACGTTTGAGACCGCTGCCACTGCCGTCGGTTGCTCTACGAAATCGATCCAGCGTTTTCTTGCCCTGACCGGCGGCCTAAGGCGCAGGTTAAGGCCTCGCTCTCCCCTACGGCTGTCGCTTCGAGAGCGGGAAGAGCTGTCGCGAGGGCTCGTGGTGGGCGAGTCGTTGCGCGCCATCGCGGGGCGCCTTGGGCGGGCTCCTTCGACGGTTTCGCGAGAGGTAGCCTGGAGCGGCTCTCGCGATCGGTACCGCGCCTGGCGCGCGGATCGCGGCGCAGTCGAACGAGACCGGCGCCCCAAGCCGTGCAAGCTTGCGCTGCATCCGCGGTTGTGTCGTGCTGTCGAGCGCGGCTTGCGCTTGCATTGGTCGCCGCAGCAGGTTTCGGCGCAGCTGATCCGCGATTATCCTGACGATCTAGAAATGCGCGTTTCGCACGAGACGATCTACCGGACCCTCTTCGTGCAGGCCCGCGGAGCGCTACGCAAGGAGCTCACGACGTGTCTCCGGACGGGCCGAGCGCAGCGGCGTCCCCACATGCGGACAGAGCACTCTGGTGCCGGCCGGCTCCGGAACCCGATCTTGATCAGTGAGCGTCCGCCCGAGGCCGAGGATCGGGCGGTTCCTGGGCATTGGGAAGGCGACCTGATCATCGGCAAAGGTACTCGTTCTGCGATCGGCGTCCTCGTGGAGCGATCGAGCCGCTACGTGATCCTTCTTCACCTGCCGCACGGGCGCACAGCCGAGGACGTGCGTGCCGCCCTGACTCGACAGGTATGCAAGCTCCCCGCAGAGCTGCGACGGACGCTGACCTGGGACCAGGGCAAAGAGATGGCTGAGCACGTTCGCTTCTCCACGGACACCAAGATGGTCGTCTACTTCTGCGACCCCCACAGTCCCTGGCAGCGTGGCACGAGCGAGAACACGAACGGCCTACTTCGGCAGTACTTTCCGCGCACCGCCGACCTGAGTGTGTACAGCACCGCACAGCTGAACGCGGTCGCCCGCGAGCTGAACGGACGGCCTCGACAAACCCTCAATTGGATGAAACCATCCGAAGTGTTTAGCTGGACTGTTGCGTCGATCGATTGAGGGGAACCCGGTGTTCGACGGACATGCTACTACGGGGCGCGGGCACGAACGGGCGGCTGGGATCGCGTGTGCGTGAGAGCCTCGGTCTCGAGCATGACGCTCTTCGCTTGGTCGACTACGACGTGCGGTGGCCAGCGCTGTTCGCAGTCGAACGCGAGCGGATAGGCGGCCAGTGTAGGCTGCCTCTGCGTCTCGAGCACATCGGCGGGACGTCGATTCCTGGCATGTGCAGCAAGCCTGTGCTCGACATAGCAGCCGGGCGTTCCGCCGGTACGCCGTTCGAGCGCTACGTGCCCGCGCTTCGGCAAGCAGGCTACGAGCACCGGGGTGAGCGAGGCGTTTCGGGGCGGCAGTTCTTCTGTCGGGGCAATCCTCGGACGCACCACCTGCACCTTGTTGAAGAAGGCGGTGTGTTGTGGCGCGGGTACCTCCTGCTCCGAGACTACCTGAGGACTCATGCCGAGGCGGCTCGCGAGTTCGCCGACGTCAAGCGGGCTTTGGCGGCGCAGTATTCAGGCGACCGCGAGGGCTACATGACTGCGAAGTCAGTGCACGTCCAAGACCTCTTGAGGCGCGCGACCGAGCGGGAGTAGGGTGGTGGATGTGGTGCCGTGCCGTCGAACAGGGAGATGAAGCTGACAAAGGATCCTCCCGCGATAAAGTAGGCACTCCCGCGTAACAGCGAGGAGGTGTCTGTGGCTGCAAGGCTCGGTCCCAAGAAGCTTGAGCGTCAGCCGCCCTCGTACGGAGCATGCAAGTCTCATTCGGCGTGCATGGACGGCCATGAATCGAGATGAAAGCTACCCAGCCTGGGTCCGCTTGCTCGGACTCTTCGGGCTGGGCATCCTGGCATCCGGTGTGGTGCACGGGCTCCCCGCACCGGAGTACTGGGGGGCCGCCGGGACCGTGATCACCTGCTGGACGGTGATCCACCTGCGCCGCCGGAACGGCCCAGGCTCCCGGGCCGAGCGGACCGTGTGGGCGACCTTCCTCGCCCTCATGCCGGTCATCTACGTCGCGGCCTGGATCCGGGCGGGCGTCGCCAGGGAGGCGCTCGGGGTCGAGATGTTCGGGCTCGTCGCCTTCGGCCTCGCCGCGCTCCTCGGCCGCCGCTCGCCCTGGTTCCTCGTCGCCGGGATCGGCGCGCACGGCCTTTGGGACGCCTGGCATATCGGGCACCTGGCGTTCCTCGGCCCTCGCTACATCACGCGCTGGTACGCGGTCTTCTGCCTGGTCGTCGACGTGGGCTTCGCGGCCTACGCGGCGTTCGTGCTCCGCAACCTCGAGGCAGGTAGCCAGCGGCCGCGGGGCCTGCCATGACGTGGGCCGCAGAACAACGGCCCAAGCCGCTCCAGATCGAGGATGACTGAGCAACGCCGTCGTCTTCTCGCGATCGTCTCGCCGATCCCGCTGATCGCAGTCTGTCGGGTGGTGCAGCAGGCAGTCGGAACGGTCCTGGGCGTGTGGGCGTGGGTCCCGACGATGCTCTTGTTCTGGGGGTTGATCGCAGGAGTGGTCGTGTGGGTTGGAGGCGTCGAGTCCGTCGCGCGTTGGTTGCAGCCGGCCCGCGGTCCGTGCGCATGGCGCCTGCTTGCTGTTACGGTAGGCTTGCTGTCGCTTCCCGGATTCGTGAAGCACTGCGACGTTGTTCGGCCGCCCGCGATCCTGTTTCTGTGGTTGACGTTTGCTCTTGTCAACCCCTGGTTCGAGGAGGGCTATTGGCGTGGTGTCCTGCTCGATGCGACGGCGCGGTGGGGCGGTCTGCTGAGCGTGAGCTACTCGGCCATCTGGTTCGCGGTCAGCCATCCTCTCATCTGGGGAGTGCACTCTGTGGCATTGCGCCACTGGGCCATCCTTCCCGTGCTGGCGGCGGTCGGGGCGGCCTGGGCAGTGGCCTATCGTCGTAGCGGGAGCCTCCGTTGGCCCGTCGCGGGGCATATGTGCGCGGACATCTTCGGATTGTCGGTGCCGGTGCTTCTCAACATCCATGTGCCGAGCGGCCGATGAGCGCGAGCGTCGGGCGGACACTCGGTCTTTCGGCGGGCGGGACATGATAGAGATCGTGTGGGAGTTCGTCGTGAAGCCCGAGGCGGTGACGCGCTTTCAGGAGATCTACGGGCCAAACGGGGCATGGGCCGCGTTGTTTCGCCGGTACCCGGGCTTCGCGGGCACGCGGCTGCTCCAGGACACGGCCTCCCGGCAGCGGTTCGTGACGGTCGACTCCTGGGAGGGCGAGTCGCAGTTCGCGGAGATGCGCCGCGCGGCCGAGGAGGACTACGCGCGACTCGACGCGGAGTGCGAGAACCTGACGCTCTCCGAGCGGCAGATCGGCGTATTCAGGGGGACACCATGAGAGCGACCGGGCTGGCGGCTCTTGCAGTGCTGGGCGGCCTCGCCGCATCGGCGGCGCTCCTCGGCGAAGAGGGCAAGCCGCGGGCGGTCAAGGTGACCGTCCTCTCGACGATGGTGGCCGACCTGACGGGGATCGGCGAGTGGGGCTTCGCCGCGCTCGTCGAGGTGGACGGCTACCGGCTGCTGTTCGACACCGGCCACCGCGAGGACACCGTCGTGCGCAATGCCGCAGAGCTGAAGGTCGATCTCTCCAACGTCACCGACGTCATCCTCAGCCACAACCACCTCGACCACACCGGCGGGCTGCTCACCCTGCGCCGGTCGCTCGCGGCCAAGAGCCCGCGCGCCCTTTCACGGGCCCACGTGGCCCCCGGCATCTTCCTGCCGCGGCGCGAGGTTGGGCAGGGCGATTCCGAGGCGAACCCGATGCCGTCGATCCGCGAGGCGTACACGGCGGGCGGCGGGACGATCGTCGAGCACGCGCGGGCCGAGAAGCTGGCGCCGGGCGTGTGGCTGACCGGTCCCGTCGCGCGCCGCCATCCGGAGAAGAACTACCCCAAGCGATGGCGCATCGTCACGGCGGACGGCGCCGTCGAGGACACGATCCCCGAGGACCAGTCCCTCGTGGTGGAGACGGGCGACGGGCTGCTCGTCGTCACGGGGTGCGGCCATGCCGGGATCGGGAACATCCTGGCCCAGGCCCGCGAGATGGTGCCGGGCGCCCCCGTGCGGGCCGTGGTGGGCGGGCTGCACCTGCTCGACGCGGACGACGCCACGCTCGTCTGGACCGCGGAGCGGATGCGCGAGGCGGGGGTCCGCAAGCTCATGGGCGCGCACTGCACCGGGCTCGAGGCCGTGTACCGGCTGCGGGCGCTCCTGGGCCTCGACCGCGCCAGCGTCGTGGTCGGGGCCGTCGGCTCGAGCTACTCGTCCACCACCGGTCTGGACCCCCTGTGGCTGGCTCACTGACGGAGCGGCCGTGAGCCCGATCGAGGGGCTGGCCTTCGTCGAGCGCCATGGCATCGTCCTCCAGGCCGCGCGCGGACCGGTCCCGAGCCTGGCCGAGGCCATCGCCGGCGGCCCCATCCGCGGGAGCTGGTGGGGACACGCCAAGGGCCACGAGATATTCCACGTGGCGGAGGCCGTCTCGGACAGCCCCGACGTGCTCGTCTGCAAGCTCGTCGACGACAAGGTCACCTACGTGCACCGGCGGTTGTGGCCGGCGCTGGTGAAGCTCGCGGCCCGCCTGCCGAAGGCGCGGCTGGCCAAGGTCTGGAACGAGCACACCGCCACCGGCGCCCACCGCGCGCGCCGCCTGGCCTTCCCCAGGTGGGTGCCGGCCGACGTGCTCGAGGCCGCAAGTCGGCTGTCCGTTCAAGAGGCCGAGGGCCTCCTCGCGCCATCGCTGCCCGCCGCGACCAGGAAGGCTCCCACCCCGGGCCGACGGCGATGAGCCTCTTCGCGAGCCCGTTGCTCGCGCTCGGATTCGGCATCTTCCTCGCCCTCGCCGAGACCTGCCGGCGCTGGGGGAACTGGCCGTTCCTGCCCTTCCTGCTCGACGACTGGATCGCGGGAATGCTGCTCGTCTACGGCGCGGTCCGCGCTCGCCGGGACTGGGCGACGGGGCGGCCGTTCCAGATCGCCGGGTGGGCGTTCACGTCCGGCATGCTCTACATGAGCTTCTTCGGCCATCTCGAGCACCGGGCCGATCCGCAGGAAACGGGCTGGGTCCCACACGACGCCCTCGTCGCGATCGTCGGCTGTCTTTTCACGCTGGCGCTCTTTGGTCTGGCGGGAACGCTGTCGGCCCGGAGCGGGGGAAGAGACGAGGCTACGAACGCATCGCCGCGAAGAGCTTCGTGAGACTGTCCTTGGCGTCGCCGAACAGCATCATGCACTTCTCGTTGTAGTAGAGGTCGTTGTCCACGCCGGCGAAGCCCGGGCGCATGCTGCGCTTCATGACGATGATGGACCGGGCGCGATCCACCTCCAGGATGGGCATGCCGTAGAGCGGGCTGCTCTTGTTGGTCCGGGCCGCCGGGTTCGTCACGTCGTTGGCTCCGACCACCAGCGCCACGTCGGCTTCCGCGAAGTACGGGTTGATCTGCTCCATCTCGTAGAGCTGGTCGTACGGCACGTTGGCCTCGGCCAGCAGGACGTTCATGTGCCCGGGCATGCGGCCCGCCACGGGGTGGATCGCGTACTTCACGTCGATGCCGCGCTTCATCAGGACCTTGGCCAGCTCGCTCACGCCGTGCTGGGCCTGGGCCACCGCCATTCCGTAGCCGGGAACGATGATGACGGACTTCGCGCTGTCGAGCAGCGTCGCGGTCTCCTCGGGCACGATGCTGCGCACCGTGCCTTTGGCGTCGGCGTCGGCCCGCGCCTCCTCCGGCTCGACCTTCCCGAACGCGCCGAAGATCACGTTCATCGCGGAGCGGTTCATGGCCCGGCACATGATGATCGAGAGCAGGAAGCCCGAGGTGCCGTCGAGCGAGCCGGTGATGATCTGGATCTTGTTCATGAGCACGAAGCCCATGGCAGCGTCGGCCAGGCCGGCGTAGGAGTTCAGGAGCGAGATCACGACGGGCATGTCCGCCGCGCCGATCGGGATCACCAGCAGGAAGCCGAACAGCAGCGCCAGGGCCACCATCGTGTAGAAGAAGACGGGGCTGGCGTTCGGCATCACGACCAGCGTGACGAGGCAGAGGACCATCACGGCCAAAAGCGTGAGGTTGGACGCGTTCTGGCCCTTGTAGGTGATGGGCGCGCCGGGCAGCAGCTCCTGGAGCTTGCCCGCGGCCATCAGGCTGCCCGTGAAGGTCAGGCCGCCGATCATGACCTCGAAGCCGATGGCGGTCATGAGCACGCGGCCCAGCTCGCCGTGGTGGCGGTAGTACTCGGCGATCCCGATGAGCGTGGCGGCCAGGGCCCCCAGCGAGTGCGATAGCGCCGTCCGCTGGGGCACCGCGGTCATGGGCACGTAGAGGCCCATGCTCCCGCCCACCAGCGAGCCGACGAGCAGCCCGCCCGCGATCCACCTGTAGTCGATGATGTCGTGGTGGAAGAGCGTGCCGACCACCGCCATCAGCATCCCGAACTCGGCCAGGAACATCCCGCGCCGGGCGTTCTTGGGCGAGCTCAAGCCCTTCAGGCCGAAGATGAAGAGCATGGCGGAGAGGATGTAGGCGTACCGCATCACGTGGGTCAGGTCGGCGCCGCCCCCGTGGCTGCGGCTCAAGGCCGCGGCCCACACGAGGCCGAGGACGGCCGCCAGGGCCAGCACGGCCATGAGCCCGCGCTTCGAGGCAGACGCGCCCTTGGCCGCCGCCTCCCGCGTCTTGAACATGCTGAGCATGCGGTCGGTGATGAGGAAGCCGCCGACGACGTTCGTCGTCGAGCAAGCCACGGCGATGAAGCCGAAGGCCGTGCTCAGGGCTCCGTGTCCCGACCCCGCCACCACCAGCGAGCCCACCAGCGAGATCCCCGACATCGCGTTGGTGGCCGACATGAGCGGCGTGTGCAGCAGCGGCGGCACGCGCGTGATGACGTGGTACCCGAGGAACCCGGCCAGGATGAAGATGTAGAGCCCGACTTCCAGTTCGGTGGTCACTTGAGGCTCGCCTTGACCGCGTCGTGGACGATCTCGCCCTGGTGGACGACCAGCGGGCCCTTGGTGAGCTCGTCGGAGAGGTCGAGCTGCACCTGGCCGTCCTTGACCAGGTGGGCCAGGAAGCTCGTGACGTTGCGGGCGTACATCTGGCTGGCGTGGAAGGGCACGCTGCTGGGCAGGTTCAGCGGGCCGATGACCGTGACGCCGTCCTTCACCACGTCGCGCCCGGGCTGCGTGAGGGCGCAGTTGCCGCCCTGCTCCGCCGCCAGGTCCACGATCACCGACCCGGGCCGCATCCCCGCCACCATCTCCTCGGTGATGAGGACCGGCGCCTTCTGCCCGGGCACCAGCGCGGTGGTGATGACCACGTCCGCGGCGGCGATGCAGCGGCCCATGAACTCCCGCTGCTTCCGGTAGAACTCCTCGGACTGCGCCTTGGCGTAGCCGCCCTTGTCCTGGGCGTCCGCCGTCTCCAGCGGAAGCTCCGCGAACTTCGCGCCCAGGCTCTCGACCTGCTCCTTGACCGCGGGCCGCGTGTCGTACGCCTCCACCACCGCCCCCAGCCGGCGCGCGGTGCCGATGGCCTGGAGCCCCGCCACCCCCGCCCCGATCACGAAGACCCGCGCGGGGCTCACCGTCCCCGCCGCGGTCATCAGCAGGGGGAAGAACTTGGGCAGGCGCTCGGCCGCGATCAGCACCGCCTTGTAGCCCGAGACCGTGCTCATGGCGCTGAGCGCGTCCATGGGTTGGGCGCGGGTGATGCGCGGCAGCAGCTCCATGGAGAAGGCCGTCACCTTGCGCGCGGCCAGGGCCTTCATGGTCTCGCCGCTGGCGTAGGGCTGGAGGAGGCCGATGAGCACGGCCCCCTCTTTCAGGCGCGCGACCTCCTCGGCCGTCGGCGGCTGGACCTTGAGGACGACGTCGGCCGGGGCCAGGGCGTCCGGCCCGAAGCGGGCCCCCTTCTCCTCGTACGACGCGTCGGGGAACCCCGCGGCCTGGCCCGCGCCCGTCTCGATGAGCACGTCCAGGCCCGCCTTCGTGAGCTTGCCCACGAGGTCCGGGACGAGCGCCACGCGCCGCTCGCCCGCGGCCGTCTCTTTGGGGATGCCGACGATCATGTCCGGGTGCGCGCGAGGATAGCACGGCCGGGAGCCCCCGACGGCGCGTGTTAGACTCGCCGGAGCATGGCGGAGCGCAAGACGGGCAGCGTCGTCCACTGGCAGCAGCTCTCCCCCATCCTCTCGATCTTCCGGCTGATGCCCGAGGACGGGAGTCCGTTCCCGGAATACAAGGCGGGGCAGTACATCGCGCTGCGCCGCGAGGACTGCCGCCTCACCAAGCGGGTGATCGGCGAGGACGGCAAGCCCCACTACGTCCCCGACCTCGACGAGGCGCGCAACCGGAAGGTCGGGCCCGTCGCCCATTCCTACTCGATCTCCTCCGCGCCCTTCGAGACGGTGCGCGACCGGCACCTCGAGTTCTACGTGGTGCTGGAGGAGGGCGAGAGCGGCGAGCCGGGGCGCCTCACGGAATCGCTGTTCCGCATCCATCCCGGCGAGGACGACAAGGTCGGCTACGTGAACCGCATCGCGGGCGACTTCACGCTCGACAAGCGCGCGGAGGGCGCCCGCAACGTGGTGATGGTGGGCACGGGGACGGGCCTGGCGCCCTTCGCGGCCATGGCCAAGCAGCTCGACCACGACGCGTCCCAGGGCCGCCGGGACGACAGGCGCTATACCCTGTTCCACGCCAACCGCAGCCGCGCGGAGCTGGCCTACCACGAGGAGCTCCTGGCCATCGAGGCGGCGGGCCGCTTCGACTTCGTTTATGTGCCGTCGATCAGCCGCCCCACCGCCCAGGACCGCCAGGACGCGCGCCTGGGGACGGGGCGCGGCAACAACGTGCTGCGCCACGTCTTCGGCATGCCGCTGAAGGAAGAGGAGGAGGCGCGGCGGGCCGAGGGCGGTCCGGACGCGGCGCGGATGGCGGAGGCGGTGGAGAAGGCGGTGCGGCCGTCGCTTCCCCGCCACCTCTCGCCCGCCAGCCTCCAGGACCGGGCCAACCCCGCGGAGACGGTGATCCTCACCTGCGGAAACCCCTCCTCCATGGCGGACATCAAGTTCATCGCCGAGACGAACAAGATCCGCTACGAGAAGGAAGACTGGAAGCTGGTCCTGCCCGCCAGGACCTGAGCCGCCGGCCGCCGCCGGACATGAAGGTCCTCGTCCACTACCACGAGATCGCGCTCAAGGGCCGGAACCGGCCCTTCTTCCTGGGCAAGCTGGCCGACAACCTCCGGCGGGCCACCGCCGACGTGGAAGGCGCGCGCGTCCGCATCCTGCCCGGCCGGATCTCCCTGGAGGTCCCCGACGCGGCGCCCTGGGATCTCGTGCGGGAGCGCGTGGCCACGGTCTTCGGGGTCGCCAACTTCTCCCGCGCGCACGAGGTGGGCCCCGACCTCGAGGCGCTGAAGGCGGCGGCCCTGGGCTCGCTCCGCGGCCGCGAGTTCGGATCGTTCCGCGTCACCACCAAGCGGTCGTACAAGGGCTTCCCGAAGACCTCGGTGGAGATCGAGCGGGAGGTGGGCGGCGCCGTCCACCAGGCGACGGGCGTGCGCGTGGACCTCGAGCGGCCGGAGCTGACGCTCTTCGTGGAGGTCCTCCAGGACCGCATCTTCTATTCATGGGAGAAGCACAAGGGCCCGGGCGGGTTCCCCGTCGGGACCTCCGGCCGGGTGGTCGCGCTCCTGTCGGGAGGGATCGACTCCCCGGTGGCCGCCTACCGGATCATGAAGCGGGGCTGCACGGTCACGCTCGCCCACTTCCACGCCTTCCCCCTGCAGGACCGGACCACCATCGACAAGACGCGCGAGCTGGCCCGGATCCTCACCCGGTTCCAGTTCCGGACGCGGCTGCTCCTCGTGCCTTTCGCGCCCGTCCAGCAGACGATCGTGGCTGCCTGCCCCGCCCCGCTGCGCGTCGTGCTCTATCGCCGGTTCATGGTCCGGATCGCAGAGGCCCTGGCGGGCCGGTCGCGGGCCAAGGCGCTGGTCACGGGCGAGAGCCTGGGCCAGGTGGCCTCGCAGACCCTGGACAACATGGCGGCCATCGACGAGGCCGCCACCGGCCCGGTGCTGCGGCCGCTGGTGGGGATGGACAAGGAGGAGATCACGGCGGAGGCCCGCCGGATCGGGACCTTCGACGTGAGCACGCAGCCGGACCAGGACTGCTGCCAGCTCTACGTCCCGAAGAGCCCCGCCGTGGCCGCCACGCTCGCCCAGGTCCGCGAGGCGGAGGCCAGCCTCGACGTGCCGGGCCTGGTGGCCACCGCTGCGAGCCAGGCGGAGATGGAGCGCTTCGAGTTCCCGCCAGGAGGAGTGGCAGCAGGGTGAGCTAGCGCATGCCCTCTCACGACGTCCTGCTCGAGCGGATGCCGGCACGGCCCCGCCTGGTGCTGGAATGCCTGCTGGTGATCACCTTGTTCTTCCTGCCCGCGGCCCTGCTGGTGATCCCCAGCGCCGCGCTTTGGTATTCGCTGGGGACAGGGTTCGTCGGGTTGGGAGCCTGGGCGCTGGCGCTGACCTACCGCCGTCCGGTGGCCGCTCTAACGGCGGTGGCAGGCGTGGCCGCCATGCTGTGGGCCGCTACCGTGCGGGCGCCGCAACCCCGTCCGCGCCTCGGCATCCACCCGCGCGATGGGGACGGCTGCGCGGAGGTGACGCGTACGATTGCGAGCACGGCCGCCGACGGACGCCTGCAGCCCGGCGACTGCATCAGCGCCGTGGCTGGCGTCCCCCTCGATCGGGCCGCGCCCTCGGCCGACCTGGTCGCGCGGCTGCGGGATGAGACAAAGCTGCCCCCCGGCCCCACGCACCTGACGGTGATGCGCGGCGGTGCGGCGGCGGACGTCGAGGTCACGCTGGGGCGGGCGCCGCACGGGCTGCGGCTCACGAGTTCCGACCTGCCCTGGCTCGTCCTGCGCTCTCTGGCGGCGCTGGCGCTCGTGGGCGCGCTGCTGACGGCCGACGGCCAGTCGGCACGCAACATCGGCCTCGACGCCGCCCGCTTCCCGCGCGAGCTGCTGTGGGGAGCGCCCGCATTGGCCGGCGCGTTCGCGACCCACCTGGCGGTCGCGCTCCCGATCGTCCTGTTCATGCAGCTGCGGGGCGGGCTGCAAGAGGCCGGGCTGCACGAGCAGGCGGTGGAACGGATCGGCGTCTTCGAGGGCATGGCCGGGATGCCGGCCTCCCGATTACTGCCCGCGCTCGTGGTGCTGGCCGCGCTGGAAGAGGTCGTGTTCCGGGGCTTCCTGCTGCCGCGCGCGCGCCGCCTCAGCGGGCGATGGTGGCTGGCCGTGGGGGTGGTGCAGCTCCTGTTCGGCCTGGGCCACGTCTACCAAGGCCCCCTGGCCGTCGGGCAGACGATGATGCTGGGTATCTATTTCAGCGTGGTGTTCCTCTGGCGCGTCCACCTGGGCGCCGTGATCGTGGCGCACACCGCCTTCAACGCGATCATGTTCGCGCTGGTGCTGTTCATCCAGCGTAGCGGCTTGTTGGAAAGCCTTCCGTTGAAGTAGCGGCGCCCGGCTTTCCGCTAATGCGGTTCGTGGTCGCGCGCCTCACCCCGGCGCCGCTCGCTCATGCGCCGGTCGGAGCCGGACCGTTCCTGTCTGCGCCGCACCGTAAACCTACGCATCTTGAACCGCCTCTCGCCTGGGAAGCCGGCCTTCCCCTCGTCGTCGGGGGGAAGGCCGGTCTGTACTGGAACCCAAGACATAACCCCTCCGAGCCGGACCTCAGAACAAGACATGGGTGTAGGTGGCGCTGGCGACGGGGCTCTGGGACCATCCCGCGCGCACCGCGATGGCCTTGATCGTGGTAGTCATGACGACGGTGATCGGTCCGGTATATACGGTCGACGCGGTGGTGGGCGTGCTCCCGTTGGTGGTGTAGTAGATCGTCACGCCCGGGCTCGCGCTCGAGATCGACACGGATAGCGGCAAGATGAACGTCGTTCCGCTGGGCGGGTCGAAGGTGGGCGTGGCCGCCTGCAGGGTGTAGGTGGCGCTGGCCACGTCGCTGTCGAGGCACCCGCTCTTCGCCGCCATGGCCTTGAGCGTCGTCGTCTGGCTCACCGAGATCGGGCCGGTATACAGCGTCGAGGCCGTCGTCGGCGTGCTGCCGTCGGTGGTGTAGTAGATCGCCGCGCCACCGGTGGACACGCTGATCGTCACGGTCTGGGGCGTGCTGTACGTCCCGCCGGCCACGCCGAACGCCGGCGTCGCGACCTTGACCGTGTACGCGGCGCTGGCCACGTCGCTGTCGAGACACCCGCTCTTCGCCCCGATGGCCTTGAGCGTCGTCGTCTGGCTCACGGAGATCGGGCCGGTGTAGAGGGTCGAAGCGGTCGTCGGCGTGCTGCCGTTGGTCGTGTAGTAGATCGACGCTCCCGGCGTCGCGCCGGTGAGCGTCACGGTCACCGACGAGACGTAGGTTCCGCCCGCCGGGCTGACGACCGGCGTCGCCACCTTGATCGCGTACGGGACGCTGATGACCTCGCTGTCGGCCAGGCCGCTCTTCGCCGCGATCGCCTTCACCGTCTGCGTCTGCGTGACCAGGATCGGCCCGGAATAGACCGCCGATGAAGTCGTGGGCGTGGTGCCGTCGATCGTGTAGTGGATCGTCGCCCCCGGCGTCGCGTCGGTGATGGTCACTGTTACCGACGACACGTAGGTCCCGCCGGCGGGGCTCACGACCGGCGTCGCGGCCTGCTGCAGGATCGTGTACGTCGCGCTGACCACGGCGCTGTCGGCCATGCCGCTCGCCGCCGCCATCGCCTTGACCGTGGTGTCCTGGGTGACCGTGATCGGCCCGGTGTAGGTCGTCGAGGCGGCCGTCGGCGTGCTGCCGTCGGTCGTGTAGTGGATCGCCGCCCCAGGCGTGGCGTCGGAGATCGTCACCGTCACCGAGGACATGTAGGTCCCGCCCACCGGGCTCACCACGGGCGTCGCGACCTGCGGCTGGATCGTGTACGCGGCGCTGGCCACGGCGCTGTCGAGCATCCCGCTGGCCGCCGCCATCGCCTTGATCGTGGTGTTCGCCGTCACCTCGATGGGGCCGGTATACGGGGTCGAAGCGGTCGTCGGCGTGCTGCCGTCGGTCGTGTAGTAGATCGCCGCCCCCGGCGTGCTGTCGCTGATCGTCACCGTCACCGAAGTGACATAGGTGCCGCCGGTCGGGCTCAGCACCGGCGTCGCCACGGTGGGAGCGCTGACCGTCCCCAGCACCACTGACACGGTGCCCGAGTCGTAGTTCGACACAGCGAGGTCTTGCCGCCCGTCACCGTTGAAGTCGCCGATGGACGCCGCCGACGGACGGCCGCCGACGCCGTAGTTCACCGCCGGCTGGAAGGCCCCGTTCCCGGTGCCCAGCAGCACGGAGGCGGTGGTGGAGCCCAGGTTGGTCGCCACGAGATCGGTCTTCCCGTCGGCGTTCAGGTCGGCCGCGCCGATCCACACCGGA
>Ga0075418_10005744_pt1 | contig 14034 bp, 13 predicted proteins | sample SoiMetdeltSBSDD2_FD_81776 | JGI IMG/M metagenome (GOLD analysis project Ga0075418, IMG submission 81776) | Bulk soil microbial communities from a Populus tree surrounding site in Tennessee, USA - Soil MetaG P. deltoides SBSDD2 | ecosystem: Environmental > Terrestrial > Soil > Tree plantation...
CCTGCGGTTCTCGCACAACACCTACTACGTGCCGGACGTCAACGGCTGGTGGTGGCTCTGGAACGGCATCAAGCAATGGGCGCCGTGGCAGTCATTCGGCCAGGATCTCGACGGAACAGTCTCGCGATAGTCCGCCACCAGCTGGCGGCGCGCCGGCAATCCCAGCGCGAACGCGCCGCCCAGCACCATGATTCCTCGGTCCGCGCGACGTGGTTCTGAAAAGCGCGCTATTTGTACGGTCTGGTCGCGAGCGCCAGCTGGCGACATGTCTCCTCGACTTGATCGACGGTCATGGTCGGGAACAGCGGAAGTGTGATGGCTCGTGATGCGAAAGCCCGGCACCGGTCGATCCCATCGGCGGCAAACCGGTGGAACGCGGCGAAGCCGGGTACGCTTGGATAGTGCAAGCTGGTCTGGATGCCAACGGATCTCAAGTGCGTCACCGCGCAATCGCGGGTGTTGGTGTCGGGCGCGACCACTACACTGAGATGACATGCACTCTCACCCGGATGGTTTGCGAAGGGTGTGATCCACTCGTCCAGAGCAGACAAGGCCTGGCGATAGATCGCAACGAGCTGACGCCGCCGGGCGTTGTTGTCAGCTAACTTCCGCCACTGGCACCGTCCCAGAGCAGCGTGCAACTCGTCGAGGCGATAGTTATAGCCATGCGCCACGACGTCGTACCCGACAGCATGCCCGCGGTGCCGATCCCACGTGAGACTCGTCATGCCGTGCGATCGCAGCAGGCGCAGGCGCTCCGCGAGATCGGCACGGTTGGTGACAACGAGGCCGCCTTCACCCATTGCCATATTCTTGTTGCTGAAGAAGGAGAAGCAGCCGATGTCCCCGACCGTGCCGGCGTGAGCGCCGTGCGGTGGCCGTCCGCTCGGATCCAGGTAACGAGCGCCCACCGCATGGCACGCGTCTTCGACGAGCGCCAGACGATGGCGCGCACAGAGCTCGGTGAGCTGGGCCAGCCTTCCAGGATAGCCAGCGTAGTGCATGACCACGACAGCCCTCGTCCGCGGCGATAGCAGCCGCTCGACGGCCTCGGGATCGATCGTCGGTTCGTCAAGGCTGACGATGTCCGCAAAAACGGGCGTGGCCCCAACTGCCACGGTGCCATTCGCAGCGGCGACGAAATTAATGGCGGGTTGGATAACCTCGTCTCCAGCGCCAATCCCGAGGGCCAGGTAGGCCAGGTGCAGCGCCGCAGTCCCGCTTGATACAGCGAAGGCGTGTTTGATGCCGACGAAGTCCGACATTTCGGACTCAAACGCCCGCACCTCAGGTCCCATGGACAGCCACTTGCTGCGAAGCACTCGCAGCACGGCGGCTTCCTCTTCCGGGCCGTAATCGAGATCAGACAGCGGAATCGGCGTCGCCGGCAAATTCAAACCTGTCTTTGTGTGCCTCGAGCATCTCTTGCGCGCGCTCGTAGTCGTCGGAACGGCCGATATCAAGCCACAGACAGTCGGTCACATACGCACGCACACGCTCGCCGTTCGCCAGCAGCCGAAGTACGAGATCCGGAAAGTCAAGGTACTCGCCTGCGACGATGTAACGCAACACCGAGGGTTCATAGACATACACGCCCATGCTGACATCGTAAAAGTGCTCGGGCTTCTCGACGTAATCAGTGATTTGGCCGCCGTCGTCCAATTTGAGCACACCGAAGTCGATCTTGACGTTGCGCCGCCGCGTCGCGATCGTCAGCGCGGCCCCGTGCTCGCGGTGAAACCTGACCAGGTTGTTGAAGTTCAGATCCGTGAGCAAGTCACCGTTCATAACCAGAAACGTGTCGTTCAGCCCTTCGACAAGCGCGAGAGAGCCTGCCGTCCCGCTCGGCTGTTCTTCGAGCACGTAGGTCAGGTTCAACTTGGTGAGTAACCGTTGCCGGTGCTGGAAATAGGCCTGCACCAGTTCCGCCAGGTGTCCGAGGCTGAGCGTCACGTCGTAGATGCCGTGGCGCAGCAGGCTCCTGATCAACAGTTCGACCACTGGTGTATCCCCGACAGGCACCAGCGGTTTCGGAAAGCTCGCGGTGAAAGGCCGGAGGCGCGTTCCGCGGCCTCCGGCCAAAATTATGGCACGCATGCGGGCGGCTCTGGCGGGGCCATCACGTTGGTCAGAGAGAACTCGCCGACGTTGGAAAACGCCGGATCCTCAACGCTGCCGAGCACACCGGATTCGATCAGACGCGCGACCTCCTCGATGCCATCGCTGACGCGACGCATCGGCGTGAAAGACAAGGTCGAGCGGATGCGCTCGAACGACACTTTGTAGTCGCGCGGATCGTCGGCCACCGACACGAACTCGACCGTCGCGCCAGGGACACGCCGGCCAATCATCTCGACCAGGTCCATCTTGCGATAGTTCTCGTCGGTGTGCCCCACGTTGAACACCTGGCTCCGCACCAGGTCCACGGGCGCGTTCAGCACGGCTGTGATCGCGCCTGCCGCATCGCGAACGTGCACGTAGGGTCGCCAGAAGCGCTCGCCATAGACAACCAGGCGCCGATGCACGAGCATCTCCATCACGAACTGGTTGACCGTCAGATCGAAGCGCATCCGGGGCGACACGCCGAACAACGTGGCAAAACGCAGAACAGTCCCCACCGTCGTTGACGCCCCATCTGCGAGCAACTCCCGCTCGACCGCGACCTTCGTTTCCGCGTAGAGCGACAACGGCCGCAGTTCATGCTCTTCGCTCGCCAGCACGGACGTGTCGTTCATCCGGCCATAGTTGCTGCACGTCGACGCAAACACGAACCGACTCACGCCGGCGGTCTGAGCGGACCGAATAAGCTGCAGCGATCCTTGCTCGTTGATGGCGCGAGATGCCTCCGGATCACGAGCGCAGGCCGGATCTCCGACGATGGCGGCGAGGTGAACGACCGCATCGACCTGTTCGACGGCGCGTTCAACGATGCTGCGGTCCCGAACGTCGCCAATCATGAGGTCGAATCGTGGATGGCCGAAGATCGAGAGAAGCGACCGCCCTCCATACCTCAGGTTGTCGAGCACTCGAACGTGGTGCCCTTCTTCGATGAGCGATAGTGAAACAACGGCGCCGAGGTATCCGGCACCTCCCGTAACGAGAACCTTCATTGACCCTCTCGATTGTCACGAGAAGCAGCCCGCCGCGCAGGATCGCGGCGTCTGGTATCCCGGACGCCGACAGCGTATCAGCCGAGCTCGCCAAAAGCGGTGCGGCTATCACCGCGATACCCGCCACGCATTTGTGACGAGGTCATGACAGCCACCGAACTGCCGGCATTCTAGCCTAAGCGGAAGCCGGCGTGAGTCCGGGTTAAGCACCGGAGCGCCCTGTAGCAGAGCCCAAGCATTGGGAGAAGATCTAAGGCTCAACGCCTGTACAACGAACGAGAACAAATCCGTTCGATGATCGACCGCGCGTCTTACTGCTGTAGGCGACACGCTGTGTATGATCCCCGGTATGCGCAACCTGATCATCAGTTTCGTTCTCGTGCTGGCTGTGCCCATCGCGTTGAACGCTCAGACCGTCTCTGCGGTCAGCGGCGCGTATACCGTTCGGGACTTCATCTTCGCAAACGGCGAACAGCTTCCCGAACTCAGGCTGCACTATCGGACGCTCGGCACTGCGCAACGTAACACCGAGGGACACGTCACCAATGCTGTTCTCATCATGCACGGTACGATGGGCAGCGGAGATAACTTTCTCTCCCGGACTTTCGGCGATCTTCTGTTTGGCCCGGGTCAACTCCTCGATGCCACGAAGTATTTCACCATCCTGCCTGACGCAATCGGTCATGGCGAGTCCAGTAAACCGAGCGATGGCCTGCGCGCCCGATTTCCGCGGTATGGCTACAGAGACATCGTGCGCGCCCAACATCTGCTGGTGACGGACCACCTCAAAGTGGATCACTTGCGCCTCATCATGGGAACGTCCATGGGCGGAATGCAAACGTGGATGTGGGGGACGATGTATCCCGACATGACGGATGCACTACTGCCTCTGGCAAGCGTGCCGACGCAAATTGCCGGTCGGAATCGGATGATGCGGAAGATGGTCAGCGACATGATCCGATTGGATCCTTCATGGCAGAACGGCAACTACACCAGCCAGCCTTTCGGCCTCCGTGGAGCGCTGCATAGCCTCTCGTGGATGCAGAGCAGTCCCTTGTATTGGCAATCACTCGCACCGACTCGGGACGCTGCGGATGCATGGTTTGAGGAGCGTGTCGCGGCACGCCTGAAGACGACAGACGCGAACGACATGCTTTACCAATTCGAGGCGTCAGCTGACTACGATCCATCGCCAGACTTGGAGAAGATCAGAGCGGCTGTCCTGGCGATCAATTCCGCGGACGATCAGGTCAATCCACCGGAACTCGGGCTGATGGAAAAGCTCATTCCACGCGTGAAGCGCGGTCGATACGTGCTGCTTCCGATTACCAGCGAAACCCGCGGTCATGGCACGCATTCGTTGCCAGCGATCTGGGGCAGTTACCTGGCGGAACTGCTGAAGGAGAGCGAGCCGACCTCAGGCACTCGGTAGCCAGATTTCTCGCGTCAGCCCCAGATCGGAGATCGAATCCGGTTCCGGTTCGCGGCGAAAGTCCACGGATGCGCTTGACCCGCTACATGCAGCAATGCAAGTGCGAACACAGTCCAGTGTCACCCGATACAGACGGTTTGTGTTTCCTGAGCGACGAGTCTTCAATTGCCTTGGCCTCCAAGCAGAGAGTTGCGAATACCGGGAATTATCGTTACGGCTGGATCGCTTCTTGAACTACCCTAGGCGCAAATCAACATCGGAATGCCGCACTACCGCAGGCCACCGCCTGCACCGCATCTAGGAACGCCGCGCACAGTAATCACCATCCGCTCTGGCGGGCAACTGAAATACGACGGGCTTACTCACGCATCGACTGCGCCTCCGCGATGGCAAACGAACGACGATCGGAGCACTTGGAAACCTGTTGGCGCGTTGTGGAGGGTTCGACCACTCGGATTTTGACCTGCGCGGTCTTTAATGTCTCCACTTCGGGCTTGGAACTCCGCGTGGGCTACTTGCTTGATGTCCCGCTCCATTCGGAAAGCGTGGCTGACATTCACGCGGCGCGAGCATTGGCGCAGAACTGGCTGAACGCTTTGCGGGGCGGCACTTCGCCGCGCAACTTGCGAAATTGGGATGTCGATTGGCAATAAACACCCGCGCCCGCATCAGCAGATCGTGCGGCCACGGCTCGTCAGGATGTTGTCATTGCACGGCAACCGCGTATTGATGACCGTGTAAGTGAACGCAGCGATGGAAGCACTACCTGAACCAGGGAATTCGTCATACCAGCGTCGCTGCATGTCGTTCGCGTTGTGCCCTCCGGTTACTGACGCGTCTCTTAGCCGTGGCTAGCGCTGTGTCATCGCGTAGCACGGGTCCGGCGCCGAACCTCCGTGCCGGCGTGATCGGAGAAGTATAGGTAGTAGAGTCCGAGAGGCTTATCGCGTGGGCGGGAGATTCCTTTTTACCTCGCACATGCCGGCGCGGCATCACCCCAAGCGGCCCCCCGTGGTCCTGATGGTTGAACAAACCGTTGCTGGCCAATCGTATTATTGGCGTTGGATTCGAAGCTGCGGAGCGCTCAATGACGCAGTGGTCATCACCCCCACCGGCGGCGCGCTGGCTACTGGAACGCGCGTTGCCGAGCGATCTGCGTGAGTCCGTAACGGGCGATCTCGACGAAGTGTTCCAGCGCGACTGTCTAACGTACGAGCCGAGGTCCGCGCGACGTCGTTTTTTGGCGGCAGTCGATCTCGTTCACGCTGCATTTCGTCGTGGAGCGATGGGGCGACCGGCGCCGGGGGAGGCCTGATGCGCATGGGACTGTCTTGGCTGGACTTCAAGTTGGGATTCCGGATGTTGTCCAGGTATCCGATGCTCACGGTCGTCGGGAGCCTTGCGATGGCCGTCGCCATCGCCGTCAGTGCCGGTACATTCGAGGTCATCAGGCGGGTAACCGATCCTTCGCTGCCGTTCCCGGACGGAGATCGAATCGTGGGGCTGAACTATTGGCACCAGGTCGAGTCCGGCATTCGACCGCCTACTTCCTACGACCTTCTCACTTGGCGGGAAGGACTTCGAACCCTCGAGGACATCGGCGCGTTCCGGTTGATCCAACGGAACCTCATCGTGGGCGAGCAAGTGGGCGAACCCGTCGACGCCGCCGAGATTAGTGCCGCGGCTTTTCGCGTGACCGGCGTTCCTCCTCTGATGGGGCGTGTTCTCGTGGATGAGGACGAGTCTCCGCAATCACCCGCAGTCGTCGTTCTAGGGAACCGCCTCTGGAAGATGCGATTCGGCGCAGACCCGGCGGCGATAGGTCGTGCCGTGCGGCTCGGAGCGACACAGGCGACGGTAGTTGGAGTCATGCCGGAAGGATTCGCGTTCCCTGTCCGGCAAAACCTCTGGACGCCGCTCCGCGTGCGCGAGCTGCCGCTGGAACCAGGTCGTGGGCCGTTCTTGCGCGTCTTCGGCCGTCTGCCACCTGGCATCGAGCTCGCGCAGGCTCAGGCGGAGTTGACGATATTTGGTTCAAGAGTCGCGGAGCAGTTCCCGAAGCAGTACGAGAATCTGCAGCCGCGGGTGCTGCCGTACGCCGAATCCTTCATCGAAATCCCGCAAGACTTTCTTGCCAGGGCGGGCATTCATTCGATCAACGTCTTCGGCGCGATCTTTCTCGTGGTGGTCTGCGGCAACGTCGCGCTGTTGATGTTTGCTCGAGCTGCGACGCGTGATCGGGAGATTCTCGTGCGGCGGGCCCTCGGCGCCGCCCGCAGCCGGATTGTGATGCAGCTGTTTGCCGAAGCGCTCGTGCTCGCCGCTATTGCGGCGGTGCTCGGCTTGACCGCAACGGATTTCTCGTTGAAGTGGACGCTGTCCGCGTTCAGTTCCGAGGCCGAAGGGTGGCCGTTCTGGCTGGAAGGCGGGCTCTCTGCGACGACACTGACATATTCGGCCTGGCTAACTGTCCTCGCGGCGATCGTCGCCGGGGTGGTTCCGGCGCTGAAAGCGACGAGAACAAACATGGAGCCCGGTCTCCGTCAGGCGAGCGCAGCAGGCGGCATCCCAATGGGTGGGATTTGGACTGGCGTGATCGTCACCCAAATCGCCGCGACGGTTCTCTTCACCGCGGTAGCGTATGTCGTGCAGCGTCAAGCCGCAAGCATCGCGTCCGCAAGAGCGGCCTTCCCAGCCGAGGAGTACCTTGCGATGCGGCTCGAGATGGACCGTGACGGTTTGACGGAGGAGAGCGCGAGTACAGTTGACGAGTCCTTTCTGCGGCGCTACCAAGTGACCGCTCGAGAGCTGGAGCAACGAGTTGCCGCGGAACCCAGAGTCGCAGGTGTAACCCTGGCCGAGCAACTCCCGTTGATGCCGCATGGCGGAGGCGTGATCGAACTCGACGACGCGGGAGCCAGCGAGTCAGTGACCGGTAGAGAGCTCTTCGTCTCCACGGCCGCTGTGGATCTGGACTTCTTCGACGTGTTCCAGGCGCCCGTCGTCGCTGGTCGAGCCTTTGCTCCGCAGGATACCGGAGTTGGTGCCAACACGGTCGTCGTCAACCACCGGTTCGTGGACCAGATCCTGGTCGGCCGGAATGCGGTCGGACGCCGCATCCGTTACCGAGTAGAGGATTCGCAAACAACCGGGGATCCGGGACCGTGGTTTGAAATCATCGGCGTGATGCGCGATCTGGTGCCAGACCCCGAGGCTCCCATGAGCCTCGACAATCCTGCCAAGGCGCTCGTCTACCACACTCTCGGCTCCACCCGGGCGCAGAGGTATCCGCTGTATCTCGCCACACACGTGAGGAGCGGTGATCCCACGTCAGTGTTACCGGCGTTGCGCCGGATAGCGGCTGAAATCAGCCCAGAGCTTCGGCTCACCGACATACAGAGGCTGGACCAGGGAACCAGCTACGACGCGCGCGCCTGGAACGGCTTTGCCAACGTCATCCTGCTGGTGAGTGCCATCGCGCTCGTGCTTTCGCTGGCGGGCGTCTATGCCATCACGTCCTTCACAGTCTCGCGGCGCACGCGCGAGATCGCCGTTCGAGTGGCGCTGGGGGCTCAGGTCTCACACGTCGTCACGAACGTGTTCCGTGGACCCTTCTTTCAGGTCGCGCTGGGCGTGGCCGTGGGCTGCCTCATGATGGGGGCCCTGGTCGCGCTGTCCATGCGCGATTCCGACGTGGGGGTCGGCACCGTGACGAGACAGGCCGCGCTGCTCCTCGGGTATGGAACGACCATGATGGGGATTTGCGGCCTCGCCTGCATTGGACCGCTTCTGCGGGTATTCCGCGTGGAGCCGACCGATGTACTCAGGGACGATGGATAGCGGCGAGCTCAGTCCTTTTCCAGTTCGACTCTCACGGCATACACGCTCCCGGTTCCTCGACGCTCACCGACGACATCGGCGCTCACACCGTTGGTCAGCTTCTTACATGGCCCCTTTGTGAATTTGGTGTCGTCATCAGTGTTCACGCGGTAGCCGCCCATCGTGAACGACACGGAGGGACACGTTCCCGAAAGACTCGAGACTGTCCCGCTTAGCTCGACCTGTGTTGATGCGGGCGGCGGCGTTGGTGGTGGCGGCGGAGCCGGGGTTGGAGTAGGCGTCGGAGCCGGGTTTGGCGTTGGAGGGGGTGGCGACGGTGGAGGCGTTGGGCTCGGGGTTGGAGCAGGCGCGGGTGCCGGAGGCACAGGTGTTGGTGTCGGCGTTGGAGCGGGCGGAGCGGGCGGAGCGGGCGACGGAGGCGGGGCCGGGGCAGGAGATGGAGTGGGCGCTGGTGGCGGTTCTGGATTCGGGACTGGGGGCGGCGGCGGGGGCGGCGGTGCAGCCGACTGAGTCACTTGAACGCGCACGCCGTTCAGGTCAATTTCGCCCGTGCGACTAGTGGCGACTTGGTTGGCGGACACATGGATGGTTACGGCCGCCTCGCCTTGACCGGATGGGGGCTCGACCCTCAGCCACGAGGCATTCGTCGTCACTGACCACGCACAATCTGCTGTCGTGACGACGCGGGCGGAAAGCTCGCCGCCAGACGCGCCCATCGTCGTGGGAACTCCCGTCACGGTGGGCTGGCACTTTACGACCGTGGGACCCACCATATCCTGAGAAAGACTGGAGTCAGAGCAGCACGTCACCACGCATGCGAACAGCACCGCGCACACTGAAGAAGATTTGGCAGGGTCTGTCCAGATTCGGATGAACAGCAGAAGAGCCTTCCCGAAGTGCAGCGCCATTGCAGATTCCACGGCCGCACAAGCGACGACATGCAAACTATTCGCCTTGGGATTATCAGACAGACGACGAGCAGGTAGGCATCCGGAGTAATACGTGAGGCGGATGTCGTATCAAGCGATTTTGCGTGAACGATTCCTTTGGCGAGTAGGCGTCTCGGCCGCGATCAGCCTTCGCAACCAGAAGAGACGAACGGACGCTTGGCGTTTTTGCAAACGACCCTTCAAGTTACATGTGCGACGTGCAGCCGCTTCACGACCCCGTCCTGGTTCCGATAGCAATTACCGATATCGGGGTTTGCCATTTCGAGGAAGTGGCTCGATCGACGGCTCGCCGGGAGGCCGTTCAGTGCGGTCGATTGCGCGCCGCTATGGGCGCCAGTCACAGCGCCGTCGCGCGGTGGGGTGACACTGACTGACTCTAAAGGACTCTAGACCGCATGTTGTGCTAAGCTCATCCTTCCTCTTCTGACTCCCTTTCAGCCGGGTCTGCTGAAACCGGATCACCAGAGCTCTTGCATCGGTGGTTCTCTATGGCCTCAGCACGAACCCTATGCCCCGAGTGTGATGGTCCCGACGTTGTGGACCTCGCTGACATCCTTCAATCGCCGGGACTGGATTACTTCCGATGTCGAGTATGCGGATGTTGGTGGATGGTTCCCAAAGGCGCCGATACGCCAGCCATGCGAATAGTTTTCGGTAAGCCCAACTCGAAGACGACCGTGGAAAAGGTAGGGTAGCAGGCGGCGATCCCTTCGCGCCACTGATGCCCGGGTCCACGTATTCCGTGGCAACCACTCCGGAGCGTCACAGTAGCGGCGAAGTTCCAGCAGTTGCTTCTCGCATGTCTGGTCGCTGTTAGACGGGAGCGTAAATCGCCTTCGTCTGCTACCGCTCTATTCCGGAATAAGCGCGTTCGGTCCGGCAAGACCGTTCAGGATCACCGCTACGAGACGCGCCACGTACTCGAGACGCTTTTCGAGCGGCGTTGGAGCTCCGTGTCATTCGCAGCCGGTCATGTCCGGTGGCCGCATCTTTGCCGGGCTGGAGGATGGAACTCTCACCGCGTTCGAAACTGGCGACCCCAAAGACGATGGGTGGCCGATGTGGGGCGGCGGGCCCGCACACAATGGACCGCACGCAGACTCTGCCAGTGACGTACGCGTCGAACCGTCTCTCGCTGCGCCCGACACAAACGAGAAGTTACTGTCCGAGACGATTGACACATCCGCCATACCGCAGAGCGCGTGAGGACTCAGCTTCTGTACGTGCGTGACATCGCGACCGAGAGTCGGCGGCGCACGAAGCGAAGCGTCATCGATCGACCTCGGGCGAGCGAAGATGAAGAAACTGCAGAACCGGTCGCCGGAATTGCTACTGACGATCGCGTACTTTCGACTGATGGATCGGGGGAGTCGGCAGTTGGCCTCCCCCCAGCGCAGACTCGTTCAAGGCGGGCGCCCCGAGTCGAGCGCATTCGCTTCTATCTCTCTGATGCGTTATCACCTCCGAAATACACCACGTTCGGGGCGTCCGATCGCGCCATTGCAATGTCGAGACGCCCGTCCTTGTCAAGATCAGCGATGTCGAAGCCGTAGGCGGTCCCTTTGCCGTCTCCGAAGTCGACGGCGGTGAACCTGCGCCCGGAGCCATCGTTGAAGAAAACCGTCCCCGGCGCTTCCACATGACCGACGATGACGTCTATCGTCCCGTCTGAATCCAGGTCGCCAACCGCCAGTGCGTAAGGCGTGCGACCGCGGGCCCCGATCGGCACGGCGGCCGACCACTTGTCTCCGCCAAGGCCAAAGAACGCAAAGAGCCCACGCTGTTCGTCGATGGCAACGATGTCGATGAGGCCGTCGCGATCGAGATCCACCGCGGCGGAGGAGCGGATTGTAGCGTCGGCAGGCCCGAACGGGACGGCCAAAAAGCTCAGCGCATCTCCGCGAGACGCATTGAGATAGATGTGACTCTGACCGCCGTCACGGTGAGGGACGACGAGATCCACGCGTCCGTCCGCGTTCATGTCGGCAGGCGTAATCGTCGTCGCCGACTCTTTCGAGAATAAGACGCAGTCGTCATCAAACTGTCCCTTCCCTCGGTTCAGGCACACATAGTTGGCCGTCCGGGCCGGATTGCCGCGGTTCGCGACGATGATGTCGGGCAGTTTGTCACCGTTCACGTCGGCGACCGCCGCGTTTCGAGTAGACCATTCGGGACGGCCGTAAGTGTCGGACTCGCTGAATCGTCCCTTGCCGTTATTGAGGTAAATCCGCTTCGGATCGGGCCTGTCGTTGCTAATCACCACATCGAGATCGCCATCGCCATCAACGTCCACGAGATTGCTTGAATAGGTCTTGTCCGATGCGGGCCCGAGATCGTATGCGGAGGGAAATGCACCGCGACCGTCACCTAGCAGGATGCGATCAACGAGGCCCCAGTGGCGGCCTTTGGCGAGCACGACATCGAGATGCCCGTCGCCATTCACATCGCCGATGTGCACGTTCGCGGACGTCTCGGAGGTAGTCTCCAGCGCGACGACTCGATCGAACCGCAGGAGCCGTGACGACTGCGCGGCAATCGATAAACAGGCGACAACGGTCACGAGAGTGAAAAGCCTCGGCATACCGCGGCGATTGTAGCAAAACCCCGCCACCGCACTGGCTGCCGGACTCGGTCGTGATGTTAGACGACCTTGTGTATGGGACGGCTGGTTGGCCGCCAATCCAGTCAGAATGGCCACCGCGCTCGCACGTTACGGCAGCACTCGCGACAAGAGAAGCCGCCGCCCTTCACGCATTCCCGGGACAGCATCGCGTCTGCGTAGTCAGTGCTGGCCACGTTGTTTCTGAAAACCAGTGGGTCCCGGCGGCGCCAGTGCGGGCAGTGTAAAAGGTCGCCTGGTGCCAGTGGTGGTGATTGCGTCTGACGGCAGTCACCCGGACGTCTAGAGCGCGGCCGGCACGTCTCCGAAGTGTCGCACTGGCTATAATTCCGGCTCGGTTCCCGCGGTCACAACGAAGCTGGATGGAGAGGCAACATGGCGCGTTATGCGATTGCGGCGGTGCTGGCGATTCTCCCGCTGATTCAGACCAGCGCAGACGCGCAGTGGCTCAACCATCCGACGCCCGGTATTCCCCGCACTCCCGACGGCAAACCCGATTTGAATGCGCCTGCTCCACGAACAGCTGATGGCAAGCCTGACCTCAGCGGCCTGTGGGCGACTCCGTGTCTCAACTGCTCAGCAGACCAGCGGCTGTTCTTTGACCTCGCCAAGGGTATGCCTCCATCGGACGTGCGTATGACGCCGTGGGCCGCCGCGATTCAGGAGCAACGTCAGCGGCGGGAGCATGTCGATGACCCGTTCGGCTACTGCTTGCCGCCAGGAATGCCGCGCATTTACTTCGTCGTCGGGACGTTTCGAATCATGCCTTCGCCAACGATCACCGCCTTCCTTCATGAGACTGCCGCAGGACTGATGTTCCGCCAAGTGTTCACTGACGGGCGTTCCTTACCTGCTGTTACGGAACCCACATGGCTCGGTTACTCCGTGGGTCGGTGGGATGGTGACACCTTCGTGATCGAGACAACCGGGTTCAAAGACGGTGGATGGCTCGATACAGAAGTGGGTAGGCCACATAGCGACGCGTTGCGGGTCACGGAGCGGCTACGGCGGAGAGACTTCGGTCACATTGATCTGGCAATCACGATTGATGACGCGAAGGCATTCATCAAGCCGTGGACCGTCACGACGACCATGACGTTTCAAGCGGACACGGAAATACTGGAAGCGTTCTGCGACAACCACGACAAGACAATGGAGCACCGTCGCATCGATCCTCCACCCCCAGAGCCACCGAGCCCGCCACTTCCGGCCAGCAGGTAGTGGCGCGACTGTCCGAGATATCCCAGGACTTTTACTCCATCCTGTATTTCTGTTCTCCGAATTTGATTCGGGTAGGGGGTCGTAGGACACCCAGGACACTTAGAGTCGTCGCCGTAGCCGAACGAGGCGATCCTCGTCTCAGGTCAGGGAACGCCCTGTAGATATCATTCAGTTCTGCGGCGAGTTCCGCAATACGGGCTTCCGCACCACGGCGGGCGTAGGCTTTCAGATCGATGGTGGGCAATGTGTCCTCCGCGACTGCAAGGTTGCTGGCTTCGATGGTGAGATGGTGAAAGGGTGAGAGCAGTCTATATACTCTTTCTGTTAGAAATGACAAATAGACCTACCCTGATTACCAATTACTGGGGGGAGAGGTAGAGGGCTTTCACCCTTTCACCATCGCTGACCGGCGCCACGGATGGCGGCAGATACACGACGACCCGTTCGCACGGGTGTCTACCGCTTGGACTTTCGATTGGGTTTATCTGAAGACTGCTTACGGCCCTTCTGAACGGTTTGTTGACCTAACAGCGTTTGACTCGGTGGTCCGTCCTTCCCTTTCTCAACGTGCCAACTACGTCCGCAGGAATCACAGCGGAAAAAATCGACGTTGGGAGAATCGAGGACTCGATTGAGCGGTATCACGCGGCTGTGATGGCAATATGGACAGTGGGTTCGCGCTGAAACCATGTTGTAAATAAATCTCCCGGCGGAGGGCCTCGCCGACACGCTTTCACGGCGCGGACGTGGTGTGAGGGGAACGGCGCGAGTCCGCCATAGGTGGTGGGAGGTCTCAACCACATGTCGGAAACGCATAGCCGACCCCCTCACTGGAAGCGACGCACAGGGTGTGCCTTGGCG
>Ga0075418_10005745_pt1 | contig 14029 bp, 11 predicted proteins | sample SoiMetdeltSBSDD2_FD_81776 | JGI IMG/M metagenome (GOLD analysis project Ga0075418, IMG submission 81776) | Bulk soil microbial communities from a Populus tree surrounding site in Tennessee, USA - Soil MetaG P. deltoides SBSDD2 | ecosystem: Environmental > Terrestrial > Soil > Tree plantation...
AAGTCCCGTTGCTTCTGCTTGGACGGCTTGTCCTTCTTGTTCAGCTCGGTGAGTTCGTCGCGCAGTTGCTTGGAAAGGTCAACGAGGTTGAGGCCCTCGAGCATCTTGCGGATCGCCTCGGCGCCCATGTCGGCCTCGAAGGACTCGCCGAAGCGCTCGCGGGCCTCGCGGTACTGGTCCTCGGTCAGGAGCTGGCGCTCCTTGAGGTCGGTGTCGCCGGGGTCGACGACGACGTAGTCCTGGAAGTAGATGATCTTCTCGAGGCTGGTGGTCTTCATGTCGAGAAGGGTGCCCAGGCGGCTCGGCATGGCTTTGAAGAACCAGATGTGGACGACCGGGGCGGCCAGCTCAATGTGGCCCATGCGCTTGCGGCGCACACGGCTATGCGTCACCTTCACCCCGCAGCGGTCGCAGATCATGCCCTTGTACTTCATCCCGCGGTACTTGCCGCAGGTGCACTCCCAGTCCTTTTCCGGGCCGAAGATCTTCTCGCAGAACAGGCCGTCCTTTTCCGGCCGGTACGTGCGGTAGTTGATCGTCTCCGGCTTCTTCACCTCGCCGAACGACCAGGAACGGATGTCGTGCGGGCTGGCCAGGCTGATCCGGACGGCCCCGTAGTCGTTGATCCGGTCGTAGCTGGTGGTCTCGCCGTCGGTGGCGGCCAGTGCGGGAACCGGGGGGATGGCGGTAGCGGTGCTCATATCAGGTAAACCCCTTTGTCAGAGGCAAAGTCGTATAGGCCCTATTGGCCCTATTTGGCCCCATAGGGCCTATTGGACTGTGATCAAATCACTCGCTTCTTTTCCAACTGCATATTCAGGCCCAGCCCGCGGATCTCGTGGGTGAGCACGTCAAAGCTCGCGGGCGTGCCGGCCTCCAGCGTGTTCTCGCCCTTGACCATCGACTCATAGATCTTGGTCCGGCCCTCGACGTCGTCCGACTTCACCGTGAGCAGTTCCTGCAGGATGTACGCGGCCCCGTATGCTTCCAGGGCCCACACTTCCATCTCGCCGAACCGCTGGCCGCCGAACCGGGCCTTGCCGCCCAGCGGCTGCTGCGTGATGAGCGAGTACGGCCCCGTCGCCCGGGCGTGCACCTTGTCATCGACCAGGTGGTGCAGCTTGAGCATGTAGATGTATCCGACCGTCACTTCCTGGTCGAACCGCTCGCCGGTCCGCCCGTCGTACAGCACACTCTTGCCCGATTCGGAGTAGCCGGCCTCCTTCAACGAGCCTCGGATCTCCTCTTCGGTTGCCCCGTCAAACACCGGGGTAATGGCTTTGAACCCGAGCTTGGCGGCCGCGTACCCCAGGTGAGTCTCGAGGATCTGACCCACGTTCATACGCGACGGGACGCCCAGCGGGTTCAGCAGGATGTCCACCGGCGAGCCATCGGCCAGGTACGGCATGTCCTCCTCGGGCAGCACTTTGGAGATGACGCCCTTGTTGCCGTGCCGGCCGGCCATCTTGTCGCCGACGGAGATCACCCGCTTGGTGGCGACGTAGACCTTGACCATCTGTTGCACGCCGCTCGGCAACTCGTCCCCGCGATTGAGCGAGTTGATCCGCCGCTCGCGCTCCTCGACGTGGATGGCGATCCGGTCGCCGTACTTCTTCCACAGGTCGCGGGCCTTCTTCTCCTTTTCGGGCGAGCGGATATCGAGGTTCTCGACCTTGAATGCGGCCGCCTGCGCCGCGATGGCAACATCTTTTTCCTTCTCGTCCCCGAGCGGCTTGCCGGTGCTCGGGTCCTTCAGGTCCTTTTCGCGTCGGTCCAGCGCGTGGGCCAGGTCCTTGACGAACGAGCGGAACTGGTCCGCGATCAGCTTGCCGTACTTCGCCTCGATCTGATCGCGCTGCTTGTCCAGAGCCTTGCGCTCCTCCTCGGTCATGGACGTCTTGCGGCTGAACCGCTGGGTGTCGATCACGATCCCCTCGACGCCTGACGGCACTTCCAGAGAGTCGTTCTTCACGTCCTCGCCCGACCGGCCGAAGATGGCGTGGAGCAGCTTCTCTTCCGGGGTCAGCTCGCTGCGACTCTTCGGACTCACCTTGCCGACCAGGATGTCCCCCGGCTTGACGAACGTTCCGATCTGGACCACGCCGTGCTCGTCCAGGTTGGAAAGCGCTTTGGGAGAGACGTTCGGGATGTCGCGGGTGAACTCCTCCTTGCCCAGCTTGGTCTCGCGGATCTCGATGTCGAATTCCTCGATGTGGATCGAGGTGTAGGTGTCGTTCTTGACCAGACGCTCGCTGATAACAATCGCGTCCTCGAAGTTGTAACCCTCCCAGGACATGAACGCGACCAGCACGTTCCGGCCGAGGGCCATCTCGCCCTTGTGGGTGGCGGCCCCGTCCGCGATGATCTGCCCGGACTTCACCTTATCGCCGACCTTGACCATCGGCTTCTGGTTCTGGCAGGTCCGCTCATTCAGGCCGACGAACTTGCGCAGGACGTACTCGTCTTCGTCCACCCTGATGCGGTTCGCATCGACATAGGTCACGGTGCCGTTCTTCTTGGCCCGGACCACCATGCCGGAGTGCTTGGCCACTTCGGATTCCATGCCGGTCGACACGAGCGCCGGCTCGGTCACCAGGAGCGGGACCGCCTGCCGTTGCATGTTCGAACCCATGAGCGCCCGGTTCGCGTCGTCGTGTTCCAAGAACGGGATCAGCCCCGCGGACACGCCCACCATCTGCTTGGGCGAGACGTCCACGTACTCAACTTTGGCCGAGTCGAGCTGCTTCAGGTCGCCGCCGAATCGGCCGTTCACTCGCTCTTCAGAGATCTTGTCCCCCTCGCTCGGTGTGTCCGCGGGGGCGATATTCTTCTGCCCCTCCTCGTCCGCCCGGAGCCACTCCACCTCGTCGGTCAGCTTCTTGTGCTTCACCTTCCGGTACGGAGTGATCAGGAACCCGTACTCATCGATCTTGCTGAAAATCGAGAGACTGGAAATCAGGCCGATGTTGGTGCCTTCGGGCGTCTCGATCGGACAAATGCGGCCGTAGTGCGAGATGTGCACGTCGCGCACCTCGAACCCCGCCCGCTTCCGGTTGAGACCGCCCGGCCCCAGGGCGCTCAGGCGCCGCTCGTGCGTGAGCTGGCTCAGGGGATTCGTCTGGTCAACGACCTGCGATAGCTCGCTGCGGCCGAAGAAGTACTCGATCGCGGCCGAGACGCTCTTCGGGTTGATGAGCGACCTGGGGGACATTTCCTCCTCGGCTCGCGACGCCATGCGCTCCTGGACCGTCCGGCGGAGTTTGAGGAAGCCCTTGCGCATCTCGTCGGCGGCCAATTCGTCGATCGTCCGCAGGCGCCGGTTGCCCAGGTGGTCGATGTCGTCGATCGCGTACCGGGCCTCGTCTTCCTTCGACTTGTTCGGCTCGCGCAGCTTGAGCAGGTACTTGAGGGCGTTGACGAAGTCCACGGCCCGGAGGGTCATCTCCGTCTCCGGGACGTTCTGGTTGAACTTGCGATTCACGCGGAATCGGCCGACGCGGCCGAGCCGGTAGCGGTTCGGATCGAGGAACTTCTCGCGGAAGAGTTCCTTGGCCTTCTCGAGTTGCGGCGGGTTGCCCGGCCGGAGCTTCTGGTAGATCTTGAGCAGGGCCGCCTCGTGCGACTCGGTTCCGTCATCCTTGATCGACTCCAGAATGATCGGGTCGCGCGGCGGCGCCAGGGCGGACACTTCCTTGAGGGTACTCGTCGCGATCCGGTCCACCGCATCCTTGGTGAACGCCTCCCCGGCGTTCACATAGACCTCGCCCGTCTCGGGGTCGATGATGTCGTCATCGGCCACCATCGGGGCGATTTCCTTGTCCGGGTCGCCGAACAGGCGGTTGCGGGCCTCGGCACTCTTCAGCTTGACCGTCTCCGGCTCGAAGAATTGGCGGATGATCGACGCACTCGACGAGTAGGCCGGGTCCATGGCCCGCAAGAGGGTCATGGCGCTGAACTTGCCGGACTGGTCGATGCGGACGCCGAAGTTATTCTTCTTGGTGACGTTGATCTCGATCCAGCTTCCGCGCTCCGGGATGATGCGGCAGGAATGGAGCTTCATGTCGCCGTCGGTCTCGACGACGAAGTCCACGCCGGGCGAGCGGTGGAGTTGCGAGACGACGACGCGCTCGGCCCCGTTGATGATGAACTCGCCGCCGCCGATCATGATCGGCATGTCGCCGAGGTAGACCTCTTCCTCGATGGCCGACCCGTCCGCCTTACGCAGGCGCAGCCAGACTTTGAACGGCCGGCCGTAGGTGAGGCGGAGCTGCCGGCACTCGTCCGGCTCGTAGCGCGGCTTGCCGAGTTCGTACTTGACGTACTCCAGAGCGATCTTCTTGTCGTAGCTCTCGATCGGGAAGATCTCTTGCAGGACCCCCTCGAGCCCACTCGGGGTTCGCTTGTTGTGCGCCGTGTCGAGCTGGAGGAAACGCTCGTAGGAGCGGGTTTGCACGTCGGTCAGCGGCGGCACCTCAACGGCGTCGAGGTCCCGCCCGAAGTTGCGGGTGCTTGTCGGCTTAATAATTCGATGGGCCGGGATGGCCATGACTTCCTCCCGCGGAAAATGGCGGCGCGACCGCTCGGCCCGTGGTGGTGGTGGACGGGCCTGACGTCGGCAGTCCGAAGCGATTATGAGAGCGTGGTTGTCGGGGCGACCGGGCGCTTCCTCAGGGAGGCGTCCGGGTGGGCGACGGGTTCCACCCGTCGCGGGGGCACTTTTGAAAACCTGGAAGAGAGAGACTTTCGAGGGGGCAGCGATCGGTTAGTACGCATTGTCACCACGGCGGCAATGGTTGGCAATCGCCCCCCGGCCTCGCCTCCGGGGGTACCCCACGGAACGCCGTCCGGCGACCCTGCGGATCGCGGGGTACGCACAGGAGACGGCGGCTGTGAGGATTGCGTAAAAGTTATAGTACCCGGGCGTATCGAAAATGTCGATAGCCCGGGTAAATTTTTTTGGAATTCGGCATACCGTATGCGGGCGCACACTAAGTCGCGAAATCGATTCCCAACATCGCGATCAGCCGGCCGGCTTGACGGTGACCTTGGCCCCGGCATCCTCGAGAGACTTCTTGATCTTCTCGGCCGTGGCCTTGTCCACGCCCTCCTTGACCGGCTTCGGCGCGCCTTCGACGAACGCCTTGGCTTCGGCGAGGCCGAGGCCGGCGATCTCGCGGACCACCTTGATGATGCCGATCTTCTTGGCCGCGTCGAACCCGGCCTCGAGGATGACATTGAACTCGGTCGGCTCCGCGGCCTTTTCGGGGGCGGCTGCGGGCCCCGCCCCGCCGCCACCCGGACCGGCCATGACGACGCCGCCCGCGGCCGGCTCGATCTTGTATTCCTGCTTGAGGTATTCCTTCAGCGCGACCGCCTGAATGATGGTCAGCTTGGCAATCTTGTCCCCGAGGTCCTTGATCTCGGGGGCGACGGCAGTGTCAGACATGGTATCCTCGATCCTCTCTCAAAGTGCGTGCCGCTGAAGCGGGCGGCGTGCGTAATAGCTTCGATTAGGCGGCCGGCGCCGGCGCCGGCTCCTCTTTTTTCTCCGCAATGGTCGCGATCTGGCTGGCCACCTGGCCGCCCGGACCGGTCAGGGCGCCCGCGATCCAAGACGCCGGACCCATGATCATGGCGACGATCTCGCCGATCGCCTCCAGGCGGGTCGGCATGGTCAGCGCCTGCGCCATCGGTACCGGCTGGCCGTCCGCGACCGCCTGCTTGACCTTGAACTTGTCCTTGGATTTCGGGTCCTTCTTCTCGATCTCCTTGATCAGCCCGTCCACAGCCTTGGACAGGTCCTTGATCGAATCCGCGCCCCAGGCGATCAGCGTGCTGCCGCGCCAGAGCTTTTCGTCCAGCTTGACTCCCTGGGCCTCGAACACCCGCTGCACCAGCGAATTCTTGACCATCTGGACGCGAACTTTCTTCTCGCGCAGTTGCTTGCGGAAGCTAAAGTCGAGCCCGGAATTGACCTTGCTCGGCGTGATCAGCACCAGGTCGCGCACCCCGGCGAAGGCCTTCTCCAGGGCGGTGTATTCCATCTGCTTGACGGCTTTGCTCATACGGTCACCTTGATCCCCGGCGACATGGTCGCCGAAACCGTCACGGACTCGATGTAATTCCCGCGTACGCCGACCGGCTTGGCGTGCCGCACCTGCTCGACGAACGCCGTGATGTTGTCGGCCAGCTTGTCCTCGTCGAAGCTCAGCTTGCCGACGCCCGCATGGACGCATCCGCCCGCGTCGGCCCGGTACTCGACCTTGCCGGCCTTGAATTCCTTGACAGCCGCGGCCACGTCCCCGTTCGCGGGAATTACGGTCCCGGCCTTCGGAGTCGGCATCAGCCCGCGGGGGCCGAGGACCTTACCGAGCCGCGAAACCTGACCCATCATGCTCTGCAACGCCAGGGCCACGTCGAATTCGAGCCAGCCCTCTTGCTGGATTTTCTGGATCAGTTCGGGGCCGCCCGCGTGATCGGCACCAGCGGCCTTGGCCTTGGCCACTTCGTCGCCCTGGGCGAAGACCACGATCCGGACCGACTTGCCGATCCCGTGTGGCAGCGGCACGCTGCCGCGGACCGCCTGGTCGGCCTGCTTGGCGTCGATGCCGAGCTTCATGTGGATTTCGACGGTCTCGTCGAACTTGGCCCGCTTGACGGACTTGAGCGTCTGGATCGCCTTGCGGATCGGGACGACCCCTTCCTTGGCGATCCGCTGCAGCTGGTTCTTCAGGTGATTGCGGAGTTTCTTGCCGCGACGCGGGGGGAAGCCGGCGCGCTTCTTTTTGGCCTTGGGCTCGGCCTCGGCCGTCGCCGTGGCGGTCGCGGCGCCTTCCGCGGCCGGAGCCGGCTGTTCGGTTGATGGAGCCGCGGGGGCTGATTTGGCCTTCTTTTCGGCCGGCTTTGCTTTGCCTTCCGGCTTCTCTTTGCCTTCGGGCTTTTCTTTGCCTTCCGGCTTGGCCTTGGCCTCGTCGGCCTCTTCTTTCGGCGCGCGCTCTTTTTTCGCCGCCTTTTCCTTTGCCATGTTCCACTCCTGGCCGGGGTCCGCGGGCCGGTTAGCCCTCCCCCGTGCCGATCAAATAAGGCCGATGCGGCCCATGGGCCGTATAGGGCCTATTGGTTTTCTACCCTTCAACCGTAATCCCCATCGAGCGGGCCGTCCCCTCGATGATCCGCGACGCGTGGTCCAGGTCGCGGGCGCCGAGGTCGTTCTTCTTCTTCTCGGCGATTTCCTGAACCTGTTTCTTCGTCACCTTGAAGCCCTTGTACTTGCCGGACTTCTTGGCCAGCTCCTCGCTCGGGATCTGCTTGCCGCCCGCCTTCTTCTCGATCGGGATGCCGGCCGCCTGCTTGAGCAGCACGGCCGCCGGGGGCGACTTGATGATGAATTCGAACGACCGGTCCGAGTAGACCGTGATGACCACCGGGGTCATCATGCCCTTGAGCGCCGCGGTCTTGTCGTTGAACTGCTTGACGAACATGCCGATGTTGACGCCGTGCGCGCCCAGGGCGGGGCCGACCGGCGGCGCCGGCGTCGCTTGCCCGCCCGGGCATTGCAGCTTCACTTGCGCGGTGACTTGTTTGGCCATAGACGGAATGTCCTACAAACGATAGACACCCCCGGCAACGCGGGGGTGTTTTTTTCAGACGTCAGAGGTCAGAAGTCAGAGGTCAGTAGGGTCGCTAGGAGGACCCTACTGACCTCTGACTTCTGACCTCTGACGTCTGGTTACACGCGGTCCACCTGCCAGTAATCCAAATCCACCTCGACCGGCCGGCCCCAGATCGTCAGCACTACCTTGACCTTCGGGGTCTGGCTGTCGCGGTCCGCGATGTCCTTGACCGGGCCCTCCATGTTGGCGAACATGCCTTCCCGCACCTTGACCGTGTCGCCGACGTCGTAGTCGAGCTTGATCCGGCCCTTGGCCGTCTCCTCGGCCGCGGCGGACTCCTTCTTGTCCCCACCGGTCACCTCGTCCTGGTCGGCCAGCATGCGCTGCACCTCGCGTTCGGACATCGGCTGCGGCAGCTTGGAATGACTGCCGCCGACGAAGTCGCCCACGCCGGACGTTTCGCGGAACAGGTACAGCACCTGCTCGTTGAAATCGACCTCGCAGAAGAGGTAGCCGGGGAACTTCTTCACCTTCTTGATGCGCCGCTTGCCGTCGCGGACCTCGGTGATCTTCTCCACCGGGACGACGATCCGGCCGACGTGCGGCTCCAGGTTCTCGAGCTTCACGCGGCGCTCAAGGGCCCCCTTGATCGAATCCTCCCGGCCGCTCTGTACCTTGACCACGTACCACTTCTTCGCGTGCCCCGGCGGTTCGGCAACGGCGGTCGCGGCCGCGGGATCGGGCGGCGGCACCATGGCGGGCCCGTCCGGCTCGCCCGGAATAACCGGAGCCTCGGCGTCGGGAGTGGGGGTCGTTTGTTCGTCGGTCATATCAGCGCCCCTAGCGGGCGGAAGGTTTACCAATCGGTTTCCAGCTCGGACTCCTTGTCCTTCTCTTTCACCAGCCCGGCCTTTTCTTTTTCCTCTTCGGTCGGGAGGACCGCGATGTACTTACGGCTCAAGATCCATCCCCAGAACACATCCACCACGAACAAGAAGATCGTGAGCAGGATGAGCGAGGTCAGGACAACGATGGTATCGCGGAACAACGCCCGCCGCGTAGTCCACGACACCTTGTTGATCTCGGCCTCGGTTGCGATCAGGAAATCGGCGAACTGCGGGTAGTTGACTACCCGCCAGGCGAACCACAACGTGGCCGCGATCAATATCAGCGGGAGCGTCAGATCCAGGTCCGGTATCAGGGTTAGACCGCCCTCGACCCGCGGACGGGCCCGGTTTTCCAGGCGAACTTGTTCCCGCTGTGCCTCGAGCTGCTTCCTCTCTTCCTCAGACGCATCAGGCTTGATTGTCGGGAGCGGAATTGGCTCCAGGACCTTCCCGCCGACGACCCAGTCTCCCATGCGGTTCTTCACCGGCGTGCCATCGGACAACTTCACTTCTACGTTGTGAGGCAGGTAATTGTGAGTCATCAGCGTCCAGATGCCGCTGCCCGCGACCAGGAGGATGCCGAGGATCGTCAGCCGGCGGACCCGCAGGCCCTGCGTGCGCTTGTAGCTCTTGGCGTCGAACCAACCCGCCTGGTCCAGCGTGACTGCCCATTCGGTGAATCGGCCCTTGCGGAAAAACTGAAAGACGAGGAACAACACCGTTGCATTGAACAGCAAGACCACGATGTTGGCGAAGGTCAGCGAGTGCTGCGGAGGCAAATGATTGATAAACGCTTTGCCGCTGAAGAAAACGATGAACGCGGCCAGGATCATGAGGAAGATGCCGCCCCGGATCCCGGTCACCTGTCGGCCGGCCCCCAGCCGCGAGCCAATGTACAGGAGCAGCACCGCGACCGCCAGTTGCACCGTAATTAACAAGGCGGTACTGACGAACGAATTCGTTGCCCGGGTCAGCGCGTCGTGGATGTTCTGTTCCCAGAACCAGGGAATCCCGCGCAGCAGAAGGAACGCCGCGAACAGCACGAAGACAGCCCCGATCAGGCTCAGCCCGATCAGGCCCATCGGCTGCGTCGGCTTCTTGGTGTCCGTGGTGGATTGGACGGCAACGGCCATGTGGCTATCCTGTGCAGCCGGTGGATCAGCCCGGGCGTCGTGCCGGGCGGTTCTGCGGCGAATCCGGTAAACTAACGCGACCGCCCGCCCCCAACGGGACGGGCGACTCCGGGCAGGCCCCAATGTCCATCAGTCCGTTCTAGCAGGGGCGGAGTGAATCGAACACTCAACCGCTCGTTTTGGAGACGAGTGCTCTACCAATTGAGCTACGCCCCTGTGTCGAGCAGTCATTAGTCATTAGTCCCTAGTCATTAGGACGGGCCCGAGGGATGATCTCGCAGTCCGGAAGCCCCTAATGACTAATGACTAATGACTAATGACTCGTCACATTAAGCCAAGATCTTCGTCACCACCCCCGAGCCCACCGTCCGGCCGCCCTCGCGGATCGCGAACCGCAGGCCCTCGTCCATGGCGACCGGCATCTCGGGCAGCAGCTCGACCGTCACGTTGACGTTGTCGCCCGGCATGCACATCTCGGCCTTATTGCCGTCCGAGCTGCGCAGCTCCGTGATGCCGCCGGTCACGTCCGTGGTCCGGAAGTAGAACTGCGGCTTGTAGCCCGGGAAGAACGGGGTCTTTCGCCCGCCTTCCTCACCGGTCAGCACGTACACGTTGGCATGGAACTTGGTGTGCGGGGTGATCGATCCCGGCTTGGCCAGCACCTGGCCACGCTCGACGCCCTCGCGCTCGATGCCTCGCAGCAGGCACCCGACGTTGTCGCCGGCCTCGGCCGTCTCGCAGGTCTTGTTGAACTGCTCGATGCCGGTGACGACCGTCTTGGTGTTCTCCTTCTTGAGTCCGATGATCTCGACTTCGTCGCCGACCTTGGCCCGTCCGCGCTCGACGCGCCCAGTGGCCACCGTGCCACGCCCCTTGATCGAGAACACGTCCTCGACCGACATCAGGAACGGCTTGTCCGCCTCGCGCTGCGGCATGGGGATGTACGTGTCCAGCGCGTTCATCAGCTCGTCGATCGACTTGGTCCCCGGGTTGTCCTCGGTGGCCTTTTCCAGGGCCAGCTTCGACTGGCCGCGGATGATCGGAATCTCATCGCCCGGGAACTCGTACTTCTTGAGCAGGTCGCGCATCTCGTACTCGACCAGGTCGAGCAGCTCCGGGTCGTCCACCGTGTCGACTTTGTTCAGGAAGACGACGATCCGCGGCACGCCGACCTGGCGGGCCAGGAGCAGGTGCTCCTTGGTCTGCGGCATCGGGCCGTCGTTGGCCGCGACGACGAGAATGGCCCCGTCCATTTGCGCGGCGCCGGTGATCATGTTCTTGATGTAGTCGGCGTGGCCCGGGCAATCGATGTGGGCGTAGTGCCGGGTCGGCGTCTCGTACTCGACGTGCGAGACGGCGATGGTCACGGTCTTGTTGGCGTCGCGGACGATGCCGCCCTTGGCGATTTCCGCGTACGACTTCACCTTTTCGCCGGACTTGAACTTGTGCGCCTGCCGCATGAGGATCGCCGCGGTCAGCGTCGTCTTCCCGTGGTCGATATGACCAATCGTGCCCACGTTCACGTGCGGCTTCGTGCGCTCGAAAACTCCCTTTGCCATTGTGCTCCCCAGTAGTTCGGATGTTGAGGTTATCCGGGGTGAGCGCCGCCGCGCTCCCACCGTAGCGGGAACATGTTAATCCTGTCGATCCCGAAAGCTGCTGATGGGAATCGAACCCATGACCTCTTCCTTACCAAGGAAGTGCTCTACCGGCTGAGCTACAGCAGCAACTTCATCAGTCGCGAGTCCCCGGTCCGCAGTCCCCAGTCAAAGAACAACCGACTGGGGACTGCGGACTGAAGACTGAGGACTTCGCCTAAGCGGGCGATGGGATTCGAACCCACGACATCCTGCTTGGAAGGCAGGAACTCTACCGCTGAGTTACACCCGCAATCCACCAGAGTGGGCGGAGAGGGATTTGAACCCCCGTAGGGCTAAGCCCGTCAGATTTACAGTCTGATGCAATTGACCACTCTGCCATCCGCCCGCGTCCCAGAGCTACCGGTGGGAATCGAACCCACAACCTACGGTTTACAAAACCGTTGCACTACCGTTGTGCTACGGTAGCGAGCCTCCGGGAACCCATAACGATACGCCCGGCAAAGATTGCCGACAAGACGAGCGCAACCCCCGCGGGGATTTTACGGCCGACGACAACCTCGGTGTAGAGACGACAGGCCCACACGCCAGGTTCAGACGCAGAGTACATTCTCTAACAATTGTACGAATGGAGTCGATAGCGCGAAAAGATCGATCCCGGGCCGCTACCGCTTCGGGACCAGTTCGTCAAATTGCTGCTGCACCCCGGGTGCGTCCCACACGTAGGCCCACGGCCGCACGCCCTCGCCCATGACCTCTTGGCCGGGCGAACGCGGCTGCGGCGTCAGCACATACCCGCTCGGAGTAGTGCTCAGCGGCAACAGATACCGCGTCTTGTCGTCGAACCCCTGGCCGCCGGCGATCCGGCCGTTCTTGATGTTCTCCACCCGGATCTTTTGCCCCTTCAGCGAGTCGCCGAGCGGGCGAAGGTCATCGACGATCGTGACCTCGCGCTCCGGCTGACCGGTCTGCGGGTCAATCGCGACCGTGGCAACGACAAAATGGGTGGACGCCATGACCTGGGAACGCGACACGATGACCGGGTTAGTTTTGGTCGCGGCCAGGTACCCGAGCCAGCACAGCCAGCCGACGAACAGGGTCCCGGACACAAGCATCAGAATCCGCGACCGCTTCATCGGGCGCCACCTCGTTGGACCGGGGCCCCGTCGGAGAGTCGAATGGCGAAGCTCTCGGTCAGCGCGCGGTCCAGGTCGAAGACGTCGTGGAAGTCCGCCCGGCTGTCCGCGTCGGTCTTGCTCAGCAGGTTTGCTTCGATCAAGTTGAAAACAATTTCGCCCAGGTCGTCGGTCCGCCGGATCCCCCACTGGTGGAACACGGTCCGGGCCATGAAGCCGAACTCCTGGCGAGCCAGGTCCACGGCGCCTTCCACGATCTCCTTGCCGCTGACGTGGTGCTCCTCGCCCGGCGATTCGTCCTCCTCCGGGGCACGGCCGACGCGCTTCTGCGTGTGGCCAAGGGCATCGAATATGAACTCGTACGCCTCGTAGGCGAACCGCCGATCGCGGCGCACGATCTCGGCGATCTCGGGGTGTTTCATGGTTCAGTCACGAGTCTCCAGCCCGCAGTCCCCAGTCCAGCCAATCGACCGTGGACTGAGGACTCAGGACTGGGGACGGTCAAAGTTTGGTCAATATCTCATCCACCGCCACCGGCAGCCGTCGGCCGTCCTCGAACTCGACCAGCACCCGCCGGGCCAGGATCTCCTGCGCCAGCACTCGCCCCTGCCCCTTCGCGGTCAATACGCGAGTCCCCACGTTCGGGAGCTGCTTCTGGAACTGGTCGTACACGTCCTGCTCGAACCGCAAACAACACTTGAGCCGCCCGCACCGACCGGAAATCTTGGAGGGGTCGAGCGTACTCTTCTGGATCTTCGCCATCCGCATCGAGACCGGCGGCATGACGGTCATGTGCGTGTTGCAGCAGACCGGTTTGCCGCAGTCGCCGTAGTCGGCCTTCAACTTGGCCTCGTCGCGGACGCCGATCTGCCGCAGCTCGATCCGGGTCTGAAACTCGCGAGCCATGGCCCGGACCAGCTCGCGGAAGTCTACCCGCTTCTCCGCCAGGAAGTAGAAGACGATCCGCTCGCCGCCGAACAGGTTCTCCACGTCCACCAGTTGCATCGCCAGCTTGTGGTCGGCGACCAGCCGGGCGGCCGTGTCGAATTGCTGTCGTGAGTTCGCCCGGATCTGCTGTTCGCGACGCAGGTCGTCGTCCGTCGCGGGCCGAAGGATGTCGCCGCGAGTCGGTTCGGGAAGGTAGGAGACGGCTTGCGGGGTGGCCGGGCACAGGACGTCGCCCAGTTCCTGGCCGCGCTCGGTACGGGCGACGACGCGAGCCCCGCGGGCGAACGTGCCCCCCGGCGGAGCGGCGAATTCGCCCATCAGGCGCATGGCGCCGTGGCGGACAATGTATTTCGCCGGTGCGTCCTCAGTCGCGGCGGTCATGACTCCCCAATCGGGACGGGTCTGTGGGAATTGTAAGCTTCTCTTCGGCCGACGCAAGTGAAACGTCAGCTGCGCAACAGGTTTCGCGGTTTTCCGTCCTCGCCGGCGCACACAACTTGCGCCCGTTCGTTTCCTTGCCAGGTGACGAAGACGTTCCGGATGCCGGTCCCGCAAACTGGTCTGGCTTCGAAACGGCATCTACGAATACTGTTAGTCACCTCCCGGCTAGCTCATGGCCGGTTGCAGCTCAGTAGCCTTCACGCTCCGCGTGATGAGCCCGGGCCGGTGGGCCCGGAAGTTGAGAACAGGTTAGCGGGATGGCCGGGCCCGGGC
>Ga0075418_10005751_pt1 | contig 14023 bp, 10 predicted proteins | sample SoiMetdeltSBSDD2_FD_81776 | JGI IMG/M metagenome (GOLD analysis project Ga0075418, IMG submission 81776) | Bulk soil microbial communities from a Populus tree surrounding site in Tennessee, USA - Soil MetaG P. deltoides SBSDD2 | ecosystem: Environmental > Terrestrial > Soil > Tree plantation...
TACATCGTTACGAAAGAAGGTGGCAGATGGGGCGTGAAGATGCGTTCAAGTTATGCACAGTAGGCCACGACGAAGGGCTTCACCCGTCGGTTAGCACAGCGCCGCACCCTTCATCCGTACGCTCACCATGAGACCACAAACAAACGTTGTTCGTCTTTGGGCTTGACGATTCGCAACACAACCGACAACTTCTTCTGTGTCTTCGCATCCTCAATTGGGACGTCGAACAGCAGGGCTATCGAACCCTTCTTTTGGAAATTTAGAGTAGTGCCGCCCAGCTTGTCTTTAGGATCAAGCACTTCAACTTCTTTATCGTTGTCGTCGCCCCAGCTTGGAAAGTCCTCGACAATCGCACTGGGCGCCAGCTTCTTAGTGCCACTCAGAAGAAAGATTTCGGTGGCGCCAGGATCGGCGCTGAGGTTATAGAACATAGTCGCGCCAATCTTGCCTGAATCCATCTCGAGGACCACGACCATCGGCTCGCCTTTGACTTTAACGCCACTGAAGGACTTCGAGGACTTGACGACCCTGACGAATACGCTTTCGCCAAACGGCACAACCTCCCCCGACTGCACCTGCCTGGCTGTTTGGGCATTCTGACTTTGCGGATAAGCGACACTTACTGCTAACGCGAAGAAAACTGCGACGAGTACAACCTTTCTCATAATTGCGATCTTCCTTTTGGTAGTTTCGTAATGTCCTGCAAAGGACACCTATTCTCAATACACTGAACACCTTGCGGTCCGCAAGAGGGTTCTTCCGAGTCAACACCGAAGGCAACATAGACCTCAGTCTGTTTCTGCGACCTCGATCCTCCGCGATCATCGAACACCGAGGGTAGCATAGACTTTAGTCGGTGTCTGCGGCCTCAATTCCTCCACCGATCGAACACAGACTAAAGTCTATGCTGCGACATTACTCCCGATATCACGCACGCAGTTCCATCCGCGTCTGGAGATATCGCAGAACCTGGCCGCGCGATATAACGCCTTCAAGCTTGCCGTCGGTGACCACCGGAAGTTGATTCAGATCTTCGCGTCCCATCGTCTCAAGCACTTCAGCGACCGGAGTATCTTTGGTCACCGTTCGGAGTTGGTGAATCGGACGCATCGCATCGCTGACAGTCTTGTAGGGTCTTAGAGCAGGTTCCACGTCCTTGATCTCGTGTGCGGTAATGATTCCGGTTATGTCACCGTTCTCAACCACAATAAAGCAGCGGCGTCCGGTCCGCAGCAACGACTCTTCGACAAAGCTCTGCAGGTTCATTTTCCCTTCAACTGTTGGGCAATCGCGAGCCATGATGTCACCAACCCTGATCCCGCGCAGACGTTCGGTGATTTCCACCTGCGCATAGCTGGCTCCCGCCGCGTCGAGCAAAAACCAGCCAATTATCGCCATCCACAACCCGGCAAAGCCTGCTCCCCCGAAAAGCCGATAAACACCGGTTACGATAAAAAGAAGCGCAACGGTCTGACCGACGCGGGCGGCGATCCTGGTTGACCGGACTACGTCTTTGGTCACCCACCAAACGATCGCACGCAGCACACGGCCGCCATCCAACGGGAATCCGGGGATGAGGTTGAAAACCCCGAGGGCGATGTTGATATAACCCAGCCACACCATCATCGCCAAAAAAGGAGTCGGCGGACTCTCCATTGGAGCCCATCCGGTCGCCAGCGAAATCAGAAGGAACGCGCCACCTATTACAAAGCTGGTTATGGGCCCGACAATTGCGATCCAGAACTCGGTCTTCGCATCGGGCGCATCCTTCTCAATTTGTGCCACGCCTCCAAGGGCAAACAGGGTGATGGACCTGACCGGCAATCCCCGACTCTTTGCGACGACCGAATGAGCCAGTTCGTGGGCGATGATCGCGGCGAAAAAAAGTAGGCCGGTTACCACAGCGGTGACCAAAACGACGCCGTCCCCCCAATGGGAGTTCGTTTCACGAAAGTGACCCGCAAGCGAAAACACCATCAACAAAGCGATCACGATCCAACTGTAGTGCAATCCTATTTCGACGCCGAAGATGCGGCCAAGCTTTATTTGCGATTGCATTGCTTCGCCTCCTGCGTCCACTCCAACGACACGACCAGCTGCTGCATTCAGCATCAGTATACACCTAACGGAGCGCGCCAAGCCCCCGGGTCTTGACGACAGATTCTGCAGGGCCTACGCTTCTGCGAGGTTGAGGAGTATCAGGTCGCGGAGGAGCAAGCTTTGTTTCCAAATATCGTGAAGATGGTTCTTTGGTTAGTGGTTCTTCTAAGCGTTTTATCCGATCCGTCTCTAGCTCAACGCGACAATTCGAACCTTCCTAATCCAACGTTGACACCAGGAGACACTGTTGAGGTTAGTCGCGAGGTCGTGTGCGGTTCGGGGGACACAAACATGTCGGGTAAGATCCCGATTACGGTTAAGCGCCAGATATTTGAAAGATACCGCCTCAAGCCGGGTGCAATCGGATTCAACGTCGACCACCTGATACCGGTGAATCTCGGCGGATCGAATTCTCCGAAAAATTTGTGGCCACAGTCGCTTTCCGGAGCATGGAACTACCACCTGAAAAACAGCCTCGAGCACACTCTTAAAAAAATGGTATGCAGGAACGAAATTGAGCTCGAGAAGGCTCAGCGCGTACTCGCTACGGACTGGATATCCGCGTACAAGAAATACATTACGAAAAAGAAGGAGCGCCGGGAGAGGAGACGACGGGGAGAAGGAGAGAGGGGGGCGGGGGAGAAGAATTGAAAACTGCAAATTGAAAATTGCAAATTGCAAATTGAGAATTGATCCTCTATCGTCGAGGCCTCCCAAATTTGCAATTTGCAATTTTCAATTTGCAATTTTCAATTCTTCTTCCCGCCCCCTTCTCCCCGTCGCCCTGTCTCCCGCTCAATTGGATCGAACCAGCGGAATCACTTCTTCCGCAAAGCGTTCCATCTCTTCCATCATTGGGCTCATCTGCATCAGGAATATCTCGACGCCGGCGTTTTGAAACTCAATAATGCGTTCGGCGATTTGTTCAGCCGTTCCGGTCAAGCCTGTCCTCAATCCGCGGTTCGACACGCTGTAGTCCCTTAGAGACAGCTCGCGTTCGAGTTGGCTCTGAGTGGTAAAGTCCTTAAATCCGAAATAACCTGCTGTGTCTTTCACATCGCAGATGCGTTCGATTTCTTTCTTAACCTCGGCATCGTTCTTTCGGCAAATCACATAAGCAGCTATGCCGTAAGTCATCGAACCAAGTCCCAATTCGCGTCTGCGGCGTTCCATTTCCTCAACCTTCGGGCGCACATTCTCGGGCGGATCACCGTGCATCAAATAGCCGTCACAAAAACGTGAGATCATCCGCTTTGCATCCTCCGATTCGCCGCCCGCGTAAAGGGTCGGCCAGGGCTTCCGGACAGGCTTCGGCTCGAGGTGGGCCTTTTCGACTTTGTAATATTTGCCTTCGTAGCTGAACTCATCCTCGGTCCACATTCCCCGCATTACTTCGAGGAACTCGCGGGTACGCTCGTAGCGTTCATCGTGGCCGACCCAGGTGCCGCCGTACTCGCGCATTTCCTGCTCCCACCAGGCGGACACGATGTTGAGACTGAAACGGCCGTTTGAGATCAGATCGATGTTCGCTGACATCTTGGCGGTGATCGCCGGCAACCTGAAGCCCGGCCGAATCGCGTTCATCAGCTCTACTTTTTCGGTGACCGAAGCAATCGCCGCCGCGGTAGTCCAACATTCCAGGACCGGAGCGGTCGCGCCTTTGATGTCGTTCAGGTTCAGCTCGGCCAACAATGAAATATCGAAGCCGATCTGTTCGGCTCGCTGGGCAAGGCGTTTATTGTAATCGAAGGTAGCGGCCATTTGTTCATCTTCGACGTTGCGAAGCCACCCGCCGAATATCGGCATCCAGAATCCGAACCGAACCGTTTTCATTTGATCAATCTCCAGGGAAAAAGAATATAGGACCGATAGGACATATAGGACCTATTAACAAGCACAGTAGTATTGCCGTTTGGTAAACAGACTTTCAATCATTTGAACAAACGGCTCCGGGTCGTCACTCGACAGCACAGCATCGACTATCTCCGCATTCCCATCCGTACGCGCAGCGATTAGATCCAGCCAGTCCTGCCTTGTTAGCGTCGTTTCGGTGAGACCGCTTCTTGCTCGCCGCAGCGCTATGTAGTCTTTTAAGTAAACCCACCTGAGCGCGTCTCGCTGCCGCTCCGCAGATTCGACTTTTCCGTGCACCACGTCGGCATAGGCCAGCCAGGGCAGATCGATGCCGGCTTGAATCGGCAACCCGATCCACTTCCACACTCGAGTGTTGATATCCAGCAGCTTGAAGTCGCCGCTCGGCTGATCATAAATAAATTCCACTTCGCTGATCCCGTGATATCCGAACTCGCGAAGTATATCGATTCCGCGCTCGACAATCTCCACGACGTACCGCGAATCGACCAAACAGGCGGTTCCAAAGTCAGGAGGATACTGTTCGAGCTTGCGTCCCACAAAGACCCCTTTTGGTTCTCCGTCGCTTCCGATGTAGCTGCATAACGAGTAAAAGCTGTCCACCCCGGCGCCGACTATCTCCTGGGCGAGCAACGGATGATGACCTGCTCGAGCGCACAGCCCGAGAAAGTCCTCTCGGCTTTCCGCACGCAAAACCTTTTCGCCGAACTCGTTTGTGAACTCCCGCTGGAGCGCCGGCTTCACAATACACGGAAAGGTAATTTCACCGGCGATCTGCTCCGGGCTCTGCTCGTCGAGATAAAACGTACGCGGGATCGGTATCTGCCGTTGTTCACACTTGCGATAGAGCAAGCCTTTGTCGAGGATGCGTTCAACGGTTTCAAGGTCGGAGAATGGAAGTGTGAAATACTCGGAAAGCTCGGTCGCGTGACGGGCAACGGCAAACACCCATTCATCCAGGCAGGGGAAAAGCACAGCTTTCTGCTTTAACGTGGCGCCAATCTCCATCAGCAGATTAATAAACCCGCGCTCGTCGTCGAGCGGATAGGGACAGCGTCCGGCAACAAGTGTGTGCCGAGAATGTAAACCGTAACCATTCTCGTCGCGATCGAGCGCGATGACTGGGACGCCTCGCCTTCCCAACGAGCGTGCGACGGCGAGCCCGGTGATGTGACAATTGAAAACCAACGCCGGAGGCATTTCAAAGGAGGTCACCAGTTTTGATACTGCCGATATCAGTTCGCGGTCATCAAAGAAATAGGTCATATAGGTCCTATAGGTCCTATTTAGAAATCAATTCGAATTTCTAGCGAGGCCGGCGTCGCACCACGCAATCTTTCCGGTAATCAGGTCAGGCTTGTCAGCGTGTTCCTTCCCCAACACTCCTTTGCTCCGAAGCTCAAGCATCAAATCGAGGCTGCGCTGGTACGCCTTTCGCGCCTCTCCCAAATTCTCCCGCTGTCCTTGAGTTGCCACCTTCGCTTGCCCAGCGAGCCGGGCGCAAAGCTCACCGATACTAAAGTAGGAGAGAGACAGAATCCGCCTTGCGGTCTCGTGGCTCGGGTCCTGGACCAACATTCGGTCGCCAAATGCGACCGAACGCCGAAACCCTTCCAGCGCTCCGTTTACGTCGCCCAATTTTGTAAGTGCGTCACCAAGCCATTTATACCCTCTGGTGACGCCCAACCTCACCTGAAAGTCGTTGGGGTTCCTTCGGCACAACTCTTCAAACATCGCCAATCCCTGCTGATGACTTCGAAGGGCTCCCCGTTGGTCGCCAGCAAGCGCAAGCGCGAACCCGATATTCATATGGTCCTGCGCGACCCAGCGATCCGCCGATTCGTTACTTGGGTCGTCGGCGGCAATCGCCTTGTTTAGTGTTAGAGCTTGACGATGATACCGCAAGGCGCCCGCCGTATCGCCCTTGCTTCCAAGGATGTTCCCGGCAAGAACATGAGCTGACGCCAGCTCGTGACGCGCCTGCATATTACTCGGATCCGCCGATAGGATAGCGCGGGCAGTGTTCAAAGATTGATTGCACAGCGCCAGGGCTTCATCGATCTCTCCCTTCTTTTGCAGCAGCCGAGCCAGCGTGTCTTGTGAGAGAAGTAATGCTCGCAGCATTCGCACGCTCGCCGGCGCGGCGGCAACCAGTTCATATGCGATGCTCAGAGCGAGTCGCGCGTGCGGTTCGCCGGCGATCGGATCATCGCCCGATGTCGACAGCAGAGTCGCGATTGATTTGTGGCTATCCTGCAAGTCCGCTCGCAGGCTGGCGTCTGATGGATCGCCGGCGCATAAAGCCTCACGAATTGCCAACGCCCGGCGATGATATTCAACCGCGCCTTTTGTGTCGCCCAGATTGGCGGTTCGGGGGCGTCCTTTGAGATTCGCCAGTCGAGATAGGAGGTCCCCAAGCTTACGACGCAATGCCCGATCCTCTGGCGCAGACGCAGACAGAGTCTCCAGCTGTTCAATTGCCTGTCGATACGTCTGGTCCGCCGCGCCTACGTCGCCCTTGGTTTGTAGAATATCTGCAATCCGTTCCAGGCTCTCGGGAAGATCGCTCATCAACTCGGCGTTTTTTGGTTCCGCTTTGACGAGCCCCTGGAGAATGACCAGGGATTTCTGATAGCTATCAAGCGCCCCGTTGGTATCGCCGAGATTCGCCATGTTGCTGTTACCCTGAACATCGCCGATCTTGCGGTAAGCCATCGCAAGCTCGCGTTGCAACGATCGGTCGCCGCCGGATTCACCAGCAAGCCTATCCAGATACTCGAGCGCGTCGCTTACCAAACGCTCGCGAACCGGCGTCGAGCCTGGAAGGTCAGCGATTCGATCGTGATAGTCAAAGACAACCGAATGCGCAAGCTTGCGCACATCGTTGAACCGTCTTTCCGCGCGGGCACGTTGTTGGTTGATGATGATGATACCGCTGACCAGCATCACTAGAACAATTATCGCCCCGGCGACGCCGATTTGGTTTCGGCTAACGAACTTGAGCGCGCGATAGGCGAATGTGTCTTTGCGCGCGAAAACCGGCAGCCCCTCTAAATGACGGCGGATGTCTTCCGAGAAATGTTCGACCGAAGCATACCTTCTCGCAGGATCTTTACGAAGAGCAGTTAATAGAATGTTGTCCAGGTCTCCGCGCAGCCGGCGTCGCAGCCGGTCTGGGGTCGCTCGGCGGGACTTGCTGACTGCTTCAGGAGTTAACGCAACGCCTAATGAACCTGGGTCGTTTTGTTCATCCTCAGTCAACGCAATGGCCGTGCTCGGTCTTGTCGGCTCGGCTTCCAGCACTGCTCGCAGCAGTTCGTGAGCAGTACTGCTTTTCACTCGATAGGGCTTGTGTCCCGTCAGCAACAAGTAGAGAAGTACTCCGAGCGAATAAACATCCGTGGCTGTGGTGATCGGTTCGCCGTTTATCTGCTCGGGACTGGCATATAACGGAGTCATAAGCCGCATCGCGGGCGCCGTAGCATCGAGTGTTTGCGCAGCCAGCTCTGACGTGAGCAGCTTGGCGATGCCAAAGTCGAGCAGCTTTGGCACGCCTTCACGGGTGACCAGGATGTTGCCCGGCTTAATGTCGCGGTGAATCACCAGGCGTTGGTGCGCGTAGTGAACAGCATCGCACACCTGTCGGAAGAGCTTGAGCCGATCCTCAGTGTGCAGCATCTGCCGATCACAGTAAGCATCCAGAGGCTCGCCTTCGACATATTCCATGACCAGATACGGCGACCCGTCTTCGGTCGTGCCGCCGTCAAGCAAACGGGCGATGTTCGGGTGATCGAGCGCGGCCAGAATCTGGCGCTCGTTCCTGAAGCGACGCAAGACCAGATCAGTATCCATCCCGCGCCTGATAAGTTTGATCGCTACGTGCTGCCGGTACGCGTCGTCGGCTCGTCTTGCCAGGTACACCGCGCCCATTCCGCCGCGCCCGAGTTCACGGATAATCTCGTAAGGCCCGATGCGCATATCAGGTGTCCCTGCCTCGTCGTTGTTAAACGCACTCTCAAAACTGACGGCCGAGAGATTCGCTACAGCTTGCAGTCCAAAATTAGATTGAAGTGCGAATGACTGGCCTTCGCCCTCGCCTGTTTTCTCGTACCCGATAAGCGATGTCACTTCGTCAAGCAACTCTGAATTGTCACCGCAAGCCTGTCGAATAAAGTCGGCACGTTCCGCCGGCGCGCGCTCGAGTGCTGCAGCGAGCAATGCTTTTACCTCTTGCCAACGTTCATTCGTCATAGGTGATTAGCCTCTGGCAATTTGGCGGCGCAACCAGAGTTTGGCGGTGCTCCACTCACGTTTGATGGTCGCGGGTGAAAGCTTCAAGACCTCCGCGGTCTCTTCAATCGACAGCCCGCCGAAGAATCGTAGTTCGACTATTCGGCCCTGGCGAGCATCGGCCGTCTCCAACTCTTTCAAAGCGTCATCAAGAGCGATCAGGTTAATTTCGCGTTTGGCGTCGACGACGATGGCTGTATCCAGGGGAAGCCTCTCAGCGTCGCCGCCTCGTTTGGCAGTCTCCCTGGCAAGCGCATGATTGACCAGAATACGCCTCATCATCTGGGATGCAATGCCAAAAAAATGAGCGCGGTTCTGCCAGCTTACCGAATGTTGATCAACCAACCGCATGTAAGCTTCGTGAACCAGCGCGGTGGCTTGAAGCGTGTGATCGGGCCGCTCGCGCCGCAGATAGCTTCGGGCTAGCCGTCTAAGCTCGTCGTACACAAGGGGCATCAATTGATCGAGAGCTGCCCGGTCGCCCTCGCTCCATTCGACAAGCAACTGGGTGATTGTCGGCGGCGCTGAGTCCATACAACCTTCTTTAAACTCAGCCGACTTTAATTCAACAGCGATCTAATCGCAACACTGGCACAAACTTGTCGGAACGCATGAGCTCTTTTGAGTCGAATTCTTGCGTGTACAGGTAAAGGCGCAATCCGCCTGAGAATTTAAGGCGAAGGAGAGAACTATGAAACGTGTAATCACACTATCGGTAGTTTTGGCACTTGGCGTACTGCTGTTACTGGCAAACTTTCTTCCAACGACGCAGGGGCAGCAACCGCAATCGCAACGGATACACGTCGCAGACACCGGCATCATCACGCTCAGTCGGAATCAAATGCTGAGATTGACGGTGACCGGCGATTGGGACGGCGACGTCGGCACAGAGCTTCTCTTTAGACGTCTGGAATACGCGCAAGTCAGCAGCAGCGACGGAGTGCGCAAAACCACTCTCGCATCACAAACCGCTTCCGACGCAGTCACCCTCGCTCCGGGTGAAGATGTTTCATTCGACATCCCTAACATCGCATTTGGAGTGAGGGGAGTTGTTTCGAGCAATCGCCCGGATGTGCGGGTGACAGCCCAGATCATCAACAGGAAAACGGGAGAAGTTCAGGCCTTTTCAGTTCTTGATGACTCCGCCAGGAGCTTTCTTAATGAGGAACTGGTGACTCAAGCACGTCGGCGAAAGGTGACGATCATTGGAAGAATCAACGAGGCGATGCTAACGGCGCCAATGATCCAGACAATACTTTCAATACCCAGATTCAGTGGTGCTGTCGCTATTCAGGGCAACACCATCACCGTGCTTGAGGGCAATTCGTTGTGGCTGCTTTCCAACGGTGGCTACGCTCTTGTCGTGGCGGGCGAAGTGCTTGAGCCGACGCCCTACGCCTCTGAAATCTGGACTAAGGACATGGGCAACGGAGATTTATACGTTGCAGCTTGTTTTTGCCCTGGGCCCACTGCGAATCCCAATGATGGATGTGAGTTTGATGGCGCTGCTTCGCGACAGAACTGCAAGGGACCAGCATGTTGTGCCTTTAAGGATGGCATCATTCTGGGGACCGGAACTCCTATCCTTTTCTAACGGCGCCGCGGTTTTTACCTAAGTGATCATATTCGAGCTACCGCGTTTTCGCCGCGGTGGCTCGACATGTTCGGTGTGCGTGGACAGATGATAACGGCGCGCCGAGTGATCTTGGTTAATTAAGGTTTTAGCCAATACAAAAGCAAATGAGGAGAACATTATGAGACCTCGTAGCACATTAGCATACGCGCTCTCCCTGAGCCTTCTTGTCTCTCTGGTAGGCTTCACTTCGACCGCCCACGCCCAGCAAGGACTCAAGCCGGTAGCCCATACCGGAATCCTGTGGCGACGGGATGATGGTTCGACATTTCGTCTAACGGTCTTAGGAACGGGTGGGAATGACACGATCAGAGTAAGCTTTGGTTGGCAGATCTTTGGGGAGCAAACCTGCAATAGCGAAGGAGTGTGCGGCTACTCGATCGTGTCACAGGGCAGAACAGCACCAGTAATCCTGAACAACGGTGCGGTCGTTTCCTTTGACGCTCCAGCAATCGAAGGCGGGGCCCGCCTGGTGGTCTTCACCAATAACCAGAAGGTTAGGCTGACGGGACAGATCATCGGCAGCACCAGCGAAGTCACCGGCTTTTTTGACCTTTTTTTCTCGGATCTCGATGACTAACAGGCAGGCCGGGCGTGGCGTATGAAAAGGTGCGGCGGCGCGTCAAAAGCGCGCCACCGCGCCGACGAATCGGATTTCTCTCCGTCACTTCAGCGGGATCGAGTTCTTTGTCACGATGTCGTTGTACGAATCGCACTCGCCGGCGGCGCACTGCTTCACCAGGTCATCAATCCGTTCCATCAACTGGGTGCTGAAGTGATTCGGCTCGGCTTGCGGATGGGCCGGCGCATAGTAATTAAAGTAGCTTCGAATGATCACGCTTCGGCCGTCGATTGGCAGCGACCTTACGTTCTCGACGAACTTATCAAAGGTGCCCTGCCGTTGAAGATAGAACTCGACATTTGAGACGTAAAACGCCGACACCCGCTCTTTGATCTCGGCTACGTATTGCCCAATCGCTTTCATCGCCTGTGGTCCGGATAAATCGCCGACCACCGGCACAACCATATCCTGTTCCTGAAGCCGTTTCAGAAACTGAAAGTCATCCTCCGAGTTGAAATAGTTTTGCTGGTTGCCGCCGAGATCGGTCTCCAGCAGCAGGTCACGATATGGAGGATAGATCGAGCGCGGCGGGCGATGATAGCTGGAATAACGTATGTCAAGTCCAGCGCTGTAAAACGCTCTCTGGACCTTTGCGATAGATTCGAGATCGGATTGCGACAGCGGGATGCCGTACTTCTGAACGTCCTGGCGTACGTCTTTCAAACTCTTCTCGAACAACTTCGTATCCGAAGCGGTGTTGTCGATATACTCGATCAGCTCCTTGATGCTGCGGTTCTCCCAGCCTCTTGTCTTTGGAACCGGTTTGCCGAAGTACTCACACAGGTACTCGATGCGATTTCTGGCGCGGCTGAACAGCGATTTGAACAGCAGATGCTGAAGCAGGTTATCTCGGCGTATATCGATCATAATCGCCATCTTCGGGCGAATCTTTGCGATGTACGAGAAACTCTGATCGGGACCGACTCCGAGATACACTCCGCCGCTAACGCTCATCTCTCGCATCTTGGTAATCACGTGAAGATACGAAGTCTCATTCGAAATCAAGTTATCCGAGTCGAAATAGCCGCCGGGCTCGGACAAGCGAGCCGAGAGCGCGGCAAAAGACTTGTGATCGCGCGATGCATCCGCGACCCGGCTGGCCGCGGCGCTCATCAGAAACGCCGCCAGCAGGCTTACTACGATCAGCCGCTTCACTATATCTCTACGATTCATAACGATGGTCTCCACTGAACTCGATTTGCTCGTCGTTGTCGGATGCACCCGCGCCACGGTATTCGCTCGCGCATCTCAGCATCACGCGAGACACGCTCGGTAGATTTCAGGGTATTAAGGACCTCGGTCTGTTCTAGGGTTTCTGTCCCGGCGAACGCGCCGACAGCCTGCGATAATAGTCTTCGATCATCTTACGATAACGATCGGGAGCATCTCCGTCGCCAAACGCACCCGGGCCGTTGTTGCCCAGTTTCGCCTGGAGCCTTCGTGCGAGCTCGATCTCCAGTTGACGCAGCGGATCGATAACTTCGCTCTTCAGCAATGCAAGCTGAGCGGGATCGGCGAATGCGTTTGGACTCATTCGCCGCAACTGCTCGACTGCGCGATTGAGGTCTTTTGCAAGATCACTGTTGCGGCCCAACGCGCGCTTTAGTTCTTCAGCCTCGGCGAGTCGCTGTCGAATCTCGCTCTCGAGTTGGCGCTGTCCGCTGCTGGGCGGTCCGCTGCCCATCGAGCTGGGATCGGGATTCCCGCTGCTTGTAGGACGGCCGCCGCCCTGCTGGTTTGCTTGCTGTCCTTGTCCCTGTTGGCCTCCCTGCTGGCCCTGTTGACCTTGCTGGCCCTGTTGACCTGGTTGTTGGCCTTGCTGGCCTTGCTGTCGTCCACCCTGTTGGCCTTGCTGACCTTGCTGGCCCTGCTGTCGTCCAGCCTGCTGGCCCTGTTGACCTTGTTGCTGACCTTGCTGGCCCTGCTGCCGACCAGCCTGCTGGCCCTGTTGACCTTGTTGTTGACCTTGTTGGCCTTGCTGCCGTCCGGCTTGTTGGCCCTGTTGTTGGCCTTGCTGTCCTTGCTGCCGTCCGGACTGCTGGCCCTGTTGTTGGCCTTGCTGTCCTTGCTGCCGTCCGGCCTGTTGACCTTGTTGCCCTTGTTGGCTTTGCTGCTGGCCGTTCTGGTTCTGACCTTGTTGCTCGCCTGATTCCATCTTTCGGCGCAGGGATTCAAGATTGTCAGCCAGCTCTCGCGCTTTATTAAGCGCCTCTTCGAGACCCTCACCCTGGGCGCCTTTCTTCGCGCCGCCTTCGGCAGCTTGAAGATTCTTTAGCACCTCTTCAATATTCCCTTTGATCGTCTGCTCGCGTTCGCGCGCCTGATCAAACCACCCATTGGCGATCAGTTGCTGATTTTGGCGAATACGATCCGGGATTCTATTCTGGCGAATCGCACCCGCGGCTTCACGAAGCTTGTCGCTTGCTTGCTGCCGGTCCTGCCCCATGCCTCGCGCGGCTTGATCGATGTCGCGCTCAAGCCCGGCGACTTGATCTGCAAGCGCCTGCTTCCGCTCTCCGATCTGCTGCTTCTTCTCTTCGCTGGCGCCGGCTTGTCCGCTGCGCGCGAGCTCGTCCACGCTCTTGGAGATCTCCTCTTGTTTTCTCAACGCCTCTTCAGTTTTTTGGCGAAGCTGCTGAACATTTTGCTGCCCGCCTGCGCGTTGCGCCGATTCGAGAGTTCGGCGCGCCTGCTCCATACGGTCGAGAGCGCGAAGCTGCTGGGCAGTCGATTCTCCCCCGCCCTGCTGTGACGATTGCTGTGACTGCGAGGCCTGGGCGCGCTTCAGCTCGTCGGCCGCTTGTTGCATTTGCTGAGCAGCTTCGGCGAGTTTCTGATCTCGACGGTCCCGCGACAGCTTCTCGAGCTCGCGGGCCATTTTCTGCGCTTCGTCGATCATTTCCTGTTGTTGTCGCTGCGAGCCGCCCCCGCCGCCGCCCTGCTGCTGCATCTGCGAGCGCATTCTCTGTTCCAGTTGCTGTTGCTGGCGGCGCGCCAGTTCCGCAAGCCGTCGCGCGATTTCGTCCTGCTGCTGGCTTTGATTTTGTTGTTGTTCGCGTTGAACCGTCTCGTACTGGTTTTTCATCTTATCGAGCTGTAGCTCAAAAAGATCGGCGAGTTCCTGCTGTTCCTGCTGGCTGTTGCCCTGGCCCTGTCCTCCGCCCTGGGCAACCTGTATCTCGCGGAAGATCGCCTCGGCACGAAGCAGCTGCTGCAACGCGCGCTGCTCGGGACTGAGCGCCTCTTTGGCTTTCTTTGCTTTCAGCTCATCGACGGCCGCAACCATCTCTTGGCCGGCCTTCACCAGACATTCGACCAGTTTTGCGTAATCGGGCTGCGAGTTGATTTGATCGCCCAGTCGCCGCTTGATGCGCTCAGCCAGGGTGTCGGCATCCGTCTTGAGTTTTTCCTGACTCAGAGTTACCGCGCCAAAGTTCTCATCTTTCTCCGGCGGTGTGTAGTTCGATAGTTCGCGTTGAACTCGGAACGTAGCCGCGATTATTTCA